>OGJS01000002.1_pt1 | contig 385500 bp, 313 predicted proteins | sample 1572241 | NCBI WGS metagenome assembly OGJS01 (sample SAMEA2582145, study PRJEB24529) | metagenome | biome: Human gut stool | place: China | collected 2011 | reverse complement strand
TTATAGCCAGAGAGCCGTGTCGTGAAAAAGAAGGTATTTCAATCAAAAAGATACCTTTCACGCCAAACTCGAAGCACAGGATCTCAATCCACCGCCCACTCTTTCATCTCATACATATCCTTATATTCTTCCCAATCCGGATCCATCTCGGTATAAATAGAGATGGGCAGTAACTCGAAAGGAGCCAAGGCCTCATTCAAGCGTTCGCCGAATACACGCACGGTACGTGTGTAAAACACCCAGACCTTCTCTCCTCCTCCGGTATAGACACCCGTCAGGATAGCCAGCTTGTCTTTCTTTTCCATCGCCTTACGAAGCGCTTCCTCCACGGCCTCCATTTTCTCGCCAAGGTCATCGCTAGGAAGGCCTCTCCCATCTCCCTCGTATTTCCAAGTGATCTCGACACGTTCCTTGAACTTACCGGATTCGGTGAACTCATTCAACTCGTCCCGCCCGTAAACGGTAATCATTTGCCCTGACTCGTTTTCCGAGAGAGCCGTAAACCATACATCGCTTAATTTCATCGTCCCTATCTATAAATGATACGCTACTAATTTGACATGATAAAAAAATGAAGCTAAGTAACATTGCCAACACTCTTAACTTACTAGGCAATGTCACTTAGCTTACTTGGCAAAGTAAGTTAACTTCATTCGACAACGAAGTTAACTTCGTAAAACATGTATTATCTCTTTCCTAATCTATGATCCATAATGGCGTAATGGCATTCCCCATAATTCTTCAATTGATCCACGATCTCTTTAGCCGTAGATTCTTCCTCTACTTGCTCGCGTACGAACCAGAACAAGAAATCACGGGAAGCATGATCCTTATCAGCCTCGGCGATATCAACCAATTTGTCGATCAACTCTGATACATAGCACTCGTGTTTGTAAACATGCTCGAATACCTCCAACGGATTTCCCCAGCCTGTCGGAACCACGTTGATCTGGCCGATCGTAATATCGCCGCCACGATCCAAGGCGTAATCGATCAACTTATGAGCATGCTCCAATTCCTCAGCCGCTTGTTTCTTCATCCAATGGGCGAAACCGTTCAACCCTGCTTTCTGGAAATACACGGACATTGACAAATACAAATTCGAAGACCACATCTCCGCATTAACTTGGGCATTGAACGCCTCTGATAAATTTCTACTTAAGATCATAATTTTATCATTGTTTAAAAATGTTGAAGTATTATCCGTTCACGAAATTTCACTATGCAAATATAAATAAAAGTAGGATTCCTTATCTCATTTCCGCCCTTAGATATTGGCTACTTTCGAAAATTTTTCTAACTTACGCCCTTATTTGATAAACATCATGCAATACACCGACAAATATCGATCTCCCTTGGGAGAAATAACCCTAGCCAGCGATGGCGACCACCTGACAGGATTATGGTTCGACGGGCAAAAATATTTTGCCGCCACTTTATCGGCGGAACACCAAGAAAGAGAACTGCCGATATTCGAGCAAGCCAAAGAGTGGCTGGATAGCTATTTCATGGGTAAGATTCCCAGCTTCACCCCTCCTATCCATCTGGAGGATACGCCTTTCCGACTTGCGGTATGGGACTTATTGAGCAAAATACCTTATGGCGAAGTCGTAACCTACAAGGAGCTCGCCGGGGAAATCGCCCGGCAAAAAGGTATCCCGAGCATGTCTACGCAAGCGATCGGAGGAGCGGTAGGCCATAACCCGATCAGTATCATCATCCCCTGCCACCGTGTCGTAGGCAGCGATGGCAGCCTAACCGGATACGCCGGAGGTATCGACAAAAAAAGGAGCCTGCTTACAATCGAACGGGCCAAAGGATTCTAAAACCGTATCAGTATGCGCACATTTCGTTCTATCGATGAATTGGTTCGTACGCTCGACCGAGAGAGGGAACTGCTACGTGAGATGTTTCATAAACGGACCTCCCTTTCTTTCAAATACGATTTCGCGGTGGAGCTGACCGATTATAAGGAGGAGCGGGTACAGAGCTTAATCAATCACGGAGTGATACGTAGTAGCGGCGATTTCTTGGAGATGGAAGACATTTACCTAAAGTTCTTCGAGGAGGTGCTGCAAGTGAACGAAGAGGTGAATGTAGCCTATATACAAGGACATCTCAGCAAGCTGAACGAGCAGATAGAGTATTATCTGAAAGAGAATAACGAGAGGCGGCGATATAACTACCATAATGACGTGCGCCGTACGCTCAAGAACATAGCGCTCACCACGGTACGCAACGTGATCGACCTGAAGCGGAATCTGGACAGCACGTATAAGAACGAGCCGAACTATCAGATAAAGAAAGTAAAACTGCAACGACTGGGCGAGAAACTGAAGAATATCATCCAACTCATCAACAAGTGCGAAAATGCGATCGATAAAGATCAATTGCTCTTCTTCCGCAAGGCAATGGATGCCCAGATGCGTGCCACGGTGAGCGACGTGAAGTTGCAACTCATCGACTCCTCCCACAACCTCATGGAGATACAACGGCAAATCGTTCATTACCTCAACATGATCGAATACCAAAATCGAATCTTCGAGAAAGTACGCAAGCTGAAGTATCTTAAAGAGCAATTCCTGCTGGAGGAGAATACGAATATCAAGCAAGTGCTGGCTGAACGTAACCATGTGTGGATGGAGCCGCAACCTAGTTATCGCATCAAACTTTCAATAGATTACCTGCGCAATTCGGACGAAGCGCTGACACTTATCAAGAAACTCGCCACTAAGCTTAAAAGGCGTGACGATAAATCGAGAGACGTAGCGGAAGCAATACCTACCGAATATCTGGAAGGTAAGGCGGAAGTGATCGATCAAGTGAACTTGAGGGAAGTGTACAACTCGTTTGTGGCTTCCGGCGAGCATCTTTTCGCTTTTGTCATGAATTACGCTTATAAGAATGCGGTAAGTACAGAAGACAAGCTCGTCTTTTTCTGCCAGATAGCCTCTGAATATGCCGAAGATTTGAACTTTTCCGACCGTTACGAATGTAAGGGACAGGTAGAGTATCCCTTAGTTTTCCCTAAATAATTCATCAACCATGAAATATACCGAAGAAATATACAGTACATTGAGCCATGGCGGATTTATCTCGTCCAATAGCCTTTCGCCCGCAGTCCGTCGCTACTACGATGCCATCGAAGAGGAGTTGACCGACTATTATGAATATTATAAAGGCATAGGTTTCTATCTTGAAAGCGGCAATGGCTACTACTTTTTCGCACGTAAAGAAAGCAAGGCGGATATAGATCGTAAACTCGAAGCCGCCGCTCGCTGGATAGATTATCTCTGCTTCTTGAAAACCTACAATTCAGCCTTCGGCCCCGGTTTCGTATTCAGCAAGTCGGACATAGTGACACAAATACGTACCGAAATCGAGCTGAAGGAGCAAGCCAAGGAACTCTTTAGCGACAAGAAAGGTTTCGAGGAAATCGTTGATAAGCTCATCAATGAGTTAAAGACTATGGGATTTATAGAGTATGAAGACGAGGACGAAGGCACTTGGAAGGTACTAACGGCTTTTCATTATATAGAAGAGTTGGTAGATTGTATTAACATAACAGAAGAGGGACAAGATGAGATACCTGAATAAAATAGTTTTCCTGAATAGTGCGCATATCCCTTATTCCGAGATTCAACTGGACGGAAACGTGCATTTCATTGGTACGCAGGGTGTAGGAAAGAGTACGCTGCTCCGGGCTATTCTTTTCTTTTACAACGCCGATAAGCTGAGGCTAGGCATACCCAAAGAGAAAAGAAGCTACGATGAGTTCTACCTTCCTTATGCCAACTCATTCATCGTCTACGAGGTGATGCGTGAAAACGGCCCTTATTGCGTGATGGCTTTCAAGCAACAAGGGCGTGTGGCTTATCGATTTATTGACGCACCCTATCAGTCGTCATGGTTCGTCAACGAGCGTCGTGAGGTTCGTGCTGATTGGATCTCTATTCGCAAAGCCATTGGCACAGAGACGCAAATCAGTCGTATCGTCGTTTCTTATCAAGAGTTCCGGGATATTATTTTCGGCAACAATCGTCGTCCCGATCTCATAGGTTTCCGTAAATACGCTATCGTAGAAAGCCCCAATTATCAGAATATCCCCCGAACCATACAGAATGTGTTCCTCAACTCCAAGCTGGATGCCGATTTCATCAAGGACACGATAATCCGCTCCATGAATGAGGAAGAGGTGAATATAGACCTTGATGTCTACCGTAACCAGACGAAAGATTTCGAACAGAATTACAATGACGTTACGCTTTGGCTGGACAATGAAAAACCCGGAGGGTCGCCGGTACAAAGACAAGCCGGGAAAGTGATGCAAAGCTATCGCGACTTATTGTACATGGATAGCCACATAGCCAAGGGACGTGCCGAATTATGCTATGCAGAGAAATCAGCCTTGAAGCAGCGCCCATTAATTGACGAGGAAATATCCAGACACAAAACCGAGCTGGAACGTGTACATCGCTTACAAAGTGAGGAGACAAAGAAATACCAAGAGGGACGGGACAAATTGATAAAAGAGAAAGGCTCGGTTGATGCCGACTTAAAACGTGCCAAGCAGAAACAGCTGGAGTACGAGCAGATGAACATTACCGAAATAATTCGCAGGGTAGAGCAGAAAAGTGCGGTTACCGATGAATTAACACGCCAACAGCAACGGAGGCAGGAACTCACACGTGCCTACGATGATGTCATAGCCAAATACAGCGCACTTATAGAACGGGTAGATACCGACTTTCGAGCCTTTGAGAATGCGCAACACGCATTGGTGAACGAAAGGGAATATGCGACAAATAAGCAGAACGAGAGCTTGATGCAGACACGGCGCAATGAAGAGAACGAGGTATATACGCGTTTTGAGGAGAAATCGCAACTCTCGGCAGACAAACTCCAGCAACTACGAGAGGAGAAATCGCAACAAAACAATGAGTTGCTACGGATAGCCCACGAAGCTCCCTATAAAGAAGAACATGCCAAAGCCGACGAGGAACTGAACAAACTGAATACTCGTGCGCAGGAGTTGAAAATGTCCATTCAGCAACTCTCTACGCAAGCTGTAAGCCTGCGTCAAGAGGCTGGAATGAAGTTACGGGAATTGGAGTTGGCACAGGCTCAGCCTCTCGCTAACGCACAAAAAGAGAAGCAAGAGATAGAGGAACAAATAGCCCGGCTGGAGTCGCTCATCGAACGGCGCAAAGGTTCGCTGGCCGAATGGCTGGACAGGAACAAACCCGCATGGAAAGATACGATCGGAAAAATAGCCGATGAAGAGAAAATACTTTATCGCAATGACTTGGCGCCGCAGGTAACCAACCAAGGGGAGGCTTCCTTGTATGGCGTGCAAATAGACCTTACGGCATTGGAACGCAATTTCCGTACCCCCGAGGAATTGAAAGCAGAACTGGCCATATACCAAGGAGCATTGTCACAGTGCGTCAAGCGGATCAATATGCTACACCAAGAATTGGCAGAGCAAACGGAGGCTTTGAAGAAACAATACAACAAGCGCTTGCGTGAGATAACAGACCGACAGCGTCTGCAAGAATCCGAACAACTTCAGCTTCCCGCATTCATCAAGAACGCCATGGCACAATCCGCCTCATGGCAAAAGAAGACGGACGATTGGCGTGAACAGCGTATGGTTGAAATCCGGATGAAACAGAACGATACGGCTCATCGACTGGCGCTTTGCGAGGAAGAGATAAAGAAGTTGAAGGCTGATCGTGCGCATCGTCTTAAGGTATGCGAGAAAAGTTACAAAGAGAAGAAGCTCCGGCTGGAACAGGAACTGAATAACTACCGCAACAGTATCGAGACAGAAATAAAACTTCACAAGCAGCAATCGCTGGAACGCCGTAAAGAACTGGAGGCTTCCCAACAAGCGGAGCTTAGCGGAAAAGGCGCCGACACGGCAGCCATCGGAAAATATGACGCACGCATCCTGCAGATTCAAAAAGAGCTGGCTTACATCGAGAAACATTTCCCCGACACCATCCGCTATCAAAAGGACAAAGAGGAACTTTTTGATCGTGAACCACAACTTCGCAGTAGAAAGAAGATGCTTGAGGATGAATTGGCCACGCTTGAAGAACGTTTCACTTTGCGTAGCGAGAAACTGAACATACAAGAAAAACATCAGCAAGCCTTATTAGGCAAGGGCATCGAAACAAAGAGAAGCTTGGAGGAAGGTTTGGCACAGGCCGCCAAATTTCACGAAGACTCCACTTTCTGCCCACCCGAAGTAGTAGTGACCGAAGAGAGGCAGACCTGGAAGAGTTGCGCAGAGTTGGTGCAAGAGTTGAAAGACCATATCACCGGCCGCATGAAACAATTGGAAGAATTCAAACGGATGGTTAATCTGTTTAAAAGCAACTTCTCGGCCAAGAACACGTTCAGTTTCCGCACCGATCTGTCTACGGAGGAAGACTATCTGGATTTTGCCTCCAACCTCTGCGAGTTTGTGGATAATAATAAGATCCTCGATTTTCAGAAACAAATCAGCGAACGCTATACACACATCATTCAGCGCATCTCCAAAGCGGTAGGCGAGCTTACCCAGAATGAAGGTGAGATACATCGTACCATAGGCAATATCAACAAGGATTTCGAGCGCCGTAACTTTGCGGGAGTGATACGCAAAATAGAACTCCGTGCACAACCCAGCAGCGACCGACTGATGCAACTCCTCAAGGAAATAAAGAAATTTTGCGATGAGAACGAATTCAATATGGGTGAAGTAGACCTCTTCTCGCAAATGGATCTGCGCGAGGTCATCAACAGGCAGGCCGTGCGCTATTTGCTCAACCTCATGAAGGAATTGCAAAATGAACCGTCCCGTAAGCGGTTGCTGCTCACCGATACGTTTAAACTGGAGTTCCGCATCACGGAGAATGACAACGATACGGGATGGGTAGAAAAGATATCAAATGTAGGTTCGGATGGAACGGACATCCTGGTAAAGGCCATGGTGAACATTATGCTCATCAATGTCTTCAAAGAGAAAGCCTCACACAAGTTTGGAGAGTTTCGTTTGCATTGCATGATGGATGAGATCGGGAAATTGCACCCCACCAACGTGAAGGGTATCCTTGACTTCGCCAACAGTCGCAACATTTTGCTTATCAACTCCTCACCTACTACCTATAATGTAGAGAGCTATCGCTACACATATTTGTTGGGTAAGGACAGTGGAGCCAACACCAAAGTTACGCCATTATTGAAATATGATAATTAATGTTAGGAACCATGATTGATAGAGAACAGAATTTACGTTTGGGCGATGCCCGTAAACTGTCGCAAATGATGCAAGGCGAGAGCGTGCCCTCTTCCGGGCTTTCCAAACAGATGGCAGAAGAACTGCTCTCCGAGGATTTGATTTGGCAGCAAGTCTATGGTAGCAGAAGAAAATTCAAACTGAGAGACGCAAATGCGTTATCTATCTATTTAGCACAGCGATATGGGATACAAGTCTCGCTGGATGAGTGGATCAAGGTAATGGAGAGTGGCGAAACGGTGAGCCGTGCCAGACAAGTAGAAGTTACATCACGTTCTAAGGCGAAAAGTACCCGTAGTTTTACCGGATTCCTCGTTAAAAGTTATCAGCCCATTGAAACGTCGCTGTATGGAGAACCGCTGCTAATCAACCCTCCGCAGGGACTCTCTCTCTTTATAGAAGATTTCACGCATTTCCGCTTGGCGGATGATGTTACGGTGGTAGGTATCGAGAATGGAGAAAACTTCCAGCATATAGAGCAGATGAGGCATTTGTTCAAAAATATCAAGGTATTATTTGTCTCTCGTTATCCCCAGAGTTCGGATCTTCGCACATGGTTGCGGGCCATTTCCAATCCCTATCTTCATTTTGGGGATTTCGATCTTGCCGGCATTCACATTTTCCTCACTGAATTCTTCACTCATCTCGGTCTTAAGGCCCGCTTCTTTATACCTTCCGACATCGAGACGCGTCTTCAAACGGGAAACACCCTCCTTTACAACCTACAGTACGAACGTTTTAAAGAGATGAAAGTAATTGACGAACGGCTGAAACCACTCGTAGCGATGATCCACCGCTACCGTCGTATCTATGAGCAAGAAGGATATCTTCAAAATAGATAAAAGACACGCATTCAAAACAAGCAAGCTTCAATCCCAAAGTAAGTTAACTTACTTCATCATTTAAGTCAACTTACTTGGCCGCAAAGTTAACTTACTTTTTTTCGCCTTGAAATCTTATAAGTTTTCACCTTTATCAAGCTCTTTTGCCATCCAAAAATTAATAAGACAAAGCTGATTAGCCTTGCGTTTTCGTTCCACTTCTACTATATATCTTTTTTTTCAAAGAAAAGGCGAGCGGTTAGGCTCACTTCCGATGTAACTCGTGTGATACCAGCCGTAATCGCATACCGCTCTATATCGTTTAAAAGTATCGTAACGATACCTTTACTTTGGAAGTCCTTGTGAACAAACATCGAATGTAGATGCCCAATCTTCTACCTCAGCTTGCGAATAATCGCACCTGTTCACCACCAATACGGTATTCTGAAATAAAGCTCGAATGCAAAGGTAGGAAAGTTTTTGGAGTAGCAAAACAAAAGTTGCTACTCCTCGCTTACATCACCACTCTCCTCGATGGAATTAATTTCTTGAATGAGTAATGCCTGAAGTTCGTCTTTGGGCAGCAGCAGTTGATACTCGGCAACCCCAATCGGCTTGTTTATATCTTGCAAAGCAATCTCTACATCCAAGTGGTCCTTGTCGGCGCAAAGAATGATACCGATTGACGGGTTCTCATTCTCTCCTTTTTCCAAGCGGTCAAGCAGCGAAAGGTAGAGATTCATCTTGCCTACATACTCTGCCTTGAAGGCCCCGAGCTTCAATTCAATCGCAACGAGCGACCTCAAACCTCTGTGAAAAAAGAGCATATCCACTGCATATTCCTTATTGTTATACTCCAGACGATATTGGTTTCCGATAAAAGAAAAACCTTTGCCCAACTCCAGTATAAACGACTTGATTTTAGATACTAATCGCTTCTCCAGTTCCAACTCCTTAACAGGCTCTGTTATTCTAAGGAATCCTAAGTTGTACGAACTTTTAAATACTTCATTAGCATAGTCGGCATGCGCCATCGGCAGTACGGCATCAAAGTTATTCGTTTTGATTTTCGTCTGACGGGCTGCGTAGGTATTCATCTTTATTGCATTGAGCAGCATATCTCTCGACCAACCTTTTTGCAAGCACTCTTCTGCGTAGAATAAGGCTTCATTAGCTGACAACGACTTATCCAACAGTAGTAAATTATGTCCCCAAGGTAAAACTGCCACAGCTTGTAGCAGTTTTGTATCTTCTTGATAATAACGCTCGTATAGGCGTTTCATATTCCAAAGGTTACGAGGAGACAATCCCATATCCGGAAACTGTTCTTTCAAGTCCACTGACAATCGTTTAACCACGCCACTACCATATCCACTCTCTAAATTTCTATCAAAGAGTAACTTCCCGATATTCCAATATACAGAATTGACGGTAGTGTTTACTTGCCGAGCAACGGTCGTGCGAGCAGTTTGAATCTCAGAAACCGCCTGCTGCAATATTTGAGCGTACTCGTTATCATTTATTCTTATTTCTTTTGCCATATCATGAATCTTTTCAATGCTAATCTATTATATTTTCTTCAGTAACACCTTCTTTGTTATTTTTTTCAACAAATAACATCGGTAACGGAGCACCAGCATATCGGGCATTCTCATGCCTTAACACCCTTTGGGTACGGTGCAAATGTCCGAGTGCCGTGTATGCAATCTTTTCGTCGAATACTTCAGACGAAAAACACTCTAACCTTCCGATAATAGTGCGTTCGGCACGGTTCTTTTCCAAAATCTTCGAACACGTAGCCTGCAAATACCACATTACAATGAAAGGTTTACTTTTGTCCGGCATAGGTAGTATATCAAAAAGTTCTCTGTACATCACTTGCACTCCTTTCAGCCGATAGGTTTGGGATATCAAACAAATCTCCGGCAATAAACAACCCATCCACCTCGTGAACTTTCACTTGCTCTCGAAGCCACGTCAAAAATAGAGTATGTTCACCTTTACGGTCATATTCAAAAAACGTTTGCCCTAAATGCCAATCTGCGGTATGGATTATTTTCATTTATTATTATTTATACCATTCTTTTTTTATCTCATCTATTTTGAGATCTTTCCATTCCTCTTTCCATAATTTCCAATAAGGGATATCATTTGACGATGGTTCTGGGCTACAACGATCTATTTGAACTATTGAAGGTAGTATAACTGATTCACCTATTAATATACACTCTCCGGCTTTGAGTGTCGGCATTTTATCAATAAGATTTCCAAGTGTATCCGGCAACAGTCTCTTTACATAATTTTGATCGTTTGGATTTGTTAATCGCATGGCTAAAAAATTGTTACACTGAGAAAATATTGTTTCTGATATTTCAGAAGGTCTCTGACTAGCTAAGAGTAAAGATACACCATATTTACGTCCCTCTTTTGCTATTCTTTCAATGGAGTGTTTAGATGACCGATATTTTGCCAAATCACTATTGGGAACATATTTGTGAGCTTCTTCATACACAAGTAAGATAGGGACATCGTTATTAATTCTTTCCTCACCATTCTTTGAGCATCTTAGTCGTTTATAAAAATAACCATATTCAAATATTATCCTTGAAATCAAAGAAACGGTAATACTTAACACATCAAATGGAACCCCACTTAAGTCTATAATTGTGATATTGGAATGTTTTGTTTCCTCATAAGCAATTAAATGCTTTAAAGTATCTTCGAATGTAACGTCTTCTGTGATTTCACCTAAAAGAAAATTTAATCTTTTATCATTAACTTTACTTTTTATTCTAGAGATAAATTTGTCAATGCTTCCGTCTGCGTACGTACCCTTTGAATAATTTTGGCTCTTTGGCTCTTCAAATGTATATATTTTCGTAAAGTAATGATTAATTTTAGCTGACTCATCATTAAAACACTGATGCGCTTCTTTTATTGCTATTTCATTTGTCTTTTTATAATCCTTCGTTTCTCTAGAAAGATTTGACAAACAAGTGATTACTTCATTTAAAATAAATTTCACGGGTGTATCAAAAGATATATTTTCTAGTTCTGAATTATATTTTTTCTTGTTTTCAGTTATCACTTTTTGTAACAAAGAAGCCTGATTGTAATTATTAAAATCTCCTGATTCTAAAAAAAGCTCTTCCAATTCATCCCCATTAAGAAGCCAATATGGGAGTATAAGATTATTGATATCAATAAAGTTTGCATCTGGAAATGCTGATTTGTATTCTGAATGAATATCAAATATTATAATATGAGAATTATTCAAACCAGAATATTCTCCTGTTTTTTCATGTGTAGCACTTTGAATTAGTTTCGCTACAGTATGGGATTTCCCTGAACCTGTTGATCCTACGATGGCAATATGCTTATTGAAAAACTTATTACCATTTACAGGAACCGAAATATCTTTATTTGTAGAAAGTTTAGAGAAAGTGAACTTGTCTTTTGCCTCAAGAGATTCTTCATAAATTTTAGAAATTTCTTCTTTCTTAGCAGGCTCAACTTTTTTAGGTGGAATAGCTATTGTATCTCCACCACGCTCAAACTTGTCACCACGAATCAATCCTAAGGGATTAGCTTCAAGAATATACTTTCTTGTTGCATTTCCTTCCTTATCTGCTCCAACTTCAATGGAAAAGTTCTCAATAATGGCAATTAACACAGCATTATCATTGTCTGCGATTCTTAAATATGAACCAACTTTAAGCTTTTCTTCTGCTAAACAGAAATCTTCTAATTTATCTACTGATATTTTTACTTTATTGGGAAATACAGATATTACTTCTGCATTAATTTTTTCTTGTTCTACCATAATAATTATATTATTTTATTGATATGAATTGTTTGTTCAACTAATATCTTGATATGTTCATGGTTCGTATTTTCATAAAAAGGTATTCTTGTATAAAATTGATAAATCTTTCGAGTCTTTTGTATACTATCTATTACAGAATCTAAATCTTCCTTATTGTACAAGATTTTAAGTTTTAATCCATTGTAACAAGTAGCCTTTTTAACAATTGAATTGACTGAAAATTCAGCATCTTTATAATCGTAGCCATCTATAAAAATAAAGTTGTCATCATGTAAACTTTTTAAAATATTTTTCAATCTATTCTCAGGTAAACCATATAGATATACATAAGGGCAGAATGGACTTGGATTTTTTGCTTCTATTTTTGAATATTTATTTCCAATTTGGATTAGTAAAGATTTTATTTCTGTATCAGAAATTATCGAGTCGCACTCTATAACAAAAAAACGTTCAAAAGGAGATAAATTTAAAGGAGAAAAATATTCTCTTTTAATCATTAAGCAATATTCTTTGATGCTTTTTTTTATCAAGAACCACTGGTTGAAAAATATATCCTTACTATTGATTTTATCAATAAATTCACGTTTTGTTATTCTTCTTTGAGAAATATCCGGATTTATCGATAATTCTTTTACTATTCTTAATGAATTATTGTAATAAAAGTATTCTGCTTCAAAATCATTACAGCTAAAGAGTCTTTTTAGTTCATTAAAAATATCAGTCTCTTGCTGTTCAAACTCTCTTGCTGCAATATCTATCTCCAAATTTGATAAAAATGATATTATTTGTTTATCTTCTATCGAAAGACCTTTAAATGCTTTTAGACTTATAAAGTTACTTTTAAAAAATTCTATATTAATAGGTAATATAAGTTTATCTTGACCTGATTTGTAATACCCATAAATCTTATATTTTATACCATTATTAGCTTTTGATAGATAATGATCTAACATATATCGCAATGGTTGAGCTATAACAGAATGATTATATTCTGTTCCTGCATAATATTTGCATTGAATAGCAGTACTTTCATCAACTGTTTTTAAATCAACATCCTCGATGCCTTCAATACAAATGGAATCAGTTTCATTATTGCATTTTAGTAACTGAAGGATAAAATAGTCAAATTGATAATAATATCCTTTGATTGTTGCTATTGCTGAACGTTCTTTTGCCATATTTAAAAGGTTAATTTCGGTAATCCATTCACTATCTCCATCATCTCTATACTTAATAAAATAACGCTGAGGAGCAAATCCAATATATAGCGGGGATTGTCATGTTCCGTTGCCCAGTCATTAGGATTATTAGTGATGCCGCTATCTTTGTGAGTGATGACGGCATAACGCTCCATAATCCATTCGATAGCACTTTTGCCATTTACTATGTATTCATAAGCTGTGGCTGGTATATTTTCAATCGTTATCTGGCTGTTGTATATAATTTTGCTTTTATCCGTTTTGGAGGGAAAGCGCATCTTTTCAACTTGATAATTGATTGTCTCCATCTCGCCTGATTGCATTACTTTTTCTATTTCGCTCTGCGGAATGGTATTATAGGTCACAATGACTCCGGTTGCCGAAGGACGATTCTCATAGTTCAAATGCAATTCCGCTAAGTTTCTTCCTGCTTTGCTAAAACTCCAAAAATCAAGGGCTTCATCCACTAATGGAATACGGGGCAACATCTTTTTAAGGTCGGCGGCAAAGGCGGTGCGATATTCCGTGCTGTGCAGAATGCCGTAAACATAGTAAAAAATATCTTCTTTACTCACATGTGGACCGTAGGCTTTGCGACAACGTTCTGAAATGAAATCGGAGATGGCATCACGACGAATATAATTATTCTGAATGGTGTCCTCGGCATCATCAAACAAAGTTTTACTCTCAATTTTACGTTCCTCATAGTGATACATTGGGAAACATTGAACTCCAGCCTCAAGAAAATTCAAGTCAACAATCGTTTCAGACATTAAGAAACTGTTTAAAAATGAATTAAAACAATTACTATATAATTATATATCATATTGAATATCAGTTAATTAACCGATATATTATTTAAAACCTAGTGGTTACTAAAACATTAAGTTATGGAACAATATTCAACCAACCTCACTGATAAACAGTGGCAATTTATAGAAAAAATAGTGAATACGCAAAAAAGAAGACGAAAATATTCTGTGGTCAAATTATTATATATCAGCTATCGATATTTAATTTTCCAATTCTTTATTTCTCTTTTTCCACAGCTGATAACTGTTAAAAATATTTTGCCACAGTACATAGCTTCCCGGGCCAACAGAAGACAAGGGGTTCAAATAGGTGTAAGACATCCAGATAGCTAACACGGTATTTTTTTGTCCCAAGGCTTGTCCGGCGCTAATACGGTCATTGTATTTCTTGCCGATGCGCTTTCCCCAATAAAACTGCGCGATACAGGTTATCAAGCCGCCTAAAGCGATCAGGATTTCTACATAAATCTCCGCCTCGCTATTGACCAAGGATTTCACGGTCTGCCCGGTCACGATAGCTAGAGCGACGGCCCAGAGGTAAAAGGCCATGTCTCGAAGCCCCGCAAGGAAGCGATGGATAGGTGGTATGAATCTACGCAAGAACAAAGCGAGGAAAAACGGGAATAACAGCAATGGAAAGACTTTTCCCAAGATCTTCAAGAATGCGGCGAAGAAAGTAATCTCGGCATGCGGTTCCACTAATGGGAAGACCAGCGGCACGACAATCGCTGCCAATAGATTCGATAATAAGGTATAAGTAGTCAGACTAGAGGCGCTTCCCCCTAATTTACCCGTAATCACGGCGGCCGCCGTAGCGGTTGGGCAAATCAGGCAGACCATCGCTCCCTCGAACACATCCCGGTATTCCTCTCTCATTGGCAGCCAGAGCAATAAGGCGGCAAGCACCAAACTGGAAACCGCTTGGATAAGCAATAGCCAACCATGCCAAGGGCTGGGCATCAATTCCCGGACAGAGATATTACAGAAGGTTAAGAGCAACTGCGCAAAAATCAAAAAGGGCGTCAGATACGCTATTAAAGTGTACATGAACGGCTTTGTAGGCTCCAGAAAAGTAACATTGGCGAAAACAAAATACCCTATCGCACCCGCTAACATGGAGATAGGGAGTGTCCATGTCTTGAAGAATTTCAACATAACGCCTATTCTTTTAATTCGGGATGCAAAATAACATCTTTCCACCGAAAGAGGCAAGAGAAACGGGGATTAATTAGGGATAAAGAGAGACGGGGCATGCCCCGTCTCTACATTAGATATTCTTACAGCTTACTTTTAATGTCCTTATCCCGTAACGAGGGATAGAGAGACGCATTGAACTGGCGCCTTTCTTCTCGGTGACGGTTAAGTCCTCAACCAGACGGTTATCCAATTCCACCAAGCTCGCTTTCACGTCTTGTCCTTGGAAGGTTATCGTTTTAGGGGAGGCATCGCTTTGGGCATTGAATAGGCGGATGTAAAGGTCATTACCTTTATAGACCATGGAGACCAACTCGTAGGCATTATTCTCTATCCGGAAAAGGGAACCGGATGTCAAGGTAGCATCGCCGTCCAAGGTTGCGACCAAAGGCTCATTGCGTCGTTCGCTTTGTGTCCAAATACGGCTTTTCTCCCAAGTTCCGGCATGAGGGATCAAGGCATACGAGATCTCGGTCGGACGGTCTATGATATAATCCCGGCCCCACAAGCCTTTACCGGCGTATTGTACGTTCAAGGCCAATGGGAAATCCTTACCATGCGCATAGCTGGTCGTATGATCCGTGAATAATGACAGACCGCAAGAGTTATCCTTGCTCGCTACATCCACCCAATTCAAGATGATATTATGCTTGATGCTATCCCAACGATTGAAAAAGGTATTCTCCAACCGGCTCTCGCAAACATCGAACGGAGCATCCTTATAAATCTGTTGGTTGGCGATCTGGATAGGCAGATATACCAGAAGTTTGTAACGGTCGTCATAGAATGACTTACGAGGATTATCCGCACGGAATTCGATACCCGGCTCACCAATACGAGGGCTTCCTATCCAATCCAGCTTAACACTCATATCGATGCGAGGCTCTCCCTGCGTTAACCGGATCGTTTGGGTAAATGAATACTTTCCAATCTTGCCTTTCACAGCTACCTTCACGAATAAGGGCCCTTGCTCCAACACGCTCACCTCAGCCGGTTGATCCATACTGGAAAGGAAACCACCCTCATCGATAAAATATCCCCGAAGCTCATTGAACCCACGTTCATTCCGGTTATCCACGAATTCCTTGCCTCGTACGGCTTTCGCTTTCAAGCTTTCTATTACACCTCCTTTAGAGGGGTTTAGCACCAAGGTGTATAAATCACTTTCCATGCGAAACGTACCGTCTTTCTGTCTCTCAGCCTTCAAGGTTCCGGACTGTTTATCCTCTGCCTTCCGGATCGCATAAGAGGCATAACCGGCAGAGGGGACTTGCGCACGAAACAAGAGTTTTGAAACGCCGTCTTCCGTCAGCCATTGAGCCGGCTGTTTCTTCCCTCGCTTATCAAGAACCACCCAATCTGAGTTTCTCCATGAGGCGGGAACTTCCACCGCCACCAATTCATTCCGGTCGGTAGCCAAGGTATTATATACGTACACCGTGGATTCACCTTCCTTTTCTTTCAATAAGGACAAGGCGTTATCAATTATCTGACGGCTGTTTTGAATGGTCACCCCAGTCCAATCCGTAACCGTCTCCGCCCATGTCTTTTTCCCTTGTAGTTGATTGTAAGGAACGATCCAGCAATCATGATGCTGCGACAATAAAAGCGTGCGCCATCCCTCATCGATACGTTCGGTCGGCCATTCCATGCCTTTGTATAAGCGAGCGTAAGCCGCCATTTTCTCCGCACGCACGATAGCGTTCTCGGCTACCCGTACCTCTCCGGCCAAACGCTGCATGACCTGCGTTCCCCACATCAAGCCACCTAGGACATCCTCTTGCGAGAAATGCCAATCATCCTGAGTAGTCCCGACGGAACAGTCTTGGATGTAATTCCGCCAAGTCTTATAGGCGGTCGGCGTATAATAGCCCGTCGTATCCTGTCCCAGCCAAGGGCCTTTATCCCAACCATGGCTCCATGAGGCATCTTGGATACACATGCCGACCGGGTGCTGGATACCGGCATCCAAGCATTTATGGATGTAGTCCTCCGTATTGAACCACGAGATGGATTGCCAGCAAGAGCCGGGTTGTAAATCCTCGCAGGCGTAACGGGGGACGGTGGTAAGTCTCGTACCATCCGGCCCTACCCAATTCACCAACTCACCTCCGTAGGCGCTTACGTAGCCACCCCACATCGTATTCGGGTTCTTAGTAGAGGCATACGAGAAGCCGAATGACTTCAATATATAGGGCAGGCAACTGGTAAAGCAAGGCTCCTCCGCCGAATAGGTGGTGAATACCGCCTCGGGGAAATGTTTCCGGATCAGCCGTATTCCATATTCGAATTGGCGGATAGCGCTCTCGCCGGATGTCCCGAAGAAATAACTTTGGGCATAGGTCGGGTTTACGTACTCGATCCGCCCGCTCTCCACGGATTGATCCTTAAATAAGCGCTTGAAAGCCTCGTAACCTTCGGGGTCTCGTTGCCGTACGACTTCCCATGATTCAGGCTCGATCTCGATATTGATATTCCAGTTGGGATTCTGCCTTAATTTCTGGGCGATAAAGGCGGTCTGCCCCACCGGGTAATGCCCGTAGATACCGCCATGATAGCCATCGATGAAATAGGCTTGTTGGGCATCTGCCCAACCGGCCAACAAGAATTGGCTTAATACGAATATCGCTAGTTTCTTTTTCATATAATATGTACTATTAATTCACATTTAGAATACTTCCAGTCGGTGGGAGACGGGGCACGCCCCGTCTCTACAAGTCTGTAAATTTCTTGATCTCTATTCGCAAGGGGATTGGTTTATTTTGCTCATAGATCCGGTTAACCAGATCCTGTTGCTCATTCACGCAATCCTCACGAATCCCCTTGTGCATGTATTGTAGCCAAAGGTCGCCGTTCCATTGCAAGAAGATGTCGTGGGGACGGTATTTGCGCAAGGTGTCCACGGCAGCCTCGTTGCAGGCCCAAAGCATGCCCGTCTTCCGCATCAAGTTATATTCCACCCAATAAAATTCACGCATCTTACGCTCTTTCAACCAGCGTTCCTCGTTCATCTGGCGGATCTTCATCGCTTGTTTATACTGCGGGGTATTCTGAAGAAGAGTCATATTGATGCCTCGCTCCAACTCCCTCGCCGTAAAACGACCGATAAACTCCCCACCGATCGTCAACCCGTAATATCCATCCGACAAACCGCTCACGGACAATCCCTCATAATTCATCTCATCCATAAAAGGGATAACACTCAAGGCATCTGCCTGCGTATGTTTCTCATTATCATAATAAGAGGTATCGATAGGATACGGAAGCGATTTCGCCTCGTACGTAAAAGTAAGGTTATCCGAGGAAACAGACAAATCCGAGACACGGCAATTATCCGAGCGAGTCACCTTTTTCCCCGCTCCGTCTATCCGGATATCGGCTACCGGCTTACCGGCCAGACCTTGCGCCTTCAAGAAGAGATAAGCCATGACCAGATGCCCGTCCGTAGAGGGATGTATACGATCCTTCCCGCATAAGGTATACATGGAATCCTCCGCTTGCTCCCATTGGTTGATCGCTACCATCGGGCGGTTAAAATCCACGAATCCCCATTGATTCTCCCGGGCCCGGGCATTCAGGAAATCCACGATCTCCAAGATCGGCGTATTCTTCCCCGGGAAAGCGACCTTATTGAAACGAGAAGTCTCGTCATAAGGAGAGCTTCCGATCAAGATTTTCCTCACCTCCGGATACTTCTTATAGACCTCCTCGATAAAGGCATAATCCCGGCAAGCTTTCTCTACCCGGTTCCGGGCGATCGTATCCGCCCCCGGCTTCCGAAAATCCATATAGCCGACATCGTTCATGCCAAAAGATAGCGTCACCACCGTAGGCTCATGTTCGAAAACCTTATCCAACCGCTGGTAAATCATCTCGGCTACATCCCCACCTACTCCCTCGTTAAAGATATCGATGCGTTGATCCGGGAAACGGGTCATATAGTATAGCCAGATATATGAATGATAATGACCACCGCAAGTAATGCTGTTTCCCACGAAAGCGATCCGATCTCCTTTCTGAAACGGAGCTATCGACTGAGCATATACTCCAGCAAGGCTTGATAAAAACAAACAGACAAACAAAACATATCTTTTCATCTCTATTTCTCTCTTCTCTAATTTTTTGTGATGAATAATATATACCGTGTTAAAAAATATTACTATCAATAGTAATCGTATTTATCATGGATAATAATCCGGATTACTACGGATAGTAATATCCTCCCACACACCTCTAGTCTAGAGAATCGCTCGCTTACTTTTAGCGAACGACATCCTCACCGAGCAGAGGGTTCAGTTCTTTCTCACGCAAAGGTACCGGGAAAACCAAATCCGATTCTTTAAACGGATACGTATGATTAACCGCCTGATAGCCGAATAAATCAACCATTTGCTTCGATACCGGATCAAACGCACGGTGAGTACGCAACATATCATACCATCCTGTAAACTCATAACAGAGTTCCCACGCACGCTCTTTCAATACTTGATCAACCGTGATTGAAGTCGGTCTCGCCTCATTGGGCAACGCACGGTGACGAACTTGGAAATAAGCATCCACAGCTATAGCGTCGGAAGTAGATCCACCATCCAAGGTAGCTTTTGCCTCCGCACACATTAATAGAACGTCCGCATAACGGTAAACCGGAATATTCGCCCCGCTCTTTCCTGTAGATTCGGCATTCTCATCCCAATATTTGCATAAATAAGGAACATCCAAAGTAATCGTTGTCTCCGGATCACCATATTTGGGTTTAGAAGTATAGAAAAACTCCTCATTCCGTTTACGAATATCTTGGTCATCATAACTTTCATAAAACTCTTTACGAGGAGCCAAACCACCCCCATAAGCCGGAGTAATGGAAATCGGTTGTTCCGGATAAGGCAAAAGGCCAAAATGGAAAGGAGCCCCGGCATCTTGCGCCTCACGCTGGATCATAAAAATATGCTCACCACTATTTTCGTTCTCTGACGCACGCAAATCCTTATAATCAGCGAACAAGCTAAAGGCTCCACTATCAATAACCTCCTTGGCTTTCTCGTAAGCCAATTGATAATACTCATTTCCTTTTTGAAGCGGATAACCTGCCATTGTCAAATAAACCTTAGCTAAAAGGGTCTTGATCGCTCCCATAGAGACATGGCCTGTTTTATCACTCCAATCCAGCCCGGACTGCTCCGCCTTTTTCAAGTCTTCCACGATCTGGTTATAAATATCCTCCTTAGGAGACCTTGGGATCTTCACCGTATTCAGGTCTACCGTAGGTTCCGTCTTCAACGGGATATCCCCGAATAATTGTACCCCTTGGAAATAGTAATATGCCCGCAAGAAATAAGCCTCTCCCAGATACTTCGCTTTCTGGCTCTCGCTAATAATATCCGTAGCGGAAACATTTTGAATCACGCTATTACAGTTTTCCAAAGGAAAGAAAGTAGCCTTCCAGAAGTTACGAATAATGCCGTTACTCTCTTCCAAACCGGAAAGCAATAAGAACTGGTTCTGCTCATTACCGGCCGCACGAGGACGATAACTAGTACCTACAAGGTATTCCAAGTTAAAAAGGTGAACTGTAGCAATCTCGAGGTCGGAACTCAACAGATCATCAAGCCCGTCATAAGTGCCATCCACAGCCGCCTTTATCTGGTTCTCTGTCGTATAATATTCAGAAGGACTCAAGAAGGTTTTCGGGTCTTCCTCTAAAAAATTCGTACAGGATGTAAAAGCCATTGTCGCAGAAAGCAAGCCACACATCCATACATGCGCTTTATTTTTCATATCTTAGTTTTTTACGAAGTAAAGATTAAATAATTAGAAATTAACACCTAAAGTAAATGAGTACGTACGAGGTTTGGGATAGGTATAAAAATCCACTCCCTGCTCAAATACGGCATCATAACTCGTTACCTCCGGATCACTACCAGAATAGTTCGTAATCAAGAACGCATTCTCCACATTGAATCCCAAGGATAAACTCTTGATGTGAGCGGCAGAAAGCATACGGGAACTAAAGTCATATTTCAAGCCGATATTACGTAAACGCAAGAACGAACCCGGCTCACAACTCCAAGAATCTACGTCATTCTCATATCCATCTCCCGGAAGGCGCAAGCTAGGCACCATCGTGTTTTGGTTTTCCGGCGTCCAAGCGTTCACCGGAATGTCCGCATAAGCATTGGAGAATGTCACACGGTTACCCATCAACTGGCGAGTGAAGTTAATCAACTTATTACCATATACCCATTGCAAATCAAACATAAACGTGAAGCCTTTCCACGAGAATGTATTTGTCATATTCATCTCGAATTTAGGAGCGCCATTTCCGATATAGTCTTGGTCTTCGCCATCCTTCATTCCATTACCATTCTTGTCCCAATACTTGATATCGCCGGGTTTCTTATTATACTTAGCGGCTTCTTCCGCCTCATCAGTACCCCATGTACCTAGGCGAACATAGCCGTAAAGAGCATTTAAAGGATGTCCCTCTTCAATGCGTCCTCCCCACTTACCGATAATATTATCATTTATATCCAGTACCATCGAGCGGTTCATCGTATAATTCCAAGAGGTAGTCCATAAGAAATCACGGCTTTGGATATTGCGTGTATTCAAGCTCATCTCAAGACCTTGATTACGGATCTTACCCAAATTTGTCATAGTCTTCTCATATCCCGAGTTAGAAGGCAATTGTAGCTCATACAATAAATCAGTCGTAATCTTATGATAATAATCCGCCATAAACTCGATACGCCCATTAAAGAAACTCAAATCGATACCCGCGTCAAGTTGTCTGGATTTCTCCCAGCGTAAATCCGGATTTGCCATACTTTTCAACGTAACGATCGTCGTCATATCCTTGCCAAAAGGAAGGCGTTTATTCTCATAACGTGCCATAGACGCATAATCACCGATTTCTGCGTTACCCACCGTACCGTAGCTCAAACGGACTTTCATATCATCAATCACCTTTTTTGCGTTCTCGAAGAAATTCTCATTGGATACACGCCAAGCGGCCGAGAATGAAGGAAAGAAACCATATTGGTTATTCAAGCCAAAACGAGAAGAACCATCCTCACGGAAAGAAGCGCCCAATAAGTAACGATTGTCAAAATTATAGTTGATACGGGCATAGTAAGAATTCATCTTATTATCCGTATAGTCTGAGCCAACCTTAGAACGTACGGTACCGACTCCCATATTATTGTACTCAAAATAATCATCGAAGAAATTCTCGGCCCCTAGCTCGCTTTTCTCTGTTTTTGAGTAATACCAACTGGCTCCCGCTACGACATTCAAGTTATGCTTATTCCAGCTTTTATCAAAAGTCAAGTAGTCCTCATTCGTCCACGACATCGTATTCTTATGCGTTTTCTCCGCCTTACCTTTTTGAGTATCTCCATAGCCGAATAAGGTACTCGGGTTATAAGATGAATTGATATAAGAACCATCTTGACGGCTGAAGCTAGTCGTTAACTTTAGCCAAGAGGTAATTTTAAACGTACCGATCACATTAGCCAACGTGTACTGATTCTTATCGATATTCTTACGCTCCTTTAAAATCCTCACGGGGTTCTCCGTATCTTCCGCACCGGGATAATCCCCCTTACGGGAATAGGTACCATCCTCATATTGGATAGGAAGGAACGGCAATGCTTCCAATGTATACCGAGAGATCGCATTCTCCGAGTTTCGGGCATTACTAGATCCTACATTCAACATGGCCTGTAAATGGAACCATTCTTTCAAATCCCATCCTACATTGATAAACGCATTCAACTGACGTTTATAAGTCTCCAACATAATACCCTGATTATCTTTATAACTTACATTCGCCACAGCGGTCAGCTTATCGCTTCCTCCGGAGAAACTAAGTGAATGCTGATGAGAAAAAGCCGTACGGGTTACGGCATCCTGCCAGTCCGTATCATATTTCGGAGTCCCGTCCGGATTGAACAGGTCATTCTTATGCGTAAACATATTGCTCGGATCCAGATGGGGAGCGATACGTCCCGGTTGAGCCTCATAAGCACGCTTGAATACATCCAAAGCCTCTTCCGCATTTAAGACATCGACTTTACGAGCTAACGTTCCGGCAGACAAAACGGTATTATACGAGATATTCGTTGTATTTTTCTTACCTTCCTTCGTTGTTATCACCACAACACCATTCGCACCTCTCGCACCATAAATAGAAGAGGAAGTAGCGTCTTTCAAGATATCGATAGACTGAACTATATTCGGATCAATCTGGTCCGGATCCACGCCAACCACACCATCGACCACATATAGCGGTGTATTGGAAGAATTCAAAGAACCGATACCACGGATTTTTATCGCAGGGCTACCACCCGGCGCACCAGAATTCAAAGCGATATTAACACCCGCTACCTTTCCGGCCAATCCTTGGAATACGTTCGTGGCATTCGGACGCTCCAATAACTTCTCCGAGTCTACGGAACCCACTGAAGTTGACAAGTTTCGTTTCAACATCGTACCATATCCAACGACAACGACCTCTTCAAGCGCTTTATAATCCTCGGCCAACTTCACGTTAAACAGTGTACGATTCCCGACCTCGATCTCTTGCTCCGCATAGCCGATATAGGAAAATGACAGGATATCGTTATTAGCCGCATCCAAGCTAAACTTTCCATCCAGATCCGTAACGGTACCGACCGTCGTACCCTTAATCACGACATTGGCCCCGATAACCGGTATGCCATCCGGATCCGTAACGGTACCGGAGATATTTTTCTTTTGTTGCTGTACGGCGTCTTTCTTCAAGATCGTGATGTGCTTACCTGATATGCGGTAGGTCAAGTTCGTGTTTTTCAACAACTCATTCAACACGTCGGTAACTTGGCGATTCTTCACCTGTATATCCACCTGCTTACTATTATCGATATCCTCGCTCTTATAGAAAAACATGAACTCGGTCTGTTTCTCAATCTCCGAGACGACATCATAGAACGTCCCGCTCTTTACTTCTACCGTAACTTGAGCTTTTTGCGCATAGGTATCCGCCGAGACATGCAATATACCCAGTATTAAAAAAAGCAATGTGATCTTCATGATTGATTTAAATTTTTTAGGTAATAGATCATCACTATTCCAAACTTTTTCCATAAATTTGTAAATGTTTTTTTATTAAGGACTTACCTCGATCGCACGGTTTCAGCGGACTGGCGAGAAAGGTGATTCATAAATTAAAAACGAATAAGGATCGGGGGTGAGTGGTGTCAGTCCCGATTCTTTTTTTGTGATCAAGTATTTGTCATAGGCAATTCCAATGTTTAAGGTTATACATCTATTATTTTGTTATTTGCTTCTCGCCGATATCAGAATATCTTTTCCGTCTTTCATGAAAGTGAATTGTTTCTCCGAGTTAATAATATCCAACACCTCTTGTATACCTTGATCCAAAGAGAAGGTTCCCGTGTAGCGGATGTTCCGCAGACTGTCATGCGCCAAGCGGATATTTACCCCATAGTAATTCTCCAGACGTTTTACGATAGAGACTAAGGTCTCATCCTTGAAACGATATTTCCCTCCTACCCAAGCGTTCGAGATCGAGGCATCTGTCTCTGACAAGAAAATAGAGCCGGTCCGGTTATCCGACCGGGCTTGTTGATTCGGCTTTAGCTTCATGCTACTCATTTTCCGTCCTTGAGCGTCAAAAGATTCCAACAGGATACTACCACTTAATAAGGTGGTGACGCTAAAGCGATCATCGTTGAAAGCCTGTATATTGAATGAGGTTCCGAGTACCGTGATTTGTTGGTTCTTTAGTTTTACGATGAAAGGTTTCGAATGATTCTTCGCAACCTCGAAATAGGCCTCACCCTCCAGATGAACCACACGCTCATCTCCATTAAAAGAGGTGGGGTATTTAAAACGGGTGGAGGCATTGAGTATGATCTTACTGCCGTCGGATAGCAATAGCGTGTTCGCACGTCCGCCTTTTTCCACTACGATCTCGTTATATTCCATATCGCCGGCATATAAACGATTGCTTATCCATTGATTCATACCCACACCTACTCCCATAGCGATTACGATAATCGCCGCATATCTCAAGAATGAAAGCCAGAACTGTTTGCCAAGGACCTTGGATTTCACAGATACGCCAGAGATCGCATCCAGCTTTCCAGCCATTCGCTCCCAACTACGCTCCACGGAATAATGGTTCAAGAACGCCACTTCTTTCCGAGTGTCAAAAAGCCCCTTAAGCTCAAAGAAGTGGGCTTTATTAGCGTCACTCTCATGAATCCAAGCATCCAACACCCGAAGTTCATCCTCTTGAATCTCGTTCTGCAAATAGCGTATGATCAGTTCTTCTATCGAATTATTAGATTCCATTTTCTGTTTCATTTATAATATATACGACCGGTTCCCTCTTTTTACTTACGTATTCTACCGTATTTTCATCTAAAAAATAAAACCAGTGCCAGAAGCGCCAACACATTCCGTATGATCTTCAATCCTTTATAGAGTTGCGCCTCTACCGTACGTTGAGAGATATTTAGCATTCCTGCGATCTCCACTGATTTCTTCCCGTCCACATAAGCCAACGTAAAAACCTCTCGGCATCTGTCCGGTAACTTGGCTATTTCCCGGTAAACGGAGTCCAGACGCTCTTTCTCCAGCTCCGCCGCATCCGACTGATTATAATAATCTATCTCCTCTATCTTTAGTCTACGAGCAACCTCATCCGCATAAGTCATTTCTATTGATTTATGCTTTAGGTAATCGAGGCAAGCATTTTGAACGGAACGGAATAGGTATGTCTTCAAGCCTTCTTCCACGGAATAAATCTCTTTCTTTTGCCAGATCTTGATGAATATATCATGCACTAAATCTTCCGCCGTATCGCTATCCACATATTTCGAGGCATAAAAGATCAGTCTAGGGGCATTCTCCAGATATAATAATTTAAATTTATCTAACTCATGGTTCTTAATAATATAGTCTTTCATGCTCAATGTGGACATTTCTTGTATTATATTAGACGATTCAAGGCTTCTCCTTTATCTATATACGATCATAGAAACAGATCTACTTACGCCCACACGAAAAAAATAACACAAAAACAAAAAGCCCTATCCGAACTTAATCAGATAGGGCTTTCAGATTATTCTATCGCTAGATATTATCTCAACGGGATATATTGTACAAACGCCTCGATCGCCTCATAAGAAGCCAAACCTAATTGGCGATACAACTCCGCGGTAGCACGGTTGCGATCTTCGGCACGCTGCCAGAACAAACGCTCGTCGTCACCCAGATACGGAGCGCTCTCGGCCTGCGATTGATGCTTCAAGATAGCGTTACGTTTGAAGCGCAACTCCTCCGGACTGATAGGTACGGCCATCTCGATATGGTCCATTTCCCATTCTGCCCACGCGCCGCGATACATCCATACACGGCAGTTCTTCATCCATTCCTCGTCTTTCACCTCGTCGATAGCGGCCAGTACGGCATCCAGACAAACCTTGTGAGTTCCGTGCGGGTCTGCCAAGTCACCGGCCACGAACATCTCGTCCGGTTTGATCTCAAGCAACAAGGCTTTCACGATATCCTTATCGGCCTCACCCAAATCATTCTTCTTCACTAAACCGGTCTCGTAGAACGGAAGATCCAAGAAATGAACATGATCGTCCTTCACGCCCGAGTAGCGGCAACCGTGACGGGCTTCCTCACGACGGATCGTTCCTTTCATAAAGAGGACATCCTTTCTCTCCGGCTCGCCGTTCTCCACCTTCTCGTAACGCAGGTAGTTGATGATCTCGTTCGCTTTATCCTTCACGGCCGAGTCGGGAGAGTATTTCTCACATACATCACGCAAATACTCGCAATAACGGATTACCTCCTCGTCGCCTACGGCAATATTACCGGAAGTCTCGTAAGCCACATGCACATCATGATGTTGGTCGCACAAACGGCGCAAGGTACCGCCCATGGAGATCACGTCATCATCCGGGTGCGGACTGAATACGATCACTTTCTTCGGATACGGGTTAGCACGCTCCGGACGATTGGAATCGTCGGCGTTCGGTTTACCACCCGGCCATCCGGTAATCGTATGCTGTATATCATTGAATATCTTGATATTTACATTATACGCCGAACCATACAGGGCTAACAACTCACCCAATCCGTGCTCGCTATAATCCTTGTTTGTCAATTTCAAGATCGGTTTGTCCGTCAACTGACACAACCAAACGATCGCACGGCGGATCAACTTATTATCCCACTCGCAGCTAGTCACCAACCAAGGATGACTGATACGAGTCAAGTCGTAAGCGGCTGAAAGATCGATCACGACCTTGGCGTTCGGATGATTCTGCAAATAGCTGGAAGGAACGGCATCGCTAACCTTGCCTTCAACGGTCTTAGCGACAATGCTAGCCTTATCCTCGCCCCAAGCCATCAAGATCACGCTGCGGGCGTTCATCATCGTAGAGATACCCATCGTGATGATACCTGCCGGGACATTCTCCTGCGAAGGGAACGTACGGGCCGCCTCCTTGCGGGAAGCGCCTTCCAACAAGACCATACGGGTACGCGAGCTGATCGTCGTTCCACCCACGTTGAACATGATATTGCTGGAGTTACCGATACCTAGCAACATGCAATCGATACCTCCCACGGATTGGATCGTCTCCTCATACTGGCGACAGAAATCTAGGATAGCGTCTTTCGGCATGCTTCCGTCCGGGCAATAGATATTCGCAGGATCGATATCGACCTGATCGAATAACTCCTCTTTTAGGCGAGCCAGATTTCCGGCGCTGGGATTAGCCAATGGATAGAACTCATATTCCACGAAAGCAATCACGTTGCGGAAACTTAAATTCTCCTCTTTATGCATACGGATCAACTCCTTGTAAACGCTTAGCGGAGAACGTCCGCCGGGTAAAGCGATCACGAAGGGCTTACCAATATCTTGTTTTTTACGGATTTGTGTTGCTATCTCTTTAGCGATAGCGAAAGAACCTTCCTCGGCCGATTCGTAAATGTTTGTCGGAATCTTTTCCAAACGAGTTAAAACTGAATGCTCGAAAGCATTTTCCGGGCGATAATACCGCAACGGTATACGCGTCAGAGTAATTTGAGAACTAAGGTTCGTTTTCATGTTTAATTATTGATTTAGTATTACAATCTTACTTGAATCACAAATATATGAAATAAGTACTGATTTCGCCATACGTTGATAGAACAAATTTATTAGCCGAAAGGTTTGATCTATATCGCCTAAAAATAAAAAAGAACCGTCCCGGCCAGCCAAGACAGTCCCTTCCTTATATTATTAACGAGCTTAGACCAATGTATTTGTCTCCGGAACTAAGTTTCCCATGCTCCATACCGCACGCACATTCAACTTACGATCCAAGATCACGATATCCGCGTCCTTCCCTCTTTGCAAGGTTCCGGTGCGATCGCTTACCCCCATCAGGCGGGCCGGAGTCTCGGAAGCCATACGGACAGCGTCGGCCAAAGGAATATCGGCCTTCTGCACCATCGTACGTACCAGTACGTCCATCGTGGCGATACTTCCCACCAATGAGGAATGATCCGCCAACTTGCATACGCCATCCTCAATGATAATGCGGGGATCGGATAACGGCTTACCCTCGTTGGCTGCGCAAGAAAGAGCATCCGTAACCAAGCAAGTACGTTCCACTCCTTTCAGCTTATAGACCAATCGGAGAATCGTAGAGGGTAAATGACGCCCGTCAGCGATCACCTCTACCGTCATATCGTCCATCAAGAAAACACTTTCCACCGTTCCCTCGTACTTATATTCACGACGCTTATGGAAACCGGGCATAGCGTTATAGAAATGAGCCGCATGCGTGAAACCGGCATTGTAAGCGGTCTTAATATCATCAAACTCCGCTTCCGTATGCGAGATAGCGGATAGGATTCCCCTCGACTTCAAGTATTGGGCGAACTCAAGCGCACCCGGTATCTCCGGGCTGGAATCCCAACGCTTGATGCAATCCGTACGTTCCAATATCTCTTTATATTCTTTCGGGTCGGCGGAATTCTCCTTATCGATAAACAGGCTCGCCGCCATCTTCGGATTCAGATACGGTCCCTCAATGTGCAATCCTAAGATAGGACCGTCTTTTTTCCTCATCATCTCCTCGCATACAGTTACCGCCTTATCGATCACCCCGATTTCTGGAGCCAACACGGTAGGGAATATCGTCGTGGCCCCATGTTTCTGATGAGCAGCTACCGCACCGTGGAAAGCCTCTTCCGTACATTCGGAGAAGTCGAAGCCCCCACCGCCATGGATATTCATCGCCACGAAACCGGGGACGATAGACATTCCTTTCGCGTCCACCACCTTGGCGCCAATCACCGCTAAATCGCTATTTGTAACCTCTAAGATCTTCCCGTCGCTAATCAATACGGAACCATCCTTCATCCATCCTTGCGGCGTAAGGATATGGCCATTTATAATCTGTGTCAACATAATCGTTCTTGTTTAGAATAGTTTATTCGTACCTTCAACCAACTTACCCATCGCCCAAACCGCACGGACATTCAAGTCACGGTCCAACAAGACGATATCCGCGTCTTTGCCCCGCTGCAACGTTCCCTTGCGATCGGATACGCCCATGATACGGGCGGGAGTCTCCGAGGCCATACGCACGGCATCCTCCAAGGGAATCTCGGCCTTTTGCACCATCGTACGGATCAAGCGGTCCATCGTGGCGACACTACCCGCCAAGGCCGAGCGGTCGGCCAACTTACACACGCCATCCTCGATGATGACACGGGGATCGAAAGCGACTTGGCTATCACTGGCGGCGCAAGCCAAGGCATCCGTGATCAGACAAGTGCGTTCCACACCTTTTATCTTATAGACCAGACGAAGGATCGTAGGCGGCACATGGATACCATCCGCAACGACCTCGACGGTCATATCATCGAGCAAATAGATACTTTCCACCGTTCCCTCATACTTATACTCGCGGCGTTTATGGAAGCCCGGCATGGCGTTATAGAAATGGGTGGCGTGGGTATAACCTACCTCATAAGCGGTCAAGATATCCTCAAACTCGGCTTGGGTATGCCCTACCGAGGCGAGTACGCCTTTCGAGGTGATATATTTACCGAACTGCATCGCTCCCGGAAGTTCCGGAGCGGCGTCCCAGCGCTTGATGCAATGCGTTTCCTCCAACAGAGGGATATATTCCTCGGGATCGGGATTCTTGATGTTCTCCGGGATTTGTCCACCAGCCATTTTCATATTGAAATAATGTCCTTCTAAGTGAAGCCCCAGAACCGGGCTATCTTTCTCAGCCATCAGTTTCTCGGTGGTCTCGGCGGCGGCACGGATCATCGGGATGGTAGAAGAGGATAAGGTGGGGAAGATACTGGTCGTACCGTGTTTCATGTGCGTGGCTACCGCCGCACGGAAAGCTTCCTCGGTACCTTCCATAAAATCACGGCCTCCACCTCCGTGCACGTGAATTTCCACACCCCCGGGGACGATATACATACCTTTGGCGTCTATCAAGGTTGCCCCTACTACCGCTAAGTCGCAGTTTGTTACTTCTAAAATCTTACCGTCGCTTATCAGTACCGAGCCGTCTTTCAGCCAGCCTTGCGGGGTAAGAATCTTTCCATTAATGATCTGTGTTAACATGATATGTGCTTTAAGCTTTCGCGTTTTTTTGGATAGCAAAGTTAAGGACTTTCTTTTTAAAACGAGTAAGCTATTAAAGGTTATTTTCAAGGAATAATCAAAATGACACTTTGTAATCCGAACCTCCGGAGAACCGAATATTCCGGGCCTAAGTACTGCTCGCCTCCAAATCCGAAAGAAAATTTCAGCAAACAACTAATAGCCAACTCTATACCCGAAAATAGCCTTTTATTCTAGCGAAATCAATTCATCCTAATTCATATCAAAGGGAAAGATTGGTATCATTTATAGGGTTACAATAGGGTTCTAGCAGGGTAAGAATGCCTATTCACGAGTAGTCATAACCCTATTCTTGAGTAGTCACGATGCCCAACGGCGGCATACGCATCGGCCGATGGCAGTACTGGCGTAGCCCAACGCAGCCTATCACGCATGAGAAAAGGGATATTCTCCCCTTTAAAAGCCAGCTCTCGTACTCTCCCTTCCGCTATTTTGCGTCATCAACGGCAAGCGCTTGTCACGAAAACAGGAGTATTTGGATCAAAAAGATCAGATAAGCAGCCTTTCACTGACTAGCAGCCTTTTCATGAATCCTGCGTATTCAGCTCTTCCAACTCCATTGTCCGTTCGGTCCATAGATCCATCGCATCGGAAAGTTCTTTTTTTAGGGCAGAATATTCACCGTAGAGAGAAGCGTCGGAGGCACCTTCCGGCGTAGCCAGCTTCGCCTCGATAACGGCAATGCCATTCTCAAGCTCCGAGATACGGGCCTCGGCCTCGGCAACTGCTTTCTCCGCTTTCTTAATCGCTTTACTCAGTTCCTTCCTTGCCTCATAGGAGAGCTTGTTTTGAGATACCTGAGCCTCACCGGTACCGGATGTGGAAGTGCTCGTCCCGGTAGAACGTTCCAATTCACGCAAGCTATCCATTTTCTTATGCTCCAAGAAATTATAGATGCCGCCTAAGTGCTCGACGACTTTCTGGTTACCGAACTCATAGACCTTATCGACTAGGCCATCCAAGAACTCACGGTCGTGGGAAACCAGAATCACCGTGCCGTCGAACTCCCTCAAGGCGTCTTTCAGCACGTCTTTCGAACGCATATCCAAGTGGTTCGTCGGCTCATCGAGAATCAGCAGGTTGACCGGCTCCAATAACAAGCGGATCATCGCCAAACGGGTACGCTCGCCACCCGACAGGACTTTCACCTTCTTATCGGAAGCCTCGCCACCAAACATGAAAGCGCCTAGGATATCCCGTATCTTCAAGCGGATATCTCCTTGCGCTACGTAATCGATCGTATCAAAAACGGTAAGATTCTCGTTCAATAGTTGCGCTTGGTTCTGGGCGAAGTAACCGATCTTCACGTTATGACCTAATTGGAGCTTTCCGGTGAAATCGGCAATCTCTCCCATGATACATTTCACCAAGGTAGATTTACCCTCGCCGTTCTTTCCGACGAAAGCTACTTTATCGCCCCGGTTGATCGTAAGCGTCACATGGTCGAAGATCAGATGATCGCCATAACGCTTCGCCACCTCCTCACAAATCACCGGATAGGAGCCGGAACGGGGAGCAGGCGGGAATTTCAGCCGCAGCATGGCTGTATCCACATCGTCTACCTCGATACGTTCCACCTTCTCCAATTGCTTGATGCGGGATTGTACTTGTACGGACTTCGTGGCTTTATAACGAAAACGCTCGATAAACGCCTCGGTATCGGCCAATTTCTTTTGTTGGTTCTCATAAGCGCGCTGCTGCTGCTCACGGCGTTCTTGGCGAAGTACGACGTACTCCGAATATTTCACTTTATAATCGTAGACCTTGCCTAATTCGATCTCCAAGGTGCGGAAAGTCGTATTATCAATAAAGGCACGGTCGTGCGATACTAAGATCACGGCGTTGGCACGGGTAGCGATAAAGTTCTCCAGCCATTGGATGGATTCTATATCCAGATGATTCGTCGGCTCGTCCAGCAACAACACGTCCGGTTGCCGGAGTAAGAGCTTTGCCAGCTCGATACGCATACGCCAGCCTCCGCTGAACTCAGACGTCGGGCGGTCGAAATCGCTACGGCTAAAGCCTAATCCGACCAATGTACGCTCCAACTCCGCATGGTAGTTGTTTCCTCCCATCATCTGGAAATGCTCGGATAGGTACGTGACACGATCGATCAGCTTTTGATAGCTCTCGGAGTCATAATCCGTACGCTCCGCCAATTGGGTATTCAAGCGGTTGATCTCCTCCTCCATCTCATGGATATGCTCGAAAGCGCATTCCGCCTCCTCCCGCACCGTACGGGTATCAACTAATTGCATGTGCTGGGGCAAATACCCGATCGTAACATCTTTCGGTACGCTAACAGTTCCGGAAGTGGGTGATTGCAAACCGGCGAATATCTTCAACATCGTCGATTTACCCGCACCGTTCTTGCCCACCAAGGCGATACGGTCCTTCTTGTTTACCACAAATGAAATGTCATCAAAAAGCGTAAAACCGCCAAACTCAACTGTTAGTCCTTCAACCGAAATCATACTGTCTCTTTAATTTATGACCGCAAAGATACAACAGTTCAAGGTTTACTCACAAACTTTTCAATTAATATCAGCACATCCTTATGCAACGGAAGGGCGGGATCGGTATAGGTAGCCATTTGCCTCTGCTGGTCCATCGTATCGCAGGTCTTCATCAGATGGTTCATATTTCCAATCAAATGATAATCCGCCGAAGGCTGGGCTTGCTTCAACAGTTCGGCATCTTTTACGGATACTTGCATATCCTTATCCCCTTGTAAAATCAACACCGGCACTTTTAATTTTTTGATGATTTCTTGCGGATTATACGTATACCATGAGATCATATAAGGCTGTACCGACGAACGGAACAAGGATTGTAAGCCGATCGGCACGTCCGGTACGAGCTTCCCTCCCTTCAAGGACGCATTTATCGACTTTACCATGTCCCGGATCACTTCCGGCTGACCCGCCATTTGCTCCTCCACGATCTCATAGGCCGGACGCCCCGCACCCGCCACCGAAATGTATCCTTTCACTTTCGGGTTATCCACCGAAGCCGCCATACCGACCAACGCTCCCTCGCTATGCCCCAACACATAGATTCCGGAAATACGTTTATCCCGGCTCAAATAATCGATCCAGCCTCGTGCGTCCTTGATCCCGTCCTCGAAACGCATGGAATACTCATCCTTTCCCGCTGAGGCGCTGGAGGCGATACCCCGTTTATCATACCGCAAGGAAGCGATACCTTTTCCCGCTAGCCCTTCCGCCAAGTATTTAAGGGAGTTATTCTTACCCGGCAAGGCGGCGGAGTTCCCGTCCATATCCGTAGGGCCGGAGCCGGGGATGATCAATACCACAGGATAACCGGACTCCTGATTGGGAGTTACCATCTTCCCTTTTAATGCCCCGGTAGACGTATTTAACACCACCGAACGCTCGTTCAACCGTACAGGCAACTGCGGCAAACAAGACAAGGATACGAGAAGAAAGCAGGCAAAAACTATCAGTTTCTTTTTCATAACGGAATCAATTTATATACTTAAGCACATGAGACATACAATCTCAATATTCGCCAAATGTAACTAAAAAAGGGGAGAACCTCTCGGCCTTCCCCCTTCTTTATCTAACATCTTTATAGGAAATTAATAACCCGGATTCTGTTTCAAGTTCGGATTCTTATCCATGCTTGTTTGAGGAATCGGCAAGTAACGGTTACGAGAAGAGAACTGGCGAGTCTCAATAACAGCCGTACCCGTGATTTCCGCACGTTTAGTAGGCTCAGACTCCCCATAATTAATCGTTCCTGTAACACGTAACAAATCACCATTCATGACTTTCTCGGCAAGCATCTTTCCATCTTCCTGCCAACGGACGATGTCCGCACGGCGCAAGCCTTCGCCGGCCAACTCTACCGTACGCTCACGACGGATCAATTCACGAAGTTTATCCTTCGTCCCATATTTAGCCTTATCCACTTCCCCCATTCCTACACGCTGGCGGATCTGGTTCAAATAACCATAGATCTCATCAGAAGGACCGCTCAGCTCATTCGCAGCCTCCGCATACGTCAATAGAACCTCCGCATAACGGAATACGATCGGACAAGCTCCCGAACTCCAAACATCTCCATATTGATCCATCGGATCCAAGTATTTCGCCCAAGTCAAAGCACTCTTGGAAGCATTATCTGTATAAGTCGGGAAGTTCTTGTTGACAGTACCATCTTGAAGTTTCTCATCTAAAGTATTCAAGATATCACCTCTCCAGTCACGTCCCGGATATAAAATGGTCATGGCCATACGAGGGTCGCGATTCGCAAACGGATGCTTTGCGTCATAAGTCTTCGACTCTTCTTTCGTCAATCCATCAGACATTTCATACATATCCACCAAATTCTGGGTCGGGACGATAGAAGACCAACCTTGGTCTACATTATTGTACATTTGCCCGATGGTTCCCAATCCGTCCAACGTCTCAATATTCTGATCCGCTAGGATTATCTCTTTAGAATCCACTCCCGATACCTTAAAAAGATTCGTATAATCCGGATCCAACTCATACTGCTTCAAATCAATGATTGCCTTAGCTGCGTCTTTTGCCTTTTGCCAATCACCATAATACAAAGCCTCACGCATCTTGATAGCTAAAACAGCACCTTTAGCGATATAGCCACGAGCCTCCGGAGCCTCCGCGATCCCAGCTAAGGCCTCGTCTAAATCCTTAGCTATATAATCGCGTACCTCTTGTTCCGTATTGCGTTCCACTTTAGCCTCGTCTGCACTTGAATAAGAACTAATAATAGGCACACCACCATACCACCAATTCATCAAGAAATACTTATAAGCACGGATCGCTTTAGCTTGAGCCACATAATTAGCTTTTACAGCGTCACTAGAAAACGTCACCTTGTCTACATTCTCCAAGAATGTATTCGCCTTACGAATCGACTTGTAATCATAAAGGATCTGCCCAGGATTAGAACTAGACAATGACCCATCCCCCCACGGGCGGAATCCTTCCCAAGGGAAATTATTATAGCCTATATCTGAGCCACAATCCAGATAAAGCAACGTATTTCCATCTAGCAAATCCTTATAACAGCCTACTATGAAGCCCTTCGCATCCGCCTCTGTCTGCCATGTGGTAGAGGGAGCCAACTGATCCTTAGGCACCGTATCCAGAAAATCCGAACACGAAGTAGATAACGCAGCCATACCAGCCGCCAACATATATATTGATAATCGTTTCATAAAATCTTCTATTTAAATGGTCTTAACTAATTAGAATGTCACATTTACGCCAAAAGAATTTGTCATCACTAATGGGTAGCTAGACAAACGGGAACTAACAGTCTCCGGGTCTACGTTCAATGGCATAGAATCTATCGTAAACAAATTCTCCGCAGAATAATAAACACGTACATTCGACAAACCGATAGCATTCAGCACACTCTTTGGAAGCGTATATCCCAATTGCAATGTCTTCAGACGCAGGTAACTGGTATTAATTACCCAGAAATCAGACATCACGTTAGAAGCCTCACTCGGAGATTTTCTAGACTCCGCTACACGCGGCATACTTGCATTGGTATTTTCCGGTGTCCAGCTATCCAGCCATGCAGTAGAAGGATGTCCGGCACTACCCGAGAACTCACCAAACGCTTCTTTCGTAAACGCACGGCCTACATTAGCCGCACCGGTGAAGTTTAAAGTCAAGTCAAATGCTTTATAGCCTACATTCAAGTTCAGACCAAATGTAACAACTGGATTGATAGTCTTAGACAATACACGGTCATCCGCATCCAGCTTTCCATCTCCATTCGTATCTACATAACGTAAATCACCAGCTTGGAAATCCTGTCCGAATGGGTAGCCGTCTTTTCCTTTATAGGTATCCATCCATTGCTGTGCCTCCGCATCAGATTGGAAAAAGCCATCAGCCTTATATACATAGTAAGAATCGATTGGCTTTCCAACAAAACGCCACAAATCACCGTCATCAGGATTTGTCATACGGTCTACACCTCCTAAATCCTCGATCTTGTTCTTATTATAGGCCATATTTCCCATCACATTCAATGACCAGTCATTCCACTTATTGTTATAACCTAGCTGTACCTCGACACCTCGGTTACGCATAGAACCCACGTTGTCGAAATAAGGATCCAAGCCAAACTCTGTCGGGACCGGTACCTCCATGATGATATCCGTAGTCTTGCGATCATAGTAATCAAACGTGAAAGTCACATGATTAATAACCGCATCCAAGCCAATACCCCAAGTCGTAGATTTCTCCCATGACAAATCCTCGATACGATAGGCTTTCTGATAATATCCCGTCGTCAAGTTGCCTCCCATAGGATAATTACCATCCAAATTATAAGTCTGCATCCAAGGATAATATTGGTTCTCCCAAGGATTCGATTTATTCAAGGCGTCTTGATTACCTAACATACCCCAAGAAGCACGAATCTTCAAACTGCTCAACCAATCATGCGTACTTTCCATAAACTCCTCCTCGCTGATACGCCAAGCACCGGAGAAAGAAGGGAAATATCCCCAACGATGTCCCGGAGCAAAACGAGAGGAAGCATCCGCACGGAAGTTTGCCTCTAATAAATATTTTCCCGCAAAATCATAATTAATACGCCCAAAATAGGAAAGCATGGCAAGCTCTCGGCTCAAACCATCATTTGTTTGTGTAGAAGCCCCACCGGCATCCATATCATTCAGGCTATTACTCGGGAAATTATTCCTCTGCATCTGATTCTTGCTAACCTCATACTTCTCCGCATGATAACCTACCATCACTTTCAAGCCATGCTGACCAAAGTTCTTGCTGTAATTCAGCAAAGCATCGAAATTATAACGTTTCCAATTCACGAAACGTTCAACCAAGGAAGTGGTACGAGACGCAGATGCCGGATCATCCGGTATGCTCAGAACTCGCTCCGTATGACGTTGGTCCTCGTTCACATAGGCACCCGTCACAGTAGCCTTCAGCCCATCAATAATATCATAATCAACAGAAAGTGCCCCCGTAAAATTCTGGTTACAATTATCCACCGTCTGCCCGGAATCCAACCATGCGATAGGGTTACCATCGTTAGTTTGTCCGTATTTGCCATCCTTATCCTTGACAGGAATCATCGGACTAATAATATTCAATTGACGGATAATCTGGTCGGAAGAACCACCATAATAGCTAGCATTCGGATCCGAGAAGTCATTCTTGATGAAAGACATGTTCATCCGAACAGCCAGTTTCTTCGTCAACTGCATATCCAGATTCGTACGTCCGTTAAACTGTTTACGATCTGAGTTAGGAAGGATACCCGTCTGCCCTAAATATCCGGCCGAAGCCATATACTTCACGTTCTCCGCACCTCCTGTAATACTAACATTGTGCTTATGCAACAAACCTGTCCGATAAGCCTCATCATTCCAGTCCGTATTAGGATGTCCGTAAGGATCAGAGCCATCTTCAAACATCCGGATGTCCTCGTCACTATAACGTCCCGGCTCGAAACGATTCCACAAACGTGCGTAATCGGCTGAGCTGACACGATCAATCATGGAAGTAGCTTTCGAGGCACCCACATATCCGTTATAAGAAATACGAGGAGCACCCGTCTTACCACGTTTTGTCGTGATCAAGATAACACCATTAGAAGCCTTCGAACCGTAAATAGCGGCGGAAGAAGCGTCTTTCAATACAGAAATACTCTCAATATCATTCGGATCGATATCATTCATGGAGCCACTCTCGATACCATCGATCAAGATATATGGGCTGGCAGAGTTCAAAGTACCGACACCACGGATACGGATCGTACTACCATCCTGTCCCGGACGGCCTTGACCCGAGGTAACGGTTACACCCGGCATCATACCTTGAAGACCGGAAGACACGTTGGAGATAGGACGGCTTGTCAACTCCTTGCTATCCAATTGGGCTACCGCTCCCGACAAGTTCGCCTTCTGTTGCGTACCATAACCGACAACGATCACCTCATCTAATTTCTGGGTATCTTCCTGCAAGGACACATTGATGGAAGGCTCTCCATTATATTTGAATTCTTGAGTTAGATAACCGATAAAGGATACTTGGATCACATCCCCTTTCTTCACATCCAACACGAAATTACCATTCATGTCGGTTACAGTACCATTCGTAGTACCTTTTACAACTATTGACGCTCCGGCCACAGGGCCAAAACTGTCACTAACCGTTCCCTTCAAACTACCTTCTTGCTGGGAAATACCTACCCTCGGAGTTATCGCCGCACGATCAGAAGCATGAACCACACCCCCGGAACAAAACGCTGCAGACAATAGAACAAAACTGACAGGTCTTACAATTTTCAACATAAGAATCGTTTTTTGTTTATTAAATAGCTGTTACTATTATAAGACTTAAGGCATACTATTTTAGATCTCGTTTCTTATAATATTCACTCTTCTAAATCATTAATGTATAATTATAAATCCTCGGTTAACTACCATGAAAGCACTTCTTCATCGTTCTGGCGGAACTTATAATCATTAGACGCAGCAAATATAGCACTATTTTTAATTATAAAACAAAAAAGACTAATTTTTCGCATACGAATCTAAAACAACACCATCTAGTTATTAAAATATTTAACAAACAATCTTTCCAACCATAATCTTTTTTAGTATGGAGCTATGGACATCAAAGAGGTATATGGTTTGAAATTCAAACATAAAGTTAGTGTATATTAGTAATAAACGGAGTTCCGCCAGAACTACGTACTTAATAGAAGCTTGATTAATATTAAGGCACTTATTCCATTTATTCCTTTATAACCACTATTTATCATGAAAAAGTTGTTATCTTCGTCCCTTGTAATAACTAATTATTAAATTATGAAAAAGAAAAGCTTAACTTTATTACTAGCGACTACGGTGGCAAGTAGTATCCTATTTTCGTCCTGTATAGGATCTTTTGGTTTAACAAACAAACTTTTAACGTGGAATAGAAGCATCGACAGTAAGTTTGTTAATGAGCTAGTGTTCATTGCTTTCTGGATTGTCCCGGTTTATGAGATTTCCGCTTTGGCTGATGTCCTTGTGATCAACTCTATCGAATTTTGGAGCGGAAGTAATCCTGTAGCAGATGTAGGTAACGTTAAAACAATCGATGGTAAAGAAGGCGTTTATACCGTAGAAACAAAAGTTGACGGATACCATATCCAAAAGGAAGGCGACGAGAAAGCGCTTGACTTAGTTTTCAACGAAGCAGATCAAAGCTGGAATGTAGAGGCTGACGGTGAAAGCACAAAATTGTTAAAATTCAATGGCAATGACGAAGTTGTCATGTACCTACCGGACGGAAAAGAAATGAATGTCGAGTTAAGCCAATCTGGGGTTTTAGCATTCCAGCAAGTAGCTAACGGATATTCTTACTATGCAGCTAAATAATTGAAAATTGAGAATTGAGAATTGAAAATTACGTAGAGTCACTTCTAATTTTCAATTCTCAATTCTCAATTCCCCAGTGCTAATCTAAATAAAATACGATGAATATGAACTCTATCAAAAAAATGATGCTTTCCGGAGCATTAGGTTGCCTTATTTCAGGAATGGCTTATGCGGACGGTTCTTCACCCCAACCCGCAAAACCTTATTGGCAAGACATTCAAGTCGTAGCCGTAAACAAGGAAAAACCCAGAAGCTCCTTCATGAGTTATGCGGACCGAGAAACCGCCCTCACCTCTCGATTTGAGAAAAGCCCGTACTATTCCCTATTAAACGGTACTTGGAAATTTTTCTTTGTAGATTCTTACAAAGACCTTCCTCAAAATATCACAGATCCTTCCGTTAATACCTCTTCATGGGATGATATAACCGTTCCCGGAAACTGGGAAGTACAAGGACATGGCGTAGCCATTTATACGAATCATGGTTACGAGTTTAAACCCAGAAATCCCCAACCCCCTTTATTGCCGGAAGCGAACCCGGTTGGCGTATACCGCAGAGACATCGAGATACCCGCAGGCTGGGATAACCGGGATATTTATTTACACATCGGCGGAGCTAAATCCGGCCTTTACGTATATTTAAACGGGAAAGAAGTGGGTTATAGCGAGGATTCCAAAAATCCCGCCGAGTTCCTGATCAATAAATACCTGCAACCCGGGAAGAATGTGCTTACATTAAAGATATTCCGTTGGAGCACCGGTTCTTATTTGGAATGTCAGGATTTCTGGAGAATGAGCGGTATCGAACGTGACGTATTCCTTTGGTCTCAACCTAAGGCCAGTATTCAAGATTTCCGTGTCGTCTCAACCTTGGACGATACGTATACGAACGGAATCTTCAAACTCGCGGTAGACTTAAAGAATCATACCCAAGAAACGAAAAATTTAAATGTCGGATATGAGCTTTTGGACGCAAAAGGTAATCTTGTGACCTCCGAGGCTAATGATATATGGGTAAGTCCTGCAAGTCCTCAAACAGCATCTTTCGAGTATGATTTAAAGAACGTAGCCCCTTGGAGTGCCGAGCATCCGAATCTATACAAATTATTGATGACGATAAAAGAAGAGGGTAAGGTAATCGAGGTAGTTCCATTCAATGTTGGTTTCCGCCGGTTCGAGATGAAGCAAATCGACCAAGTAGCGGAAAACGGAAAACCTTATACGGTCTTATTATTCAACGGACAACCGGTGAAGTTCAAGGGAGTCAATATCCATGAGCATAACCCGGAAACCGGACATTACGTAACCGAGGAACTCATGCGTAAGGATTTCGAGCTGATGAAGCAAAACAATATCAACGCTGTCCGCCTATGCCACTATCCGCAAGACCGTAAATTCTATGAACTCTGCGACGAATACGGATTGTATGTTTACGATGAGGCGAATATCGAGTCTCACGGTATGTATTACAGCCTGAAAAAAGGCGGCACTTTGGGTAATAATCCGGAATGGCTGATCCCGCATATGGACCGTACGATGAATATGTACGAACGAAACAAGAATTATCCGAGCGTTACTTTCTGGTCACTCGGAAACGAGGCTGGAAACGGATACAACTTCTATCAAACTTATTTATATCTGAAAGACAAGGAAATAAATAGCATGAATCGTCCGGTGAACTACGAACGTGCCCTTTGGGAATGGAATACGGATATGTACGTACCTCAATACCCGAGCGCTGAATGGCTAGAGGAAATCGGGCGTAAGGGTAGTGATCGTCCGGTAGCTCCTTCGGAGTATTCACATGCGATGGGAAACTCTTCCGGTAACTTATGGGATCAATGGAAAGCTATCTATAAATACCCGAACCTGCAAGGCGGATTCATCTGGGACTGGGTGGATCAAGGTATCTTGGAAAAAGATAAGAATGGACGTGAATATTATACCTATGGTGGTGACTATGGAGTAAACGCCCCTAGTGACGGAAACTTCCTTTGCAACGGTATAGTAAACCCGGATCGTACCCCGCATCCCGCTATGGCAGAGGTTAAATACGCCCATCAAAATATCGGGTTTGAGGCGATTGATTTAGCGAACGGTTTATTCCGCGTCACGAACCGTTTTTATTTCACGAACCTAAAGAAATATATGGTCCACTATAGCGTAACAGCCAATAATAAAGTTGTACGCTCCGGTAAAGTCTCTTTGGACATAGAACCCCAAGCTTCTAAGGAATTTACGGTTCCCATAGGCAACTTAAAGCCACAAGCCGGTACGGAATATTTCGTAAACTTCAACGTAACGACCGTAGAAAAAGAGCCGTTAATCCCTATCGGACACGAAATCGCTTGTGATCAATTCCGCTTACCGATCGAAAGCCCCAAGAAGGCGTTTAAGACCAGCGGCCCTAAATTAACGGTTTCGACAAATGGAGATAACTTATCGGCATCCTCCTCAAAGGTAAACTTCATGTTTAACAAGAAGACAGGAATCGTTACTTCTTATAAAGTGGATGGTACGGAATATTTCAGCGAGGGTTTTGGTATCCAACCGAACTTCTGGCGTGCGCCGACCGATAACGATTACGGAAATGGTATGCCAAAACGCTTACAAGTATGGAAGGAAAGCAGCAAGAACTTCAACGTAACAGACGCTACCGTCACTATGGATGGCAATAACGCCGTGATTAACGTGAACTATTTATTGCCGGCAGGAAATCTATACATTGTTAATTATACGATCTATCCAAGCGGAGCTGTAAATGTGACCGCCCGTTTCACATCCACGGATATGGATGCCGCCCAAACCGAGGTATCGGAATCTACTCGCACGGCAACTTTCACTCCGGGACGTGACGCCGCCCGTAAAGAGGCTTCCAAATTGAATGTTCCCCGTATCGGTGTTCGCTTCCGCTTACCGGCAAGCATGAATCAAGTGGAATATTTCGGACGAGGACCTGCTGAGAACTACTTGGATAGAAACGCCGGTAGTATGGTCGGCTTATATAAATCTACAGCCGAGGAATTATATTTCCCATATGTACGCCCGCAGGAAAACGGTCATCATACCGACACTCGTTGGGTATCACTTAGTACCGGCAAGAAATGCTTGTTGATCCAAGCGGATAATACGATTGGATTTAATGCTTTGCGTAATTCCATAGAGGATTTCGATGACGAGGAAGCGACTGGCCTATCCCGTCAATGGAGTAATTTCACACCAGAGCAAGTAGCGAATCATGATGAAGCCGCAGCAAAGAACGTATTACGTCGCCAGCATCATATCAACGATATCACGCCTTGCGACTTCGTTGAGGTTTGCATCGACTTGAAACAACAAGGTGTAGCAGGTTATGATAGCTGGGGTTCACGTCCGGAACCAGCTTATACATTACCCGCAAACCGGGAATACAACTGGGGCTTTACCCTTATTCCGCTTAAATAAAGAAAAGTCATAACTTATCCATAACAAAGGGAGTGTATTAGGCTTAATCCAATACACTCCCTTTGTTTATACTACCGCAACGGCTTTGCAGTAACGTATCCTTATTTAATCACTTCCTTCAAGGTATTCTGTAAGTCCTCTCCTGTGATATTCTTGGCGATGATCACCCCATTCGGATCCAATAACACATTTGCCGGAATACCCCGTACCCCATAAAGAGCAGGGATCTCAGAATCCCAATATTTCAAGTCGGAAACGTGAGCCCAAGTCAGATGATCGTCTGCGATCGCTTTCAGCCATTTAGCCTTATCCTTGTCCAAGGATATACCTACGATCGTAAAGTTCTTATCCTTATATTGCTGGAAGGCATTTACCACGTTAGGGTTTTCCTTGCGACACGGGGGACACCAAGAGGCCCAAAAATCCAATAACACATATTTTCCCCTAAAGTCCGACAATGACACAGAAACTCCTGCAGTATCCGGCAAGGAAAACTCCGGAGCGACTTGTCCGATCTGTACGTGTTCTAATTGCTTGATAATACCGTCCAAGTCCTTCACATAAGGACTATTCGCCAATGCCGGGGAAATCTTCGCACGAGTCGCCTTCAAATCATCCAAAGATAATTGGTAGGTAAAATAACGATATAGATAGAACGCCGCCGCCGGAGAATCTGGATATTTCGAAATCAAACTGTCAATATCATACCCTTCCTCAAATACCTTCTCCGTATTTTCTTGAAAGACATCATTCACCGGTGAATTCTGTACGGTAATAGTCTCCCCGTCATTCCCGATCTTGACATTCATATCCGTATTCTCCAAGAAGAGCTGAACCGGATAGTTCATATTCTCGGTTGCCAAACCAAAAAGTAAAGGCTGATCTACCTCACCCTTAAAGGTGAATTTCCCGTCTTTTACCTCTGCTGTATCCACGTCAAAGAACATTTTATTACGGAATGACTTCAAGTAAATCTTGCCGTCGGGCATATTCTCTACCTCACCATTGATAACATATCCTTTTGGAACTTCTTGGCAACCAACCACCAAAAGGCCGGCAAGCGCCATCATACAAAATTGCTTCATTTCTCTATTCTATTTATTGATTACTTAAACTTAGGGTGATGATAACGTCCCTTTTTCAACGAGATCGTCCCATATTCTATCGCACGCACCGGACAACGATGAATACAGGCAACGCACTGAACGCAAGTATCAGCCCATTCCGGTTTTCCGTCACCCGACAGGGAAATCGTACCGGTCGGACAGACCTTCGCACAGATACCGCAAGAGATACAGGTATCCGTAGCATAAAATCGGTTGCTGCCTATCGCGAAGTGAGCAAATAACGGATAGACCATATAGCTCTTCAAAAGAGGGGCACTTCCCGCACAATACAAAGAAAGATTTTTCTTCTGCCGGATCGCCTCTACGATCTCGTCTACACGTTCCGGTGCTTTTTTCAGTTTTTCAGTCTCTACCTCCTTACTATCCACGTCGAAGCCGGGCATCAAGACATAATTGTTCGGCATTTGTACAGAGAATCCTCCGGTTACGGCAATTCCCCGCCTCGCCAAGATGCTCCGCATGATCCGATCCGTATATCCACAATCATCACCACAAGTACAGACGAAATAAACCTCTTGCCCCTTATATCCGGACAGGATCAACCGGGAAATAAAGCGGGGCACCAATACAGCCGGCCCCCAAGAATGGACAGGGAACACAAAAAACACTTTCTCCCTCTCCCCCAATGGATAAGCATTCTTACCCTCATTCAACGCATCGGCAATGGAAACCAACGGCTCATCGAAAGCCGTCCCTAACGCTTCCGCAACCCAACGGGAGTTTCCTGTCCCTGTAAAGTAGAATATCATGCGCTCATTTTTTAGATGCAAAAATACATAATATCCAAACATATACGCTATCTTTGTCTAGTTTAAGAAACCTAAAAAACAAATCTTATGACAACGATGGAATTAAATTTACGGAAAGAATATCTCTATGACCTGATAAAAGGCATGGATGAGGAAAGATTATCGAAAGTGGAGACCTATATAAAACGTCTATGCCTTGCCAAGCAAAAGGAGAGTCTTTATCCTTGGGCACCAGACGAGGCTGAATTAACTTGTAAGATAGCTGAATCTGAAGTAGATTTCAACAATGGGGATTATTGTACGCAAAAAGCGCTGAAGAAAAAACTACAAAAAAAGTTGGCTTCATGGTAAAAGAAATCCAATGGTCTAAACATGCAGAAGAATCATTTACTGAAATATCAGATATTCGATACTAGGCAATTACCGGATAAACTGATGGATTTATTCAGATAAAATAACAAGGGATAGAAATGTAAGCGTCTTACAATTTATCCCTTGTTACTTTTCTGAATTATAGCGCAAATCAAATCTCAATATCCCAAATACCCGCCGAACGTTCTAATTCGACCAAGGCTGAGCTGTAATTAAACAGCGTCTCGATATACTGAGCTTGTACCTCATCGTAAGTACGCTGGGCGTCCAAGACTTCCAACAAAGAGACTTCCCCCCTATTATAGCTGTAAATCTTGCCATCCATCACCTCACGGGCTTGCCTTAAAAGCCCATCCTCATAATGATTAACTTGCTCGGCGAAAGATTGATAATTACGATATGCCTGCATCACCTCCGTCTGTACTTGCAAAAGAGCCTGCTTATATTGCGCTTCCGCCTGTTGCTCCCGATAACGAGCGGCACGAACCGTTCCCTTATTGAAATTAGAGAATTTCAAAGGAACAGCGATACCTGCCGTCACTCCGGTAAAAGGAGGTGCCGGGGCTTCCTCATTATAAACCCGGGCGTTACGGCTTACGGCGATAGACAAATCCACATCCATATTCCGCTCCCGGCGAGCTACTTTCAAGGCTCTAGCGGCCACTTCCTTGTTTTTTAAGGCAGCTACCAAATCCGTACGCCCCTCGCTTGCCGCCGTGATTAAGTCGGCAAGGATAAAATCCCGAGGCTCCGTACGTAACTCAGCCTCTGGGTGAAATAAAGTATCCGTACTGAAAGTCCCCGTCAAGAAGTTTAAGTTCGAGAAAGCATTCTTTAATTCCGCTCCGGCTTGCAGCAACTCGTTTCGTAAGACCCCGGCCTCTACCCGGCTCTGCGTAGCATCCACCTCACGGATTTGCCCCAATGAGAAACGGATACTGTCGCTCTCCGCCAATGTCCGGATATTCTCATAGGCATTCTCCTTTACTTTATACAACTCATGTTGCTTCAAGGCTTCCATATAAGCAATCGTAGCGTCTGCCCGGAGATTCCGGAAATAATCGGCCAACAAAGCCTCGGTCAACTCACTCTCGCTACGTGCCAATGAGATATTCGCACCCCGTTTTCCAAAAGAGAAAGTTTTGCTCAGTTCTACTTCAACACCTTCTCCCATTTGCAAGGAATTATTCTCATTATTGAAATAAGACACGGAAAGGTTCGGATCGTTAAACACCTTTGCCGCCGTTACCTCAGCCTTAGCGGCCGGCACATTCAATTTCTCCGACGCATACTCAAGGTTGCCTTCCGCAACCCGCTCCATATATTGCCGATACGTAAGCGGAACCATGGTCTGAGCATTCACGGATAAGCATCCGCAGAGTAATGACAGGATTATATATTTCTTCATATCTTCTAATCTAAACATAGTATATCTTTTTAATTCCACCTCCGGATTAAGCGTGCAGCTCTTTTTCCTCCGATACCGGCGTCAAATCCTTCCCCTCATAATGTTTCTCGATCATATAGTATAAAGCGGGAAGTACATAAAGCGTAATAACCGTAGCAAATAAAAGCCCGTAAACGATTACCGTAGCCAAGGGACGCTGCACGTCCGAACCGATACCTGTACTAACAGAGGCAGGAAGCAATCCCAAGACCGCAACCGTAGCCGTCATCAAGATCGGACGGAAACGGTGCTTAGTTCCCGTTATCACCGCATCTTTCAAATCTCGTTCCCTTGTACGTAAGTTATTGATATGGGAAATCATGATCACGCCATTTTGGATAGCGACACCGACCAAGGCAATAAAACCAACCGCCGAGGAAACATTCAATGTCATTCCCCGCACATTCAACGCCAACATACCACCAAACAAAGCCAAGGGAACGACACTCATCATTAAAGCCGCCTGCCGGAATTTACCGCAAGCCGCAAACAACAGAAGCAGCATCAGTCCCAACGCCAAAGGAACCACAGCCCCCAAACGGGCATACGCACGATGCTGGTTCTCGAACTGTCCGGCCCATTTCAAATGCACGGAATCATGATCGTATTTCACCTCTTTATCAATCAACGCATTCGCCTTATTCAAGAACGCTGTCAAGTCCACGCCACGTAAATTAACCCGTACCGTCAAGTGCCGCTTATTCATCTCACGGGTAATCGTACTGGCACCGGTTGTCATCTTAATCTCCGCTACTTGCGAAAGAGGAATCTTCGTACCGGAACCGGTAGTCAGCAATAGATTACCGATACGTTCGGGAGAATTGCGGCTAGCGTCATCGAAACGACAAATCACGTCATAACTTTTACTTCCGACAAATATCTGGGAAATAGAGGCTCCACCGATCGCTAACTCAATCAAATCAGCCACATCCGACACGTTCAAGCCATACTGGGCGATACGGGCACGATCCGCGATAATCTGCAATTGCGGCAACGGAGGCTCTTGATCTACCGCTACGTCGGCAGCACCCGGTATTTCCTTCAACACATTAGCGACTTGATCTGCGATATGGCGACTTTCCGTAATATCATCGCTATAGATCTTCAGCGCCAAATCACTATGAGCCCCGGCGATCTGATCCATCACCATATCGATGATCGGCTGTGAAAAACCGACCGAGTAGCCGGGCATAGTCTCCAACTTAGCTGCCATCTCCTCGATCAAATCCGCTTTCGTCTTACCGAACTCCCATGTACTATAGGGCTTCAATCCCACGCCACACTCCACATGGGAGAGTGAGAACGCTTCCGCCCCCTCATCATCGCGACCTACTTGGGTCATTACATATGAGACTTCCTTAAACTCTTTCAAAGTCTTCCGAAGCTCCGCCCCCATCTCCTTAGATTTCTCAATGGAAATACCCGGAGGAAGCTGTACCTGTATCCAGATCGCCCCCTCATCCAACGGAGGCAAGAAGTCTTTTCCTACGGTATAACTTAAAATCCCCGCTCCCAGCAATATCGCCAGTAACGGTACAATAACCCGTCTTGGCTTCTCCATCAATCGGACAATTTGTGAATGATAAGCCGTGGAAAGTTTCTCCAACCAACGATTATGGTAAATCTTTCCCGGCTTACGATACGCATAAAAGGCCAATCCCGGAATCAAGAACAAGGCCACGCACAAAGCGCCCAGCAAAGCATACCCTACGGTATAAGCCATCGGCGTAAACAATTTCTTCTCAATATGCTCAAAAGCGAACAAAGGAAGATAGGCCGTTATAATAATTAATGTAGAGAAAAAGATCGGGCGAGCCACCTCAGTCGTACGGCGCAAGATCGAATCTTCCGTCAATACCTCATCCGGATGCCGTTCCCTTTTCTTCAAGACCGTCTCCATCATCACGATCGCTCCGTCTACCAAAATACCGAAGTCTATAGCGCCTAGGGAAAGTAGGTTCGCAGGAATATTCGTAACATGCATCAAGATAAAGGCAATCAATAGAGACAAGGGAATGGTTAAGGCCACCAACAAAGCGCCACGCCAACTCCCCAAGAATAAGATCAGTACTAAGACAACCAATACCATACCCTCGAACAACGTATGCGATACAGTATGCAAGGTCGTATTAACCAAATCCGTACGATCCATAAACGGATGGATACGGGTTCCCTCGGGAAGTGTCTCGTTATTTAGTTCTTCTACCGCCTTATGCACATCATCCAACACCCGGGACGGATTCTCCCCCCTGAGCATTTGCACGATACCTTCCACGCCATCGGAGTAATCACGGGTATCGTCCGTAAAACCTAAAACGCCCTTACGCTCCAAGTTTCCGTATTTCAGTTTACCGATATCATTCAAGTAGACCGGGACACCATTCACGGTCTTGATCACGATATGTCCCAAGTCTTCCAAGTCCTTAACCAGACCGATTCCACGGATCACATAACTCAAATCCCCCCGGCTTAACATACTACCACCGGCGTTCACGTTATTCTTCTCTATCTTTTCCGTAATATCCCCTAAGGTAATGTCGTATTGCTCCATCTTATAAGGGTTCACCTCGATCTGATATTGGGTAGTGATACCGCCGTAATTACTTACATCCGCTACACCCGTAACCTGTTTCAGTCTCGGAATAATTACCCATTTATGCAAATCGGTCAACTCCCTCAAGTCTAAACGGTCACTTTCCACTACATAACGAAAGATCTCTCCCGTCGGCGAAGTCAAAGGATTTAAGCCGGGAACCGCATTATAAGGAAGCTCCACGTCTACCAACCGCTCTTGTACACGTTGCCGGGCCCAATAATCCTCAATACCATCATCAAAAACCAATACGACCGTAGATAAACCAAACGTATTCTTGCTACGCATTACGTTTAATCCCGGCAGACCATTCATAGCCCGCTCGATCGGAATACTGATTTGTTGCTCGATCTCCTCGGCGGCCAATCCGGGAACCTGCGTCACGACTTGCACGGTGGTATCGGCGATATCCGGATAAGCATCTATCGCCAACCGCGTCCAAGAATAATAACCAACGATCGCTAAGAACAGAAATAACACGAACATCAGTCCTCGCCGATGTATCGCCAAGTAAATAATCCTTTTCATAATCCGTTAGCGTGCGTCAAGTAAATAAAACGCTCCCGTAGCTACGATCTCATCACCTACGTTCAAGCCGGATAAAACCACCGTCTTGCCATCTTCAGTAAGGCCGGTCTCGATCTTTTGTTTCCGGTAATCGTTATTCCCCAATTCCACCAATACGTACATATTCTCCTCTTCCTGCAAGATAGCGGAAGTAGGTATACGAATCACCTCTGCCTCACGGTCGCTCAACTTGACCGTGCCGTACATCTCCGGTTTCATCAAACGAGTACTGTTATCGCACTCGATCAAGACCTCCACCGAACGGGTATCGGGGTCCAGCATCTCGCTGATATGATAAATCTTTCCCGATATCGGTTTATCCAGCATGGCTACCAACCGGATTTCCACCTCATCCAAAGCCTGTATTAAACTCAAATCCTTCTCTTTTACATGGGCGACCACCCATACCTTTCTCAAATCGGCGATGACAGCTACAGGCTCGGCGTCCTCTTTCATATATTGCCCGATTACGATCCGATCTTTCACGACCTCACCGGCTATAGGCGAGCGAACGATCAATGGTTGCCCCAAAGCCATTTCATCCGGATTAATCTGAAAGACTTTCAATGCGGCGACCATATTCTCATAGTCTTTTTTCTTTAACTCGTAATTCACCTCGGCCTCTTCCAATTCCTTTTGGACACCAACCTTGTTTTTCATCAAGTCTTTCTCCCGATTCAAGCTTTTCAAGGCCAGTTCCATCTCTTGGCGAGCTTGGTAATAAGATTTCCCCGCCTCATAAACAGCGGGAGCGCTAATCTCGAAGATCGGACTACCCGGGGCCACTTTTTGCCCTAAGCGAACGAACGATTTCGTAATTCGCCCGCTTACCGGTGAAGCCACCTCCGCATAATTAGAAGGAATCGCCTGTACGACCCCCGAGGTGGTAAACTCCATACGGTAAGGTTCCCGTTTAACCGTTTCCTTTGTCAACTTGGATAAAACAGGAGATTCGGAACCGATATGTATAATATCCCCTTTGAGTGTTACGGCATGCGCAGACTCATCCTCTTGCTTTTGGGTATGGCAAGAGCATAGTACTATCGCTGGAAGCAATAGTAAAAATATAGATTTCATATAAGATGCGTAAAATGTTTAGTATAAAAAGTGATTCTAATGCTTGATTCAAATTACTATACCAAACGAGGGAGGCGCACGGGATTCGCCACGCCGCACAAGACGCAAGACAACCTCTTTCTTTAGAAAGACGAGCACTACCATCAAAAGCGCCCAAGCCATAACCAAAGGTAAATACGGAATTAACTCCATACACAATTCGGTCAGCTCTTCAATCGTATTAAACGCTACCGTACTATGCTCATGATGAGGCAAGCCGTCGGCTCCCGGCAGATAGGGATGAGAGTGAGTGATACTATAGTTTAGGAAATGATGCGTATGGGTAAAGGCCGTGCCACCCACGTAGTAACTCATAAAGAGTACTACCAAGAGGGGCCTTAACCACTTCAAGCTACGCATTGTTTTCATTCGCCATCTGTTTACTCCGCAAAGTTATAAAAGAAACTGCCATTTCATTTGCAATAAGTCAAAATTTATTCCTTTATTTGCATACACTGAATAATAAACAGTCATATCAATGAAATAAACACTACTTTATGAGAAAAATCTTACTTGTTTGTGCGGCATTAGCCTGCATGACAGTCTCCCCTGTACCAGCTCAGGACGCTGCCGTAAAAAAAATCATCGAGATGGGTCAGAACGATAATCAAGTGATGCATCAGCTGGATATCCTTACGAACCGCTTTGGCGGACGTTTAATAGGTTCCGACGCTTATGAGAACGCCGCCGAGTGGATGGTGCGTGAGTTTAAGAGTTGGGGACTCGATGTCCAATTAGAAGAGGCCGGTACCGTCCCTGTCGGCTTTAATCGAGGACCTTGGTTCGGACGCTTGTTGAGCGACAACGGAATGATCCTGCATTTCGCCACCCCTTCCTACACTTCCGGAACGAAAGGCGTGCAACGTGGGCATGCGGTGATGGAGCCTCGTAACGACGAGGAGTTCCAGCAAATCAAAGGAAGATTGAATGGTGCTTGGGTTCTTATCTCAGGGAAAAATGTAGGTTGGCCTATCGACCGCTCCGCCTCGGGAGATTCCATCCGTGCGGAGATCAAGAAAGAGAACAACGAGATCATGAAGAAAAACAATGATCTAAGACGCCGCAACTGGGAAAACGGGGAGAAAAACGAGATGTTGCCTTATAAAGAATTCCCCGGATTATATTATAAGGAAATGTGCGAGGCCGGAGCTTTAGGTTTTATCCAATCCTCCACCGTACCTATCCGTGCGTTATACGACCGGAAAATGATGAACGACCCGAATACGAACTTCGACAATCTGCCGGAACTTCCGGATATCAAATTAGACGAGCATCAATTCGCGATCATCGAACAAATGGTGAAAGAGAGACGTACATTCGAACTAGAGTTCGATATTCGTAATCATTTTAAATTAGGCCCGGTTAAATACCATAATGTCGTAGCGTCTATCAAAGGCAGCAAATACCCGGACGAATATGTAATTATCAGCGGTCACCTAGATGCTTTCGACGTGGCTACCGGAGGCATCGATTGCGGTACTGGAATCGGACCGATGATGGAAGCCGCTCGCATGATCGCCAAATCCGGAGCCAAGCCTAAGCGCACGATCTTATTTATCGGATTCGCCGGTGAGGAATTTGGCTTATTAGGAGCACAAGCTTGGGTGAAAGCGCATAAGGATAAATTACCCAAAATCGCTAATTTGTTCAATCGTGACGGTGGCCCGGAACCTCCTGTCGGTATCTCCGTCCCTCAAGCCATGTATGATGATTTCGTGAAGATCAGCGAACCCATCCAAAAAATCCGTCCGGACTATCCTTTCGAGGTAAAAGTTCGTGAACCCCGTAAACGCCCGACACGCATGGGGGGAACAGACGCATCAGTTTTCGCCATCGAAGGTGTCCCCACATTAGGTTTCACCACAGAGGATTTCAAAGGATATGATTTTGATTACGGCGAAATCTGGCATACGGAACGGGATTTATACACAAAGAACATCCCCGAATACCAAGAACATACGGCTACGGTTACCGCTATCATAGCCCTCGGTGTAGCGAATCTGGATAAGCAATTATCAAGAGAAGGTTTATATACCGAAGAGTAGGTCAGCACGATCGCTATTATAAGGAGTTTACAATGCCTATTGTAAGCTCCTTATGATGGGCATCATAAAAGACTTACAATGCCCATTATAAGAAATAGAAAAAGGATATGCCCTAATAGACATATCCTTTTCTCATTCTAGGGTGAAAGATGGGGCTCGAACCCACGACCCTCGGAACCACAATCCGATGCTCTAACCAACTGAGCTACTCTCACCATATCCGCCTTTCAAAGGATTCCCCCTTTAAGACGGCGCAAAGATAGGTATAAATTCTGATTACACAAACCTTTTGCGAACTTTTTTATCCATCCACTTACTTATAGATCGCTTTCTTTCCCGCTAACAATGTGTTACGCATCAAAGAAATGATTGTCATAGGCCCTACGCCACCCGGAACCGGAGTGATATAGGAACATTTAGGAGCGACCTCGTTAAACAAGACATCTCCCGTTAACTTAAATCCGCTCTTGGTTACGCTGCTTGGCATACGGGTTGTTCCCACGTCAACGATCACGGCGCCTTCCTTCACCATATCCCCTTTCAAGAATTCAGGAACACCTAAAGCCACGATAATAATATCAGCAGACAAGCACATCTCCTTCAAGTTCTTAGAACGGCTATGGCATACGGTCACCGTACAATCGCCCGGATAAGATTTCTGCATCATCAAGGTAGCCATCGGCTTGCCGACAATATTGCTGCGTCCCAAAACCACGCAATGCTTTCCTTGCGTCTCGATATGATAACGCTTCAATAATTCCAAGATACCGGCAGGCGTAGCCGATACGAAACAAGGCAAACCGATAGACATACGTCCCACGTTAATCGGATGGAAACCGTCCACGTCTTTACGATAATCGATCGCCTCAATCACCTTCTGCTCGGATATATGTTTCGGAAGCGGAAGCTGTACGATAAAGCCATCCACATCCGGATCATTATTTAACTCATCGACCTTACGAAGCAATTCTTCCTCCGTAACATCCTCCTCAAAGCGAATTAAGGTAGACTTAAAACCAATCTCCTGACAAGTCTTGACTTTACTAGCCACATAAGTCTCGCTACCACCGTCATGGCCCACCAAAATAGCAGCCAAGTGAGGGATCTTACCTCCGGCAGCCTTGATCTGGGCTACCTCCTCAGCCATCTCCTTCTTCATCTGAGCGGAAACGGCCTTACCATCCAGCAATTGATAATGTTGTTCTTCCATATTATTGATTGTCTCCTGTTAATTAACGTCTGAACGAGGGCTTCATCGAAGGTAGCTTCATCTTCCCCGACTTCGCAGAAGTAAGCATACGCATCATCTTACGGGTCTCATCAAATTGCTTGATCAGCTTGTTCACCTCTTGGATGCTCGTACCGCTACCTTTAGCGATACGCTGACGGCGTGAGCCATTCAAGATAGCCGGGTTGCTGCGCTCATCCGGAGTCATCGAATAAATGATAGCCTCGATACTCTTGAACGCGTTATCATCGATATCCACATCTTTCAATGCCTTTCCTACACCCGGGATCATGGATGCCAACTCTTTCAAGTTACCCATCTTCTTGATCTGTTGGATCTGGGAGATAAAGTCGTTAAAATCGAACTGGTTCTTAGCGATCTTCTTCTGCAAACGTTTCGCTTCTTCCTCGTCATATTGCTCTTGCGCACGTTCCACCAAAGACACGATATCACCCATGCCTAAGATTCGATCCGCCATACGTTCAGGGTGGAAAATATCCAAGGCATCCATCTTCTCGCCTGTACCGACAAACTTAATCGGCTTATCCACAACCGTACGGATCGACAAAGCGGCACCACCACGGGTATCACCATCCAACTTCGTAAGTACGACGCCGTCGAAGTTCAGCCGCTCATTAAATTCCCTTGCGGTATTCACGGCATCCTGACCCGTCATGGCATCTACCACGAACAAGGTCTCATCCGGCTGGATAGCGCTCTTGATAGCGGCGATCTCGTTCATCATCTGCTCATCGATAGCCAAACGACCGGCGGTATCCACGATCACGACGTCATTGCCTTTAGCCCGTGCCTCGCGGATAGCGTTCATAGCGATCTCCACCGGATTCTTATTCTCCAATTCCATGTATACCGGAACACCCACCTGCTCTCCGACTACACGCAACTGCTCGATAGCTGCCGGACGATACACGTCGCAAGCGGCTAATAATGGTTTCTTATTTTTCTTGGTCTTTAATAAAGACGCTAGTTTACCAGTGAAAGTAGTCTTACCCGAACCTTGCAAACCGGACATCAATATAATGGCGGGATTTCCCTGCAAATTCACGTCAACCGCCGTGCCGCCCATCAAGCTGGCCAACTCATCGTGAACAATCTTAACCATCAACTGACTAGGCTTAACCGATGTAAGCACGTTCTGTCCTAAAGCCTTCTCTTTTACCGTATCCGTAAAACTCTTGGCAACCTTATAATTGACGTCGGCATCCAACAACGCTTTACGCACATCCTTCAATGTTTCCGCCACATTGATCTCGGTAATCTTGCCTTCGCCCTTCAACAGTTTAAACGATCTGTCTAACCTTTCGCTTAAGTTCTCAAACATAATTCGTATGTGTATTTATATTATTTTCTACTGGATTAAGGGGCAAAGGTACGAAAAAGAGATGAGTATGCGATGAAAGCGATCTCGAAATTCTTCACTTCTCAACGTTTTAGTATACGGATCGAATTAAGAACCGCCAGCAAAGATACGCCTACATCCGCGAAAACAGCTTCCCAAAGCGTGGCAAAACCGAAGGCTCCCGCCACAAGGACTATCACCTTCACGCCAATAGATCCCACGATATTCTGACGGACGATATTCCGGGTAGCACGTCCGATAGAAATAGCTTCCGCTACTTTAGAGGGCTGGTCCGTTTGGATAACCACGTCCGCGCTCTCGATGGCCGCATCCGATCCCAATCCACCCATCGCAATACCGACATCACTTAAAGCCAGTACCGGCGCATCGTTCATCCCATCGCCCACAAAGGCAACCGACTTATCCGGCTCCGCCGTTAATCGCTCTATATAAGCGGCTTTATCCTCCGGCAGCAGATTACCATACGCTTTATCGACACCCAAACGCTCAGCGAATTGATTCACGATCTCTTGCTTATCCCCGGACAACAAGCAAATATCTTTAACATCCAAATCCTTTAACCGACGAATCGCATCCACGGCATCCTTCTTCAAGGTATCCGAAAGGAGAAGATGCCCCGCATATTTCCCATCGATCACACAAACCACCACGGTAGAAACACTATCGGATAATTCCTTCGGGACAGGAATATCACGTTCGGCCAATAAACGAATATTACCGACAAGCACCTGCCGACCGTTCACGATAGCCTCGACACCATGCCCTGCCAATTCCCGCATGTCAGTGATTTCCATCGGCACGCTATCTTGTTTTTCCGCATAGCGAACTACAGCCTGCGCTACCGGATGGGTACTTTTCCGCTCTACTGATAACAAAACACTCAAAAGATCAGAAGCCGGGATACCCGTGCTTTCCACCGTTGTGACCTCAAAACGCCCGGTAGTCAATGTACCGGTCTTATCGAACGCTACCGTATTTACCCGTGTGATCGCATCTAAATAATTACCACCCTTAAATAATATCCCGGCACGAGAAGCGGCGCCTATACCACCGAAATATCCGAGCGGAACACTTATAACCAAGGCACAAGGACAAGAAATAACCAAGAAAACCAATCCCCTATATAACCAATCCGAGAAAACATACTGGAAAGAAGGCGTCACCATCCCTACCAAAGCAGGAATCGACACGATTAGAAACGACAGAAGAATCACGATTGGGGTATAAATCCGTGCGAAACGCCGAATAAACAATTCCGCCGGCGCTTTCCGCTCCGAGGCATCTTTCACCAAAGCCAAAATACGGGCCAAGGCACTTTGCTCGTACGGCCGATTCACTTGTATACGTACCGCCTGCCCCTGCACGATCATTCCGGCAAGCACCTCCTCACCCTCACGGATAGAACGAGGCATACTTTCCCCGGTTAATGCCGAGGTATCGAACTGTACCTCGGCTTCCAATAAAACGCCATCCAAAGGCACACGTCCGCCGGGCTTCACCTCGATCCGCTCGCCTACTTTCACATCCTTCGGAGATACATTCATATATGTACCCGTCCGCCATACATCCGTTCGTTCCGGCCGGACATCTAATAAGTCACTGATATTCTTCGAGGCTTTATTCACGGCTAGAAGTTGCAATCTCTCTCCTACCGTATAGAAAAGCATCACGGCTACGGCCTCGGGATACTCCCCAATACAAAACGCCCCGATCGAGGCGATCGCCATTAACGAGAACTCACTAAAAAAGTCTTTCCGCAAAGCCGCTTCCCAAGCTTCTCGCATAACAGGAAGTCCTACCGGCAAAAAAGCGACCAGAAACCAAATAGCCTCTATCCAAGACTCAGCAAACCAACTTATCCCCGAGTACTTCCCGATAAGTCCTATCACCAACAAAACGAAAGAAACCGTCGGCATCCATAAACCGGAACTTCCGTGCGAATGGCAATGTTCACATCCACATGTTGTACTCATAATCTTATCTATTTTAATTATTTACTTCTTGATTACGGTACAAAGGTAAGAGAAGGGAGTTGCAACTTGATTGCAAATTATCAGGGTTTCTGAAAACGTCGCTTATTACACAATGGGCAAACACCCTTTACCGTATAATTAATGGTATCCATTATATATCCTTCCGGCAATTGAGCGACCGGGATCTTGATATTATTTAAACAAGAGGTTTTACGGCATACCTCGCAGAAAAAATGAATATGCCTATCACCCACTGGGCATGTCTCCGAACGGCTCTGGCATATCTCATATTTTATAGAGCCACTACCATCTTCGAAAGAATGGATCGCATGATGTTCCAATAACAAGGCCAATGAACGGGAAATGGTCGATTTATCCAACGTCTCCAACTCCGCCTCCAATTCGAACAGGGAAGCCGGGCTGGTTCGTTCTGATAATTTTTGCAAGACAAGGATCCGTGCGGCAGTAGGCCGTACTCCTTTTCCTACCAACATATCTTCACATTGCTTCGTGGACATGAGTTACCTTTCTTATTTGATTACAATACAAAAATACGAACAATTTCCCAATATTCACAGTTCAAAAAAACACGTACATGTTTTTCAGAATTCACGTACGTGTTTTCGAAAAAAGACGTACGTGTTTTTTCCCCTCATATACTTATATTCTTTTATTTTGCCAAGAGGCTTTCTTTAAATAGATTACGCTAGCGACGAGCAATCCACTATAGTAAATAGCCTCTGTCAAGAAGCATACGGCTACCGACAAACGCAAACGTATCCCCGCGACATATACAAAAAGCACATACAGAATCAATACCGCCGCTTCCATAAAAAGCGCAGAACGTGTATTTCCCGTACCCGACACCCCGTTGAACGCCACATTAGCTACCGATCCGATCAATAAAGAACCGACAATCACGTAGACGGATGGAACCGAGGCCGCCACTAATGAAGCGTCATTCGTATAAACAGACACGACCCATCCCGGCATCAAACTGACAATAGCGGCAAACACGACCATAATGCCCAACGATAACTTACAGATCTTCCAGATAGTCGGTATAACTTGATTGATCGCCCCCGCCCCGATACTATTACTCACGAACGTGTTTGTCGTGGTCGCCAAGGAATTAACGGGAATCAACATCACGACGTAAATACTACGTACGATATTCGCCACCGCCAACTCCCGTTGCCCCAAATGCTCCACAGCGATAAAGAACATAAACCAAGTAGCGATAGACAAGAAATATTGCAGCATCGTGAACACGGAAATATCCAGCACCCGTTTCAACAAGCCAAAATCGAAAGAACGAATCTGGTTAAGCGCATATTTACGTATATCTACGGTAAGTCTCGTGTAAACCACGAAAAAGAGAATCGATACCGCCTCGGCTATGACGGAAGCGATAGCCGCCCCTTGAATACCCATCTTTGGAAATCCGGCATGTCCGAAAATCAAAAGATAATCCAGTAAGACATTCGTCATTGCCATCAAGACAGCGTTCAATGTCAACACCTTTGTACGAGTAATACCAATAAAAAGAGCCCGGAACATCACGTTCACGAAAGAGAAGAAGAAGCCAAACACACGCCAATCCAAAAATTCCTCCGTGGCATTCAAGATAGCGTCCGAAGAAATCAATACACGCATCACGTCTCCCGCGAAAAAACGAGAAAACAAGAACAATATAGCAGCCAGCGACAATAGGAAGAAAACGCCTTGTATCATGACAGGCCCTATCTGGTCATAACGTCCCTCTCCATTTCTACGGCCAATCACGATTTGAGATCCCGTACTAAAACCGAAGGCAATCGTAAAAGCGCAGATATAATAAAGTCCTCCCATAGCGGAAGCCCCCAACTCGACTTCACCAACCCTACCTAGAAAAGCCGTATCAGTCACGTTTATCACGTTTTGCGCCAACAAGCTCAAAAAGATCGGGTAGCTAACATTCCATATATTCCTGTTCGTGTACATAACTCGCTTATTACTTAAATTTATGAAGATAAAAAAAGCCCGCCGCATCCCGACGAGCTTTTCTTATGATTAGAGATCTCTACAAAGCCTAGCGTCTGCTATATCAACTTATTTGTCGCCGTATCGGGAAATACCACGGAAGGCTTGAATGTTTTCGCCTCCTCGAAATCCATCATGGCATACGACATAACGATAATAATATCTCCGGGTTGAGCCTTACGGGCAGCCGCTCCGTTCAAGCAAACCACTCCCGAGCCACGTTCGCCCTTGATAATATACGTCTCAAAACGTTCTCCGTTATTATTATTCACGATCGAGACCTTCTCGTTCGCGATCAAATTAGCGGCATCCAACAAATCCTCGTCGATAGTGATGCTACCGATATAGTTTAAGTTAGCTTCCGTTACCGTTACCCGGTGAATTTTTGACTTTACTACCTCTATAAACATGTATGACTTATAATTAGTATTTGATATTGTCGATCAAACGTACCTCTCCGCAATATACCGTGATGCAACCTACCGGATAATCGGTATCCGACCAGTTCTTGATAGACTCTAACGTATTGCCATCTACGATCTCGTAGTACTCAACTTCCATGACAGGATCGCTATTAATCGTATTGACAACATAGTCAATCACTTCTTGTACGCTTTTTCCGGGCACAAAGGTAGTACTTTCTTTTAACGTACGAGCAATTAACGGAGCTTTTTGACGTTGTTCCGGTGTCAAACGGGTATTCCGGCTACTCAAGGCCAAGCCATCGCCCTCACGAACGATCGGACAAGCATTGATCGTTACAGGAATATTCAATTGTCTCACCATCGCCCGGATCACAGCGATCTGCTGGAAGTCCTTTTCTCCGAAATAAGCGTTATCCGGCTCCACGATATAGAACAATTTACTTACCACCTGCGCTACACCGTTAAAATGCCCCGGACGCTTAGCGCCTTCCATTACCTCAGATACCGTTCCCAAATCAAATGTACGGGTATCTGGCTCCGGATACATCTCTTCTACAGAGGGAGCGAATACATAGTCACAGCCGGCAGATTCTAATAACACACAATCAGCCTCCAACGTACGGGGATACGTTTCCAAGTCGTGTTTGTCATTAAATTGGGTTGGATTTACAAAAACACTGACTACACATACATCATTGTTTTTCACGCAATGTTGTACCAAGCTAAGATGTCCATTATGCAGTGCTCCCATGGTAGGAACAAAGCCAATTTTCTTATTATCCTGCTTTGCCTCAGCAAGATAAGCCTTCAAATCTTTAATACTATTTACTATTTTCATCAGATAGATGCTTAATTGACGGTGCAAAGCAACTAAATAATTACCGTAAATAAAAGATTTTTCGTATCTTTGTAGCGTCTTTATAAAACTAGTTTACAGAATGGATGCAAAAAAAATCTTGTTTATAGCCCAAGAAATCACTCCCTACCTTCCCGAATCCGAGATCGCGACAATATGTAGAAATTTGCCGCAAGGAATTCAGGAGCGTGGTCGCGAAATCAGGACATTCATGCCAAAATTCGGAAATATCAACGAGCGCCGCAATCAGTTGCACGAGGTTATCCGTCTGTCTGGTATGAATCTTATTATTGACGACACGGACCATCCTCTGATCATTAAGGTAGCATCCATTCAATCGGCCCGGATGCAGGTTTACTTTATTGACAACGAGGATTTCTTCCAACGGAAATCCACGGTCAGCGATGAGAATGGAAATGAGTATGAAGATAATGACGATCGTTCGATCTTCTATGTACGCGGAGTATTGGAAACCGTAAAAAAATTGCGTTGGATTCCTGATGTAATCCATTGCCATGGCTGGATGTCAGCGTTAACGGCTCTTTACATCAAGAGAATGTATGCCGATGACCCGTGCCTGCGTAACGCAAAAATCGTTTATTCGATCTACAACGATGACTTCAAGAACCCGCTAAACAAAGATTTCGCGACAAAACTAAAGGCGGACGGAGCCAAAGAAGCTGACTTGAAGTTAATCAAGGCAGATACAAGTTTTGTGGCCTTAACCAAATTAGCGATTGATTTCGCTGATGGTGTAATCCAAGGTAGCGAGACGATCAATCAAGAAGTCCTTGATTATATCTCTGCCAAGAAAGATACTCCTTTCCTTCCCTATCAGTCACCGGAAACTTATATGGACGAGTTCAATAAGTTCTACGACGTGGTATTGGATTCTAACACGAAATAATAAATGTAGTAATGAAAATCAAGCTTTTAATACTTGGACTTGGCCTTGGTGCTAGCATTTTGGCCGGGTGTAATGATGATTTTAGTTCGATAGGAACAAGTATTCAGCCAGGCGACGATACAATTGCGGTATATATGGACACGTTCCAGATACAAGCCACTACGGTGCAATTAGATTCTATTTACGCAAGGTCTACTAGCGCCCAGTTGGGTGAACTCTACGATCCGCTGTATGGTAACCTTGTATCGGATTATATGTGCCAATTCTATTGTCCGAGTGATTTTCAATTTAAGCATACACCTTATGAGGGAAAAATTGATTCGGTGGAATTCAATATATATTATAATGGTTCCAATAAAAACGGTGTATGGGTAGGAGACTCCTTGGCGCCTATGCGTGCGGAGATCTTTAAAATTACAAGTCCGTTACAAAAGAATTTTTATACAAATATTGACCCTAAGCAATATTGCAATATGCAAGAGTCAATGGGTGCTCAAGCTTATACAGCTTATAACACAAGTATATCCGACTCCCTTAGAAACTCTGATGGTTACAGCCCTCATGTAAGCATTAAAATGCCTACTGAGTTCGGACAAAAATTTTATGATGAAACGATTAATAATCCGGGTACATTCAAGAATCAAGAAACTTTCAATGAGTTTTTCCCGGGGCTTTATGTAACAACTACCTTCGGTAGTGGTAATATATTGTCCGTGGCTAGCTCTGTCCTTAAGATATATTATAATTATGCGGTTAAAAGCACAGCAGGAAAAGACTCTTTAATAACCACGTGGGAAGCTTTCTCCGTCACTAAAGAGGTCATTCAGCTAAGTCGTTTCAAAAATACGGATATGAGTCAATTGCTACAACCGAACGACAGCTATGCATTTTTTAAGACTCCTGCCGGCGTTTGTACACGCATCGTTCTTCCGACACAGGAAATTACTCCGATCATGGAAAAACGTATCGTGAATAATTTACCACTAGAGTTAAAAGCGATGCCGCAAGAAGATTGGCAATATGCATTGGCTCCTCCTCCTTATCTATTAATATTGCCAGAGGATTCGGTAAAAAGTTTCTTTGAGGGTAGTCAGATTGACAATAATGTAACCTCGTTTCTATCCAATGCTTACGATGCGACTACTCGTACGTACTCATTCCCGAATCTTGCCAATTTATTAAAATATCAGATGGAGAATAATCCGGACAAAGATTTGAGTTTACTTCTTATCCCTGTTCAACGGACAACGACCACAGGCAACAGTTACGGTCAAAGTACAGTTGTTACAACAGCCATCACGAATTATCTAGCTCCTTCAGGAGTAAAGATACGAAAGGATGAAGAGGTGATGAAAATTGGTATTACATCATGTAAATATGTCAGATAGCAAAGAATCTATATAATAAAAAAAGCGAGATGCTTTTCATCTCGCTTTTTTTATATCCGTATCTCTAAGGCAAAAAATAACGGGTCCTTAAAAGGACCCGTCACTCTCCAAAAATAGTCTAGTCAAATCAACTAACGACTTATTTCTTCGCCGCCTTCTTTTTTAATTTATCTAATTCTTTCTGTAAACTCTCGATTTCCTCTCCTTGATTCTTAATCGTAGAAAGCAATGAATTCAATTCCTCATTCTCTATGTTTTCCGGGAATTCCGCATTCACACGAACAATGAAATCGGAAAGAACATTCATATAGTTATTAAATGCGTCATACGGATTATCGTAAGGGCTAAAGCCTCCCTGTCCCATATGCTTTGTACTCATATAATAGAAATGGTCACTGCTCTGCAGATAGTACCAGTCCTGACGGATACGACGAGTCTGAGACAAACGAACACGTTCACCGATCTCGTTAATTTTACGGAACGCTTCCTGCTGCAATACATTTCCTAACCAAGAACTACAATCTCTCTCCTCATCTACCCAAGAGATCGGATAAGGAACGGAGATAGAGTCTACCGGCTTGATCAATGTAAATACTTCCGATGGAGTAGAGAAACTAATACCCTTATCCGCGGCAAAGCGAGGCAAAGCCTTGAAGAACTCAAAAATACCGGTTGAAGCTGGATGCAAAGATCCCAGCACCTCATAATTCATAAACAAATTAATGATTTGCTCTGAATCCGGAGTAGCAGCGATCCATGACATATATTTATCGGCTGTCAAAGGATACTCATTCCAACTATAATCACTGAAACGATTCGATAAATCCTCGCTGAAACGGTCATTCTTCAATAATAAGCTCAACTTCGGAGCTACGCAAGAAGAATACATATAGTTCGGACTCTTCCAACCTAAGATATGCTTAGCACCCTCCGTCAACATTCCCTTATAGCCCATCTCAGAAACCATAGCGGAAATATCATCCGAGTAAATCAACTCCGTATTACGGAACACTTTCGGTTTAACCCCGAATAAAGTCTTGATCTTATCTTCTTGTTTCTTTACTTGATGCTTGAACTCCTCCGGATCTCCCAAGGAAGAAAGAGAATGAGCATAAGTCTCAGACAAGAATTCCACATTCCCCGTAGCCGCCAATTCCTTAAAGCTATCGATCACTTCCGGAGTATAAATCTCCATCTGCTCCAACGCTACGCCGGAAATAGAGAACGCTACCTTAAACTTACCACCACTGGTCTTAATCATCTCCAAAATAGTCCGGTTAGCCGGCAAGTAACATTGTTCAGCTATACGATGGATAATCTCCTCATTCTGGAAATCATCGTAATAGTAATGGTCGTTACCTATATCGAAGAAGCGATATCTTTTTAAACGGAACGGCTGATGTATTTGAAAATAAAAGCAGATCGTTTTCATAATATTGTTTGTTTTATTTTTGTCTTGTCGTTAATTTATTTGTTACCTATCACATTGTCGTAAATACGACGAACCTTTTGTCCGGCATATTCCCATTTGATATTATCTACCTCTTTCTTACCTTCCACTTTCAAAAACTCATGCATGGCAGGATAAGTAATAATAGAATACATGGCATCCGCTAACGCCTCAATATCCCAATAATCCACCTTAATCGCATAATCCAAGATCTCGGCGCAACCGGATTGTTTAGAAATGATAGAGGGTACACCACATTGCATGGCTTCCAACGGAGAGATACCAAAAGGCTCAGAAACCGAAGGCATCACATATACGTCACTGGCTTTCAACACCTCATAGACCTGCTTGCCCTTCATAAATCCGGTAAAGTGGAAACGATCTGAAATATTACGTGCTGCGGCCAAACGAATCATTTGATCCATCATATCACCACTACCAGCCATCACGAAACGTGCATAAGGAGCCTTAGCCAAAACCTTGGCGGCAGCCTCAACGAAATATTCCGGCCCTTTCTGCATCGTGATACGACCTAAGAATGTAATAACCTTATCCTTTACACCCTTTTTATCTGGGATCGCTAAAATCTCAGGACTTAAAGGCTCTACGGCGTTATGTACGGTCGTTACCTTAGAGGGATCTTGATGATATTTCTCAATCACCGTCTGACGAGTCAAATTACTCACCGTTATGATATGGTCTGCATTGTCCATACCATTCTTCTCAATCGCATAGACATCCGGATTCACATTACCACGACTACGATCGTAATCCGTAGCATGAACATGGATGACCAAAGGCTTACCACTCACATTTTTAGCGTGAATACCCGCCGGATAAGTTAACCAGTCGTGCGCATGGATGATATCATACTCTTCCGTACGAGCGATCACGCCTGCCACGATCGAATAGTTATTAATCTCTTCCAGCAAGTTATCCGGATAACGTCCGGAGAACTCAAGGCACCCTAAATCAGTCACATGACGATAACTGAAATCCGCATAAATATGATCCCTGTACTTATAATACTGGTCAGCGTTCATTCCCGCTTTGGAAACCCGTTGCTGCACATATTCACGGTCAACATCCTTCCAAACAATCGGAACTTGGTTGACACCCACTATCTTTAGAAAGCTCTGGTCTTCATCGCCCCAGGGCTTCGGTATACAAAAAGTAATATCCATATCGGGCTGCATTGCCATGCCTCGTGTCAAACCGAAACTGGCCGTTCCTAAACCGCCCAAGATATGAGGAGGAAATTCCCATCCAAACATTAATGCTTTCATAATGGTACTTAGTTTTATTCGGCGTTATACTTCTTCAACAAATCCACAACACGGAGGATAGCAGCAACGTTCATCGCAAATGAGACAGCTCCACGTCCGGTAAACGGCGGGTTACCATCAAACAATTCCGGGATCGTTCCTATACAATGCAATGACATCTCCTCCTCTAAGCTTATCAACATACGTTCAGCAAAAGCAACGCCACTCTTTCCAAATACACGCAAATAAGCTTCTAAATAGGCGCCTAACAACCACGGCCAAGCAGTACCTTGGTGATAAGCCAAATCACGTTCATATTGCGGCCCTACATAATACGGGCGATATCCTTCGCTCTTCGGACTCAAGGAACGCAAACCCTTCGGGGTAAGCAACTCTTTCGTCACGATATCCACCACGGCACGTTTCTGCATCCTCGTCAATGGGGAATAAGGCAATGCCACAGCGAAAATCATATTAGGCCGTACGCTCCAATCTACCGTAGAACCATTCACGGAATCGAACAAATAATTATACCCGTTCACAAAGGTTTCCGGGAACGATTTATCCATCGACTTGATAATCGGATCAATACCCTCGACAGGTACTCCCCCCATCAATTCCGTATAGAAACAAAGAGCATTATACCAAAGAGCGTTAAATTCCACTATATAACCGGAACGAGTTACGACAGGTTTTCCGTTTACGGTAGAATTCATCCAAGTAATCGCCTTATCTTTTCCATTAGCGAAAAGTAAACCATTCTCCATCAATTTCATATCGGGATGTTTCTGGTCCCGTATATAATCGATAACTTCTTTCACGAAATCGCCGTATAGCTCACGTGCCTTTTCAACGCCCTCATGTTTAGCATACTGTTGGATCGCCCAGATCGCCCATAAAAAGACATCCGGATGCTCGATCTCACGAATCACCGCATCGAAACGCCCATTCTCCATATACGCCCGCATCGCCGGCATCGCCGTATGCATGATCTTCTCAAAACGAACCGGATCATCGATAGACAACGTACTACCCGGAAGAGCTACGAACAAATCTCTCGCACGTACTTTAAACCATGGATAGCCCGCTAATAGATAAGCGTCGTCTTCCTTGGGACGAAAATAAAATTGCTGAGCGGAATTCTTCAAGCAATTGAAGAAGCTAGTACGAGGCGTACGAGCTACGACCTCATTCTCATACAGTGCCTTCAAGCGGGTAGTTGCCACTGCACTATCGCCAGCGCTGAAAATAATAGTCTCACCTTTTTTGATAGGGACCTCGAAATATCCGGGAACATACAAATCCTCCTGATAAGGATATCCCCTCTCTTGTTCTTTCGGATACTCGATGCCATTGTACCAATACGGCTCATACACAAATTTAACTTTCTTGTTAAATTGCATATACAGTTCCGGATAACCGGGATACATACATGTCTTGATTCCGTTTGTGACTTCCTCGTAAGATTGGTTCACGTTACCATTGGCTTGCGTTAAGTTCTTCACGCTACGGAAAGCGAGGAAAGGACGGAAACGTAAGGTCGTAGCGGAATGAGCATCTTCCAACGTGTACTTAATCATGATACGATTCTCGTACATGGAAAACACTTTCTCTTTCGAGAAGATCACACCTCCTACGCGGTAAAGCGTACGAGGTACTGTCTCTGAGCTATACTCGCGGATGTACTTATGTCCCTTGGGGCTGAAATTATCGCCTGCATATTTATGCAACCCAAGATTAAATTCGGCACCATGTTGAATTACCGTCTCATCAAAAGAAGACAGTAACACATGGTTGTCATCATCAATCGCAGGCACAGGCATAACGAGTAGTCCGTGGTATTTCCTGGTATTACAATCAACAACAGTAGTGCAGTGATAGGCTCCCAAACGGTTGGTTCGAAGCACCTCACGAGTCAGCGACTCTTCCAGGTTTATCATTACTGTTTTGTCAAATTTAAGATAACTCATATGTGTATTTGGGTTTTAAGTTACTTTCTTTAATATCAAAATGAAATTATTTTCGTTTCTGAGAATCAAAAGTATTATTTAATAACTAAAAAAACAAACTGTCTTTTATATTTATTTAGAAAAAAAGGCATCCTTCTTCTACGATAAACTTATAGATCAAGACTTTAAAAAGAAAGGTGCTCTAAAGGAGTGTTTTCAAACATATAAATTTTTGTTAAATCAATCCTATTATCATATTCATCAAAGCTCAAAATCAAGGTACAGCCCCCCGAAAACAAGCCTCGGTTTAGTCATAGGAAATGTTCTATTTTTCATTTTAAATCAATCTGAATATAAAAACAGATGCCTATAATGTTCCTGTGATTAAAATGCCTACCTTTGCGGAAATTTACAAACAATTTTTAATATGAGGAAGTTATTATATAATGTAGTAATTTTATTAAGCGCAATTCAAATGACACACGCAGCAAATAACCCTTTCTTCGGGAAGTTTAAAACACCATTCGAGACCCCTCCTTTCGATAAGATCAAGATCGAGCATTATGAGCCCGCTTTCGACGAAGGAATCAAGCAAATGGAAAAAGAGGTGCAAGAGATCGCCAATAACCCGCAACCGGCTACTTTCGAGAATACGGTAGTAGCTCTGGAACGTAGCGGCAAATTATTGGAAACAGTCTCTTCTGTTTTTTTTAATGTATTAGGGGCAGAGGCTAACGACGAGATGATGGAAATCTCGCAACGTGTCTCCCCGAAGTTATCCCAGACATCCAATAACATCTTCTTAAATGAGAAGCTACTTGCTCGGGTCAAATCAATCTATGATAAAAAAGAACAATTGAACCTTTCTACCGAGGATGCCAAATTGCTGGAAGACCTTTACGAGTCGTTTAAAGCGAATGGGGCTACGTTAAATAAAGATGACAAGGAAAAATACCGCAAGCTAAGTATGGACCTAAGCATGTTAACCTTGCAGTTCGATCAAAACGCCTTGAAAGATAAAAACCGGTTCGAATTACTAATAACGGACGAGAACGAACTATCCGGTTTACCCGAAAGTGCTCGTGACGCAGCGGCCATGTTAGCCAAAAGTAAAGATAAAGACGGATGGTTATTCAATCTCTCGGCTCCGAGTTACATTCCATTCATGCGTTATTCCGACAAGCGTGATTTGCGAGAGAAAATGTATCGTGAATACATGAGCGTAGGAAATAAAGGGGATGAGTTCGACAATAAGGACATTATCAAAAAGATCGTTAATATCCGCCTAGAGATCGCCCAGTTGATGGGATTCAAGAATTACGCCGAATATGCGCTGGAACACACAATGGCTAAAAACTCAGCGAACGTATACAAATTATTGAATCAGTTACTCGAAGCTTATAAACCGATAGCGATCAACGAATACAATGCGGTAGAAGGATTTGCGTTAGGTACAGAGAAAGAGAATATCACCGTTATGCCTTGGGACTGGAGTTATTATTCCGAGAAGTTACGGGATATCCGCTTCAAGGTAAACGACGAGATGACTCGCCCTTATTTCGAGTTGAGCAACGTAAAGAAAGGCGTATTCGGATTAGCTACCCAGCTCTACGGTATCACCTTTAAGGAAAACAAGAAAATCCCGGTTTATCATCCGGAAGTAGACGCTTACGAAGTATACGATGCCGATGGTAAGTTCCTTGCTATCCTTTATACGGATTTCTTCCCTCGTGACGGAAAACAATCCGGCGCTTGGATGAACAATATCAAGGCTCAATACAAAGATAAAGACGGAAAAGATAGCCGTCCTCAGATCGTTATCGTGATGAACTTTACCCGTCCGACAGACACGAAGCCCTCTTTGTTAAGTTTCGACGAGGTGAACACACTCTTGCATGAGTTCGGGCACTCCTTGCACGGCATGCTAGCGCAAGGAACATATTCCAGCCTTTCGGGAACCAGCGTTTATCGTGATTTCGTAGAATTACCTTCCCAGATCATGGAGAACTGGTTGACTGAAAAAGAGTTCATAGATCAGATCGCCGTTCATTACCTGACCGGAGAGAAAATCCCGCAAGAGATGATACAAAGCTTGGTAAACGCCTCAAACTTCAACGCCGGCTACCTTTGCTGCCGCCAATTAAGCTTTGGCTTGCTGGATATGGCATGGCATACGTTGGAGCAACCTTTCGACGGTGACGTAGCGGCATTCGAGAAAAAAGCTTGGGCTCCGACCGTAATCATGCCGGAAGTACCGGAAGCCTTGATGGGCACAAGCTTCGGACATATCTTCTCCGGAGGATACGCGGCTGGCTATTACGGATATAAATGGGCCGAGGTATTAGACGCCGACGCTTTCTCCGTTTTCAAATCGAAAGGAATCTTCAACAAGGAGGTCGCGAAATCTTTCCGTGACAATATCTTATCCAAAGGTGGAACAGAAGATCCTGCCGTGTTATACAAGCGTTTCCGTGGACAAGAGCCTACGATAGACGCCTTATTAATCCGTAATGGTATTAAGAAGTAATAATTTACCGGGCGATAAGCCCGGTAAATCTAAATAATCACTACCTTTGTGTCTGGATTAAAAGACAAAAGAGTAAACAAATGTGCGAGAAAACAGAAAAACAGCACGAATTAGATAAACGTTACCTGCGAATGGCCGCTATCTGGGCCGAGAATTCGTACTGTAAACGACGCCAAGTGGGCGCATTATTAGTAAAAGATAAAATGATCATATCCGACGGATACAATGGAACACCCGCCGGTTTTGAAAATATTTGCGAAGACGAGAACAATGTCACCAAGCCTTATGTTCTACATGCGGAGGCTAACGCCATCACAAAAGTGGCAGCCTCATCGAACAGCAGTAAAGGAGCGACCATTTATGTGACCTCCTCCCCTTGCATTGAATGCGCAAAATTAATCATACAATCCGGGATCAAGCGAGTGGTCTATTCCGAGAATTATCGCATAGCGGACGGCTGCGAATTATTGAAGCGTGCCGGTATCATAGTAGATTATATAGATTTGAACGAATAAATAAAACGTTTTTATGGATAAAAACAAAAGACTGACCGTATGGCTCCCGGTTATCATCGCAGCTAGTATCGCTTTAGGTATCTTTATTGGGAACCATTATTTATCTATCAGTCAAGGAAAAAAACGGTCCTACTCCAGCGGCAACAAGATAAATGCCATCTTGGACATTATCGACGAGCAATATGTTGACACGGTTAGCATGTCTAAGTTGGTAGAGAGTACGATCCCGAAAATATTCAGTGAATTAGACCCTCACTCCGTATATATCCCCGCCGAAGACGCTTCCGTGGTGAATGAGGAGCTGGAAGGTTCTTTCAGTGGTATTGGCGTATCATTTAATATGCAAACCGATACGATCCTAGTGATCAGCGTAATTAGCGGTGGTCCCGCAGAGAAAGCAGGTTTACTGCCCTTCGACCGGATCATCTCTATCAATGATTCTATTTTTTCCGGAAAGAAAAAGAACCAAGGAGAGATCATGAAGACACTTCGGGGCGCAAAGAACAGTACGGTGAAACTAGGCGTACAGCGAGGGAATTCTCCTGAGTTGCTCTATTTTGACGTAACCCGTGGAGATGTCCCTGTTAATTCGGTCGATGTTTCTTACGAAGCGGCTAAAGGTATAGGTTACATCAAGGTTAGCAAATTCGCCCGGAATACTTATAATGAGTTCATCACGGCGATCGCCAAGTTAAAACAAGCGGGCTGTACCTCTTTCGTGATCGACTTACGGGGTAATACCGGCGGATATATGGATGCCGCTATCAATATGATTAACGAGTTTATGCCGGAAGGACGCTTGATCGTCTACACGGAAGGTAAGTCGTTCCCCCGTTCCGACGTATACGCGAACGGAACCGGAACTTGTAAAGACGCCCCGATCGTAGTATTGACCGATGAGATCTCGGCTTCCGCCAGTGAGATATTCTCCGGAGCGATCCAAGATAACGATCGTGGTACGATTATCGGACGAAGAACGTATGGCAAGGGTCTGGTACAAACTCAAATGTCATTGAGCGACGGTTCAGAGATGCGATTGACCATCGCCCGTTATTACACGCCGTCCGGTCGCTGCATCCAGAAGAAATATGAGATGGGTAATACGGACGCTTACGACCAAGATATCTATAACCGATATATGCACGGCGAGTTTGACTCGGCCGATAGCATCAAGATGGATGATTCCTTAAAATACCAGACCGTAGGCGGACGTACCGTATACGGCGGGGGCGGTATCATGCCAGATATCTTTATCCCTCGTGATACGAGTGGCGTTACCTCTTACTACTCAAATGTGGTAAATAGCGGCGTGCTTTACCTGTATGCGCTCGAGTACTCAGACCGCCATCGGGAGAAACTAGGCTCATTCAAGACTTGGGAGGAATTATATAATTACTTGCAGCAACAACCGCTCCTTTCCGATTTCGTGAACTTCGCTGCTACCAAGGGCATCAAGAGACGTCCCACATTAATTAATATATCCGGCAAGTTAATCGAGAACCAATTGCAAGCGTATATCGTAAGGAATTTCTTCGACGAGGCGGGCTTCTACCCCATTTTCCTAAAAGATGACGTTACCTTATTACGTGCGATCAATATCTTGCAAGAGGGAAAATCCGTGCCGAATGCGGAACTATTAAAACAATCAGCGAATGGAGACTTACACAGCCAAGCAGGCCCTACGAAAAGATATGGCCTCTCGAAAGAAAGAATATTCGAGGATTACCTTGTGCGAGCTATCGGATAAGATCATGGACCGCTTGGAACAGACGGAACTGTTCCAAGCAGCTTCTTGTATCGCCCTTTATCACGCCATACCGGGAGAAGTACAGACCGCCGGCTTTATCGAGAAATGGAACCGGAAGAAAAAGCTTCTGTTGCCCTTGATCGTCGGTGATGATTTGAGATTGCTTCTTTACGAAGGGCCGGAATCCCTAAAACCCGGACCTTTCGGGATATTAGAGCCCAAGGCGGACGGCATAGAAGTTCCAAAGAATGAGATCGACTTGATTATCGTGCCCGGAGTCGCCTTTGATAAAGACAAGAACCGCATGGGACGAGGAAGGGGATTCTACGACCGCCTTCTTTCCACGCTCAACGCTCCCAAGGTTGGCATATGCTTCGGGTTCCAGATGATACCGCAAGTCCCGGTAGAGCCACTCGACAAGAAAATGGATTACGTAATAACAGAAGACACCATCTATTGATCTCTCCGCAGAATATATACTTACTGGGTCAAGCCATATATACTTACCGGGACTGGGCAGTATATGTTACTTGACCCAGTAAGTAATATTGCGAATGGTAAAGCCACACTCAATGAAAAACGATATTGGTAATGACCGAGGCACCCGCGTAATCATTCAAGCTTTTCACCAACCGTTCCCGGCAAAGCGTCAACTCGCTACGAAGTACGGAGGAAGTCAATGAGACATGAAGCACCTTATCACGTACATATATATTACGTGTGTACTGCATGATCGTAGGCCCTAAAACTTCTCCCCACGCACGTTGGACCCGGATCTCCATCATTTTCTCGTACAACTCGGTATTATCCTCGAAAAAGTCACGAAGCACCTCACCCAATGTCTGTGTATTTCTTCTCTGCATCCTTATTCCTCCATAGGTTGTACCTCGCCACGTTCCACACGGAAGAGGGCATAGTCATGATTCATAGCCAATAAGATCTCATCCAGATACTTCCGGTTCGTATCCGTAATAAAAATCTGCCCGAAGCCATTCTCGCTGACCAGTTTGATGATCTGCTCCACACGGCTAGCGTCCAGCTTATCAAAAATATCATCCAACAGCAAGATAGGTGTAGTCTGTCCCCGTTTATTTAGGAAAGCGAACTGAGCGAGTTTCAAGGCGATCAGATACGTCTTATTCTGTCCTTGCGAACCAACCCGGCGAATCAGGTACCCGCCCAACGTCATTTCCAGCTCATCCTTATGGATACCGGAAGAGGTATAGCCCAATATACGATCCCGTTCCCGGCTCATCGCCAATTTACCGGCAAGCTCCGTTTCCTCCAATTGCGAGATATAATGTAGCCCTACCTCCTCGGCAGAGCCGCAGATCGTCTGGTAGTACTCATTAAAGATCGGGGTAAAATCCTCCACCAGTTTTTTCCGCTTCTCGTAAACGATTTGGCCGTACATACCCAGCTGCATCTCCAATACCTCATAAAGAGAGGCATCCATGCTCTGATCTTTCAGCAACGTATTCCGTTGGAGCAACGCTTTATTATATTGGATAAGCGCATGCAGATAAGGCTTGTCCTGCTGCGAGATGATTAAGTCCAGAAAACGGCGTCGCTCATCGCTTCCCCCCCGGATCAAGTCGGCATCAGCCGGAGAGACCATGACCAACGGTAATAGGCCGATATGCTCGGACAGCTTGTCGTACTCCTTCTTATTCCGTTTGAACTGTTTGCGTTGCCTACGCCGCATGGCACAGAAAATCTCCTCCTCACGTCCCTCATAATCATAGTTACCCTGCACCACGCAAAGATCTTGATCACTGTTTATTATCTGGCTATCAGGCGTATTGACATGACTCTTGCAAAACGAGAGATAATGAATAGCATCCAATAGATTCGTCTTCCCCATCCCGTTATTGCCGAAAAAGCAATTCATCTTGGGCGAGAAAATAACCTCGGACTGAAGTATATTTTTGTAATTGAGAACAGAAAGCTTCTTTAGTATCATCTAAACCGTATTAATCGTACAAAATTAAAAAATATACTTCTAAGTATAGATTATATCAGCAAAAAAAACTACTTTTGCGCTTTGAATCGCCAACCGTATGGTATGGCTTAAAATCAGCGATAAAATTAATAAATAACTATAACACATTATGGCTACTAAAGAAAAGGACACCAACAAGGAGTTAGAAGTAGAAGAGATTGTCTCCAAATCGGAGCAATTCATTGAAAACAATTCAAAGAAGATTATTTACGGTATAATAGCTGTCGCACTCGTTGTTGGAGCTGTTTTGGGAATCAAGCATGGTTATTTAGTTCCTCAGGAGAAAAAAGCCGCCGCCGCCATGTTCAAGGGTGAGCAATACTTCGCCAGAGATTCTTTCGCCTTGGCTTTAAACGGCAATGGAGCTGACTATGAAGGTTTCGAGGCTATCATCGACCAATATGGAAGCACGGACGCCGGAAACTTGGCGAAAGCTTACGCAGGTATCTGCTACTACAAGATGGGCGATACGCAGAAAGCGATCGATTTATTGAAATCTTTCAGCGGAAAGGACCAAATGGTATCTCCGGCGGTTACAGGCTTGATCGGTGATTGCTACGTGAACATGGGTAATACGAAAGAAGGAATCAGCTATTTCGAGAAAGCCGCTAAGGAGGCCGACAACGAGGTAATCAGCCCGATTTACTTGAAGAAGGCCGGTATCGCTTACGAGAACTTGAAAGAGTATGACAAGGCTGTAAAGGCTTACACGACTATCAAGGACAAGTATTACACTTCCATGGAGGCATCCGATATCGATAAGTATATCACCCGTGCTTCGGCAGGAAAATAAATAAACAGTATATTATATAGTATAACAGAGGATGTCTCGGTCAAACAAGGCATCCTCTTCTTTTAAAGAGACAAGTATGGCTACAGCTTATCAGAATTTATCCGAGTACGACTTCAACAGCGTACCTGATGCTTCAGAGATGAACATCGGCATCGTAGTTGCGGAATGGAACAAGAACATTACCGAGAAGTTATTGGAAGGTGCTTGCAACACGCTTGAAAAGCACGGGGTGAAACCGGAGAACATCGTAGTTAAACGAGTTCCGGGTAGTTTTGAACTGACTTTTGGAGCCAAAAGATTGGCCGAGACTAAAGAATTAGACGCCGTGATCGTTCTGGGATGCGTCGTAAGAGGCGATACGCCACATTTTGATTACGTTTGTTCCGGCGTTACGCAAGGCATTACAGAATTGAATTTAATGTACGATATTCCTTTCATTTTCGGCTTGTTAACTACCGACACCATGCAGCAATCCGAGGATCGTGCGGGAGGTAGATATGGCAATAAAGGGGACGAGGCAGCGGTTACCGCAATAAAAATGGTAAATTTTTCTGCCTAAACGCTTGCAGGTTTCAAAATAAATCGTACCTTTGCACTGCAATTAAGAACAAGGGGGCAGTTACCAGAGTGGCCAAATGGGGCTGACTGTAACTCAGCTGGCTTTCGCCTTCGGTGGTTCGAATCCATCACTGCCCACGAATAAAAAGGACTCTTCTTAGAGTCCTTTTTTGTTTCTATCCATAAAAAAAGTCCTTCCCTATCACTAGGAAAGAACTTTCAAAAAGCAAGGGAGATTCACTCCCTGCCAAATCCCCATCTATTTAAACGATCAAACCGACCTATTTCAAATTTAAGGCGCTTCTCTCGGCAGCTATGGATGCTTTTGCCGGAGTAGACTTGCGTGAACAATAATTGAATTCCACAGATTTATCGCCATCGAATGACTTCCATTTTAATTTCAACTTAACCGTCTTACCATTCGTATCCGGAAGGCTATCCAATTTAAAAGCGACCAGTCCATCCGCATATGCGCCATATACATCGCCATAAGCATTATGGCGGAACTCTACCTCATAAGGATTCTCCGGGTCCTTGCCTGTCAGTAGGTTTACAAAATGAGCCTTATTGCGGTCTCCCCAGATCGTCCTGAAACGGAGTGTCAGATATCCGTCCTCGGCGATGGTAACCCAATCGTTCACGATCTCCACAGGGTCAGAGCCATAGATCGAATCGTTGCTAGTCACCCCCAAATCCGGAGCGATTGGTTTTGTAAGGATACTGTCGATCCAATTAATATTTACGGCCTTGCTGTAAATTCCGCTAGACTCGTTCGTCTCGTCAAAATTCACCAACGCTCTCACCTCCTTCTGCCCGAAGGGAGAAGAGGTCATATTGACAGGCAACAAGGTCGTGCTATCATCCAATTGAAGAAAATATGAACCATCATCGACCGGCTTAACCGTCACCAACGCATTCGGCAACACTTTACTGTAAGGATAATCATCATCATCGTCCAAGCAAGATTGAAACCCCATAAAACAAGTAGCCGCCATTACACCTACAACTAATTTCCTAAAATTAAAGAATCCGTTCATAATACTTCCTTTCTAAGTTTATCAATTAAACTAATCAACCTTTTAATTCTATAAAATTAGAAATGCGTTTTAGGGCGGAAATGCTGCATATGCGTATGTTAATTAAACCAAACAAGGCATGTCTCCTTACTTCACGGCGAAATTATACTCGAAAGTATACTTATAAGAGCTTGCGGTTCCTCCGTCATTCTCATCGATAGTCATACACATTATATAATCTCCCACGGTGGTATAGGTGTATTTGTACTCAGCTTTCACCTCGCTCTGGTTAGGGATCGTATAGGTGTAGGCACGGATCGGAAGATTCCGGTTCTGAACACCATATAATAGGTTCAAGGGAGTCACAGCTTCAAAATCAACCGGAGCAAAAGAGCCGATCACACGTAGAGGATAATTTTCAGGCCTCTCCACCGTACTATACTCATACTCCATCCGATCCTGATTCCGAGAAAAAGTTACCACATTCCCGTTTTCCCAATAAAACTTATCATATTCCCTGTAATCCTCACTCTCATACCCTTGACCGTCTTCTTTCGGCCAACGAGCTACCCATGAGGTCAACACCAGATTAGATCCGGAATAACCATACTTATATTCATCACTCACATAGACCTCATTACTCGCATACGAATTTTTCCTCAAGACGTTCTTTGCCGTGATCACATTTCCACTTAATATATATTCTCCTAGTTCGTCCCCGGTAGAGATATCTATCATCAAATATTTGTTGTCAGAAGAGAAAAGACGAAACTCTTTATCTCCATGGAAAGATATACTCGATATTTTCCCGTCATTCATATAATTGATATCAGCGGTAAAAAGCGGGCTTGAAGCTCCGTCTTTATAACAAGAAACTTTCGTTAGCTTATTCAATTCCGGAACAACGGGATCGTCATCGTCTCCGCAGGCCGTCAGGCTAGCGGCCCCTATTAGTAACAAAAATAGATACTTCTTCATCATTCTTTCGTGTTTTTAATCTGTTACGGCAAAAGTAGGGCTTTTAAATGAATAACCACGAAAGTAACCTATTTTAAGTGTTCCTGTTTGAAAAAATGCTTCTAAAATCGTAGTTTTGCTCCATCAATATCAAAGATAACGATCTATCTTAAAATAGTTTACAATAAGTAATAATGTAAGATAAACAATATCTAAAATTTAATAACATGAAAATGAAACAACTGACAGTAGCGATGATCACCCTCCTACTCACCGCCTCTTGTAGTGAAAAACAACAAGATTACCCTTTCCGGAATCCGGATCTTCCCTTGAAAGAACGTATCGACGACTTACTATCCCGACTGACACCGGAGGAGAAAATCGGCCAAATGATGAACGTAACCCCCGCCATCGAGCGTTTGGGAATCCCGACTTACGACTGGTGGAACGAGGCTCTTCACGGCGTGGCTCGTGCCGGACGTGCGACCGTATTCCCGCAAGCGATCGCCATGGCGGCTACTTTCGACGATAACGCCGTTCACGAGACCTTCACGATGGTCAGCGACGAGGCCCGTGCCAAATACCACCAATACCAGAAAGACAAGGAGTACGACCGTTACAAAGGTCTTACTTTCTGGACCCCGAATATCAATATCTTCCGTGACCCTCGCTGGGGACGGGGTATGGAAACCTATGGCGAGGACCCTTACTTGACCGAGAAGATGGGCGTAGCCGTAACCCGCGGATTGCAAGGCGATGATCCTAATTATTATAAGACACACGCTTGCGCCAAGCATTACGCCGTACACAGCGGCCCGGAATGGAACCGCCACGAATTCAACGCAGAAGCTACCCCTCGCGACTTGTACGAGACCTACCTTCCAGCTTTCGAGGCATTGGTTAAGGAGGGCGATGTACAAGAGGTAATGTGCGCCTATAACCGTTTTGAGGGCAAACCTTGCTGTAGCAGCGACAAATTATTGATCGATATCTTGCGTAATAGCTGGGGATACGACAATATCATCCTCTCCGACTGCGGTGCTATCGATGATTTCTGGAGAAAAGACAAAAATACGCCTCGCCATGAGACGCACCCGGACGCTGAGAGCGCATCCGCCGACGCCGTATTGAACGGTACCGACCTAGAATGTGGCGGTAGCTACCGTGCGCTAAACAAAGCCTTGGCCGACGGTAAGATCTCGGAGAAAGATCTGGACGTATCCTTACGCCGCCTGCTGAAAGGTCGCTTCGAGCTAGGTATGTTCGATCCGGACGAGCGGGTTCCTTATTCTAAAATACCTTACAGCGTAGTCGAGAGCCCGGAGCATATCGCCAAGGCACTGGATATGGCACGTAAAAGTATCGTTTTGTTGAAGAACAAGAATAATATGCTTCCTCTGGACAAGAATATCAAGAAGATCGCCGTAGTAGGACCGAACGCAGCGGACTCTACCATGCTATGGGCCAACTACAACGGCTTCCCTAGCAAGACCGTTACGATCGTGGAAGGTATCCGCAATAAAGTCCCGAACGCAGAGGTTATCTACGAGCTGGGTTGCAACCATACTGCCGATTTTGTCGTGACAGACCTAGGTAGCCACGTATCTTCCACGGCGGGACAGGGTTTCGCCTCCGAATTCTTCAACAATACCGAGTTCGAGGGTACCCCCGCCTACAAGGGATTAGCGAAAGAGCTTCATTATACCACTGGAGGTAACACCCAATTCGCCCCGAACGTGAACTTGACGAATTTCACGGCTCGCTTTACGGGTGAATTCGAGTCTCCGATAGATGGTCCTGTCGAGTTCAAACTATCCGGAAACGACGCATTCCGCCTGTATATCGATACGGCTAAAGTCGCCGAGGTATGGGAAAACGAATATGGAGCGGAAAAACTCTATACGCTAAACGCTAAGAAAGGTGAGAAATATCCCATAAAGATCGAATACATGCAACGCACGGGTAGCGCTGATCTGAACTTTACGGTAGGCGTACGCACACCCGTAGATTTCCAAGCTACGGCCAGCAAGGTTAAAGACGCTGATGTCATCGTATTCGTAGGTGGTATCTCTCCACGTCTGGAAGGTGAGGAAATGCCGGTAGACGCTGAAGGTTTCCGGAAAGGCGACCGCACGAATATCGAGATCCCAGCCGTACAGAAGGAAATGGTTAAAGCCTTGGTAGCCACCGGAAAGCCTGTGGTATACGTGGTATGTACAGGTAGCGCATTGGCATTGAACTGGGAGAACGATCATGTAAACGCTATCTTGAACGCTTGGTATGGCGGACAAGAAGGTGGGACAGCCGTGGCCGACGTTTTATTCGGAGACTATAACCCGGCCGGACGCTTGCCGATCACGTTCTATAAATCCGTAGACCAACTTCCGGACTTCCAAGATTACAGCATGAAGGGCCGTACCTATCGTTACATGACGCAGACTCCGCTTTATCCGTTCGGTTATGGCTTGAGCTATACAACATTCGATTATAAGAACGCTAAGTTGTCAAAGGATAAGATCGCTTCCAACGAATCGGTTACCCTCTCCTTCGATATCGCCAATACAGGCAAGATGGATGGTGACGAGGTCGCTCAGATCTACATCAAGAACCCGAACGATCCTGCCGGACCGCTAAAAGCGATGAAAGCATTCAAACGTGTGAACGTGAAGGCTGGCAGCGAACAACCGGTTAGCATCCAATTGGAACCGAAAGCTTTCCAATCCTTCAATGACAATACGCAGACCATGGAGGTTCGCCCGGGTAAATACCAAATCCTATATGGAGGTTCCTCGGACGATAAGACACTGAAAAAGATTGATTTAGTAATTGAATAAAAACACTATTGTATTCACGGCTGAACACAATAGTATTCATAGAAAAACACAGTAGTATTCACAATCGAATACTACTGTGTTTATGTATGAAGGTAATGATCAGAATTTTTTAATCAAGAAAGACGGATTGATACGCATGTAAACCCCTGCCGTAAAACTCGTGGCGTTTCCCATCGGTTGTTTTACTCCATCCGCATCATTCATATCTCCGGAGAGATGATGAAAAACGTCCACATCTACTCCTATCGAGAAACCCTTCGCTAGTTGCCGGGAATATTCCACCCCCAGATAGATCATTTGCGGACGGTCGAACGTAACCCCCTCATCAATCATCGAGGCCGCCCCGAAAAACGGGCTACCAAACATAGAGATGAAATCCTTGCAGGTCCAATACGACGTTTTCACCCGGAAATCATAGATATCGGCGGAAGCACGGGCATACAAGCCATATCCGCTGTCAAAAGGCCATATCTCTCCCGCTTGCTGATAATAACCGGTAGCATCCAGTTCCACATTCAAGTTCTTGAAAATACGATGTCCGGTATTCCATACACCTCCGACACCGATCGCACCATTCATCAAGGTTTGCACGGAATTGTTGAAGATCGTGTCGATCTCGCCTCCCCTATGCTGCACCAATCCTTGCACCGGCGTATAGAAATGGAAACGGGAAGCCGGGTCGTTGTACTTTACCCGCGAAGAGATCCCGACGGTAAACGCCTCTTGATGCACATCCTCCCGGAAAATAAAGCTCTGCCAGTTCACCCACACATCCAAGTCGAAAGCCTTCGAGTCATACAACAACTGCAAGCCCGCCTCGGGATCGCAGGTCAAATTCAACTCCGGATTATAAAGAGGCTCTATCAAATTATGGTTGGAAGCGCCGTAAATATTTCCCAGCACGATGTTCACATGATCCGAGAGGGCCATCTGCGCCCGGAAATAGGGCAACACATGTACCCCTTTTTGGTATTGGTCTCCCTTCCAATAAGCGATATCCTGATAAGCCATGCTCGGATATTTATTCGCCCCATGATAGATCAACATATGGACACCCGCCTCCAACTTGATATTCCGCAAGGGATAATAAACCGCTTTGCCTTGTACCCAAAGCCCCGGCAACGAATACCCCTTGGTAAATTTACCCGTATACTCGTTATCCTTGAAGAAGCTAATATTATCCAACTCCACGGACAACTCCCGGGCCTTCTCCGGGTCGATATGATAATCCGTCTTATAGACACGATCCGCGATCTGCGCCTTCAGCGAGGGAGACCAACTCCCCAATCCCATCAAGCAAAGACCCACAATGAGACTCCTAGCACCTATATTCTTCATCACTCTTAAAATTTCTCGCGAACATAAACAAAATACACTGAAAAAAGAAAGCGGGGAAACGGAAGTTTTCACCTCGTTTCCCCGCTTTTTCGTCTTATTTTAAAAATTTCTTTCTTCTAAAATTTAACGTCTAGGGATAGCTTCTTTAACAACCATCTGACGACCTTCGTACTCAGCTTGGTTCAACTCCTCGATAGCTTTTTGAGCCTCTGCAGCGTTAGGCATCTCAGCGAAAGCGAAGCCCTTAGAACGTTTTGTGTCACGGTCAACAATGATTTTAACTGAGTCTACAACACCATACTCTTCCAGAATCTGTTGTAAGTCTGATTCTCTTACCCGATAATTCAGGTTTCCAATGTAAATATTCATACGAAAATGATATAAAAAAATAAAAATTAATAATAAAACAAGGATGGTTGGTGAAGTCAATCTCTAAAAGAAAGTATTATCATCGCTGATGAATAAATGCTAAAAGATAAAAGAGCTATACAAACTATCTTTTGTTCATGGCACAAAGGAAAGCATTCTATTTGAATTAGCAACTATAAAACGATAATTATTTTCAAAAAAACATTCAAGCTCTTTATAACGTCTTTGTTGTTCTAGTCAAATAGTCCTAATTTATAGAAATTTTGACCAATTATATCAACGATATAGCCTAAAACTATCTCAGAAATCTCGTAACTTTGCGAAATTATTATTTGAACTAATAAAAGTTATGGATTACGCGATCATTGCCGCCGGCGAAGGCTCCCGCTTGGCGCAAGAAGGTGTTAAGTGGCCAAAGCCTCTGGTTAGACTCAACGGTGTCGCTCTGATAGACCGGTTGATAGACGTTTTTTTGAAAAATAACGCTACCTCTATCAGTATCATCGTAAACGAGGAGATGACCGAGGTACAGGATTACCTGAAGGCCCTGCGACTACCTATACCCTTTTACCTGTTGGTAAAATCCACCCCCAGCTCTATGCACAGCTTCTACGAGCTGAGTCATTATCTGGATGGTGATAAGATTTGTTTAACTACTGTAGACACGATCTTCAAGGAAGAAGAGTTCAGCGGCTATATCCAACAGTTCATCCAAGAGGATAAACTGGACGGATTGATGGCCGTCACTGATTTTATTGATGACGAGAAACCCTTATATGTAGAAACAGACAACGAACTTTACATCCGGAATTTCCTAGATCAGGCAGACGGTGATTGCCGTTACATATCGGGAGGTATCTATTGCTTGAGGCGTCCGGCTCTGGGTGTATTGAACAACGCCATCTCGCAGGGAATGTCGAGAATGCGCAATTATCAACGGCAGCTCATCGTCGAGGGGTTGAGGCTAAAGGCCTATCCTTTCAGCAAGATCATCGACGTGGATCACGCCGATGACATTTTGAAAGCCGAATCATTTTTAAAGTCATAAAGAATACTGTCTAACAATGAGTAAATTAACTTTAGCAGGTATCCGCAGAGGAAATCAATTCTCCCCCAATCATATCGGCAACGACGCGGCGATCTTCGCCTTGACAGCCCAGCATTTACGAAAATTGGGATGCGATGTAAACGAATATATCGAATCGGATCTGCTGCTACAAGACCCGAAGGAAAAGGGTATCTTTAATATGGTAAGAGACTGGAAGTCCATCCATAAGCTGCAAGAACTAGAGGATAAAAATTATTTCGTGGTGAACTCGGGTTACGGGATCGAGAATTGTACCCGTGAGAAAATGACCCGCCTCCTATTATCCAATCATATCTCCCATCCGGAAAGCTTAATCTTACGGACAGATGAGGATCCGACAGAAGCCCTTGAGAAAGCCGGTTTCTTTAATTGCTGGATCAAACGGGGAGATTTCCACGCCATCCACCGGGAAGACGTCACCTACGTAAGAAACCCGGAAGAGGCGAAAAGCATATTGAAGGAATACGCTATCCGTGGTATCCCGTCGGCGGTAATCAATGAGCATCTGGTAGGCGACTTGGTGAAATTTTATGGGGTGGCCGGAACCGATTTCTTTTATTGGTTCTATCCGTCAAACATGCATCATAGTAAATTTGGTTTAGAGGCTATCAATGGAACAGCGAAGGGGATCCCCTTCGACGAAGCGCAGCTTCGTCTGCTTTGCCACAAGGCTGCGGAGGTATTGAACATACATATTTACGGGGGAGATTGCATTGTCTCCGAGGATGGTGTCATGCGGATTATCGATTTCAACGATTGGCCTAGTTTCGCCCCTTGCCGGGAAGAAGCGGCTCCAAACATCGCACGTCGTATCTGGGATCTTATGCGAGAACACATCTAAATCGTTTTAACAAAATCAATCATGAGTGAGACTAAGTCTACTCCCAGTCTGGAGTCAACCTTAAAATCTTTGGACACCGAGGAGTTTATCGATATTCATTTCTATCGTCCTATTGGCTACCAATGGGCTTTGTTCTTTAATAAATTGGGGGTATCGCCCAATAGTATCACGATCGCCAGCATCTTTATCGGCATAGCGGCAGGTATCTGTTTCTATTTCCAGAGCCTCGCTATCAACGTGATCGGCATGTTACTGTTAATCTGGGCAAACTCGTATGATAGCGCAGACGGACAATTAGCCCGTATGACCGGACAGAAAAGTGCCTTGGGACGTATCTTGGACGGTGCCGCCGGCGATTTCTGGTTTATCGCTATCTACGCGGCAATCTGCTTACGCCTCACGCCGGAATGGGGAATATGGATCTGGCTATTGGCGGCTACGACGGGATTCTTCCATAGCAAGCAAGCGGCCATGGCGGATTATTATCGCAATATTCACTTGTTGTTCTTGAAAGGTAAATCGGGTAGCGAGCTCTCCCACTCTCCCCTATTGAAGGAGAATTATAAGAAGATGAGTTGGAAACATGACTTTATCTATAAATTGTTCGAGACCTTCTACATTAATTATACGGTAGGTCAAGAAGCATGGACACCTAAATTCCAACACATGATGAACATCATCCGTGAGAAATACAACGGACAAGCGCCGGAATGGTTCCGTAAGGCTTTTCGAACAAAGAGCCTGCCATTAATGAAATATACAAATATGCTATCATTCAATACCCGGGTGATCGCTTTGTTTGTCAGCCTTTTCATCGACATGCCTTGGCTGTATTTCGTATTCGAGCTGACCGTATTAAACTCGATGTTGCTCTATATGATCAAAAAGCATGAGCATATTTGTGAAGATTTCAGCAAACAGTTATAACGTTTTTTTACCCCATTCGATTATGTTCAATTTAGACAAAGTAAAAGGAATCCTCTTTGATTACGGCGGAACGATAGACAGTAACGGCATGCACTGGGCAGAGGTGATCTGGATGGCGTATGAGGCCTTGAAGGTTCCCGTATCCAAAGCGGTTTTCCGTGATGCCTATGTACATGGAGAAAGAACGCTTGGAAAGAATCCGATCGTGAAGCCTCATCATACGTTTTTGGATATGTTGCGCTTGAAAAGCGATTTACAAATCCAATGGCTGAAAGAGAACGGGCATTTATCCGCCGAGGCGATTACCCCGGAGTTACCGGAACAATTAGCGGATTGGTGTTACGAATACGCCCGGAAGGCAATCGATAGCGCCCGCCCCATTCTAGAGCAATTAGCGGAACGTTACCCATTGGTATTGGTATCGAACTTCTATGGGAACATAGAATCCGTGTTGAAAGATTTCGGTTTGGATCATTTATTCGGCGCTATCGTGGAATCGGCGGTCGTAGGTATCCGTAAGCCGGACCCGGCGATCTTCCGATTAGGAGTGGATAAACTGGGATTTCCCGCCGACGAGATTGTTGTCGTAGGTGATTCCTATGATAAGGATATCGTCCCCGCCACCCGGATCGGATGCCAGACAATCTGGCTAAAAAGTATTGGTTGGAGCGCTTATAAAGGAAATGAGACTGCCGATATCGTATTATCCGACTTCACGGAAATAAAGCAAGTATTCGCTTTATAGAATATACATTTTAGACCAGTATAAGCTCAGAAATGACCTTTTTTGGTACTGATAGCATCCTAACTTTGCATATAAAAAAGTTAGGATGCTATGTTTTTAAAGAAATACATATGGCTTTCTGCCGCTACGCTCCTCACGGCTTGCGACTTAATCGACTATCATCCGTATGACGGCCGTCTGGATTCCGATACTTCCCGGGAGATCAACCCGACCAATATCGAGCGTATCGAGAAAGTCTGCGAAGGGAAGGACACGATCCGTTTTATTTTTATGGGCGATACCCAGCGAAGTTATAACGAGACGGAAGATTTCGTCAAGTACGTTAATCAATTAGATAGCATCGATTTCATTATCCATGGAGGAGATTATACGGAGTTCGGCTTAAAGAAGGAATTCGAGTGGAACGATGATATCTTGTCCAAACTAAAAGTGCCTTACGTAGGATTGATCGGTAATCACGACGTGATCGGTAATGGCGACCAAGTATTTCGTAAAATCTTTGGGAATGAGAACTTCTCGTTTGTCGTGAGCGACGTGAAATTCGTATGCCTCAATACGAACGCTATCGAGTATGATTATTCCCATCCGGTACCCGATTTTAATTTCCTAAAGAATGAGATAGCGGATAGTACCCGTAATAAACGCACGATCGTAGTCATGCACGCCCCTCCCGGGAACGAACAGTTCGACAATAACGTGAAAGACGTGTTCCAACTTTATATCAAGACATTACCATCTTTAATGTTCTGCTTGCATGCGCATAACCATTGCGTATCGGCAGCCGATTTGTTTGAGGATGGTATTATCTACTACGGTTGCGCCAATATCGCCAAACGAAGTTATCTTCTTTTTACCTTAACCCCTGACGATTATATGTATGAAGTGGTCAATTTTTAAGCTTCTCCTCTTAACTTGTGTCTTTCCCCTTACACTCCATGCGCAAGAGGATAAATACACGAAACGAGTGCAACGGTACGAGAACGCATGGCAACGGGTCATCCCCCGCTATACGAAAGTACAATTCGCAGGTTCCATGGCGATGCTCTCCGTGGGTACCGGTTGGAATTATTACCGGAATCATTGGGAAACGGATATGTTGCTGGGTATCGTCCCCCGCAACGCGAATGATCACGCGAACGTGACTTTCACCTTGAAACAAAACTATTTTCCTTGGAATATCGATCTGGGAGAAAAAGTATCTTTCGAGCCTCTTTGTTGCGGTATCTACGTAAATTTCCTATTTGACCGGGATTTCTGGGCCAAGCAACCGAATAAGTATCCCCCGGGATATTATTGGTTCTCCACCCGCATTCGTAACCATATTTTTATCGGGGAGCGGATCACGCTCAAACTGAATCCAAATAGTAGCTGGCATAAATCCATCAGCTTCTTCTATGAGTTGAGCACCTGCGATTTGTATATAATAAACGCTATCGGCAACAGCTACTTGAAGCCAAAAGATTATTTAAGCCTTTCATTCGGGGTGAAACTACAGATCCTATAAAAGCAAGAAACGGAAGACATTCACTGCCCTCCGTTTCCCTAAACTACATAAAACACTTAAAAGAACAAACGTTGTCTATCAGAACGCTAGACCTAAGCGGATACCCCAGTTATTCAAACCATCGATATGATAGCTGAGGACATCCCCCTTGTTGGTAGCGTAGTTATAATAAGCGGCCATATGTACGCCGATCTGTTTCTGAGGTGTGAAGTACACGGTCATACCGATCTCGGGAGCTACATAGAATCCCCAGTTACGATCGTAAACCTTCAACACGTTCATGTAGGTAGACATCTCACTATAGCTAGCACCTAACTGAGCGCCAACATACGGCTGGAATTGTCCTTCCGGAGCGAAGTTATAACGGAAAGCCGCGCCAAAAGGTAACTGGAAGATAGAATGCTGTTGATCGGAAGTGATTACGGATGTTGAGTTTACCGGAATCGTCTGGCGGTCCACATACTCATTATTTGTATGATAAGAGATGAACGCACCTATAGCGAAATTAGGAATCACATAGTAACCACCCTCAGCGTGAGCACCCCAACCGCTAGTCTTCTTTGAGAAGTCTTGACCGAACGGAGAGTTGATCTGCCAGTCTACATTAAAATACGCGTTTTTCAAAACCTGGGCGCCAGCCAGAGCAGGCATCGCCATACAAACGATGAGTAAAGCGATTAATTTATTTATCTTTTTCATAGAACCTCAAACTTTTAATCATTCGAATTATTATTTCTTTACGTACGGAGATTGTACAAATGCTTGCTCGATAGCACGAACAGCTAGCTGAGTGTCGAATTTATCGGAACCAGACAACAAGCCACTCATGTAAGCGGTCCAAAGAACCGGAAGTTTAGCATCTGCCTTAGAAGCGGCAGGAGCATCCAAATCCACTAACTCAGTCAACAAGGAACCTACACTATAGCTATACACTACAGGATACGGGTAATACCAATTACCCCAACCCGGTCCCCAGTAACCCGGACTCCAATATCCCGGATAGTTCCACCACCAGTACGGGTAGTTGTAGCCATCGTTGTAGTCAGCGAAATATTGAGTACTTTGTACGTAAGAAACTTGCAGACCTAAGTCGGCGTTATCTTTGTCTAGCGTGCGTTTGAAACCGCGGCTTTCCATATTATTCACCAACGTAGTGATAATATCGTCTGCTTCATTGGCTGTCCAGAACTGAGGTTTCTCGCTTGTGCCGATAACCAATACACTATCCGGAATGTAGAACGTAGTGAACGATTCGAATTTCGCGTCCTTATCATGATTCGTGAACACCAGAAAATCATTGTCCAATTTCGACATGTCCGGGTCCTTTTGGCAAGAAGCCAGCAGAAGAACTAACAGAAAAAAAGGAAAAATCTTTTTCATCTCATTTTAACGTTTAAAACAGTTTATACTATTATTTGTGCTTATATATAAGTCACTATTAAAACAGCATGAGTTGAAAAAGGTTCTAAAACTATCCTTTTGGGTGTGTTAATTAACATATCCTAACCATACGACGGGCTTATGGTCACTGTAGTCTAAATTAGGAGAATCATAAGTTACACCCTTAAAATCAGGAGAATAAATTATGTAATCAATTCGAAATATACGCTTTAATTGACGAAAGGTGTACCCGAAACCAGAGCCACAGTCACGGAACCCATCCGTTAAATCACCTTTCACGGTACGGTACGTATAAGAGGCCGGTGTATCATTAAAATCACCGCAAAGAATCACGGGCCCCTCCCCGGCATCCAACATCTGACGGATATAATCCGCCTGAGTAGCCCGTTTCACGAAATTCTTCTTCATCTGAAAAGCCATATGGAAGGCGGCCTCGGTTTCCTCCAATTGTTTACCCTCGGCATGGGCTTGGTAAAGACGAGGCTTTACGGCATTCACGCTAGTCGTTTGGAAATGGTTATTAAATACACGAACACTATCCCCTTGGATATCCATGACGGCAAACAAGGATTTATTGCTAGACTCCGGGTATAGGATAGACTCAAAACGAAGGATCGGATATTTACTGAAAATAGCGTTGCCCGCCGCTTTCGTAGCCGAACGGGTAGAGCAATAATACGGTAGGAACGATAAGGTCTTGGCGACAGAATCCATCCGCAGGGCCGATTCAACAGGGCATTCTTGGAGGCAAACGATATCCGGGTCCTCCTTTCTCAGCCAATCCGCTATATTAGGAAGCTGTTTCTTTCCGTCCGTATTGAAATTATTCACGTTATAGGTAATCACCTTAACCGCTTCTTTCCCTATCGGAATCTCTTTAGGGAAGACCCGTATCTGGAACATCGATATCAAAAACTCCCAGTTCAACAATAACGCCGCCAAAGGTACCCAGCACCAATGGCTCCTAAAGACACACCACATCAAGAAAAGACATAGATTGACCGCCAATACCGGTAATAACACCAATCCGGGAAACGAGATCCACTCCTTCCCTTCCGGATTCATACGTCCGGTAGCGAATCCGGCTATGGCTGCCACGGCAAAAGCGATCGTAATCAACACAAATAAAATATATATCAACTTCTTCATCCTTCCTATCCTGCGATTTAAACAAAAAAGGGACTATCCGGAAAAGACAGTCCCCCAATTCATACACTATAACCTGTCCGCTTCCGGCAGGGATAGCTTAAAAAAACTTATCGAAGCGTTCCTTGTTGAGCCTCTTGGATCATCTTCTGATTAGCCAAGATCACGATCTCAACACGACGGTTCAACGAACGACCCTCGGGAGTGTCATTGCTAGCCACAGGATCATGTATACCTTTGCCTTCATAAACCATACGATCCGTACTTACCCCCTGCATCATCAGGTAATCGTAAACGCTCTTCGCACGTTTCTCGGACAAGGTCTGATTATAATCCACCTTACCGGTGTTATCCGTAAAGCCGATGATTCGGATATCCGTATCCGGATTGGCCTTCAAACTGGTAGCGAAGTTACGCAAGGCACTCTTGGAAGCGTCGCTCAACGTACTCGAGTTCGTGGCAAACAAGATACCGGAGTCAAAAGTAACCTTCAAGGCCTCACCATTGTTCACGCTCTCGATCTTCGTGTCCTCAGGCAGGGTAGCTTCCAGCTCCTTCTTCTGCTTATCCATTTTCTTACCGATTAACGCACCGGCTGTACCACCTACGGCCGCACCGATCACGGCACCCAATGCGGTATTTCCGGCCAAGGCACCAACACCAGCTCCGACAGCGGCACCACCGCCTACACCGATCGCCGTACCCTTCGCCGTGTTATTCCACGTTCCGCAACTCGTAAACACCACTGCCATACATAGCAGTAAAACAGATAATAATTTAATGTTCCTCATCATCTTCTACAATTTCACTTAAACAACTTTATATATATAACAAATATCAATCAAACATGTTGATCGAATCGCAATATTCAAGTTCTCCTTGTACTATAAAAGTGATTTCCTCCGGTTCGAATTTGCCTACGCCGTCTTTCTGGGCGTTCTTAATTACATAATTTACAACCTCTTCCTCATCGATCTCGATCTCATCGTCGCCATCATCATCTAGCATGCCATTAGATTCATAGAAGTCGTAGATCAAGTCTACGATATAGTTGATATCGTCATTACTGAACTTTCCTTTCAGTTCTTGGGGAAGATAATTCTGGATAAATTTTACGGAATCATCCTCGTCATAAAGTAGCTCGTCATTGTTCGTGCTCATAATTAATCTTGTTTAATTGGTTTGAATAGCGGCAAATGTACGGAAATATTTTGATTTTATATCCCAAAAACAATTAAGCTTATTTACGGACGTGACTTAACAAAAGCAAATGCCCTTACTTGAACATAGTTCTAAAAGAGCTTAGGTTTTATAGGAAGCAAAGGTAATAAAAATACTTGATTATCATATAGACCTATTATTTTTTATAGCTTCCGGGCAATTTACTGTTCCGCATGATATTTTCTTTGAAAGAATATATTTCCAACCGAGTACCCCAAAGAGACTTCCAATATCTTTATGGATCACAAAAAACACTAAAGCCAGTCTTATTTGTGTTAAAATCAAAATACACCCCATCATTTATTTACATATAGTCATTTGATACTCAAGTTCTTTTAGAACTCAGTAAATGTATTAAATTATGATTACAATGGAACCTAAAATACAAAGTACCACAAGTACCCGAGCTCTCCGGAGCAAAATCGGGCCTATCAAGGCTTACTTATTCAAGACCTCATATGTAATCAGTCCAATCACGCCAAGCGATCTTAAACATTCCATGAAAGGTGCCTACAAATCATTCCTGTCTAAAACCGATCAAGCATACGGCCATTCCACGTCAACAATCAACCCCAAACTTTACCCTATTTCTACCTTTAAGCAAATGAGCCTCGTAGTAGTCCCGAGTTTCATGATAGAATCCCCATTCGAGATAGTGGCGATAGCCCTTATCGCCTTTCTACTTATCCTCCTTTCGATGAGGGAACATCGGCATAAGAAAGACATTCTTGACACCGAACGAAATATGGCCGAAGAAGTGATCCGCTTACGTGAGAAGGCGGAAGAATCAAACCGGTTGACAAGTGCTTTCCTCGCCAATATGAGCCATGAGATACGGACCCCATTGAATGCGATCGTAGGTTTCTCGACCCTTATCAGCGAAAGTGAGGATAAAGAGGAGATCAAAGAATTCGCTAAAATCATTCACGCAAACAATGAGCTACTCCTTAATTTAATCAATGACATACTCGATATGTCAAAAATAGAAGCCGGTATATTGGATTTCCTTTATACGGAAGTAGAGATTAACGAGCTTATACAAACCCTATGGCGGAGTTACCGATTCAAGATCAAGGAAGGAGTAGAATTCCGCACGGAACTGCCTGCGGAAAGCTACATTATCCATACTGAGAGAAACCGTTTATCCCAAGTACTGGCTAATTTCATCAATAATGCTTGCAAATACACTTTCGAGGGAATGATAACGATCGGATATGAAATAAGGAAAGACGATATTTATTTCTTTGTTACCGATACGGGAAAAGGGATAGCGGAAGAAAATATCTCCCGTGTTTTCGATCGATTCGCTAAATTAGATTCCTTCACCCAAGGTACGGGGCTCGGGCTGTCTATCTGTGAATTAATCATTAAACATTTAGGTGGAGAGATCGGCGTGGAGTCAAGCGTTGGAAAAGGATCTACATTTTGGTGCACGGTTCCCACCCGGAAATAATCGCACCAAGCCGTATCTACCTATTAGTGAAAAATAAAAAGGCGGAATGATTCACATAGGATCATTCCACCTTCATTATTTTATAGAAACACCACGCTTAACGTCAAGCGTTCAAGTCTACTTTAGTTCTTAAATTCCAGACCATCGTCTTTCCTATCGATCACGATCGGGCGGTTACGGTCTACCGTTCCACCCAGCAAAGCCTTTGACAACTCGTTCAAGACATACTTCTGAATGACACGTTTTACCGGACGGGCACCGAATTGAGGATCGAAGCCCTTGTCGGCGATAAAGTCCACGGCCTCGTTCGTGAAGTCCAAGGCGACACCGTTCGTAGCCAACATCTTCTTCACGCTGTTCAACTGCAAGGATACGATCTTGCGAATCTCCTCCTCGTTCAGCGGAGTAAACATGATGATATCGTCAATACGGTTCAAGAACTCCGGACGGATCGTCTTCTTCAACAGTTCCAGTACTTGGATCCTCGTCTCGTCTACCACCTTGTCATGCGTGGCGGGTGTCATCTTCTCGAAGTTCTCACGAATCAAGGAAGAACCTAGGTTACTTGTCATGATAATGATCGTGTTCTTGAAGTTGACAACGCGGCCTTTGTTATCCGTCAGCCGTCCATCATCCAAGACTTGCAACAAGATGTTGAATACATCCGGATGCGCCTTTTCGATCTCATCGAACAAGACAACTGAGTAAGGTTTCCGGCGAATCGCCTCCGTCAACTGTCCACCCTCATCGTAACCCACATATCCCGGAGGCGCACCGATCAAACGAGTCGCGCTGAATTTCTCTTGATACTCACTCATATCGATACGGGTCATCATATTCTCGTCATCGAACAGATACTCGGCCAACGCCTTGGCCAACTCCGTCTTACCCACACCGGTAGTACCGAGGAAGATGAAAGAACCGATCGGTCGTTTCGGATCCTGTAAGCCGGCACGACTACGACGAACCGCATCGGCGATAGCGTTGATCGCCTCTTCCTGACCGATCACACGGGTATGAAGCTCGGACTCCAGACGTAATAACTTATCTTTCTCGCTCTGCATCATCTTGCTGACTGGAATTCCAGTCCAACGGGATACCACATCGGCGATATCGTCGCTATCCACTTCCTCCTTGATCATAGCCGCGGCACCTTGCATCGTCTTCAACTTAGCCTGTACCTCCCTGATCTCCTCTTCCTTTTGCTTGATCTTACCGTAACGGATCTCAGCGACCTTACCGTAATCACCCTCACGCTCCGCCTTATCAGCCTCAAACTTTAGGTTCTCGATATCGATCTTATCTTGCTGGATCTTATTGATCTGCTCCTTCTCGCTCTGCCACTGAGCCTTTTGCTTGGTCTCCTCCTCCTTCAAGTCGGCGATCTCCTTGTTCAGTTGCTCTAATTTCGACTTGTCGTTCTCACGCTTGATCGCCTCACGCTCGATCTCCAACTGTTTGATACGCCGGGAAACCTCATCCAACGACTCCGGTACGGAATCGATCTGCAAACGCAGACGGGCGGCGGCCTCATCCATCAAATCGATCGCCTTATCCGGCAAGAAACGATCCGTGATATAACGGGTAGACAACTGCACGGAAGAGATAATCGCATCATCCTTGATACGTACCTTATGGTGATTCTCGTATTTCTCCTTCAGACCACGAAGGATGGAGATCGTATCCAACTCACTCGGCTCGTCTACGATAACGGTCTGGAACCGACGCTCAAGCGCCTTATCCTTCTCAAAATACTTCTGATACTCATCCAACGTCGTGGCACCGATCGAACGTAGCTCACCACGAGCCAAGGCCGGTTTCAAGATGTTAGCTGCATCCATGGCGCCTTCGCCTTTACCGGCTCCTACCAAGGTATGGATCTCATCGATAAAGAGGATGATCTCACCCTCGGATTTCGTAACCTCGTTCACCACCGCTTTCAAACGTTCCTCGAACTCGCCTTTATATTTAGCTCCGGCGATCAATGCGCCCATATCCAACGAGAAGATCTGTTTAGACTTCAAGTTCTCGGGAACGTCACCCCGAACGATACGATGGGCCAACCCCTCAGCGATAGCAGTCTTACCTACACCCGGCTCACCGATCAAGATCGGATTGTTCTTCGTACGGCGGCTCAAGATCTGCAAGACACGGCGGATCTCCTCGTCACGTCCGATCACGGGGTCCAGTTTACCGCTACGGGCACGCTCGTTCAAATTGATGGCGTATTTTCCTAAGGCATCGTACGTCTCCTCGGCGGATTGGCTTGTCACCTTATTTCCTTTACGCAATTCCTCGATCGCTTGACGTAACTCTTTCTCTGTCACGCCGGCGTCTTTCAATATCTGTGAAGCGGTGCTCTTTTCCGTGAACAACGCCAAGATGATCGGCTCCAACGATACATATTGATCCCCCATCTTAGAGGAATAATCGATCGCCTTCTGTAAGACAGTGTTCGACTCGCTAGAGAGATAGGGTTCGCCTCCCGAAACCTTAGGATAAGATTCGATTTGGCGATCCAGTACCATATTCAGGTTTTGAGCGTTTACCCCTAATTTCTGAAAGATAAAATTAGTAACACTCTCACCCGTCATAATGACAGCTTTCAACAAGTGAACCGGTTCGATAACCTGTTGATTATTTTTGGTAACCAACTGTACGGCTTGTTGAACAGCCTCCTGCGCCTTGATTGTAAAATTGTTTAAATTCATATATTTAAGCTCCTTTCTTATATTCTTTTCTAATTTATTTTACACTTATATCCTTACAAAAGAAATACCAAAACGAAAATATGACATTTTGTCTTAATATTATAAAACAGAATAGAGAACTCCCCGTCAAACCGTCCATTTCGGATGTCATTAGGACGTATCTTTTCAGAAAGAACAAAAGAGAGAGAAAAAGGTTTTGATAGTAAACGCACAGTATCTAGGTAAAAACAGTCAATGTTCTCAAAAAAACACGTACGAGTTTTTCCGGAAACACGTACATGTTTTTTGAAATTCACGTACGTGTTTTTTTCGAGTGGTTATATCCTATAAATCCAACAATTTACGGATAGTCATTATAATACTTCCACGTATTCTCCCGTTTCCTGTTTCTCTTCTTGTCACGGGCACTTTTCCAGAAAATAGTCTCAAGTAAATCCTCTGCGTCGAAATAGACTCTTATGGTAGCAAGTACCCCTCCCCTTCGCTGGCCATCCTTCACGACATCCGAGTATATATTAGTCAGTTTTACGTTGGCAGCCATAGGAACCTTACCTACCTTAAACTCTTTCCAATCCTGATTCTTAGGGAGCCTAATCGTGTGCGCTTGCTTCTGTATGGCCAATGAACGGGAAGGTGACTTAAAATTCAGCAGCATGAATAGGACTGGGGTAATCGAATCATAATTAGTCAACCTACGTAAAGTATCTAACTGTACATATTCCGAGAAGTCTTTCGTAATCGGCAACTCACTTGGCGAGGATAACATATGGGTTCCCGGTTGATCGGGTCGTAGAAAAGTCCCGCTTTCTATCGCCTTCTGAAACTCAGGATTCAAACGTATCTCCTCCTTGCCGGATAAAAATTCTTGCAGGCGCAAAGAATCCTGTTCCGTCCACTGCGCATGGGCCATCGTAGGTAGGATGAATACTATCAAAAGGAATATAGGTCGCATCTTCACGTCTCTCATCTTCATAATCCTCATTACATTTCTATCACCAAGACTCATTCCTCCATTAAATCCCCCATTCGAGTCGAGATACTTTAAGATTTATTGGGATGCTTATACCCTATTTGAATCTTAATATGGATTACCTTTATGCGATCAATCCAAATCCAATATAGATATGTTGATATTATTATCTCCGGCTAAGACAATGACCGGGACATCCAAGATAAAAGCGCCGCAAGGCACGACTCCACGTTTCCAGCAAGAGGCGAACGAGATCGCCCTGCATATGACCCAATTTCCCATTGACGAATTAAGTCGTATCCTCAAGCTCAGCCCGAAACTGGCGGCGGAATGTTACCGCAGATACCAAGATTTTCATGCGGAAGACAACCAGCCCTTACAAGCGATACTCGCCTATACCGGTGTCGTATTCAAGAATATCAGCCCGAAAGACTTCACGGAGGAGGATTTTCTTTTCTCGCAAAAACATATGCGTTTCGTATCGGGATGCTACGGGTTACTTCGCCCATTAGACCTTATCAAGCCTTACCGGATGGAGTTCGACGTAAAAATCCCGGAACTAGGCGACGGGAATATGTACGCCTTCTGGAAGGACAGGCAAACAAATACATTAATCCATGACGTCCGACAGGGAGACGAAATCCTACTGAATCTAGCCAGCTTGGATATCCAACCCTCTTTCCAGTGGAAGGAGGTGGAGCGATCCGTCCGGATCATCACACCCGAGTTCAAGATCTGGAAGAACGGCAAAGCGGAGACGATCGTGATCTATGCCAAGATGTGCCGGGGACAAATGAGCCGCTATCTCATAAAGAACCGGATTTCTGACCCGGAGACATTAAAAGCATTCACATGGGAAGGCTTTTCCTATAAAGAATCCATGTCCGAGGGGGATAATTGGGTATTTCTACAAGAATAATTCTAGGCTTATCCAATAAAATCAGATGATCTACGTTTTATAAAAACAATTCGTAAAAATCATAAAAAGGTTTATCCTTCTTTAATTTAGCGGTGATATGAAAAGAACCTTTACATATTTATTACTACTTGTTCTATTGGTTTGCGGAAAGCAAGCCTATAACCTGTTAATCTCGAATGAATCGATCCGGAGCAACCCTACCGGAGCCTTGTCTGACATCGCGGATGAGGTAATCGCCATTCCATTACAGGACTCAGGGACGCATTCGATCAAGGAGGCCAAGTATATCCGTCAAGAGGGAGACAACCTATTCCTTATCAGCAATGAGACGCTTTACCGTTTCAATCGCAAGGGAGAATTTATCTGTCGCATCACCCATCCGGATGACATACGGGTAGCGGGGTATGTAGTGAACCCGGCCAACCAGCAGCTGATCGTACTTGGAAACACGGACGATATTTTCTATTACTCATTCAATGGTGATCTCCTTACCCGCAAGAAACTGAAATGCGACCTTCCGGAGAATAGGCATATGCTATCCATATCCATGCACAATAACCGGATATTTACCACCGAGGAATGTGTTCATGGGGATACGGCAGGGAAAACCGCCACGATTGAGAAACAGATCGTTGAATACGATTCCTCTTTCCATAAATTACAATCTCATACGATCCGTCCGGTCGATCTGGAACGTTCCGCATGCCCGATCGGTTGTCTCGCCCCGGAAGTAGCCGTGGAGCCCGGAAGCGGAACGGTTTATGCCTACGCCCCCTCCTATCAACCCGGGAACTTATTACGGGACACTTTATATATTAAGCAAAAGCGGCAAAGCCAAGCCTTGGAGAACCTTGCCGGAAAGAATACACTACCTTTGCTACCGATCCGCATGGGTAGCCGTTTCTGGGTATCTACTTACTATAACGCAGAGGATGAGTCCAAAAATTACACCTTCTGTTATGATACGGAGAAAGAACGATGCTGGCAGGTAAAAGAAGGATTAAAAGATAATTTTTATCAAACCGGTAATGTGCGACGAATGGACCCTATCGATCCCTATTGCCATTCCTATTGTTTCAGCAAATCCGGAGAGGATCTGCGAAATACTTTCCCCGCACAGGCCCAAGGGGAAAGCCTCGTGTTATTTATCGTGAAATTGAAAGGGTAAATCCAGTTAATATTTCAATAGAGAGCAGACTGATGGGTACAAAATAATATGTATCTTCGTACCATTCTAAAAAAGCATTAAGTACATGAAAAAACTTTTAACCTGCATTGCCTTGGGCTTTGCGACTACCAGCTACGCTGTAACCCCTTTGTGGATGCGTGATGTACAAATTTCTCCTGATGGAACAGAGATAGCGTTTTGTTACAAAGGAGATATCTATAAAGTACCGGCCAAAGGAGGAACAGCGACACAACTTACCACCCAAGCATCGTATGAATGCACGCCAATCTGGTCTCCAGACGGAAAACAAATCGCTTTCGCCAGCGATCGTAACGGCAATTTCGATTTATTCGTAATGCCCTCCAACGGTGGAACGGCACAGTGCCTCACCACTCATTCCGCCTCCGAGATTCCATCGGCCTTTACTCCCGACGGCAAATACGTACTCTTCTCCGCATCCATACAAGATCCCGCCCAGAGTGCCTTATTCCCGACCTCGGCCATGACGGAACTTTATAAAGTGCCGATCGGTGGCGGACGTACGGAGCAAGTATTGGGAACACCCGCCGAGATGGTTTGCTTCGATAAATCCGGAAAGACATTCTTATACCAAGACCGTAAGGGCTTCGAGGATGAATGGCGTAAACATCATACCTCGTCCGTCACCCGGGATATATGGATGTACGATACGCAAACTGGAAAACATACCAATTTGACCGACCATGCGGGAGAAGACCGCAACGCCGTATTTACCCCGGATGGACAGACGGTTTACTTTCTGAGCGAACGCAACGGAGGTTCTTTCAATGTATATTCATTCCCTCTCAACACCCCACAATCTATAACGGCGGTTACTAAGTTCAAGACGCATCCCGTACGTTTCCTCTCTACAAGTAGCGACAATACATTATGCTACACATACGATGGCGAGATCTATACACAACGTCCGGGAGTCAATCCGCAGAAAGTGCGGATTGATTTGATCCGTGACGATCAAGAGCAAATCAGCGATCTGAATTCCAGCAAAGGAGCTACCTCTGCCACCGTATCCCCCGATGGCAAGCAGATCGCCTTAACCCTAAGAGGCGAGGTATTCGTCACCTCGGCCGATTACAACACGACCAAACAAATCACCAATACCCCGGCCGCCGAAACAGGCGTATGCTTCTCGCCGGATAACCGTACCTTGGCTTATGCCAGCGAGCGTGGTGGTAATTGGCAACTTTACTTGGCTAAGATCGCCCGTAAGGAAGAAGCTAATTTCCCGAACGCGACGATTATCGAAGAGGAAGTTCTCCTGCCTTCTAAGACCGTAGAGCGTAATTATCCTCAATTCTCGCCGGATGCTAAGGAACTCGCTTTCATAGAAGATCGTATGCGGCTGATGGTAGTCAACCTTGAGACGAAGAAAGTACGCCAAGTCACGGATGGCTCCACATGGTATAGTACAGCCGGCGGTTTCGATTACTCATGGTCGCCGGACGGTAAATGGTTCACGCTCCGGTTTATCGGAAACAAGCACGATCCTTATTCGGATATCGGCTTGGTTAGCGCGCAAGGCGGGGAGATCACCAACCTGACCAATAGCGGTTACACCAGCATCTCCCCACAATGGGTACTGGATGGAAACGCCATCTTATTCACCACCGAGCGTTACGGAATGCGTGCGCATGCCTCATGGGGTTCCTTGAATGATGCCATGCTGGTATTCATGAATCAAGACGCTTATGATAAATTCCGCTTGAGCAAAGAGGATTATGAGTTGCAAAAGGAACTGGAAAAGGAGCAGAAAGAGGTAGCCGGGGACAAAACCGACGACAAGAAAAAAGAAGATAAAGCCGATGAAAAGAAAGACGAAAAGCCCAAGGATATCGTAGTGGAACTGAAAGGAATCCAAGATCGTATCCTACGTCTTACTCCTAATTCCTCCGAAATGGGTAGCGCCGTCATCTCGAAGAATGGCGAGACCTTATATTATTTCTCGGCTTTCGAAGACAAATACGACCTGTGGAAAATGGACTTGCGCAAGAAAGAGACCAAGCTACTCCACAAGATGAATACCGGATGGGCGAACATGGAAATGGATAAGGAAGGTAAGAACCTGTTCTTGTTGGGTAGCAATTCCATGCAAAAAATGGATATGGGATCGGAGAAACTAACACCGATTCATTACCAAGCGAACTTAAAAATGGACTTGGCCGCCGAGCGTGAGTATATGTTCGACCATGTCTATAAACAAGAGCAAAAACGGTTCTACAACGTGAATATGCATGGCGTAAATTGGGAAGCTATGACCGCCGCCTACCGTAAGTTCTTGCCACATATTAATAACAACTATGACTTCGCAGAGTTGCTAAGCGAATATCTGGGAGAACTCAACGTATCTCATACCGGAGGACGCTTCCGTCCGCAAACAAGCGGCAATGTTACCGCCAACCTAGGCCTACTTTTCGATTGGAACCATAGCGGCAAAGGTTTATTAATCGCTGAGGTAGTGGAAAAAGGCCCGTTCGATCACGCACGTTCCAAGGTAAAAGCCGGTACCGTCATGGAGAAAATAGACGGGCAAGAAATAACCCCGGATATGGATTACTCCAAGCTATTAAACAATAAGGCCAAAAAGAAGACCTTGGTTTCCCTCTACGATCCACAAACCAAGGAACGCTGGGAAGAGGTAGTCTTGCCTATCAGTAACGGTGAGTTAAATAACTTGCTTTATACCCGCTGGGTGAAGCAACGTGCCGCCGACGTGGATAAATGGTCGAACGGACGATTGGGATACGTCCATATCCAATCCATGGGAGACCCTAGTTTCCGCTCTGTCTACTCCGATATCCTAGGTAAATATAACGACCGGGAGGGCATCGTCATTGATACCCGCTTTAATGGTGGTGGACGTTTGCATGAGGATATCGAGATCTTGTTCAGCGGAGAGAAATACCTCACCCAAGTGACACGTGGCCGGGAGGCTTGCGATATGCCTAGCCGCCGCTGGAATAAACCTTCCATCATGCTCCAATGCGAGGCTAATTATAGTAACGCACATGGAACCCCGTGGGTTTATAAGCATCAACACATCGGACGTTTAGTTGGTATGCCCGTACCGGGAACAATGACTACCGTCTCTTGGGAAACCCTGCAAGATCCGACGCTGGTATTCGGCACACCTATTACCGGTTATCGCCTGTCGGACGGTAGTTACTTAGAGAACACACAGCTGGAACCGGATGTTAAAGTCGCTAATTCTCCGGAAACTGTTGTCAAAGGGGAAGATACGCAATTGAGAACAGCGGTAAATGAATTGCTGAAAGAGATCGATAAAAAGTAGTTTAAAACGAGCCTAATAAAAAAGAAAAGACTGTCTGGGTATATAACCCGGACAGCCTTTTCCTTTATGATACAGACTCTATTCTGAGTATTCCCTATTAATTAGCGAATGATTTCAAAGGAACACTTACTCCCATGTAAAGATTCATGGCGTTACCGCTGACCGGTAAGCATTGTGGAGTTACCTTTGTCAACATATAATCCGATCCGATAAAGAAATTGATCCAAGACGGTGAGAAATTCAAGGCGATACCATACGTCTTGAACTTACTATGGATAAATGAGTAGCTCAGCGTAGCCTCAAACCATTTCACCGGACAGTAATTACCGGACAATGTCAGTTCCGTATAGGCTTTCGGGGAATAAAGACGAGTGCTCGACAATAAACCGATACCTAACTTGTTTTCCAGTAAACGGTACTCGCCACCGATATTGATTGTCGAACGAAGACGGGTAGTGCTTCCGGACTCACCCTCTTTCTTGAAATGAAGCAAGTTCTCGAAATCTTCCTTGATAGCGTCAAACTGATCGCCCATGCTCGGTATATCACCGTTATTCTCGCCAATAGCCAGATCAAAGCCGTTAAAGTCGAAAGTTCCATCCAACTTACCTAGCGTGCTACCTCCCTTGCTCCAGCTGATAAAACCTAAATCAAGGACAGCGGCGGATAACATGATATTCTCGGTCAATTGGTACGTAGCACCCAAGTCCACTCCCATACCGAAACCGCTAAGACCCGGAGAATCGAAATCAAAGCTATTATAATAATCACGGCCTTGCTCGTCTACTTCCATTTCCGGAACCAAGCCTTTCATATTCGTCTGCAATGTACCGGTAGAGGTAACTTTCCAGCTAGTCTCTCCCATCTCAGCATGCATCTGATCGATCGTAGCGTCCATAGAACCTACGCCCCATAACAATTTAACCTTACCTCCGACTGTCAACTTATCCGTGATAGGACGAGAATATCCTACACCTGTCTCCAAATAAGCCTCGGCGTACGCCCTGATATTACGAATATCATAGGTACTCTGAGATCCATTACCCTTTTTCATGAACTCGAACAATGTCTTCGGAGCACGAATATTCGCCAAGCCCTTGATAGAAACATCAACCGTCCAGAATCCCTTGCCGGCGTACCAGCCACCGGATAGAACCTGCGTGCCAAAATCCATGTTTACCTGATTCTCATCCTTCAAGCCATTCAGGAAAGACTCGGTATTCACGGAGTTATCCATGAACGTAACGGTCTCACCATTCTTCGGATAAATAAAATTATCCACAGCTATTCCGTTCGTACCATACGAAGCGCCAACCGCGCCTAATACCGGAATGGAGACATAGCCTCTCTCGGGACGATACGCCGGATTCATTGTCGTGCGTGCCGTAGAGGATTGCATGAAGTAAGAAGTTCGTATTTGCTGGGCGGATACCGACATCCCCACAGTGGTCAATAAACATAAAGCGCACAGACCTCTCTTATACATATTATATATAGTATTCATCTTTCTTTTTCGTAATTTAAATGGTTAGTACTGGGATCAAATAGAAATTCCGCCTTCTTTCTTGAGTTTCAAGTTGAAGGTCGTTTTCTGGCCTTTCTTCAAAGCCTCGCTTTGATCTCTACCCGTTAAATGTAAATTCAGGTCTATATGACGTGCGTCCTTCATTTTCGGCATATCCTCCTTCGTGATCTCGAAGACAACCTCTCCGGCTTGTCCTTTTACCTCTTGCGCCGGGAATTGGATATCTACCGGTACATTGTTCTCATCCATGATCACCATCTCGATAGACATATCGAACGGCATCTCGTTCGTAACCTCTCCATAGATCCTCGCGCTTCCGTCCGAGAAAATATAGTCTACGAAATCCTCATCAAAAGCGTCCTCGATCCGCTCGACGGATACGGCGCTAAATTCCGGTGCCGGAGTCAACGGAAGCTCTACCGCATAGCGTAACTCGCTCAAGGCATCCATAGGAGCGTTCGCCCATTGTTTGCTATCAGCGGACAAAGACAAATGTATTTTTTGAGGAACAATCTGTACGATTCCCGGTAACTTCTCGTTCTTGACAAACTTAAAAGCATCCGTCTTCGGATCAAGAGGGCCGATCCAAATATTAGGAGACACCGTTGACAAGGTAAAACCAGAGGAAGTAGCCTCCTTTTTACTTGCGTTCTCAGCCTCGATAGACAAGCTACAATCCAAAGAGGCATTCTTTACATTCGACTTTAATGTAATATGGGGATTCGTTAACGCCAAAACGAAATCGCCATCAAACAAACCATCGATATCCCCAGTCGTTATATCTTCCGAGGCGATCTCCACTTTACCAGATGCGGCCCGTAAGCTTTTCCCCTTAATCTTCATCTCTCCATCATAGATCATGACGTAAGCCCCGTCGACTTCCCGAATGGAAGGGACTTTCTCTACACTCACAACGTCATCCGACGTTACATAACCCGTACCGAGGGGAGCTACCCAAGACTCACCCATTACCGCATCGTCCGTATTGACATCGCTTAAATCATACTTACTATCCACACATGCCGCTAAACAGCAAGATGATAGCAATAGCATCACTAAATGTTTGTTTTTCATATAAAGTTATTTTTATCAAAATTATGACCCTAACAGCGCGCAAAAATAAACAAAATAAATGAAAGTTTAGCCATAAAAAAAGAGTGGCATCGTATTATTAACGCCACTCTTAGCTTATACTATCTTTGACAATCAAAATATTCTTCCGCAAATACGAATCTTCATGACCGGATAAACCGTTAGCTTGTCCATGATCTTCGTAAAGGTATCATCCTCGTCTATCTCATTCAACAAGTCCTTTACATCCCCTGAATCCGTATACACCTCCGGTTTGCCATGGAATTGCACACCCAGCTCAAACATCACGCCAACCCGTTTCTTAGGAACCGCACGACCGAATCCAAGACCTAGATAAGGACGAAAACCGGACACTTTCAATCCACCGGATACATTACCGTTATTATCCACCGGAATCGTATAATCACCGATAACTATGCCCGCACTTTCTCCTTGGGCGATCAGGTCTTTCAGCTTATCACTATGCCCTTCTATCTTCACCAAGGAAGAACCACCGAAATAGGCGCCGGCCGCAACGAAGAACGAAGAAGCGTGAGGAAACGGGTAAACATTCACCAACAACTGTCCGGAAGTACGTTTCAAGCTACCTTTGACATCCATGGAGTATGTATCATTATACACACCCGCTCGCGGATCGTTAACATCTACATCCACGTCCGTATTAATGCTGAAACCCGGCATAAAGGTAAGACCACCTCTCAACGCCAGATAAGGCGTAATAGGAGTAGCGACCTCCACATCTACACCCGTCAAACCAACACCCACTCCTGCCGAAACAGAATTGAAAATCCCTAACTCCTTTTGAGCTGAGATAAAATTACACGTCGCAAACATGCTCACGAACGCACAAAGAAGAAATAGTCTTTTCATTTTCACCATATAAGTTAAATTGTTATTCACCCTAGACTCACAAAAATAAATAAAAAACATGAAACATTCGTTGTAAAAAAGAAAAAGCGACATCGAATTTGCCTCGATGTCGCTTTTTTACGGATAAAGTATACTATTTTACGTATAAGCGTACGTTATTCCTCCTCAGAATCGTCTTCCTTCATATTATGGAATACGTTTTGAACGTCTTCGTCTTCCTCTAATTTCTCGATAATCTTCTCGATAGACTCACGCTGTTCCGGAGTAACCTCCTTCAAATCGTTCGGAATACGTACGAACTCACTACTCAAGATCTCGAAACCATTCTCCTCCAAATATTTCTGGATCGCCGAATTCTGCGCGAACTCACCATAAAGAACAACCTCGTCCTCGTCTTCCTCAACCTCATCTACACCGAAGTCGATCAACTCCAACTCTAGGTCTTCTAAAGAAAGATCCTCTTTTTTAGCGATATGGAATACGCATTTATGATCGAACAAGAACTCCAAGCTACCGGATGTTCCCAGAGAACCACCGTTCTTATTGAAATAACTACGAACGTTGGCTACCGTACGAGTCGTATTATCCGTAGCGGTCTCAACGAAGATAGCGATACCGAAAGGACCATATCCCTCATAGTTCATCTCCTTATAATCCGTGAAATCCTTGGATACGGCACGTTTAATGGCACGCTCCACGTTCTCCTTCGGCATATTCTCCTTTTTGGCGTTCTGCATCAACACACGTAAACGAGGATTATTCTCGGGCTCCGGCCCACCTTGTTTTGCCGCGATCGTGATTTCCTTACCTAACTTCGTGAATACACGGGCCATATTGCCCCAACGCTTAAACTTTCTCGCTTTACGAAACTCAAACGCTCTTCCCATATGTTTATCAGTTTATCTTTATTTTATGTAATTAAATTCTTATCTCAATTGAGCACCTAGCTTTTGTTCCAGATTCGTCTGGATCTTCTTCATGATAGCGTCGATCTGCTTATCGTTCAAAGTCTTGCTCTCATCTTGCATGAAGAAGCTTACGGCATAAGACTTCTTGCCCGCCGGAAGGTTCTTGCCCTCGTAAACGTCGAACAGAGATACTTCCTTCAATAGCTTGCGATCGCTATCCTTAGCGATTTTCTCGACCTCGCTAAACTGTACGCTCTTATCAAGCAACAACGCCAAGTCACGTTTAACGGCCGGGAACTTGGAAATCTCGGAGAAGGTTACTTTCGCCTTCTTGATCTCCTTCATCAATTGGGTCCACGACAACTCAGCGTAATAAACCTCCATATCGATATCCAGCATCTTACGAAGTTTCTTGCTTACGATACCCATCGTACCCAATTGACGTCCGGAACCGGTCGTGATGCTTAGGCCCGAAGAATAGATATCATTCGTCAAGTTACCGAAAATAACCCGTTTCATATCCACGCCCAAGCGGGCTAAGATATTCTCTACGTAAGCCTTCAACTCATAAACGGAAGATTTCTCGTCAGGATGCGCCCAGTTGTTCTCCACCCGGTTGCCGGCTACCCAGATGCCTAGACGGTAATCCTCGCTGAACTGCGCCAAGGTCTCATCTTCCTTCTTGTTATCGATATTATAATCATAGCAATTACCGAACTCATAGAAACGGACATTGCCATTCTTACGCTTCATGTTATGCTCGATGCTCTCCAAGCCTCCGAACAACAAGGTCTGACGCATGCAGTTCAAATCAGCGCTTAACGGGTTCATCAACATGACACAATGCGCTTCCGGATAAACAGACAGATCCGTATAATAAGCGGAGCGTGTCAAGGAATTGTTCATGATCTCGTTGAAACCACAACCGCAAAGTTGCTCCGAGATCAAGTTCTGCAATTTCCAGCTACGATCCGTAGGAGTCTGGTAACTTAAATTGGACTTCACGTTATCGCTGAACTCCACGTTATTATATCCGTAGATACGAAGAATGTCCTCGATCACGTCTACATCACGCTGCACATCGATACGATATACGGGAACATGCAAAGTCAAGCCCTCGGCAGTCTCGGATACGATCTCCATCTCAAGGCTTGCCAAGATACTTTTCACGGTCTCTACCGGAATATCCTTACCGATCAACGTATTGATCTTCTCGTAAGTCACCTCAACCGTATACGGTTCCGCCACGGCAGGATAAACATCCTGTACAGCACCCGTGATCTTACCTCCCGCCAACTCTTGTATCAACAAGGCGGCACGTTTCAATACATACATCGTATTGTTCGGATCCAAACCACGCTCGAAGCGGAAAGAAGCGTCCGTATTCAAGCCAAAACGACGGGCGGTCTTGCGAATCCACGTCGGATGGAAACAAGCGGATTCCAAGAATACGTCGGTAGTCTCCTCCGTCACGCCGGAATCCAAACCGCCGAACACGCCACCGATACACATCGGTTCCTCGACGTTACAAATCATCAAGTCACGATCGGTCAACGTACGCTCCACGCCATCCAACGTGACGAATTTCGTACCAGCCTCGGCCGCCTTGACAATCACTTTATTTCCTTTGATCTTACCCGCGTCAAAAGAGTGTAAAGGCTGCCCTAACTCATGCAGGATAAAGTTCGTTATATCCACTACGTTATTGATGGGACGAAGGCCGATCACACGCAAACGGTTTTGTAACCACTCCGGGCTCTCCTTCACCGTAACGCCCTTGATCGTAACACCGGAATAACGGGGACAAGCCTCCGTATTCTCTACCACGACCTCTACGCCCGGTGTCTCGTCATCGATCTTGAAAGCGTCTACCGAAGGACGTCTCAATTCGGCGGGCTTGCCGTTTTGCTTCAAATAAGCGGCCAAGTCACGGGCGACACCGAAATGGGAAGTAGCGTCTACACGGTTCGGGGTGATATCCACCTCCAGCACGTAGTCGCTCTTTACATTATAATAATCTTTAGCTAACGTACCTACAACAGCATCGGCGGGAAGTACGATAATACCGTTATGGTCGGTACCGATACCGATCTCGTCCTCGGCGCAAATCATACCGTTGGACTCAACGCCACGGATCTTGGATCTCTTGATGGTAAAGCATTCGTCACCGTCGTACAGTTTCGTACCGTTCACGGCTACGACCACTTTCTGTCCGGCAGCCACGTTCGGGGCACCGCATACGATTTGTAAAGGAGCCTCGCCACCTACATTTACGGTCGTAATATGTAAATGGTCAGAATTCGGGTGTTCCTCACAAGTTAACACTTCACCGATAACCAGTCCCTCAAGTCCGCCCTTAATGGTTTGAACTTCCTCTACTCCACCGGTTTCCAAACCGATAGAGGTAAGCGCCGCAGCAACTTCTTCTGGCTCCAGATCGAAATCAAGATACTCTTTCAGCCAATTGTAAGATATATTCATCGCTATAAAATTTATTCTCTAAAGAGACGGCCTCTATTGATAGCCGCCGAATTGACGGACAAAAGTACGAATAATAATTCAAACGATACAAAAATATCCTCATGAACTTCTACGAACTCTTAACTGCGCCAACGCATGCGTTTCATTCATTCTTAATTTTCTATCGCGAATCATAGATAATAGAGACTCACTTTACGATGAGTCAGAATAAAGATGTACCTTTGCGGGAGGTTTTAACGTTACAACTATTTTTTATGCGTATAGATATACTTACCGTACTTCCCGAGATGATCGAGGGGATGATTAATTGCTCTATCGTCAAGAGGGCGCAAGATAAAGGATTAGCGGAGATTCATTTACATAACCTACGGGATTACACCACTAATAAATGGAGGCGGGTGGATGATTATCCGTTCGGAGGAGAGGCCGGAATGGTGATGCAGATCGAACCGATAGACCGGGCGATCTCAGCGTTGAAAAGCGAACGGGAATATGACGAGGTAATCTATACCTCCCCGGATGGCGAGACACTCAACCAGCCCATGGCCAACAGCATGTCTTTACTAAATAATATGATTATCCTCTGCGGGCACTATAAAGGGATCGACTATCGTATCCGTGAGCATTTGATAACGAAAGAGATATCCGTAGGAGACTATGTCCTTACCGGAGGAGAGCTGGCCGCCGCTATCATAACCGACGCCGTGGTACGCTTGATACCGGGAGCGATCGGCGACGAGCAAAGCGCCCTCTCCGACTCCTTCCAAGATGACTTACTGGCCCCGCCTGTTTATACACGTCCCGCCGATTACAAAGGTTGGAAAGTACCCGAGGTACTATTATCCGGGCACCAGCGCAAGATCGAAGAATGGCGCTTGCAACAAGCACAAGAGCGTACGGCACGCCTCCGGCCGGATTTATTGAAATAGCAGCGTTAAAAAACAAGGCCGGGGATCATCCCCCCGATGATACCCCGGCCCCTCTATCCACAAACAATCATGGCTACAACATCACTCTTATTTATTGAAACGTTCTTTCAATTTAGCTAACATGTCTTTTGTCATGGCATCTAAATCATACTCCGGCTTCCAGCCCCACTCTTGGCGGGCGCAAGTATCATCCAAGGAGTTCGGCCACGACTCGGCGATAGCCTGACGCAAAGGATCTACCTCATACTCCATCTGGAATTCAGGCATATATTTCTTGATATTATTAAAGATGATCTCCGGATCGAAACTCATCGACGCAATGTTGAAAGAGTTGCGATGAACGAACTTCGTAGAATCCGCCTCCATAATCTCGATAGCGGCACGCAAGCCGTCCGGCATGTACATCATATCCATGAAAGTACCGGCTGCGATCGGGCAAACGAATTTCTCGCCCTTAGCGGCCGAATAGTAAATATCGACAGCGTAATCCGTCGTACCACCACCCGGAGGTGTCACATAAGAGATCAATCCGGGGAACCGAACCGAACGTGTGTCCACGCCGAAACGGATATTATAATAATCACTTAACAACTCACCGGATACCTTCGTCACGCCGTACATCGTACGAGGATTACGGATCGTATCTTGAGGAGTCTTGTCTTTCGGGGTATTGTTACCGAAAACGCCAATAGAGCTCGGCGTAAATACGGCGCAGTGCATCTCACGGGCCACCTCAAGCACATTGAACAAGCCCCCCATTCCGATCTTCCACGCCAACTGAGGTTTAGCCTCGGCTACAGCCGACAAAAGAGCCGCCAAGTTGTAGATCGTATCAATATTATATTTTGATACCGTCTCAGCGATCTGCTGCTCGTTCGTGATATCCACGATAGCGGAAGGTCCCGATTCTAACAACTCGCCTTTAGGTTCCGCACCCGGGATATAACCCGCTACTATGTTCCCACCGTAGATACTTCTTAATTTCATGGTTAACTCTGATCCGATCTGACCGGTAGAACCAATTACTAATACATTCTTCATCGCGTTTAATGAGATTTAAGTTTTTTTCCGTCGGCAAAGGTATAGAGAATAAAACAGTTTAGACATGAATTTCTTCTCTTTTTTAGTATTAAAATTCAAAAAAAAAACAGACCTTTGTCTGTCGCTTTGACAACGAAGCTACTACTCACATCTAAATACTAATAAAAAACGAAGTTTTTATGTACGGAAAACTTAAAGAATTCTTGACAAATGAACTTGAAGGCATCAAAGCCGCTGGTTTATACAAGAACGAGCGTATCATTACTACGCCGCAGAGAGCCGACATCAAAGTAAATGCCGGAAGTGATGTTTTGAACTTCTGCGCCAACAACTATCTTGGCCTGTCCGATAACCAACGACTGATCAAGGCCGCGAAAGAAGCCATGGATACACACGGTTATGGCATGTCGTCCGTTCGTTTCATCTGTGGAACGCAGGATTTGCACAAGCAATTGGAAGCAGCCATCTCCGACTATTTCAAGACTGAGGACACGATCCTTTACGCCGCATGTTTCGACGCTAACGGTGGTTTGTTCGAGCCGTTGTTCGGCGAGGAAGACGCTATCATCTCAGATGCCTTGAACCACGCCTCTATCATCGACGGTGTTCGTTTATGCAAGGCTAAACGTTATCGCTACGCTAACGCCGATATGGCGGACTTGGAGCGTTGCCTACAAGAGGCGCAGGCCCAACGTCACCGTATCATCGCCACGGACGGCGTGTTCTCCATGGACGGCAATGTCGCTCCGATGGACAAGATTTGCGAGCTTGCCGAGAAATATGACGCATTGGTTATGGTGGACGAGTCTCACTCTGCCGGTGTCGTAGGCCCGACGGGTCATGGCGTAGCCGAGCAGTTTGATGTTTACGGACGTGTAGATATCTTCACGGGTACGCTGGGTAAGGCGTTCGGTGGTGCCATGGGTGGCTTCACGACCGGAAAGAAGGAGATTATCGATATGTTACGCCAGCGTTCTCGCCCCTACTTGTTCTCTAACTCCGTGGCTCCGGCCATCGTAGGCGCAAGCTTGGAGATGTTCAAGATGTTGAAGGAAAGCGACGCTTTACATACGAAATTAATGAACAACGTAAGTTACTTCCGCGACAAGATGCTGGCAGCCGGTTTCGATATCAAGCCGACTCAATCCGCTATCTGCGCTGTTATGTTGTACGACGCTAAGTTGTCTCAAGATTTCGCCGCCAAGATGCAGGAAGAGGGTATTTACGTAACCGGTTTTTATTACCCGGTAGTACCGAAGGGACAAGCTCGTATCCGTGTACAATTGTCCGCCGGCCACGAGACTGAGCATTTGGACAAGGCTATCGCCGCGTTTATCAAGGTAGGAAAAGAGCTAGGCGTTATCAAATAACACCTCTCTCATTCATCATACAAGGCCACATCCGGGCAAGATGATCTGGATGTGGCTTTTTAATCACTAAGAACAATCATGCAACTCAGTAACTACCATAGTCATTGTACTTTTTGTGATGGAAGAAGTATTCCGGAGGATTTCGTGAGATTCGCCATAACACACGGGTTCCGTGCGTACGGTTTTTCCTCCCACTCGCCGCTTCCGTTCGAGACCTTCTGGAATATGTCTAAAGACGATATGCCGGAGTATCTGCAAGAGATAAACCGACTGAAACAGAAATACAGCGATCAACTAGAAATATATGCCGGTCTGGAGATTGATTATCTGGACGAGACCTATAACGCCTCGATCCCCTATTTCCAAGAGTTGCCTTTGGACTACCGGATCGGTTCCATCCATTTCCTGCCCGTATCAGAGCGTCTGGTCGAAGAGAACATGGTCTGTATAGACGGCTCATTCAGGGAATACGCCCACTCCGTGGAGCGGCATTTCGAGGGAGATGTCCGGTTGCTTGTCAAGCGTTTCTTCGATACCACGATGAAAATGATAGAGGCCGGAGGCATCGATATCGTCGGGCATATGGATAAGATCTATATGAACGGACAGAAGTACGAGATCTTCAATTTTGAGGAGGATTGGTATCGGAAGCCTTTTGAGGCTTGTCTGGATCTGGTTCAGGAGAAAGGATTGATGGTAGAGGTCAACACCAAGAACTGGACCAAGAAAAAAGAGCTTTACCCCCGTGTGGAATACCTATCACGGATGCGGGAAATGAATATCCCTGTCATGGTGAACTCCGATTGCCATTATCCGGATTTGGTGAACGACGGTCGCAAGGAGGCTTTCAAGTTGCTGAAGCAAGCCGGCTTCAAGTCCACCCGTGAGCTCGTGAAAGGCAAATGGCAAGATATCGCCCTCTAGGATTTATTTTTCCGCTTATACAGGAAGGATTGCCAACGTTCCTCAGCGTTCCCTTGACGAAACATGTCATAACGTGCCATCGTAAAGAACAGATCCGATAAACGATTCACGAACGCCATGATCCCGGCAGGAACCGGGTCTTTCCGATTCAATGTCCACAAGCGGCGTTCGGCCCTGCGGGTGATCGTACGGGCCAATTGGAGGTGCGCCGAAACAGGTGTGCCTCCCGGAAGGATAAAATACCCGTTATCCTCCATCTGGGCGGATAGATCATCGATATGGGACTCACAAAAGACGGCCAAATCATCGGGAAGCGGATTCGGATTCTGATCACGGATCGCCGATGGTGTCGCCACATGAGACATCACGGCCATCATCTCACGCTGTATCCTACCCAGCAACACCTGCCATTCATGATCGGGAGGCAGCAACGTACGGACAATGCCGATCTCGGCGTTCAACTCATCCAACGTCCCATTCGCCTCGATACGGATATCATCCTTATCGACACGCTCACCGCCATGTATGCCGGTTTTTCCTTTATCTCCTCCACGGGTATATATTCTCATAGGATACTCATTTTAGGACTTATGAAAAAAGACTACCGTATTCCGGCGATAAACACTATAGTATTCATTTCCAAACACTACTGTGTTTATCCACGAATACTATAGTGTTCTCGCACGAACACAGTAGTCTTTCCTATTCGTTAATCAAAGAAGTGCTTAAACTTACTGAAGATTTTCTCTTTCATCGTCTTATTAGGCTGGAAGTTCGGTGAATTCTCCAATCCGTTCAGCGTCTCTTTCTCCGTAGACGACAAAGTCTCGGGGATATATACGCTCACGTTCACCAACAAATCGCCCGTACCATAACTATTGATGGAAGGAAGTCCTTTATTACGCAAACGAAGCACCTTACCCGGCTGCGTACCCGGCTCGATCTTCAATTTCGCCTTTCCGTCGATGGTCGGGACCTCTACCGTGGCTCCCAAGGCTGCTTGCGGAACACTCAATAGCAGGTTGTATAACAGATCGTTCTCATCACGAATCAACTCCGGATGCGGTTCCTCCTCGATAAGGATCAATAAGTCACCGTTGATTCCACCATGTCGTGCGGCGTTGCCTTTACCATTCATGGAGAGCTGCATGCCCTCGGCTACACCGGCAGGGATATTGATCGTGATAATCTCATCGTCGCGAACGACGCCCTCACCGTTACACTCCGTACATTTCTTGACAACGATCTTGCCCTCGCCACCACAAGTAGGACAAGTCGTCTGCGTCTGCATCTGCCCAAGGATCGTGTTGGCGATACGGGTAACGACACCGCTACCTTTACACGTATCACACGTCTTCACACCCTCCGAGCCTTCCGCCCCGCTACCGTGACAATGCGAACAAGGCACATACTTCTTCACCTTGATCTTCTTTTCCACGCCGTTAGCGATCTCTTTCAGGTTCAGCTTCACCTTCACACGCAAGTCCGATCCACGGTTCACCCGGCGTCCTCCACGAGAACCGCCGAAACCACCGAAGCCACCAAAACCGCCAAAATGTCCACCAAAGATGTCGCCGAACTGGGAGAAGATATCCTCCATGGACATACCACCACCGAAGCCGCCACCTTGTGAAGCCCCGCCGACACCCGCATGGCCGAACTGGTCATAACGCTGACGCTTTTGCGGATCGCTCAACACGTCGTATGCCTCAGCTGCCTCCTTAAAGTTCTCCTCCGCTTGCTTATCGCCCGGGTTCTTATCCGGGTGGAATTGTATCGCCTTCTTACGGTACGCTTTCTTTATCTCATCCGCCGAAGCATTCTTCTCAACGCCCAGCACTTCATAGTAATCCCTTTTAGCCATCCTTGTATTTGTTATTTGCCGATTTTCCGATTATTCTCCCACTACTACTTTAGCGTGACGTATTACCTTGTCAAATAAGGTATATCCAGTTTGTACGCAATCCAATACCTTGCCCTTCATGTCCGGTTCCGGAGCGGGAATCGTAGCGATAGCCTCAAACTCCTCCGTGTTGAACGGCTTGCCTATGGCCTCGATCGGCTTTACGCCTTGCTGAGACAGATAGCCCATGAACTTACCGAAAATCAAGTCCACGCCTTCTTTAACGGCCTCTACATCCTCAGCCGTGCGGACGTTCTGCAAAGCACGCTCGAAATCGTCGATAATAGGAAGAAGGTTCTTTAACGCACCCTCGCCGCCAGTCTTGATCAAATCAGCCTTCTCACGCATCGTACGTTTACGGTAATTGTCAAACTCCGCCATCAAGCGCAGGTGGGAATCGTTCAATTCGTTATATTTCTTTTGCAAGGCTTCCACCTCGCCCGACACATTGTCAGAGCCGGCAGTTTCATCTGCCGCATTTGACTGTTCTTCCTGCAAATTTGTCGCTTCCTCATTATTCACGTTTTCGTTTTTTGAAGCGTTTTCTTTTTTCTCGTTTGGATTCATCTTGCTCATAATCTATCTGATTTTTTTCATTACTAACTAATTGTAAGCGAAATACGGTACCACATAAATACCCTTAAAAAGTATATACACAGCATCCATATCAAGTTCATACACTATTATAGCAGCAAATATATTGCCATCTATTCCACCACATCAAAAATATCTTTACCTTTGCCTATGTTTTAAACGAAACAGGTATTTTTAGAGTAAATAAAATTCCAGAATATGATGAGAAGTGTGATTTTATCAACGTTACTATTAGTATTGGCGGTCTGTACGGTTTCCGCCCAAAACAGGAATACATCCATCTGCCGACTAGGCTTCACATACGATATCAGCCAGAGCAAAAACTGGGGAAACAACAAGCCGGTCATTAAAAGCGTCATCCCTTATTCATCCGCCGAGCAAGCAGGTATTAAGAAATACGACGTGATCGAGGAGATCAACGGTGTACCTGTGACGGAAATATCTGTCGATGAGATCCCACAACTGCTGAATCCCGCCGGAAGAAACGATGTCCTATTGACCATCAGCAACCTTTCCTCTCCTTCTAAACAAGTATTGGTAAAGAAGGACTGCAAGAAAAGTAACGCCATCACGGAAGACCAGCTGGCATCCGCCTATGCGATGTATAGCTTGGAGACAACCAATGAGCAAGAATTTGTATGCCCGTTCAAGACTACCGTCACATCCGACGGCGTAGATTTCGGTAACTTCAAGACATTCGCCTTCTCGACCATCGACGAGAATAACCGTAAACTGGAAACGGTCATCAACGAATGCATCGAGAACGAGTTGACCAAAAAAGGACTTACGGTTGATATCGCGAAGCCGGATTTATTGATACAGACTTTCTATTTTTTCGATAAGAACCCGAACTATCTGGGAGCGAATAAAGTATTGGTAGAAAAAGAACCGACTTACCGGTACAACTTCTCGCACAGTAAGATGGAGAAATTCCCGTTCTTGAATTACGCCGCCGCCGAAGCGGAAGCCGAATATCTGTTGCAATTCGGTATCCGTATCATCGATCAAAAAGATATCCCCGGACGTGTACTCTGGGAATGTGAGGCGAACGAGTTGCTGGAAGACTCTTATCGTTTGGACGAATACGCCCGGGTGCATGTCCCGTTGATGTGTATGCAATACCCATACGCGAAATACGGACGTAACGTACCGTTCAAGGTGAGCAAGAAGACCTATAATTATACGGGGATCAGCTACGATATCGATAAATTGGATCAAGTGGTTGACGTAGATCGTAACTCTCCCGCTTATGCGGCAGGCATCCGTCCTCGTGACATTATAGAAAAGATCGGCCGCCATAAGATGGATCATTCGGCAGAGGAGTTCTCATCCGCCTACAAACGCTTTATCACGAACACGATGCAATATCGTGATCCGAAGACGATGTTTACGGACGCGAACGGTTTCAAATATTGCATGTTTTGGGACGTATTCAAATATCCCCAAATAGCGGATGCGTCGCAAAGCTCCGATTACTTGCCGGCGTTCTCTTATTTATACTATTTCGCCCCTTATATTAATCCGTCCGGCAACAACGCCTGTACATTTAATATAAAGCGTGGCAAGACAAAATTAGAAGTAATTATCCGTCCTACCATTCGCTCTGAAGTGACGGTAGAGATCAAATAAAGATTTTACAAACACGTGATATATCCACAAAATTTTGAACAAAAGACGGGCTTTGATAAGATCCGTCACTTAATCACAGAAAAATGTTTAAGCCCGCTCGGGGAAGAGCGGGTAGCGGAGATGGGATTCTCCGCCGATTTCGAGGTCGTATCCAAGCGATTGGAACAAACCGATGAGTTTATCCGTATCCTACACGGAGACACGGAATTCCCCGCCAGTTATTTCTTCGACGTGCGCTATTCCTTGAAACGGATTCGGCCGGAAGGTACTTGGCTGGATGAACGGGAGTTGTTCGACCTCAAACGTTCCTTGCAAACGATCAATGACATCGTACGCTTCTTCAAGCCCATGGACGATGAGGAAATCAAGTATCCGGCCTTGACTGAATTGGCGGGAGATATCTTTGTCTTCCCCCAATTGATTGGAAAGATCGATAGCATCCTCGATAAATTCGGCAAGGTCAAGGACAGTGCTTCCTCCACCCTATCGCAAATCCGCAGGGAGATGACGATCACGATGAGCGGTATATCCCGCAGCCTGCAATCCATCCTCCGTGCGGCACAATCGGACGGGGTTGTCGATAAGGACGTGACACCGACCATGCGCGACGGTCGTTTGATGATCCCGGTAGCCCCGGCCTTCAAACGAAAGATAAAAGGTATCGTACATGATGAGTCCGCCAGTGGCAAGACGGTCTTTATAGAGCCGGAGGTGGTCGTGGAAGCGAATAACCGCATCCGGGAACTGGAAGGGGAAGAACGCCGGGAAATCATTAAGATACTGACGGAATTCACGAACGTGATCCGTCCTTTAGCTCCGGATATCCTACAATCTTACGAGTTTCTTGCCGACATTGACTTCATTCGTGCGAAAGCGTTATTCGCGGAGCAAGTCAAGGCGATCAAGCCGATCGTGGAGGATAAGCGACAAATGGATTGGGTACGTGCCGTGCATCCGCTCTTATTCCTGTCTTTACAGAAACAGGGCAAGCAGGTAGTTCCCCTCGATATCGAGCTGACCGAGGGAAAACGGATCTTGATCATATCCGGTCCGAACGCCGGTGGTAAATCCGTTTGCCTGAAAACGGTCGGATTACTTCAATACATGTTGCAATGTGGTTTATTGATTCCTTTGCATGAGCGATCAAGAACCGGGATCTTCGAGCATATATTCATCGATATAGGCGATGAGCAAAGCATCGAGAACGATTTGAGTACCTACAGTTCCCACCTTACCAACATGAAGTATTTCGTGAAGAATTGTAACGAGCGGACCATTATCCTAATCGATGAGTTCGGTAGCGGTACGGAACCCCAGATTGGCGGCGCTATCGCCGAGGCTTTATTGGATCGCTTCAACCGGAATCATAGCTTTGGGGTAATCACGACCCACTACCAGAATTTGAAGCATTTCGCCGAGGATACGGAAGGTATCGTAAACGGTGCCATGTTGTACGACCGCCATTTGATGCAGCCCTTGTTCAAGCTTTCTATCGGAAATCCGGGTAGCTCTTTTGCCGTAGAGATCGCACGCAAGATCGGTCTGCCCGAGGACGTGATAGCCGACGCTTCCGCGAACGTCGGAGCGGATTATATCAATATGGACAAATACCTGCAAGATATCGTACGCGATAAACGGTACTGGGAAAGCAAACGGCAGAATATCCGTCAGCAGGAGAAAAAACTGGAAGATGTCACTTCCCGTTATGAACAAGACTTGGAAGCCGTAAACAAGCAACGGAAAGAGATCATCCGGGAGGCAAAGGCCGAGGCCCAACGTATTCTAGCGGAGGCTAACGCCAAGATCGAGAATACCGTCCGTGAGATCAAGGAGGCCCAAGCGGAAAAAGAACAGACCAAACTGGCCCGCAAAGCCTTGGAAGAGTTCAAGAACTCCGTAATGGCGACCGAAGAAGAAGACGATAAGATCGCACGCAAGATGGCGAAGCTCAAGGAACGGAACGAACGGAAGAAACAGAAACAAAAAGTGACGGCCCAGCCAATATTTAATAAAGAGGTGATAGAGGTCGGTGACAATGTACGCCTTAAAGGGCAGGTTTCCGCCGGAACCGTTATGGAACTACAAGGAAAGCAGGCCGTAGTAGCATTCGGGATGATCAAAAGCACGGTTAAGCTGGAGCAGTTGGAAAAGGTAAGCAAAGGCCAGATCAAACGGGAAATCCAGAAAAGCACGTTCGTCAGCTCCCAGACCACTGACAATATGCATGAGAAGAAGATAAACTTTAAGCAAGAAATCGATGTGAGAGGAATGAGGGGCGATGAGGCATTGCAAAGCGTGACCTATTTTATCGACGACGCCATTCAAGTCGGGGCAGGCAAGGTTCGTATCTTGCATGGAACCGGTACGGGTATCTTACGTCAGCTAATCCGGGATTATCTGCGCACGGTTCCCGGTGTCCGTCGTTTTCAAGACGAGCATGTGCAGTTCGGAGGCGCCGGCATCACCGTTGTTGAATTCGATTAAAAAGAGATCCTTATTATGAGACGGAATGAATATACACACAGGAGAAGACATATATCCAACCGGCATTTATCGGATAAGTATTATTACGCCGGCGAACATGAGACAGCAACCGGCATCCGTCTCACGCAATACAACGAACAATCTTTGCATACGAAAGAGGTGCGGATAACCGACACCTCTTTCAGCAAACTATCCGACCCGGATCAGATCAATTGGTTCGAGGTTAGCGGATTGACCAACGCGGATGCCATTACCCGTATCGTAAAAGATTTCGGACTGCATAATCTGGACGCTAAGGATATCTTGACTCCCCAACACGTGGTCAAGGTAGAGGAATACAAAGGACGAATGCTTATCGTATTAAACTCCTGCTATTACGATGTCAATAACGAGATGCGGTCTGAGCACATCAGTATACTGGTAGCGAACAATACGGTTATCACTTTTACGGAAAGCAACAACCCCGTATTCGAGGCCGCTCATAAAGCGCTACTATCCAACATGCTGAACATCCGGAAAAAAGGCAGTGGATTGCTGCTCGCTTTCCTTCTAAACACCATCATAGCGAATCTAGTAGAATCCGCCTCAAAGGTAGAAGAGATACTAGAGGATATAGAAGAGACTTTGCTCGATCCTAAGAACGATCAGGGTAATATGGGTTCCCTAATCCAACAACACCGCCATGAGTACATGATTATCCGTAAGAATAGCCTACCGCTGAAAGATCAATTCTCAAAACTATTACGAACAGAGAACGGGATTATCACCCCGGATATCCTGCCGATCTATAATGACCTGCAAGACCAACTCCAATTCGTTATCCAAACAACGGAAAGCTGCCGGGAAATCACCTCTTCCCTTGTCGATCTTTATATATCCAATAACGATCTTAGGATGAACGCCATCATGAAACGGCTGACGATTGTCTCCACCCTTTTCATCCCTTTGACATTCTTGGTGGGCGTATGGGGTATGAACTTCAAGATAATGCCGGAATTGGATTGGCGTTACGGTTATTTCATAGCTTGGGCCGTCATGATAGTTACCGGAGTATTGACTTGGCTATATATGAAACGAAAGGATTGGTATTAAAACCAATCCTTACGATCTGAAGAATTTCTTCCTATACTTATAAAAAGTATTCTTAGAGACGTTGAAATGCTCGCAAATCGATCCTACCGATTCTCCCCGCTCCAACATGTTCATGATCTCCCCCTTATGGGCATCCAAGAAGAACAACTTGGATTCCGAGCCTTTAGGACGTCCCAACCGCTTTCCCGTACTTTTCACCTGTTCCAAGGCGTCTTTTGTACGTATGGAAACCAGACTGTGATCAATCTCGTCTACTTGCTTGAAGACATTAATCATCAATTGGCGATCCATCCGGTCATCGAATATATAACGGTCGTTTATACAATAGACCGTCACGTCCTTCTCCATGCAAACGGTAAGTATCCCCATCAACTCATATAAGGTAAGACACAAACGGGTAATATCCGATACGATCAAGGCATCCCCTTTCTTCAAGCGTTCGAGAACAAGTTTTAACTTTGGTCCCGGCTGTTTCGCTTTCTCTCCGGATACTTCCATGACCCATTTATCCACATGGATATCTTTGGCCGCGGCAAAAGAAGAGATCTCTTCCCTTTGAATATCCAAGTGTTGCCGGTCTGTAGCCACATTTAAATACGCTATCGTCATAAATTTCACTAATTGTTTCTAGCGTGAAGGTACAAAAAGAATGAGTATATCTTCAAGATTATGGGATGTTTAACGCTTTATTTCGTACATTTGCGTTTATATTCATATATTATGATAACACATATACGAGTAGCTAGCCAACAATTGGAACAACCCCGATTCGAGTCCCCGAAAGAGTTGGTCTCTTGGATGGGTGCTATCCAGGCACAGGAGTATGAGATGGCCAAATGGGCGATCGGTATTCGCTTGAGATCCTCTTCCCTTGAAACGGTAAATGAGGCTTTGTACAAAGGTGATATTCTACGTACCCATGTGATGCGTCCTACTTGGCATTTCGTGGCCGCCGAGGATATCCGTTGGATGCTTATGCTATCTTCCGAGCGTATCAAGGCTGCCGTTATGTCGTACGCCAAGGGACATTTCGGGAAGATAGAAAAAACGCTGTTCACAAGATGCCTAGATCAGATCGGAAAGATACTGGAAGGATACAAAAGCCTGACCAAACAAGAAGTAACGGCGGAATTGCAAAAATCCGGGATTTTGCCCACCATAGATCACGTAAACCTTTTCCTTACATGGGGTGAGGTGGAAGGCATCGTCTGTAGCGGGATCGATAAAGGAAAGAAAACGACTTACGCCTTATTGGACGAACGTGTCCCTCCTACTCGTGAACTTTGCAGGGAAGAGGCTCTGGCGAGATTGGCATCCAGATATTTTCAAAGCCACTCCCCTGCCCAGTTACAGGATTTTGTTTGGTGGTCCGGGCTAACCGCTACCGAGTGTAGGCTCGCTATCAATCTGATCAAAACGGAGTTAATGACCGAGACGTTCGATTCCCGTGAATATTTCATCCACCAATCATGGAAAGGAAAAAATGAGAGCGAACCTGTACTGCGTCTCCTCCCCGCCTTCGATGAATACTTGATCAGTTACAAAAACCGCACGGACGTATTGCCGCTAGAACATCATCCAAAAGCGTTCAACCGATTCGGCACCTTCTACCCGGTTATCTTATATAACGGAAAGATAATAGGTAATTGGAGCCGCTCCATTAAGAAAAACACCATTCAAATAGAAATGGACTTTTTCGAGAAGAAGCCCCGCATTCCAGTGAAATTAATCCAGCAGGCCGAAGCGCAAATAGACGCTTTTTATAGAGGCTTATTGTACCGCCCAGCGCTTCAATGTAGGGAAAAATAATTTCATATTCGCTACGGCCTCCTCTTTCGTATAATGAAAGTCCGCATCTTTATTGAACTCATCGACAAACTGGACACAATGATCGATCATCTGATCCATCGTACAGTCCATCGTGAAGGCCCCGTCCTTATAACAATAGCAACAATATTCCTCATTCTTGCTTCCGTCATGGTTCGTTCCTAACTCCTCATTCTTTTGCAGCGGCATACCGCAGCTTTGGCAAAATTTTGTTTCCATACTAATTTATTTTATTGGTATATAAATCTTTGTCACTTGCGTATCGTCATCCTCTTCCGAATAACTCACATATTCCTCAAACGCCATTCCATGCCGTTTGGTATAATTGAAATCTATATTTATAGCATTATATAGTTCTTGTAATCCCGCATAACTACCTTTTAAGGTATAAACCGCATATTTTCCTTTCTGCAAACGAATCGTACCGAACATCCCCGATGGAATAATCTCCTTCCCGACCGAAGCGCAAGCGTAAAAACGACATTGGTCCGGATGAGTGACGTTCGGGTCATCAAAACTTAGACCAATAAAGCGGGTGTCCTCTGATAACGCTTGATTCTCTTTTAAGAATCCGATCAACAGATTCCATGCCTCCTCATAGGGTTCCGCCTCACCATATTTTCCAAAAATCCGGATATAAACCAAATCTAAATCATCTACCTCACAAACCTCAACTTCAAGATCGTGTGGATTACTCCACTTCTCGGTCTCTTCTCTCAGACGTGCTCGCAACTTATCCATATAAGCTTTCGGAGATACGCTGAATTGTTTCTTGAACGCTTTCGAGAAAGATTGGGGGTTATCATAGCCTACCCGACTCGCTAGATCTGCCAGACTCATATCTTCCGTATGCATATATAGAACCGCTCGCTCTACACGTTGCCTTGCCACATAAGCATATAATGACTCATTCAAGGCTCCTTTCATAATACGTAGTAGCTGCCGCTCGGACACGTTTACCTGCCCGGCTATTATATCCAGTCGTAAAGGGAGATGCAAATTCGCATTGATATAATCAATTACTTGATTAATTTTCCGTTGATATATGTTTTCCGTATCAGGCTTCATCCTATAGATTCTTATGATGACAAAAATACATAATCCCAACAGACTAACAATTGTCCAATCTCGCCAATTTGAGATTTCCCCTATATTTATTTAAAAGCCATCAACTTCAAGATTCTATAGATTGTAAAATCAGTAATTCTGTTACACTTATCAGTAATTGGTATACAAAAGCAATGGAATATCTTAAATAATTTTGTAATATGAATAAAATCAAGAAAACAAATATGAATATAAAGAAAATAACCATTGCCATGTTGATCACATTAATCTCCATTGGCAATATAAACGCACAAGAAATGAAAACTGAAATTCCAAAAATTAGTGAATTCCCTACAGGAAATGAAAACACCGGGTTTGAACAATATTTCTCGGGGAAGTCTTGGCTGGTGCCATTAACAAGCAATAAGGATTTAAACGTACCAATGTTTAACGTAACGTTTGAACCTAACTGCCGAAACAACTGGCACACGCATACAGGAGGGCAGATACTCATCGCCGTAGGTGGTGTGGGTTATTATCAAGAACGAGGTAAAAGCGCCCGTCGTTTACTACCCGGGGATGTTGTCGAAATCGCACCAAACATAGAGCATTGGCACGGCGCCTCACCGGACAGTTGGTTTTCGCATATCGCCGTAGAATGTAATCCCCAAACCAATAAAAACACTTGGCTTGAGCCGGTAAGTGATGAGGAATATGGGAAGGCCGTAAATGATAAGTAGTAGATTTTCCTTATCGTTTACACAAACCGAGCCTAAAAGACACTCCGGTTTCCCCTAGAAGAAACTGCAGTTTCTATCCTAGCGGGAAACTGTAGTTTCCTAAGAAAGAAATACAAAGAAACTGTAATATACTAGTAAACAGAATATTGAATAATATATTCTCATCCTATGCCCTGTATATAAGACATTTTTCTCACAAAATTCAATCCGTACAATTAATATCATTAACAGATTCATTCTCATACGCAGACTTTTGTGATTTTATAAATATATCACGGTACTCATCAAGTAAGTTAATGTCCTGCAAATCATTAACGCCTAAAATCTCACGGATTAAATCCGCCTTGCCTGCTTCTATCTCCACTTTCGGTATCATATATCTTAATTTAGATTAATAAATAAAATCATCTGTTTGGTGTTTTAAACAGACATCGTCACCCTTTTGTTTATACAAAATTTAAATTTAACACAACAAATTTTACAGTATCCGAAATTTATCCCCTTAACTTAATCAACCAATAAGGATAGTCAAATCCCTTTCTAAATTGTTATTCACTAACAAGGATATTTCAAAATCAAAAAATCAATCTTATGGAGAAAAATATTTTCTGGTTAGAAAATGACCAACTCAAAGAGATAGCCAGTTCATTTCGGGAAAAGGTTGAAGAGGGATTAAAACATGAAAATGCGGAGATACAATGCATACCGACTTTTATCTCTCCCAAAACCTCTGATATTAATGGAAAAGCATTGGTTCTCGATTTAGGAGGAACCAACTATAGAGTAGCGACCGTCGATCTTGGACAAGGATCACCAACCATCCATCCCAACAATGGGTGGAAAAAAGACATGTCGATCATGAAATCACCGGGATATACTCGTGAGGAGCTATTTAAAGAATTAGCCGATATGATTGTCGGGATAAAACGGGATGAGGAAATGCCAATCGGCTATTGTTTTTCTTATCCAGCAGAATCCGTACTCAGTGGAGACGCCAAATTGTTACGTTGGACAAAAGGAGTCGACATTAAAGAAATGGTAGGGCAATTAGTAGGCAAACCACTTCTCGACTACCTAAACGAACATTGTAAAATCAAATTTACAGGTATTAAAGTATTAAACGATACTATCGCCAGCTTGTTTGCCGGCCTAACCGACAATAGCTATGACGCCTATATCGGTCTGATCGTAGGAACAGGCACCAACATGGCCACTTTCATTCCGGCGGATAAAATAAAGAAATTAGATCCGAGCTATAATATACAAGGCTTAGTCCCTGTCAACCTAGAGTCGGGTAACTTCCATCCTCCATTCCTCACGACAGTCGATGATACGGTTGACGCCATTTCAGGCAGCCTTGGAAAACAGCGGTTTGAGAAAGCGGTTTCGGGTATGTATCTAGGCGATATATTGAAAGCAACTTTCCCTTTGGATGAGTTTGAGAATAAATTCGATGCCCAAAAATTGACCGCTATCATGAACTATCCGGATATTCACAAGGACGTATATGTAGATGTAGCTCATTGGATCTACAACAGATCAGCACAATTAGTCGCCGCATCGCTACTGGGCCTTATTCTGTTACTGAGATCATATAATAAAGATATACAAAAAATCTGTCTAGTAGCCGAAGGCAGTCTATTTTGGAGCGAGAATAGAAAAGATAAAAACTATAACATTCTTGTTCTGGAGAAATTACAAGAACTCCTTAATGAATCCGCATTAGCGGATGTCGAAATCCATATCAACAATATGAATAACGCAAACTTGATAGGAACAGGTATAGCGGCGCTCTCTTGAAATCAATATGAATGAAGTGAATCTTGAACTATAAAATTACGTTTTTCAAAATAAATAGAAAGTGCGGGTATTCTTTACATACGATACCCGCACTACTTTTTCCGCAGAAAAATGATTGTATAATTCACTCATAGCGCATCGCACAAATGGATTCAGCCCCAGAGGATGAAATATAACCGCAATCATATCAATATTAGCTAGTGGTTTGGATTGGATATCGTAATCAATAGAGAATACCGAAATTTTCCGTCTTATTGATAGCTTCGATCACATTATCTACATTTAGCTTTGCCAATATATTCTTTCGGTGATTATTTACCGTATAAATACTAAGATTTAGCTTATAAGCGATCTCTTTGCTCAGAAAACCTTGCCGAATTAATATTAGTATTTCTTTCTCACGCTTGGTTAATTGAGGTTCGGCTAGAATAACTTCGACGCAAGTATCAGTCCTGTCTTTCTATTGATAACTGTCCGTTTGATTCTTTCGGTAGGCGATACAATCGGGATAATACTTGGTTCCGAAAATCTGTACCCGCTGATATTGTGCAAATTGTATCTGTTCTCATTTATCTATTATGCTTTACTTTGCATTATTTTAGTTTTCAAATATATTTAATGATTATGAAGTTGAAATTTGCCAAGAGAATGTCTTATATAAAGGCTTCGGAAATAAGAGAAATACTCAAAGTTACAGAACGGGAAGATGTTATTTCATTTGCTGGTGGACTACCTGCCCCTGAGCTATTCCCCATAGATGAAATTAACAAAATGAATCAGGTCGTTTTGCAAGAAGCAGGAGCAAAAGCTCTTCAATATACGACTACTGAAGGGTATTATCCTTTACGTGAATGGATTGCCAAACGAATGAATGAACGCTTAGGGACATCGTTTGATAAGGATAATATTCTTATAACTCACGGTTCGCAACAAGGATTAGATTTATCCGGAAAAGTATTTCTAGACGATGGTGATATCGTATTGTGTGAAAGCCCCACCTATTTAGCAGCAATTAGCGCATTCAAATCATATGGGAGTAGCTTCATTGAAATTCCAACAGATGAAGAAGGCATGGATATGGCTACTTTGGAAGAGGTACTGAATAATACTCAAAATATAAAACTAATATATGTAATACCAACCTTTCAAAATCCCACTGGAAAAACATGGAGTTTGGAAAGACGAAAAAAACTGGCTGAACTATCTGCTTTATATGATATTCCTGTTATTGAAGATAACCCTTATGGAGAATTAAGGTTTGAAGGAGAGTCTTTACCCTCTATAAAGTCTTTTGATAAGGTAGGTAATATCTTATGTACTGGTAGTTTTTCTAAAATCTTTTGTCCGGGCTTTCGGATTGGGTGGATTGCAGGTGATAAAGATATTATCCGCAAGTATGTGTTAGTTAAGCAGGGCACTGATTTGCAGTGTAACACAATAGCTCAAATGACTATTGCCGAATATCTAAAACGATATGATATCGATGAGCATATTAGCAAAATAGTAGAAGTCTACAGAAAACGCAGAGATATAGCATTAGAATGTATTGAACGCTATTTTCCTAATGACATAAAATATACTCATCCTCAAGGCGGGTTATTTACTTGGATTGAATTACCCGAAAATATTTCAGCGCGTGACATCCTGCAAAAATGCATTGAACAGAAAATAGCCTTTGTACCCGGCGGTTCATTTTATCCTGTTGAGCACAAAGAAAATACATTTAGAATAAATTACTCTAATATGCCAGAAGATAGAATCATGAAAGGACTTCAAGTAATAGGGGAAGTACTAAAGGAATACATACATCAGTTAAAGTGATTTTTAATTATATCCCCCAATTGTTTTAAACGTTCTTCAAGAAGTGGAGTCCATCGTTGTCCATAGCTTAAACGCATACAATTGGTATATTGCTCTTGTAATGTAAACATACGTCCGGGGGCTATGCTTATTTTTCGCTGCATAGCCCGATAATAAAGTTCTGTTGTATCAATCTGTTTGTCTAATTCCACCCAAAGCATAAATCCTCCTTGTGGAGTAACAATTTTTGTATTCTCGGGGAAGTAATCCATGATGGAATGGGCAAAATGAATACTGTTTGCGTATAATTCTTGTCGCAGTTTACGTAAATGGTTTTCGTATCTGTCATTCTCCATGAAATTGGCAACCGCTTCTTGATTAAGCGCAGGCGTAGAAATAAGGTGAATATTCTTTTGGCGAATAATAGCATGTTTAAATTTGCCGGGAGCAATCCATCCTACCCGATACCCCGGCGCTAATGTTTTAGATACCGCACCACACCATAAAACAAGCCCCTTCTTGTCAAAAGCCTTGCAGGGCTTAGGACGTGAATTTCCAAAAAATAAATCACCATATAAATCATCCTCGATCAAAGGTATATCATATCCGGCCAGCATATCAACAACTACCCTTTTATGTTCATCAGGCATACAACTTCCCAATGGGTTATTAAAGTTGCTTATAAGCAGGCAAGCTTTAATTTGTGGTAAAACTTTTTTCAGCGCATCTGGATCAATCCCTGTTACTGGATTGGTAGGTAATTCCAATATACGCAACCCCATACTATTGGCTAATTGTAACATTCCAAAATAGACCGGACTTTCAACCGCAATAGTATCTCCTACCTTAGTAATTACAGATAAAGCTAAAGCAACCGCATTAGTAACTCCAGCAGTTGTCACTATATCATCTTCTGTCAAGTTTCCCTTCCAACTATACGTAAAACGAGCTATAGATTTACGTAATCGCATATTTCCCTGTGTTTCATCATACCGGGTTCCATTACCCGGAAGTGCCTGCATAGCTCTTATAAGTTCTTTATTAAGTTTTGCAATTGGTAATAAAATATCTTCGGGCATTCCTAATGAAAATCGAGTGATCGATTTATCTCCTATTTCTAACGAGCTGTATACGTCAGCAATCAAATCTATCACCTCTTTGCTCTCAGGCTTTACAGACGGTTGTGTTGTCGCTGGAACAGATAGGCGTATGGGTTTGTAATTGACAATATACCCTGATTTTGGGCGTGATATTATAAATCCGTCTTTTTCCAATTCATAATATGCCTGAATTGCAGTATTAAGACTTACACCATTTTCATTGCTAATAGTGCGTAAAGAAGGTAGTTTCTCACCAGCTTTCCACACGCCTTTCTTAATTTGATAGGCAATAGTTCTCGCTATTTCTTGATATAGGATTTCTTTTTTCATACTTGTCAGGTGTTATCTGTATCCTGCAAATATACAAAAATCGTGTCTGTATCTGTTTTGGACTTTGAATTACTTTTACAGAATGACTTTTGTATTGCTTTGCTATTCTTAAATGAAAGAAAGGTATTCGAGTAAACAACTGAATTTAAACACCATTAATAAAAAAATCACAGTAAAACAGGTTTCAGATGATAATATCTAAAATCAATACAGAGATTGAAACCTTCTGCATGGATAGTGATTTCCGACAATCGTACCCCCTAATCGTTTTTTGGGGAAGGGGGTACGATTTGGATACTCAACCGTGTCTTTTCGTGCCCTTTTTTTGTCTTTTAAGCAAGACTGAAACAATAAAAAAAGTCCTACAATACGTTGATATTGTAGGACTTGTCTCTTTTTTGTCACCGTTTGGCTTTGTTCTTATGTGATCCGCCTGGGGCTCGAACCCAGGACCCCAACATTAAAAGTGTTGTGCTCTACCAGCTGAGCTAGCGAATCATCCTGTGCGTTACTTCTGTAATGCGAGTGCAAAGATAGGGGGTTTTATTTTATTATACAAATTTCAAGAGGGGTAAATTTTAGTTTTTTCATGGGGAGCAAACGCAAGAAACAAGATATAAGCACTTTACATCACGTATTACATCATGCATAAACCGGTTACATATCTTCACGAGACGAAGACGAACCACAATCCTAAATCGTTAGGATCACACAACCTAAAGCCACATGATCGCACAGTCCTAACCACAACGCCGCACAACCTCTCCTACCCTCATTTATGATAACGCTAAAGCTCAACTTCCGAGGAATAGCATATCTACCGGCTTCTTGCACAAGAGAATTGAACCGAGTAATCTCCACACGCCAAACTTGGCAATCGGTAGATATCTGATACCTATGATCTTTGTTCATTTGTAAAATAAAAGATATTTACGTAGATTTGTACACCATTATTTTAAGTTAAGGAACCAATTAACACACAAAAAATTATATGGCAGACGATAAGAAGATTATTTTCTCGATGGTAGGCGTGAACAAGATCTTTCCGCCTCAAAAACAGGTTTTAAAGAATATATATCTGTCCTTTTTCTATGGGGCGAAGATCGGAATCATCGGATTGAATGGTTCCGGTAAATCTACGTTGCTGAAGATTATCGCCGGTATCGATAAGGATTATCAGGGAGAGGTGGTCTTCTCCCCCGGGTATTCCGTAGGGTATCTGGAGCAGGACCCTAAGTTGGAGCCGGGCAAGACCGTGAAGGAGATTGTGCAGGAAGGCGTGCAGGAGATCGTGGACACCTTGAAAGAATATGAGGAGGTGAACGAGCGATTCGGCGATCCGGAGGTGCTGGAAGATCCGGATAAGATGGATGCCTTGATCAACCGTCAGGCGGAGTTGCAGGACAAGATCGACGCTACGGACGCATGGAACCTCGACAGCCGTCTGGAACGTGCCATGGACGCTTTGCGTTGTCCGCCGGAGGATCAGGTGGTGGATACGTTGTCCGGAGGCGAGCGTCGCCGGGTGGCCCTTTGCCGATTGCTGCTCCAGCAGCCGGACGTATTGCTGTTGGATGAGCCGACCAACCACTTGGACGCCGAGTCGATCGACTGGTTGGAGCAACATCTGCAACAATATGCCGGTACCGTTATCTGCATCACGCACGACCGTTACTTCCTAGACCACGTGGCCGGATGGATCCTTGAGCTGGATCGTGGCGAGGGTATCCCTTGGAAGGGTAATTACTCCTCTTGGCTAGACCAGAAAACGAAGCGTATGGCTCAAGAAGAGAAGCAAGTCAGCAAGCGCCGTAAGACCTTGGAGCGTGAGCTGGAATGGATCAATATGGCGCCGAAGGCCCGTCACGCCAAGGGTAAGGCACGTCTGAACTCGTACGAGGCCCTCTTGAACGAGGACCAGAAGGAGCGTGAGGCTAAGCTGGAGATCTTCATCCCGAACGGCCCTCGCTTGGGCAATAAGGTGATCGAGGCACAGCATGTGGCGAAGGCGTTCGGCGATAAGCTGCTGTTCGATGATTTGAACTTCATGCTTCCCCCGAACGGTATCGTGGGAGTCATCGGGCCAAACGGTGCCGGTAAGACTACCTTATTTAAGATGATCATGGGCATGGAAAGCATCGACAAGGGGACCTTCGAGGTGGGCGAGACCGTACAAGTAGGTTACGCCGACCAGACCCATAAGGATATAGACCCGAAAAAGACCGTTTACCAAGTCGTATCCGGCGGACAAGAATTCATCCGTATGGGCGGCAAGGAGGTGAACGCACGCGCTTACCTGTCTAAATTCAATTTCGCGGGAGCGGATCAAGAGAAGCTATGCGGCGTACTCTCCGGAGGAGAGCGTAACCGCCTGCATCTGGCGCTGACGCTGAAAGCGGACGCGAACGTATTGCTGCTCGACGAGCCGACCAACGATATCGACGTGAACACGCTACGTGCCTTGGAGGAGGGGCTGGAGAACTTCGCCGGTTGCGCCGTCGTCGTCTCTCACGACCGTTGGTTCTTGGACCGTATCTGTACCCATATCCTGTCGTTCGAGGGCGATTCCAACGTGGTCTTCTACGAAGGGACCTATTCCGAATACGAGGAATACAAACGTAAGACCTTGGGCGACGCCGAGCCGAAACGGGTACGCTATCGCAAACTAATCGTTGATTAATCATACTATAAATAGAGTTTAATGCCATGAAAAAAAGAATGCTATCTTTGGCTGTATTAGCCGCTTCCCTCTTCTGTTTCTCCGATGGGGCGAACGCACAGAAGACCGAGAAACTGTTCAACGGGAAAGACCTGTCTAACTGGAATTTCGTAGTCGACAAAAACTCCGTCCCCGCCGATCAGGTCTATTCCGTACGCGACGGTAAGATCTTCATCACCGGCCAGCCTTTCGGCTATATGTACACCAAGGAGAAATACAGCGACTATAAATTGCACGTGGAATGGCGTTGGCCGAATGGGGATTCCAACGCGAACAGCGGCATCTTCCTGCATATCGCAGACCTAAAGAACCCCTTCCCGAACGGGATCGAGTGTAATCTGCAAGCCGGGAGGGCCGGATTGTTCGTACTGCTGGGAGGCTCCGACCTTGTCGAGTACCAGCAACGCCCGGGAGAGGAACGTCCCTTCTTCCCTGTCGTAAAGAACGTGAACCCGTCTAGCGAGAAGCCCGCCGGAGAGTGGAACGAGGCGAACATCTTCGTGAAAGACGGCGTCATCACCGTTTACATCAACGGCGTATACCAGAACACCGGAACCAACAAGGTGAAGGAAGGCCATATCGGGCTACAGAGCGAGGGTAAGGAGGTTGAGTTCAGAAACGTAACCCTCACCAAGTGGTAAGCGGAGCCGTTTCCGGCGCATCTGTAATAATTAAACGGAATCTTTTAAATAGTATTAAAATAATATAGTACATTCGCGAGGATTCCTTTTCAATGAGGAACATATCATTGCAATAACCAATTTAAGAGGTAATGAAAAGAGACAACATCATTTTTGACATTATCGAGAAGGAGCACCAACGCCAATTGAAAGGCATTGAGTTGATCGCTTCCGAGAACTTTGTCAGCGACCAGGTCATGCAGGCCATGGGAAGCTGTCTGACCAACAAATACGCCGAGGGATATCCCGGCAAGCGTTATTATGGGGGTTGCGAGGTAGTAGACCAAAGTGAGACGATCGCTATCGAACGGTTGAAAAAGCTATTCAACGCCGAATGGGCCAACGTGCAGCCTCACTCCGGGGCGCAGGCCAACGCAGCCGTATTTTTCGCCGTATTGAATCCGGGCGACACGTTCCTCGGGTTGAACCTGTCGCATGGCGGACACCTGTCCCACGGTTCACCAGTAAATAGCTCCGGCGTTCTCTATCACGCTACCGAATATAATGTAAAGGAAGATACCGGACGGGTGGACTACGACCAAATGGAGGAAGTAGCCCTTCGTGAGAAACCGAAATTGATCGTTGGCGGTGGTTCCGCTTATTCCCGTGACTGGGATTACAAACGTATGCGTGAGATAGCCGACAAGGTAGGCGCCTTATTGATGATCGATATGGCTCACCCGGCAGGCCTGATCGCCGCCGGTTTACTGAACAACCCGCTGGAGTACGCTCACATCGTAACGTCTACGACGCATAAGACCCTGCGGGGTCCTCGTGGCGGTATCATCCTGCTGGGTAAGGATTTCGAGAATCCTTGGGGCAAGAAGACACCGAAAGGCGAGATCAAGAAGATGTCTCAGTTGTTGGACTCCGCCGTATTCCCGGGTATCCAAGGCGGTCCGCTGGAGCATGTGATCGCAGCCAAGGCCGTAGCCTTCGGAGAGGCTTTGGAGCCGGAATACAAGACGTACCAAGCACAGGTGAAAGCGAACGCCGCCGCTATGGCCAAGGCCTTCACGGACAAAGGGTACAAGATCATCTCCGGCGGTACGGACAACCACAGCATGCTGATCGACCTGCGCACGAAGTTCCCCGACCTGACCGGTAAGGTGGCCGAGAAAGCCTTGGTAGCCGCCGACATCACGGTGAACAAGAACATGGTTCCGTTCGACAGCCGCTCGGCCTTCCAGACCTCCGGTATCCGTGTGGGTACGCCCGCTATCACGACCCGTGGCGCTAAAGAGCCGCTTATGGGCGAGATCGTGGAACTGATCGACACCGTATTGGCCGCTCCCGAATGCGATAAGACTATCGGCGCCGTTCGTGAGAAGGTGAACGGTATCATGAAGGAATATCCTATCTTCGCATGGTAAATAGGAAATTGAGAATTGAGAATTGAAAAGGATGCCAAACGGCATCTTATCTTCAACTCTCAATTCTCTTTTTAAACTCTCAAAAACATCTAAACAATATTCAATTTTCAACTTTCAATTTTTAATTCTATGAAAAAGCTCCTTGCTACAATCTGCGCCGGCGCTGTCTTGGGCCTGATGGCCTCGTGTGATGATGCTCCCGGTAAAGCGAAAGCTTACAACCAAGGTATCAACATCATCCCGACACCGGTCAGCCTTACGCAGAACGAGGGAAACTTCAAGCTAAACAAAAACACGAAGATCTACGCTTCCACCCCGGAGGCGAAAACCGTAGCCGAGTTCTTCGCGGCTAAAATGAACACGGCGACAGGCTACCAGATAGCTACCGCCGACAAAGAGACCTCCGACGGTATCTCGTTGGTTATCGACGGCTCTCTGGACGTAAACGACGAGGGATACACGTTAGACGTAGCCGACAGCGGCGTCCGTATCAAGGCCAAGACCCCTCAAGGTCTTTTCTACGGTATGCAATCGTTCTTGCAATTGCTGCCCGCCGAGATCGAGAGTCCTTCCGCCGTGAAAGGTATCGCATGGACCGCTCCGGCCGTATCTATCAAGGACGAGCCTCGTTTCGGTTACCGTGGTATCATGCTAGACCCCTGCCGCCATTTCATCCCGGTAGAGAATATCAAGAAGCAGCTGGATGTATTGGCCTTGTTCAAGATCAACCGCATGCATTGGCACCTGACCGACGACCAAGGATGGCGTATCGAGATCAAGAAGTATCCGAAACTGACCGAGATCGGCTCTAAGCGCATCGATGGCGAGGGTACCGAGTACGGAGGCTTCTATACCCAAGAGGAGGTGAAGGATATCGTTAAATACGCGGCGGATCGTTTCATCACGATCGTTCCCGAGATAGAGCTTCCGGGACACGAGATGGCCGCTATCGCCGCCTATCCGGAGCTGTCTTGCGAGGGTAAGCAGGGTACTCCCCGTATCATCTGGGGCGTGGAAGACATCGTATTATGCGCCGGCAAGGAAGAGCCCTTCCAGTTCTTCGAGGACGTGATCGCCGAGGTAGCTCCCCTATTCCCGGGCGAGTATTTCCATATCGGAGGCGATGAGTGCCCGAAGACGAGCTGGGAGAAATGCCCGCTTTGTCAGGCCCGTATCCGTAAGGAAGGCTTGAAAGGCGACAAGGAGCATACGGCCGAGGAGAAATTGCAGAGCTATTTCGTACAACGCATGGAGAAGGTCGTAAACAAGCACGGCAAGAAGATGATCGGATGGGACGAGATCCTCGAGGGAGGTCTGGCTCCATCGGCCACGGTAATGTCTTGGCGAGGTGAGGAAGGCGGTATCGCCGCCGCTAGCATGAACCACGACGTGATCATGACCCCGGGAAGCGAGGGTATGTATATCGACCAGTTCCAAGGCGACTACAAGATCAACCCGGTATCTATCGGAGGATTCACCACGGCGGAGCGGGTCTATAAATACAACCCCGTCCCCGACACGCTGGCAGCGGCCGGTAAAGGACATTTCATCAAGGGCGTGCAATGCAACGTATGGAGTGAGTACCTTTATAACACGGACATCATGGAGTACCGTATCTATCCTCGTATCCTAGCCCTCTCCGAGATCGCTTGGAGCCCGCTGGACCGGAAGGATTACAAGGACTTCGAACGCCGTCTGGACAACGCTCAGGTTCGCCTAGACGGACACGATATCAACTACTACATCCCGCAGCCCGAGCAACCGAACGGTTCTTGCAACTTCGTGGCTTTCACGGACAAGGCTACCATGACATTCACCACGAACCGTCCGATGAAGATGGTCTACACGCTGGATGGCACCGAGCCTACCCCGGAATCTACCGTATATACGGCTCCTTTCGACATCACAGAGACTACGACCGTGAAGATCGCTTCCGTGTTGCCTTCCGGCAAGATGGGTAAGCCTCGCACGATCCTCGTGGAGAAACAAACGCTGGCTCCCGCCAAGGAGGTAGCCAAGACGACCCCGGGCCTCGACATGGAGGTATTCGATGGCATGTACCTAAGCGTAAATAATCTGGAGGCCGCTCAGAAGACCGGTAAGAAACAGGTCATCAAGACGACCCGTGAACTGACCAACCAAGTGCCCGCCCCCGAATCCATGCGAGGCGTGAAGCAATACGCCGCTATCGCTACCGGCTACGTGAACATCCCGGAGGATGGCGTTTATTACATCTCTTCGGATTTAGAGGAGGTATGGATCGACGGCAAGTTGATGGTCAATAACGGTGGCGAGGTAAAACGCTTCTCCCGTCATGACACCTCCGCGGCCTTGGCAAAAGGCTTGCACGAGATCAAGCTGGTATTCCTTGGACACATCATCGGAGGTTGGCCTTCCAACTGGAACGACGGTAGCGTACAACTCCGTAAATCGGATGCCGAGAAATTCACGCCGATCACGGCTGAGATGCTAAGTCATTAAGATCATTTCCGAAGGGGGGAAGCGAGCGATCCTCCCCCCGATATAAACCGTAGGGGCGGGATTCATCCGCCCTCCCACGCATACACGGGAGGGCGGACAGATCCCGCCCCTACTGCATTCTTCTGGCGAATATAATTGTGTTTAATAGCGAACACTACTGTGTTCAACCATGAATACTATTGTGTTCAACCGCAAACACTACTGTTTTTTTACCCTCAACTCATACAAGTCGTGGCGACGGTCCCGAAGGTTACGCACGCTACCATACGTATGCAACTCGTTGAGCAAATCAAGGTCCACGTCCGATACAAGGATCATCTCCGTATTCGGGGTTGCCTCCGCACGCTTGCCATCGGTAGGGAAAGCGAAATCGCAAGGCGTGAACACACCCGACTGGGCGTACTGTATATCCATATTATGCACACGAGGCAGGTTGCCCACGCTGCCCGCTATCACCACGAAGCACTCGTTCTCGATCGCCCGGGCTTGGGCACATACACGAACCCGAGAGTAACCGTTCTGCGTATCCGTAAGGAAAGGCACGAAGAGGATCTGCATCCCTTGGTCGGCCATGATACGGGAAAGCTCCGGGAATTCCACGTCATAACAGATCAGCACGCCGATCCGGGCGCAATCCGTATCAAACGTCTTCACCATCTTCCCACCCGAGAGTCCCCAGCTCTTCTGCTCGTCCGGGGTGACATGTACCTTCTCGTACATCTCGTAGGAGCCGTCACGACGGATCAGGTATCCCACGTTATATAGCGCCCCGTCCTCCTTCAGCAAAGGCATGCTACCGGTGATGATATTGATATTGTAACTGATGGCGAGGTTCACGAATCGCTCACGGATCTCCTCGGTGTACTGTGCCAGCCCACGGATGCTCTGCGCCTCGCCCAGATGGTTGAACTTGGCCATCAGCGGAGCGTTGAAATACTCGGGGAAAAGGACGAAGTCGCTCTTGTAATCGGACACGGCGTCGACGAAGAACTCCACCTGCTCGAACACGTCGTCCAGTGTCTTATAAGGCCGCATCTGCCATTGTACCAGACCGACACGCACGGTTGTCTTCTTATCCACGTAATCCGTCGTAGGCGGCTGGTAATAGATATTATCCCATTGCAGCAGGGTAGCGCAATGCTTCGACTCCTCGTCGTTCGGCAAGTAGTTCATCATCACTTTCCGCACGTGGAAATCGTTGGAGAGCTGGAAGGTGAGCACCGGGTCGTAGATCTGACGTGAGCGCACCTTCTCGATGTATTCCTTCGGACGCATATGATCGGCGTATTTATAATAGTTCGGGATACGTCCGCCGAACATGATCGCCTTCAGGTTCAACTTCTCGCACAGCTCCTTCCGGTACTCGTACATACGGCGGGCCAGCCGGAGGCCCCGGTAGTCCGGATGGATGAACACCTCTATACCATATAATATATTCCCGTTCGGATTATGCGTGCTGAACGTCTCGTTGCCCGTTACCTTGGCGTAGGTATGATCCCCTTTCACCATGTCATAATCCACGATGATGGAGAGGGCGCATCCTACGATCCGGTCATCCACCAGCGTCACGACCTGTCCCTCGGGAAATATCCGTATCAACGTCTCGATCTGCTTGCGGGTCCAGAAAACATCCTTGTCGGCGTATACCCTCTTGAAAGATTGCGACAACTGCGTATAGTCCTCAAGCTGCAAACTCCGGAGCTCTACCTTGTTTATCTTATGCATTGGTTCCATAACACATTTTTTTGTTAAAGTCGCCGCGAAGTTAGGATAAATACAGATAAAGTGTACCGGCCCTCCTGCCCTATCTGACCTACTCCATGTATAATTTCAAGATCGTCACTGAATTAGGCGGGAAATTATAGATAAACGGGCCGCTCATCGGGAATACGATAGGCTCGGTGACAGGCGTTACGGCCCCCGGGTTCTCAAACGTATTACGAGCCTCCGGCTCCCCTCTCAATTGGATCAGCTCCGCCTCGTTACGGATATTCACTCCCTCGATACGCAAAGAGGTCTTCTCCTCGTGGCGGGTCGTATTCACGACCTTCAAGTAAATCACCCGGTTCTCCTTGTCGAGGGTAGCCACGGATACCAACGACGGGATCGGACGCATATCCACCTCATGCAGCAATACGCCGTCCACATAGCAACGGACGCGCTCGTACTCGCACGTCATGCGAACCGTATACCACCGGTTACTCTCAAAAGGGAACCGCACGGGAGAGACCAAGCTATCCTTCACGCCACCTACCTGATGGTACAGCTCGCTCGTTCCCGCCCCGATCGTCAGGGCGATATAATCCGCCTGCTCGCCCGTCCACCCGTTGTCGCGGAGGCGAAGCTGTATCTGCCCGCTACCTTTCGTACGCCGGACGGTAGCCGTATATTCATAGGCGTAGCTCGTAGAGTCGCCGAACAATACCTGGTTCCACCGGTTGGCCTCCGGCACCAACGTACCAGCCTCCGGGACCTTCCATCCCCCGCTCATCACGGATATATCCGATACGGGCACGCCGTCGATCCGCACGTCCTTGAACTCATAGCTATTATCAAACATCTCCACGCCCGCCCGGCCCGTACGTACCTGTGGCTTCTCGTAGGTATCCACGATCGTCTTCAGCACCTCATCCCCCCGATGGCGGGTAAACATCTTTAATAAATGGTAGGAAGGAGAGACCACCGCCTGATGGGTGTTGAAAGAGATCAACGGATGGCGCTGGTTCTCGAACCCGGCGTTGCCCAATACCGGGGCATACGCCAAGCGGCGTACCATATCCGGGTTCTCCTCCGCCCCGACCAAGAAACAGGCCTCGGCCACCGCCGCCCGGAGCGTACCGGCCAAGGGCCGCTCCGTCGTCCCAAACTCCCCGATAAACACCGCCGGCGAACGTCGGGAATACCGGTCGCTATTAAACCTGCTGGCGTTCGAGAGGAAGAAATGCTCCCCGGCGTAATAATGGGAATCCACCCACTCGCTACGGCCTCGCTTCGTGAGGGGCGAACTGCTGATAACGGTAATCTCCGGATAGGCCTCCTTGATCGCCTTGCGGAAAAGCTCAAAGCGCCTGAAATACTCCCCGCCATAGTTCTCGCTGCCGATCTCGACATACTTCAAGTTGAAAGGTTCCGGATGCCCGTTCCTCGCACGCAGGGCGCCCGGCAGGGAATCCGCCGGGGCGTTCGCGTAGGCGATAGCGTCCAAGGCATCTCCCGTGAGCTTATCCATCGCCGTGATATCCTCGTAGCGGGGCCGGCGGCTTTGGCTCGTGATCCCGCTATTAATAACGTAGATAGGCTCCGCCCCCATATCCTCGCACATTTGCAAGTACTCGTGGTAGCCCATGCCGTTCGTCGTACCATAGGCCCATACGTTCCAGAAATGCTTACGCTCCGAGATATCGCCCAGCGTCTCCCTCCAGATAGGGTACGTACCCGCCGTATACCCCTCCACGAAACTGCCTCCGGGGAAACGGATAAAACGAGGGGCCAAGGAATCGACCAGCGCCGCCAAGTCCGGTCTCAGCCCGTTCTTCCGTCCCTTCCACGTATCCTCCGGGAAGAGGGATACCACATCCAGCCAAAACACGGCGGAGGTATCGGCCGTGATCGTCAAGACCGCGTTCGGCGCGTCCTCCGTAGCCGTAAACGTATGCCTGTATCGTTTCCACTCGTATAGCGGCGCTACCTGAAACACATCGCTCAAGACCGTATTAGCCATCGAGTCCTCCAAGGCCACCCGGATGGTACGGGGCACCATATTCGCCCCCTTGGCGAAAAACGATAGATCGTATCGTTCCCCTTTCCGGATCGGTATCCCCCGGTATCCCTCGGCTATCACGCCTCCGCGCCCCGACTCCCCGGAAGTCGATACGGCCACGAGCAACGACCGCCGGTTCTTATCATTCACCAGCTCCTTCATATCCGGGTATATCTGTGTATTAGGGACGATCCGCCTCCATCCCGGTACGGAATCTCCCCGCATGAAAGGGATCGTCCATCCATTCGGGGTAATCAAGACGTTCCGGGCGGCGTCGTAAGGGCAGTTCAAGGGTGGCACGCCATCCTCGAAGCTCCGGTTCTGGATCAGCTCGGCGTACAGCCCCCCATCGATCCCGTGGTTGATCTCCTCAATGGTCAAACCATACAGATCCGGGTTCACGGGAACCGTCAGGCCATCCGCCTCCACGGTTATCGTAGAGATCACCGGCATCTCCGGCTGGCAAGAGGACAAGCCCATCCCGACAATAGCGCCAACCAATAAATGAATAACATCAAAATCTATATATTTCCTCCAACGCATCTTCGAATACTCATCTCATTTATGTGCGTACAAACTTAATCAAAAAATCGCAGTTTCCCCTATTTTCAAAGTCTGAACTGTTTTTTCAAAAAAACAATTGAAAAACATAGATTTTTCCAATTTAATATCCTAAATTTGCATAATAGATAAAACAAAAGACGACAATATTATACGACTCTATGGAGAAATCTGTTCTTTTAGTGGATGACAAGCAAGAAATCGCAAAGATAATCATGCTTTATTTATCAAGTACTTACAAGGTATCCTATAAAGAAAATCCTTTGAAAGCGATCGCTTGGCTTCAAGAAGGCAATTTACCGGATTTGATCATCTCTGACTTGAATATGCCAGAAATGTCCGGAGAGGAATTCTTGGTTTATTTAAAAGCGAACGATATGTTCAGCCATATACCGGTCTTGATCCTATCGAGCGTAGAGAGCAGCTCAAATAGAATACGTTTGTTTGAGGAAGGGGCGGAAGACTTTATCTTGAAGCCTTTCAATCCAGAGGAATTAAGGGTAAGGGTAAAACGAATATTAAGATAATGAATTATGTCTTTTTCGGTAATAACGTGCCGTTGGCCGAACGTTTACGTAAGGCATTAGGCACCGGGGTCATAGAATGTATAACGCTTCTGCAGATGAAAAACACGCTTCTTCCTGCCGAGGAAATGGATTATTGTGTATTCATCGAGAAAACAGATCCTACGTTAAACATTCCTGCGATCATGCATTTGCATAAGACGTTTCAAAATATATATATCGTATTAATCGCCCCGGAAATGACCCGGGAGGAGAAAATATCCTATTTGCAAGCCGGAACGGACTGTGTCATCTCCGAGTCTACCTCTAAGGAAGATTTAGTGAAGCTACTGGGTATCGCCGAGAAATGCAAGAGAATGGAAAAAGCGCGTAAGCCTCAAATAAAAGAGCCTGATCTCGCCATTTTCAAGCTGCCTTTATGGAAAAGGGTCTTCGACATCATTTTCTCATCCATGGCGCTCCTCTGCCTCTCCCCTATCTTTATCATCACGGTGATTTGGATCAAGCTGGAGGACAAAGGCCCCGCTTTCTACAAGTCGAAACGAGTAGGCAGCAACTATAAGGTTTTCGATTTTTATAAGTTCCGCTCTATGTATATGGATGCGGACAAACGCTTGGCTGAATATAAGAAACTTAATCAGTATACGGAATCTATTGCTGAAGAGGCTACAGCCTCTTCAGCAACTTCTGTGAATTCACAGAAGCAAGCTTCTTTTTTTAAAGACGATGAGCAAAATATCATTTTATATTCCGACAATGACGCTACTCCTGAAAACGACTATTTAAAAGTAAAACGTCACGAACGCTCCAACGCTTTCATCAAATTAGAGAATGATCCCCGTATAACAAAGATCGGCCATATTATCCGGAAATACAGCATTGACGAACTTCCCCAGCTATTCAATATATTAAATGGAGACATGTCAATAGTTGGTAACCGCCCTCTTCCCGTATACGAGGCGGAATTATTGACCAGCGATGAATACATACAACGCTTCATGGCTCCTGCCGGCCTTACAGGTCTTTGGCAAGTAGAGAAACGTGGCAATTCTGGTAGTATGTCCGCCGAGGAACGTAAACAATTAGATATTAAATACGCTCATACATTTTCTTTCTGGCTGGACATGAAGATCATCATTAAGACCTTTACGGCGTTCGTACAGAAAGAGGACGTATAGATCCATTAATAAATCGTATGAAGAACTTATTTATCATCCTATTCATATTCAGTATCCTTTCGGCTATAGCTCAGAAAAAGAAAACCTATTTCGATAAAGCTACAACCGTGGAAGTAACATCTGGCTCAGACTCTATTCAAGCGATGCTAGATGATTATGAACGTATCCAATTACCACCTTTATCTGTTTTTTTAGAATCAGTATATGATCACCCTTCGATCAAGATTTACGAAGCTAAGAAAGATGAAGCTAATGCTGAAATGAAAGTGACCAAAAGAGAATGGCTAGATTATTTCAGGGTATACGGACAGTACCAATATGGACGATTAGTGCAGCTATCCTCTCATGAAACCGTAGAATATCCTGAATATCTCACAAGTCTGGGTAGTAATCAACATACTTATAGCGCAGGCATATCGGTGTCTATCCCATTTGGTGACCTATTTAGCCGTGGCCAAAAGGTACGAGCTCGGAAAGCTCGTTTCCGGCAATTAGATTATGAATATGAGATCTCAATAGAAGAACGGAAATTAAAAATATTGGAAGCTTATAATAACGTATTGCAAGCTTTAGCTACTTTGAAAGCTAAATCAGACGCTGCTGCCCTTTACAACGCCCAAATGAAAATATCGGAACAAGACTTCATCAACGGTAAAATTGACATTACGACTTTGGCCATGGAAAGAGGACGTCGTTCTGGAGCCGTAATCTCTTATCAAGAGGGTAGAGCTACCTTACACAATGCGGTAACCCTATTAGAGATGCTTACAAATGTAAAAATCATAAATCGATAATTTATGGATATTACACTATACATATCCCGTTTTTTATATAGAATTCGTCACCAACTGATATTTGGAACGCTTATTGTAACAGCATTGGTTGCCTATTTCAGTCAATTCATGGAGAAAAAATACACCGTGACAACTTCGATCTACACAGGTATTACCTCCAACACGGGTTTAGATGAAGAGACAAAACCTGATTGGCAGGCAGTAAACAACACATATGATAACTTGGTTAATTTAACAAAATCAAGAGGAACCCTAGAAAACGTATCACTAAAATTATTAGCATTAAACCTAACACAAGGAAATCCTGAAATAGATAATCTCTATATAACAGCTGACAATTACAAGAAATTAACAGCATCTATACCTGAAGAAATAATAAATTTAATAGACACGGCTTCTCTCGATAACACTATAAACAGATTTAAAGAATATAAAAACAGTGATAGCCGCAATTATTTGCATGAATTGCTCAACGGAGGAGCTGCATTCTATAGCTACGCAGCTTTATCCAGCATAATTATTAGACGCCAAGGTAATAGCGATTTGATAGAGATAGCCTACACTAGCTCAGATCCCGGAATCACATGGAATACGGTTAAGTTAGTCAGCGAAGAAATGAAATATTCTTACGATAATTTAAAATATAAAACAGCAAATGATATCGTAAAATATTATGAGCAGGAATTGAATAAATTAAGGACAAAACTCAATCAACAAGAAAATGATCTTACAGATTATAACGTACAAAACAGCGTCATAAATTATACAGAACAAACAAAATCTATCGCAAACTCTTTTGCTGATTTTGAGAACCGTTACGAAGAAACACAACGAAGTTACGAGAGCTCAACCAAAATCATCAACGAGTTAGAGAAATACATGGAAGTTCGTACTAAACTTGTCAAAACGAATGAAGAGTTTATCAACGCATTGGAAGATGTTTCCCGCATCAGTGGTAAAATCACCGAGATAGAGACTTTCACCTCTGAAAACGCATTAAACAAGGATACAGAATTAACACGATATCAAGATCAACTGAAAGATGTCGAGAAGAGAATAGCATTACTGACAGATAAAATTAACAGCTATAAAGAAAGTAAAGAAGGAGTCGCTATTGACGGATTAGTACAAGAATGGTTGTCACAGACCTTGATACAAGTGAAATCCAAGGCAGACTTAGAGATTTTAAACAAAAGAAAGCACGATTTCGAGGAGCAGTATAAGAATTATTCTCCCATTGGGACTAAGATCAACCAGCAAGAACGAGAGATCAATGTCACTGAACAGTCTTATCTACAAGTTCTCCATGCCTTAAATATGGCTAAGATGAAACAGGTGAACTTACAATTAACCTCATCAAACTTAACAACTATCTCAGAGGCCGCTTATCCATTGTTTAGTGACAAAGGTAAGCGCATGTTTTTAGTCATAGCCGCTTTTATCGGTAGTTTAATTTTCATTATAGCCCTAAATTTGGTCATTGAATTACTAGACCGTACCCTCCGGGATGCAGAACGGGCTAAACGCCTCACAGGAATGAATATATTAGGAGCCTTCAACGGACGCAACTCCCAATTGAAATACAGGGGATTTGTAAAGACCTGTAACCGAATATCAGCCGCATACGCTTGCAATCGGTTGGCTCCTTATTTGCAAAAAAATAAGACTCTATACATAAATATATTAAGTATAGAAGAAAGAGAAGGGAAGACATTCGTTGCCAAATATTTTCAAGAACGTTGGGAAGAGCTAGGTTTCCAAGTACGATATATAAGGATCGGAGAAGAGATAAACATTGAATCGTCACTATTCACCACAGAAAATATAGAAGAGTATATTAAAGCCGAAAGTCAACCAGACATTGTATTAATCGAATATCCTTCCATTCAAGGAAACAGTGTGCCTCCACATTTGCTAAGCTCAAGTCAAGTTAATATTCTAATAGCTAATGTACGCAGAGTATGGAAAAATAGCGATAAGGAATTTGTTAGTTATTTGCGTGAGATAACTAAAAATACATCTTTGTATTTATACTTGAATAACGCCTCACGAGAAGCCGTAGAAGATTTCACCGGGCAATTGCCCCCTCAGACCTCCATGCGCTCTTTCACGAACCGTATGATGTATATGGGGTTAACCGCAACCAATTCGGCCATAAAATAGCGAAGCTCATGGATACTTCAAGAGAGATAAAAGAGGATTCTTCTTTCAATATGACCCTATTAATCCTTGTCATAGGACTAGTAGGAATAGGAGGAGCTTTACTATTTAATAACATCCCTCTTTTCGGGATGATAATAGCTTTGCCTTTGTTATGTATAACCTGTATCCTATTATTGAAATATCCTTGGTTCATACTATTTGTCATTTTTACGATCAACTATTTCATATTGGGTATTACCCGATATATTCCAATAGAAGGCATTAGCGTAATCATGGATATCCTATACGTAACAGCCTTAGTATTACTATCCATTCATGCGGCCCTTTATCAGAACATCGAATGGAAAAGAGCAATTCACCCCTTAAGCGTCATGTGCTGTATATGGATGGGATATTGTATCTTTGAAATCGCTAACCCCTCCGGAGTACTTGAGGCTTGGATATTATCAAGAGGACTGATATTCAATGGGTTTATCATTGTTATTATTACATCGTTATTATGCACTCGTTACTCTTTTTTAAAATCCTTGATATTTTGTTTATCCCTATTCACCCTTTTAGCTATAACTAAAACCTTCATGCAAAAATATATTGGATTTGACAGTTTCGAGACCAAATGGCTTAATGAAGGGGGAGCTACGACTCATATCATATGGTCCGGAGTCCGCTATTTCTCTTTTTTCACCGACGCTAGCAATATGGGGGCGAATATGGGAGCCGCCACTATGTTCTTTGGGATCGCAGCATTCCACATGCGCTCCTATTTATGTAGAATATATTATTTAAGCATAGCTATCCTAGCCATTTATGCGATGTTCCTTTCCGGTACAAGAGGGGCCATGATCGTCCCATTAGCGGGATTGGCGCTTTATACATTCGTCAGTAAACAAACCAAAACCATTATCACAAGCTCGACCTTATTATTGCTTACTTATGTTTTTTTTGCCCTTACTACTATAGGAAATAGCAACGCTACCATCCGAAGGATGCGTACCGCATTCACCCCGACAGAAGACGCCTCATTCAATGTTCGAAAAGAAAATCAAAAGAAATTGGCATCCTACATGAAATACAAGCCTTTTGGAGAAGGGCTGGGATTATCAGGTGACAGGGCTGGAGAGAGAATATCAAAACGCTTTACCACCTCCATTCCAACAGATTCATGGTATGTCAAAATCTGGGTGGAGACAGGAGCGGTTGGCTTGACACTTTACCTAAGCATGATCTTTCTATCCATTGGATGGGGAGGATGGATCATAGCCATGCGGCTCAGAGATCCGGAGCTGAAAGGGCTACTGACAGGGTTACTTTGTGGCATATTCGGAATGTTTATCAATGCATACGGGAACTCTTTCTGGGGACAATTCCCGACAATGGTAATTTCCTTTACGGGACTTACTTTTATAATGGTAGGACCCTATCTAGATCAAGAAATACAAGAAAAAAAATCAACTGATTCAAATATAAAACACCATGATTGAGCAATTCTTTCAAATAGGAGAAAATTGGATAGACAAGGAGGAGTATCTATTTCAATTGATAGACGCCATCGTATTCCTATGTTTTATGGTATGCGTACTGTATTTATTCGTATTCGCCGTTTACTCTAAAAGGAAATCGACTTATAAATACCCTACGACTATGAAAAAATACCGTTTTGCGGCCTTATTTCCGGCCTATGGGGAGGATGAGGTAATTATAGACTCCGTCAAAAGTTTCCTTCAGCAAGACTATCCAAGAGAATTATATGATATTATCGTGATAGCCAACCAAATGCGTCAGGAAACCCTCGATAGGCTAAAGTCATTATCCGTAAAGATTATAAAAATGGAGAACCCACAAAGTACCAAAATAGAGGCCCTCAAGGCAGCCATCCGTTACATTGAAGAAGGAAAAACAAAATATGACAACGTGATTATCCTTGACGCCGATAATATCGTAAAAAACAATTATATAGAGAAAATAAACGATGCTATTTACGCAGGTTGTTCAGCCATACAGACGCATAGGGTAGCCAAGAACAGAGATAGCAGCATAGCGGTGCTCGACGCCGTTAGCGAGGAGATCAACAACTCTATTTTCAGGAAAGGACATACCCGCCTAGGTTTCTCGTCCGCCTTAAGTGGCTCGGGTATGGCTTTCGAATACGGTCTTTTCAAGAATATCATACAAGGTTGCAACGATATCGGGGAAGATAAGTACATGGAGCGAAAACTGTTACTCCAAAATATATATATCGAATATCTTGAAGATGTCTATACATACGACGAGAAAGTAAGAGGCAAGAAAGACTTCTATAATCAAAGACAGCGCTGGCTTGCCACACAATTCCACAACTTACTCTCAGGGATTCTCCAGATACCGGGAGCACTAATAAAAGGAAATTGGGACTATTGCGATAAATTATTTCAATGGATGATGCCCCCTCGTGTCTTATTGCTAGGGTTTATCACGTTAATTGCCGCCATCCTAAGTCCACTTGATATCATAATCTCCATTAAATGGTGGTTCCTCTTGATATGGCTAGGCATCACTTTTAGCGTAGCGGTTCCAGACTATTTAGTGGACCAAAAATTCAGGAAGGCGATCGCCAGTGTTCCCATCCTATTCTTCCTCATGTTCCTAAACACGTTCCGAATAGGGAAAAAGCATACATTCTCTCACACCAAACATTCTCCAAATCATGAAGATAGCCATTGAAGCCCAGCGAATTTTCCGTACGAATAAGCACGGGATGGATTTTGTAGCGCTCGAGAGCATTCGAGAGCTACAGAAAATCGACAAGGAAAATGAATATTTCATATTCGTAAGTCCGGGAGAAGATCATTGCCTAGAAGAAACAAGCAATACGCACATCGTGGAGGTAAAATGCCCCACCTACCCCCTTTGGGAGCAGGTGGCGTTGCCACGGGCTGTAGCCAAGATAAGGCCAGACCTATTGCATTGTACGAGTAACACGGCTCCGATTCATTGCCCCGTCCCATTGGTATTGACCTTGCACGACATCATCTTCCTTGAGCCCAAGCAGGGAGGTAATACATCATGGTACCAAAACATGGGTTGGCACTACCGACGTTTAGTAGTTCCCCGTATACTCCCTAAGTGTAAGAGAATCATTACCGTATCTCATTTTGAACGTGATCGGATTCGAGAGGCCTTATGTCTGCCCAAAGAACAAATCATGGCGATCTACAATGGATACAGCCAGCATTTTCATCCCCTATCAGGCATATCCGCCATCACCCATAAATACATTCATTCGGACGATTACCTTTTCTTCCTAGGAAATACGGACCCTAAGAAAAATGTACCCCGCACCTTGAAGGCATACAGTCTGTATCTCAAGCGCTCATCAAGAAAGCGTCCTCTATTAATAGCGGACTTACGCGAAGACAAGCTGGATATGATATTGAGAGAGCAGCATATAGAGGAAATCAAGCCTTACCTGTCTTACCCAGGTTACATCTCCAACAAGGATTTGGCATACTTGTACAATGGGGCCTTCGTCTTCCTATACACCTCCCTAAGGGAAAGCTTCGGTATCCCCATGCTAGAAGCTATGGCATGCGGTACACCCGTGATAACGGGGAATACCTCGGCCATGCCTGAGATCGCCGGAAAGGGAGGATTATTGGCAGATCCTTTCAACGAAGAAGAAGTAGCTTCCTTATTGCTGCGGCTAGAAGAAGATCAAGCATTCCATGATGAACAAATAAAATATGGATTACAAAGATCCCGATTATTCTCATGGAATCATACGGCTAGGAAACTATTGCAAGTTTATATGGAAGTCATTCAATCCTTAAAGAAATGAATATCAGCGATCTTAAACAAAAGATAAAGAAAAATGACAGATTAAAGAGAACGGTTCATTACTTAATAATGAATCAAAGAGGCTCTTGCCCTAGATTATGGGTTAAATGGTTTGTCAATCCATTTATGTTAACCTATGGAAAACGGAGCAAGATCAGAAGATCTGCTATAATGAATGTCAGTCCCATTAACTCATTCATACTTGGACAGGAAAGTATAATTGAGCATTACGTCACGATAGACAACGGGGTAGGCCACGTACACATCGGTGATCATTCACGCATAGGCATACATAATACGATCATCGGTCCCGTTTTTATTGGGAATCAAGTTATCTTGGCTCAGAACATCACTATATCCGGGCTCAACCATACATACCATGATATTTCTAAACCAATCGTAAAACAAGGCATAACTACCTCCCCTGTGATCATAGAAGATGAGTCTTGGATAGGAGCGAACACGGTCATTACCTCAGGCGTACATATCGGCAAGCACTGCGTGATCGGCGCAGGCAGTGTCGTCACAAAAGATATACCAGATTACTCTGTGGCCGTAGGCAATCCTGCTAAAGTTGTCAAACATTATGACCCATGCGGACAGCAATGGAAACGAACCCGATAAAAGGGATCAATGCGATTCCTCAAAATGATAACATTTCGCATAAAGACCGGCTATCTTATCGGGATGGAGATACTTGTCGGCATACCTCCGGTTCTTAGCTCCTAAATCGTCCAAATCCATGTTCATGGCAGAGCGAAGCATTGAATTGACAGACCCTTGATCCGAGGGGGAAAAGACCAAGTTCGCTGTCACCCTCAGTAATTCACCCACATTCCCGCTATCAGGGCCAACGACACCCCGCCCGAACAAGAAAGCCATCGGAACTACTCCGGAATTAAGGATAACGCAACGCTGTATAAAGACAACATCAGACACCGCAAAATAATACGGTAAATCCTCATCTGATATAATCCGCTCATTATTCTCCGTTCGTACCCCTAAAAGATGTAATAAACAACGTATTACGGACAATAAAGGCTTCGGATAACTCCCCGGAAGCATTCTTGGGGCCAGCAAGAGCTTCTTCCTTCGAGGCAAAGAGAAAAAAGCTTTCAACGTCATCCAGACCTCATCTCTCCTCCGGAATTTGCCAAACGCCGTAACCACAAAAGTCCTCCGGTCAATGCCCCAATATTCTCTTGCCGCCTCTCTCGTCAGAGTATCGTCATAAGCGCCCAGATAAATCGGATGAGGAATTAGGACATGCCTACAATCAGGATATAGACCGGCCATCTTGCCTAGACTATAGTTACCGAGGTGTACCATGCAATCGGCCATTCTCTCTACCACTCTATAGCAAGCTTGATGCAAAGGACTTCCATAATGAGGGGATAAGTTGTGGCACGTATAATAAACCCGAGAGCCCTTCTCCTTAAAATATCTCAGCCGGGTCTCCAGCCGCTTATCGATATCCACGTCATTCACATTCCATCCCACCACTTCCTCAGGCCAATGAATGTGGATGATATCATAAGACCGGGATGGATTCCAAAACTCATCAACTGAGCTGATAGCCTCTATTCCATGAACAGAAAGCCTCGTTCGAATCACGGGAACAAATAAATTATCCCCATTTTTCTCTTTATAGACAAATAGGACTCTCATTTAATTTTATTGTTTTAATGTAAAGGTATGTATTTTTATCGAAAATAAGGAACACCTCATGAATAATTTAAATAAAAAACATATATTTGCCTATTAGGAGAATAATACACCTCTACTAGAAAAATATGGCATCAATACAAAAAGAGTTGGCATCTGGAATAATCTATACAGCTATATCAAAATACTCAGGAATCATCATTTCTTTAGCCGTGGCAGGTGTACTGGCCCGGCTGATCGATCCAGAGGAATTCGGGGTCGTAGCGATCGCCACCGTCATCATTTCATTTTTCAGTATTTTCAGTGATTTAGGGATCGCTCCAGCTATCATTCAAAACAAGCATTTAACAGAGGATAAACTTAACGATATATTCTCTTTTACACTATGGACCGGGATAGGGATCTCCATTTTATTCTTCTTGTCATCATGGCCAATCTCCTTATTTTACAAACAGAGTTCATTGCTATCCATATGTCATTTATTATCTTTCAACTTATTCTTTGCCTCAGCCAACATCGTTCCAAACGCACTATTATTCAAGGACAAAGAATTTAAATTTATAGCATACAGGAGTTTATTTGTTCAATGCATTGGAGGAATCATAGCAATCTTAGCAGCTATATCAGGAGCTGGATTATATGCCTTAATTATCAATCCTATATTCTCAAGCATCCTTATATTCATTATTTCCATAAGAAAAAAGCCCCAGAAATTAAAATACACATTTGGATCAAAATCCATTCATGAGATATTCAGTTATTCCGCATATCAATTCATGTTTAATGTGATAAATTACTTCAGCAGAAACCTTGATAAATTATTAATAGGAAAGTATATGAGTATGAATTCCTTAGGATATTACGAGAAGTCGTACCGCTTGATGATGCTCCCGTTGCAAAACATAACACATGTCATATCACCAGTCATGCATCCCGTCTTCTCCAATTTTCAAGATGATCCGCTTAAATTAGCCCTCTCCTACGAGAAAGTCATCCGCATCCTAGCATTCATCGGGTTCCCATTATCAGTATTATTATGGTTTTGCGCCAAGGAGATTACGCTCATCCTATTCGGAGACCAATGGCTGCCATCCGTTCCCGTATTTCAGATCCTATCCTTATCCGTAGGCATACAGATCATCCTGTCCACCTCCGGCTCCATCTACCAAGCAGCCAACGATACGAAAAGCCTGTTCATATGTGGCGTATTCTCAGCCCTATTGAACGTATCAGGCATCCTCGCCGGCATATTCATATTCAAGAGCCTCGAAGCTGTCGCATGGTGTATATGTGCGACCTTCGCCATCAATTTCATACAATGTTATGTATGGATGTATAAAGTGACGCTAAAACGCAGCCTAGCGTCTTTAATCAGACAACTTATTTCCCCGGCTCCGCTCGTGGGTATATTGATAGTATGCCTATGGTCTATCCACCAATCATCCATTATATTACCGGAGCTGGCAAACTTGTTCATAAAAGCGGTTATTGCCGTTCTCATCTCCTGCATATATATTCAATTGAGTGGCGTATATAACATAATTAACTTCCTAAAATCAAAGATAAAAAGATGAAAGCCCTATTCCTTATATTCCATGGATTTAACCCGGCGAACGGGATCAGCAAGAAGATACAATATCAAGTAGACGCTTTACAGGCATGCGGAGTGGATACAAGGCTTTGCTACATGCGAGAACCAGCTGGCAGGAAACTACGCATGATCGACTCCGAGATTTTACGGGATTACGGAACTGGCATAAAAGGCAAGATCCTTAAAAGAATCGAGTATTCCTCTATAGTGGAATACGTCAGGAAAGAAGGTATCGACCTCGTCTATATGCGCTCAGACAATAACGCGAACCCTTTCACGCTCCACATGGTATGGCAGATGCGTAAAAACCACGTGAAAGTGGTCATGGAGATACCTACATACCCCTATGACCAAGAATATATCGGTTTCTCCCGTAAGGCAACGCTGCTTATCGACAAATGCTTCCGCCATACGTTAGCTAAGCGGTTAAGCGGGGTCATCACCTTTTCCGATTACCAAACAATATTCGGTAGCCGTACCATACAAATATCGAACGGGATAGACTTCAAACAAATCAAGCTAAAGAAACACATAAACGACACGAGCCATGAGCTCCACTTGATCGGGGTGGCGGAAATCCATTACTGGCATGGCTTCGACCGCCTAGTAAAAGGCTTAGTCAATTATTACCAAGCAAACTCCGGATATAATGTATATTTCCACATCGTCGGCAATTTCGCGGCGAAACGGGAAGAGAACGATATTCTCCCACTCATCAAGAAATATAACTTAGAGAGATATGTGATCCTACACGGGATGAGACACGGGGAAGAATTGGATGAGCTCTTCGAACAGGCCGATATGGGCATAGGGAGCCTCGCACGCCATAGAAGCGGCATCACCCACATCAAAACACTGAAAAACAGAGAGTACGCAGCAAGAGGACTCCCTTTCATTTACTCCGAGATGGACAGTGATTTCGAGGGAAAGCCTTATATACTGAAAGCCAAAGCAGATGAAAGCCCGATCGAGATTCCCGCTATCCTGGAATTTCATAGGGGGCAAACGCTATCTCCCTGCCAGATCAGGGAGTCCGTCCTATCGCTTTCGTGGGAGAGCCAAATGAGTAAAGTATTAAGTGAAATTGATATAGAAAACAAAAAATAGAATAAGCCATGATTCCTAAAATCATACATCTCTGTTGGTTAAGTGGTGATCCATATCCACGGAAAATACAAGACTGCCTTGATAGCTGGAAAAAACACCTTCCTAGCTACGAGATCATTTTATGGGACACGAAACGTTTTAACATCCACGAAGTCCCATGGGTAGAGCAAGCGTTCAACACCAAGAAATACGCGTTCGCCGCCGATTACATCCGGTTGTACGCTCTTTACCACCATGGAGGAATCTACTTAGACTCAGACGTGGAGATACTGAAGAGCCTCGATAACTTTCTTGAGCTGCCCTATTTCGTCGGGGCGGAAACTTCCGGTACGATTGAGGCGGCCATATTAGGAGCCGAAAAAGGTTGTGACTGGATCAAATGCTGCTTGGATTATTATGAAGGACGAAATTTCATACGTGAAGACGGAAGTTATGATATCCGTATGCTACCGGAGATCCTGAACGAGACCATACTCCGTCTAAAGCCCGTCATAAACATGCCCAGCGGTAGCAATATCGACGATCTGAAGAAAAAAGACCTAGGAGAGGCTGTCTATGTCTTGCCCAAGGAATACTTCTCGCCTAAGGTATTCGATTCGAGAGAGGTATTCCTCACCCCTGAGACCCATGCGATTCATCATTACCAAAACTCATGGTTTTCGCATAAGGCTTTCGCCTACTACCGTACACGGACATTATTCATCAAGATATTCGGATACAAGGCCGTAAGGTCTTTGGAGAAGATGCTATTAAAACGATAATTATCATGAAATGGGCAAAAAAATACATATCCATATACAATCAACCCCTAGACAACGTCCATGAGGGGATCATTCAAGAAATCAAGCAAAAACTAGCGAAGGTACAAAGCGACGAGCCCGTGGTTACCGTATCCGTCATAGCTTACAATGAGGAGAGGCATTTATTGCCTTGCCTATGGGCGCTGAGTGAGATGAGATGCGAATATCCCGTGGAGATCATCGGCGTAAACAATGATTCATCCGATAGGACCGGTGAGATATTCCGTCTCGTAGGCCTCCCGCATTATTTGGAAAAACGACATAGTTGTGGATATGCCCGCCAATGCGGACTAGACCACGCACGAGGCAGATACCATATCAATATCGACGCAGATACCATGTACCCTCCCCTATACGTCCAGATCCTAGTAGATCATTTGCGGATTCCGGGAAACGTAGCCTGCTGCTCCTCATGGAGCTATATCCCGGATGAGCGACACTCAAGGCTCGACCTGTTCTTCTACGAGTTGTCACGGGATATCTATCTATACTTTCTATCATTCAAGCGCCCGGAACTAAGCGTAAGAGGGCTCGTTTTCGCCTATCATACAGAGCCGGCCCGGAGAATCGGGATTCGGGTAGATATAAAAAGAGGAGAAGACGGTACATTAGCCATGCATCTAAGAGAAGTAGGTAAGATCGTATTCATTCACGATCGCAAGGCGAGGGCCGTCACAGGGTACGGAACGGTGGGTCAAGACGGCTCCTTGCTCAATAGCCTAAAAGTAAGGGTATACAAAGCGTTAAGGAACATACACCAGCTTTTCACCAAACAAGAAAAGTATCAAGACGAGGAATCTAATTTAATTAAATAAGTAACATTATCATATAATAAGAGACGGGATATACCCCGTCTCTATAACAAACATAATTTTTTAAAGATAATAAATTCATTTTTAAGCAAAAGGTTACTCACCCCAATCTAGTCATAATAAAGAATCAAATTAATCATTTAAACCCACATTAGAAAAAATTATACCATGTTATAAAACAAAATAATTAACCAATAATAATGCTTGCATAAACCAAAACATAACCTTACCTTTGTAAAGAAAGTAGGAAATACAAATAAGTTGATTTAATGAGATACAAAATAAATAATTATTAATTCAAAAAAAGAAGGAAACGTTTCGTTTTCTATTCTTTTATTTTTATTATAAATACCTATTTATATCTTATATAGTGCGAAATGACGTTAAAAAGGGCATTCGAAAAATAGACACCTATTCAAGACAAACCACTATTTAACAGATTGTTAATCCTTAAACCCCCCATTCGATCGGGGGTTCGAAACTAGGTTCGATTCTTTATTTTCACCATTCAAAACAATACAAAGTACAATGAAACAGACAGTTAGCGTCAAAGAGTTAAAAAGTGGAGGTTACACACGTTTTCCGAGGTTATTTATCGACCTATTACTGCAAGATTACTATCCGAAGAACAAAACACGCCTTAAGATCGGCGTGTTCATATACATTTTCGGTAAACTAGCCAACAAGCCTTACAACTATCGATACGCCGGCGGCAAGCGGGTATCTATCTACGAGGGGCAGTGCATCATCCATATCACGACCATGGCCAGGGCATTGGGATGTTCCTTATACGCGGCGAGGAAAGCGCTGAACGAGCTGGCCGAGGAAAACATGATCCATAAGATCAAGGCAGGAAACGGCCTCGCCATCAAGGTACCCTTCTACAAGTCCCTCTTCATTAAGGAGGAGAAGATACAGAAAGATAACGACAAACAAGAACAGGAGTAAAGCATGGCAAACACGAGCAAAAACAAGAACGACCGCCCGGCGACACTGCCCGACGGCCTCGCCCTCCCGCAGGAGCAGGAGATCGAGAAAGCGATCTTATCGGGGCTTATGGCCTCCCACCGGCATATGCCCACGCTGGCGGCGCAACTGCTGCCGGAGATGTTCACGCTACCGCAAGTGGCGATGGCCTTCGAGGCGTACCTGAACATCTACAACCGGGGGGAGAGCGCCGACGCCCTCTCCGTGGAGAAGGAGCTGCGGAGGATAGCGCCCGATAAGGAGACGCTGGCCACCGACCTGTACCAGCTGGCGCTGGGCGGACGGTATCTGGAAACCAGCGACGAGTACATGCCTACCCACGCACGGCACCTGCGGGAGGCCTACGTGGCGAGGCAGTTCATGCTGAGCTGCTACGACTCGGCCTTGAAAGCCTCACGGCCGGACCGTGACACGGAGGCCTTGCTGAAGGAGATGGACTCGCACGTGGGCCGGCTGATGGAACGGCTCTCGCACGCCACGAACAGCGTAGGCATGAAGGAAGCCACCCTGCTGGCCAAGGAGCGCATGCTGGAGATACAACGCAGGGTGACGGAAGGACGCACGCCGGGCATACATACCGGCCTAGAGGGATTGGACCGGATGACGGGCGGCATGATGCCGGGCACGCTCAACGTGATCGCCGCACGCCCCCGGGTAGGCAAGACGGCCTTCGCCCTCTTCATGGCGCTGAACGCGGCGAGGAACGGGCACCCGGTCTGCCTCTACAGCCTAGAGATGTCGAAGGAGCAGCTGGTGTTCAGGCTGCTGGGATGCATAGCGGACATAGAGCCCTCCAAGATCCTGAAAGGGACCCTCTCCGCCCCCGAGATGAAGAGGATACAAAGGGCCTCCGACGAGCTGGAGCGACTGCCGATATGGATCGACGAGCGCACGGACCTGAGCGTGGCCGACCTGCGTTACCAGATCTCGCTCCGGCGGAAGCAGGGGCGGTGCGAGATGGTGATCGTGGACTACCTCCAACTGATGCTCTCGCCTTCCGAGGACCGCAAGAGCACGAACGACCAGATATCGGCCATCACACGGCAACTAAAGCTGATCGCCAAGGAGAACGACATCCCCGTCGTGCTGCTGAGCCAGCTGAACCGGAATTGCGAGGCGAGACCCACGCTGAAGAACATGCTGTCCGACCTGCGTGACTCCGGCTCCATCGAGCAAGACGCCGATACGGTATTCTTCCTCCGCCGCCTCTCCGTGATGAACATCGACGAGGACCCGGAGACCCGTCTCTCCACCGAGGGCCGGGGTACCCTCTCGATCGCCAAGAACCGGCACGGAGAGTCCGGGGAGGTGCGTTTCTGCCACAACAAGGGGGTTACCCGCTTCACCGACGACCGCACGCCGGTGCCGAACGACCGCAGACCGGCGAAAGCGGAGCTGGATAAAGACCTGTTCGGATGATCGCACGTGACACTTTACTGCGGGTACGGGAAACCGCCCGCATCGACGAGGTAGCGGCCGGGTACCTCACGCTACGGCGCTCCGGCAAGGACCTCGTGGCGCTCTGCCCTTTCCACGACGAGCGTCACCCCTCGTTCCGGATCAGCCCGGCGCTCAATATCGGGAAATGCTTCAGCTGCGGCGAGGCGGCGGACCCCATACGCCTCGTGCGCCACATGGAGGGATGCGGCTTCGAGGAGGCCGTACGGCTGCTGGCCCGCAAGTATGGCATCGAGGTGGAGGAGGAACGGGGCACGGAAGAGGCCGGACGGCACGAGGCACGACAGGCGATCTTACGCGGCAACGAGGCCTTCGCCCGCTCCCTCCTTCCCTACGATCCCGCCGAGGGGATAACGGGCGAGGACGAGAACGGCGAGGAAGACCTCAGGGCGCTCCGTGAGACCTTTTCCCACTTCGGGGTAGGTATCTGCCCGCCCGACGCCCCCGAGGGCTTCAGGCGCTTCCGGAGGCGGCTTGTCTTCCCGGTAAGGACCACCGGAGGGCAGATAGCGGGCTTCGCCGGGCGGTACCGGGGAACGGAGGGGGCGGGAACGGCCAAATACGTCAACTCCGATGACAGCGAGGCGTACCACAAGGGACGTATCCTCTACGGCCTGTACGAGGCGGTGAGGGCCGTCCGCACCGAGGGCGACGTGCTGCTATGCGAGGGGTACAAAGACGTGATCGCCTTCCACGCCGCCGGTATCCGTCACGCCGCCGGGCTTTGCGGCACGGCGCTCACCGAGGATCACGTGCGGATGATACGGAGGCTGACGGGGCACGTCACGCTCGCCCTCGACCCGGACCCGGCGGGACAGGCCGCCACCCTCCGCTCCGCCCGTCTCTTGCTGGCACGGGGATGCGAGGTGGGCCTCCTTCCCCTGCCCGGTGGCATGGACCCGGACGAGGTGTTCCGCCGGCAAGGGGCCGAGGCGCTGCGCAGGCTCGTGCGGACAGAGGCGGTGGATTACCTGAGCCACCGCATCCGGGAGGCGGCGGGGCGGAAAGGCGGGCCCGACGCCGGGGGGATACGGGAGGTGCTCGGGGAGATCCGTCTCGTAGGCTCTCCGCTGGCCGTGTACCGGCGGATGGAGGAGCTCTCCAAGGCTACGGGTATCCCCCTCGACGTATTGCGTGAGGAGTTGTCCGCCTCTCCCGGCGAGCCTGTCCGGACAGGGCCGGCGGAAGTGGCGACAGGCCTCCCTCCCGCACGCCTCCGTGAAAGGGCCTTGCTGCGTTTCTGCCTCGCCAACCACGACCGGATGTTCTACGCCGGGGATGGTAGCGGTATCTCCCTCCCGGCATGGGTCGCCTCCGAGTTGTCCGCCGGCGGGATGCCCCTGACGGAACCCGCCCATCTCGACCTGCTGACTCTCCTCTCGGGAGGCGGCCATCCGGACGGGATCACGGACGAGTCTCTCTCCGCCCTCATCCTCTCCCTCCGTTCCTCCTACCCGGAGGAGGGACCGCCGGAAAGGCTCCCCGACGAACTTTTGCCCGACGAGGCCGAACGCCAGCTCTTCCTCTACGCCGAACCTTTCATACACGACCGGCTACAACGCACGGCCGCACGCCTCCGCTCCGCTACCTCGACCGGTGAGCGGGCGGCATGCCTCGGGGAACTAAGGGATTGTTTCGCCTTGAGCGACCGGATCGGGAGGGCGCTGGGAAGCCAGAGCGTGAGGCGGGTGGAGGGCTGACCCGCCAACCATCAGCCGCCCACAAAAAAACACTACTGTGTTTGGCACCGAACACTATTGTGCCGGGAAGCCAACACAGTAGTATCCGAAGCCAAACACAGTAGTGTCCGGACCGGAAATACGATAGTCCTTTTATTTCATGCTATCCAACCAACGCTTGCCGGATGGCGTGTACATCCAAACGATAAACACCACAAGTATCAATAGCATTACCCCGAAAAGAAATGTCAATGGATTCATAGCTCTTTATTATTTCAAGATTTTATTACCACAGAAAGCTAACCCGACAGAGAACAAGATCCCTACCATGAACATTCCAATCATACTTATCTCTATCTTTTCCGATTGGAATAACATAGCTATTCCACCCAGCACCAACGCCGTGAACGTCAGTTTTGACAAATCGTAAAAATATTTGCCCAACGTCTCACGCTGGCACTTCGCCCGTTCACGGGACTCACCTCTCGCGTCTCGCCGCTTGTCTTTCTCTTTCATACCGTAAATTTTTCATGTCAATCGAATTTTGATAAGGCAAACATACGCTTATTTTTCTTGACAAACAAGCATTCTCCCCCCTAAAATCACCTCTTTACCCCCATTCACCCGACCTCGCCCCCCTTCGTCCCCGTTGACCGGAATCCCACCGGCGGCATGTCGTACCTTTACGACGTAATCAATAAAACACCAGACATTATGCCGATCAAGTACCGATTAGTCTTACGAAAAGACATGACCAAGGGAGCCGCCGCCGGCTCCAAGTTGTATTACGCCGTGAACAAGTCCACCGGCACCTGCGATTTCGAGGAGCTGTGCGACCAGATCGCCGACCGCAGCACCGCCTCCCGGGGCGACGTGCAGGTCGTGGTAGACGGCCTCCTCTACATCCTCAAGCAACGCCTCCAGAAAGGGGAGACCGTCCAGCTGGGCGATCTCGGCCACTTCCAAGCCGTGATCGGCAGCAAGGGCACCAAGCTGGAGTCCGACTTCAACGCCTCCCTTATCAAACGTCCCCGGATCGTCTTCCGTCCGAGCGTGACGCTAAAGAGCGTCACCGGCCTCGCCAAGTTCGAGAAGATCGTGCCCGACGCACCCGCCCCGGGAGGAGGCGACAGCGAATCCCCCGACGAAATCTGACTCAAGGCTCCCCTAGATGAGAAACGATGCACTCCCGCTGACGGGGCGATAAGATCCGTTGGCGGGGATGCCATCCGCACTCCTCCAGCCGCTCCATCAACTTTCCGCTGACACGTATCCACCGGGACAGCTTATCCGAGGCTTTCTTCTTCGACAATAAGGGAAAATAACTCATCGCTATATCACAAAAATAATAGGCGCCGACACCGGTCTCCCGCTTTTCCATACTGATGCTGTTTATTTATTAACTTATTCAAAGATAGTAATTTAAGATTAATTTTCCAAGAAAAATCAAACCATAATTCATCGTATATATCATGAAACAAGCCTATATCTCCACCCACCTTGCCGACGCCCAGTCCGCCGGCGACCGCTTCCACCTAAACCCCATCATCCTCCTTGCCCAAGCCGCCCTAGAAAGCGGCTGGGGCACCTCCCGCCTAGCCCGGGAGGCCAACAACCATTTCGGCATCACTGGCTACGGGGCGAGCAACGCCTTCTGGCACGGGGGCCGCGTCACCGCCCGATACAAGCGGGGCGAGTTGCTGTTCCGCCGCTACGACTCGGCACGCAACTCCTACCTCGACTTCGCCCGCCTCCTCGTCTGCTCCTACCCGCAGGCCGCCGCCATGAGCCGTTTCCCCGCCGACTACGCCAAGGCCATCGCCTACAGCCCCTACATCAGCGAGCTGAACGGCGACAACCGGGAGCGCTACCGGGAGACGCTGGTACAGCTCTGCCGCGAGATCGAACCGATTTACTCATCCCTAAAAAACAACAATTGATATGAATAAGATACGACAAATACTAGCCTTCGTCCGCAGCCTGCTGGATTTCTTGCTAAACCTAGGATCTCACACGCCCCAAAAACAACCGCCCCATGACACGACCGACACTCCCACGGAGCCCACGCCCCCCTTTCCCCCACTTCCGCCTGCTCGCCTTGGCCAGCCTCTTCCTGCTGGCGGCACTCTCCCTCCTGCTAGACATGCGGGAGGCGGCGTTGGCGGCTATCGGGGCGATACTCTCGCTCTCGTCCACTCCTCGCCCGGCCCCTTGAACCTGCTGGGCTGGGGGCTGATACTCTCGGCGGCGCTGAGCTCGCTGGGAAAGATATGGCCCCCTTAGGTGAGAAAAAAACGGCAGAATCAAACTCTTATTGAAAATTATAAGTACTTTTGTAAAAAAAAGCGAATGCACTTGTTGATCTACATAGATATCGCCCTATTCATTTTCATCGCCTTTTTCATAGGCTATGACCTATTTTTTACGTTGGCGTCCTTTTTTCGGAGAAGGTACCGGAAGCACCGGAGCATACGGCTCCAGAAGTTCGCCGTCATCTTCGCCGCCTATAAGGAAGACCAAGTCATACAGGAATCCGTGGAGCGCATCCTCTTGCAAGACTATCCGGCGGACAAATACCGGGTGATCGTGGTATCGGACCATATGCGGGAGGAAACGAACCAAGCGCTCGCCAAGCTCCCGATCGAGCTCCTCACGCCGGATTTCAAGCATAGCATGAAACATAAGTCCATCACCTACGCCTTGGAATACCTGAAAGAGGGAATCGATAAGGTCGTCATCCTCGATGCCGACAACCTCACGGATACGGATTTCCTGACCCGGGTCAACGATATCACGCAAGACAACATCGCCCTGCAAGCGCACCGTACCCTCAAGAACGACAATACGCCGATAGCGGTATGGGACGGTATCTCCGAGGAGATCAACAACACCATCTTCCGCAAGGGGCGGGTCAATGTCGGGATCTCCTCCTCCTTGATAGGCTCCGGCATGGTATTCGACTTCGGATGGCTGAAATCCCACATGCCCCAATGCGGCACTTTCGCCGAGGACAAGGAGCTGGAGATCTATCTCGCCACGGAAAATATCTTTGTCGATTACGCCGAGGACATCCTCGTGTACGACGAGAAGACCTCACGCCAAGAGGTCATGGCACGGCAAAGATCCCGCTGGTTCCATGCCCAACTGCTGGCATTCTCTTTGATCATACGGCATCTCGACCTCCGTACCCTCAACTGGAATTATATGGACAAGGCGGTCCAATGGTTCCCGCTCCCGAGAATATTAAAACTGATCATCCCGTCCCTCCTCGCCTTGGCATGGAGCCTCACGGTTTTCCCGCTTGCCCTGAAATGGTATGGGCTAATACTGGTCAGCATCTTGACGTATACGCTGGCTATCCCCCGGAAGATGCATACCCGGAAGCTCTACATGAACCTGTCGAGGCTCCCTTTTCTCTTTTGCGTCTTGATAAAAGGATATATAGCCTCCTTGCGCCGGGTGAAGGAGAAGGACACCAGCTTCCAGAGTACTCCTCATGACATAACGATAAAAAATAAAGAAAATAATGGCTAAAAAAGTATCCATCATCACCATCAATTACAATGGGAAGGATGATACCGTAGACCTAATCGAGTCGTTCGGTCGGTACGAGACCTATCCTTATGAGATTATCATCATCGATAATGGCTCGAAAAATCACGGCGAACACCGCGTACTCAGTAAATATAGCCCCAAGCCGATAGTGATTCGCAGCGACAAGAACCTCGGGTTCGCCGGCGGGAACAACCTAGGGATTTCATACGCCGACGGTGATTATATCCTGTTTCTCAACAACGACACGATCATCAACCAACCGATACTGGAGAACCTAGCAAGGGCTCTCGACAACAATCCGCAAATAGGATGTGTCTCCCCCAAGATAGCGTGCTGGCCTGAGAAGAAGCAGCTACAGTACGCAGGCTCCACCCCGATGAGCCCGGTTACCCTCCGCAACGAGAATATCGGATTCGGTCAAACCGACACGGGACAATTCAATAAATCCCGCTATACGGCATTCGCCCACGGTGCGGCCATGATGATCCGGACCACGGATATCAAGAAGTTCGGGATGATGCCTGAATTTTATTTTCTCTATTACGAGGAGCTGGACTGGTGCGTGCAAATAAGGCGGGCCGGGCTGAAAATCTGGTACGAGGCTACCTCCACCGTCTATCATAAGGAGAGCATGAGCGTAGGGAAACAAAGTCCGCTTCAGGTCTATTATCATACCCGCAACCGCCTTTTATTCGCCAAACGATCGATCGATAAAAGGGATGAAAGGATTTACTCATACATCTACCAAACCCTAGTGGCTTTCCCGAAACGCCTCTCGATCTATCTCGTAAAAGGGAAATTCCGGCTGATCGGGGCGCTAGGCAAGGGATTAATAAACGGATTAATCGCAATCAACAAGGATATGAATTATGGAAAAGAGCTGTCAAGTCATTGAGATCCTCTTCTGGATCGGGATCGGGATCGTTTTCTATACCTATCTGGGGTATGGGATCGTATTATACCTTATGGTCAAGATCAAGGAGCTGTTCGTTAAACCCCGGCTCCCCCGCCTTCCCGAGACACTACCGGAGGCCACGTTGCTGATAGCCGCCTACAACGAGGAGGCGATCGTGGCGAGCAAGATGGTGAATTGCAGACAACTGGATTATCCGGCGGATAAGCTGAGACTGGTCTGGATCACCGATGGAAGCAATGACAACACGAATGAGAGACTGAAAGAGTACCCGGAGGTCACCGTACTGTACCAACCGCGGCGACAAGGAAAGACCGCCGCCTTGAACCGAGCCCTCCCCTACGTCAATACCCCCTACGTCATCTTCACCGACGCCAACACGATGCTGAACAAGGGCACCATCAAGGAGATCATACGCCAGTTCAGCGACCCACGGGTAGGCTGCGTGGCCGGAGAGAAACGGGTAGAGATACAAGCCGAGCAAGGAGCCACCGCCGGAGAAGGCATATACTGGAAATACGAGTCCGCCCTCAAGCGACTGGACTACCGCCTATACTCCGCCGTCGGAGCGGCAGGCGAGCTCTTCGCCATCCGTACCTCCCTCTTCGAGCAGATGCCCCCGGATACCCTGCTGGACGATTTCATCCTCTCCCTGCGCATAGCGATGAGAGGCTACAAGATCGCCTACAGCAAAGAGGCGTACGCCCTCGAGAGCGCCTCCCTGAACATGCGGGAGGAGGAGAAACGTAAAGTACGCATATCGGCCGGAGGATTGCAATCGGTATGGCGGCTACGGGGATTATTGAATATCTTCCGGTACGGGATACTGAGCTTCCAATACATCAGCCACCGGGTACTGCGCTGGACGCTGACGCCGGTCGTGCTCTTCGCCCTCCTGCCCCTCAACCTGCTCCTTGCCTGTACCGGGCATACCCTTTACACGGTCATCCTTGCCCTGCAATTAGCGTTTTACCTGCTGGGATACTTGGGGTATAAAATGGAAAAACGGAACATCCGGAACAAGCTATTATTCATTCCTTATTACTTTTTATTCATGAATATCAATGTCATACGAGGATATAGCTATCTCGCTAAGCATAAAGGCACAGGCGCTTGGGAAAAAGCCAAACGAGGCGCGGGATAAAAAAATAAAAAAATAGATGGATAAATAGTCGTTATATGTCGACTTTAATTAATACTTTTGCGCTATTGATACTATTTGAATATCAAGAAAACTAGAACACAATTTAGATACAATGGATAAATTGGCCTCAGAGTATAAAGTTCTTATCGTAGATGATGTCCCTACAAACGTCATGCTAGTACAAGCCATACTGAAGAAAGAGGGATATACGCTTTTGACTTGCGACAGCGGGACAAAAGCGCTACGCATAGCTAACGAGAAACACCCAAATCTGATATTACTCGATATCATGATGCCTGAGATGGACGGATATGAGGTCCTCCAGCATCTGAAAAGCAATCCCGAGACTACGGATATACCCGTGATTATCATGTCCGCCCTAAGCGATATGCAAAGCATCGTGAAAGGTTACCAATTGGGCGCCACCGAATACGTCACAAAGCCTTTCCAACGTGAGGAGCTGGTGAAGAGGGTGGCCCACCGCTACGAGCTTTACAGCATCAAGCGCATCAAGGCCGAGCTGGAGAACACGATCGAGTCTAGGGATACGCTATACTCCGTTATCGCCCATGACCTGCGTTCCCCGCTAGGCTCGTTGAAAATGATGAATAACGCCATCTTGATGATGGTGGACAAGGAGCGGGTAGGCGACGAGGTGTACGAGATGATCCAGATGATGAACAAGACCTCCGAGGAGATCTTCCTCTTGCTGGACAACCTGCTGAAATGGGCCAAGAACCGCTTGAACAAGCAGCACGTATATAAGCAACAGACCGACATAAACAGTATCATCGATAGTACCGCCGAGATGTATGTCCCGATGGCGGCGCAAAAAGGCGTGAAGATTATCCTAGAAAATCTGGATAAAGAGCTGGTAGGCTTGGTCGATATCGATATGCTCAAGACGATTATCCGTAACCTGATCTCTAACGCCATGAAGTTTAGTTTCGAGGGGGGCACGATCACCTTATCCTCACGCTCCGAGGGGGATTTCGTAACCGTTAGCGTGAAAGATACCGGCAAGGGCATCAAGAAAGAGGATCAAGACAAGCTCTTGAAACAAGACTCGCATTTCACGACCTACGGGACGAAGAACGAGAAAGGCTCCGGTCTGGGATTGATGCTTTGCAAGGACTTCGTGGAGCTTCATGGAGGAAAGCTTTGGTTCGAGTCCGAGGGCGAGGGCAAAGGAACGACCTTCCTGTTCTCGATGAAGGCGCTGAACCAAGAGGCATAGCCGATCGACGTACCGCCTGTCTCTACCGATCGTAGACAAGTGTCGTACAAACAAACTAAATATTTCGTATATTTGCATCCCGGATTAATATCCGGGATTTTTTTGTGTGCCGAGGTGACATTAGGTACATTATTATTTATCGTATAAACATTATTATCGTATGTATACCGTAATTAAACGTATGGAGATCTCCGCTTCCCATAGCTTGAGATTGTCCTACCCCAGCAAATGTGAGAATCTACATGGTCACAATTGGATGATCACGGTTTATTGCCGCTCCAAGGAATTAAACGCCGATGGCATGGTAGTCGATTTCAGCCATATCAAGAGATCGGTGAAATCCCTGTTGGACCACCAGAACTTGAACGATATCCTGCCTTTCAACCCGACGGCGGAGAACATAGCCTTTTGGGTATACGAGCAGATCCCGTCTTGTTTCAAGGTAGAGGTAAAAGAGTCTGAGGGTAACACGGCGATCTATGAGGAAGATTAACGAGATATTCTACAGCTTGCAAGGCGAAGGGTTCCATACGGGGACTCCCGCCGTATTCGTCCGCTTCTCCGGTTGCAACCTGAGATGTAGCTTCTGCGACACCCGCCACGAGGAGGGCGTAATGATGACGGACGAGGAGATCGTGGAGAAGGTATCTTCCTTTCCCGCACGGATGGTGATCCTGACGGGAGGAGAACCTAGTCTGTGGATCGACAAGGCGCTTATATCCCGCTTACGTGAGGCGGGGAAACAGATCTGTATCGAGACCAACGGCACACGCCCCTTGCCCGACGGCATCGACTGGGTGACTTGCTCGCCCAAGGAGAACGCCCCGGTGGTATTGGAAAGAGTCGACGAGATAAAGGTGGTTTATACCGGGCAAGACCTGTCCGCATACGCCGAAATCCCCGCACGGTACCATTTCCTGCAACCCTGCTCCTGCCAAAATACGAAAGAGGTAGTGGATTACATCCTCCGGCATCCCCGGTGGAGACTAAGTCTGCAAACCCATAAACTGATCGATATCCAATAGATAGGATGAGACGGGGGCATGCCCCGTCTCTACTGCTATAGATAACGGACTTCCTTACCCCTCACGGCGTCATTCACCTCTCCATCGCCATAGGCCAACTCGCCATTCACGAAAGTCTTCCATACGCCATGGTGGAACGTATAGCCCTCGAAAGGAGACCAGCCGCATTTGTACAAGATATTCTCCTTCGATACCGTCCAAGTCTGCTCCGGATCGATCAATACGATATCGGCGTAGTATCCGGGACGGATGTATCCCCTCCTATCGATACGAAACAGCTCCGCCGGCATATGCGCCATCTTCTCGACCACCTTCTCGTACGTGAAACGGCCTTCCATCGCCAGCTCCAACATCGTGATCAAGGAGTGCTGGATAAGCGGTCCTCCGGAAGCCGCCTTCAAGCAAGAGCCTTGCTTCTCCTCCGGTAGATGCGGGGCATGGTCGGTAGCCACGATATCGATCGTATTGTTATTGACCGCCTCACGCAGCGCCGCGCGATCCTCGATCGTCTTGATAGAAGGATTCCACTTGATACGATTACCGAATTGGGCGTAGTCGCCGTCATGAAACCACAGATGGTGCACGCAGACCTCGCCGGTTATCTTTTTCTCGCTCAAGGGAAGATGGTTACTGAGCAACGATAATTCCTTTTCCGTGGAGAGATGCAGGATATGCAAACGGGAATCCAAGCGGGTAGCCAGTTCAACCGCCTCGGCCGAGCATTGGTAGCAGGCCTCCTCGCTACGGATCTTGCTATGGAAAGAGATATCCAGATCCTCGCCATGCAGGTTCGTGTAATACTGGATATTACGCCGGATCACCTCCTCTTTCTCCGCATGGATGGCGATCAGCATACCGGCCTCGCCGAAGATACGCTCCAACGAGTCTTTCTTGTCCACCAGCATATTTCCCGTAGACGAGCCGAGGAAGAGTTTCAGCCCCGGCACACGGCTACGATCCAGCCTGCGGATCTCGTCCATATTATCGTTTGTCCCACCGAAGAAGAAGGAGTAATTCGCACGGGAGACCTCGGCGGCACGGTTGAATTTCCATTCCAGATCGGCGATCGTCGTGGTCTGTGGCTTCGTGTTCGGCATGTCCATGAAGGTCGTCACGCCACCGGCCACGGCCGCACGGCTCTCGGTCCCGATATCCCCCTTATGGGTAAGCCCGGGGTCCCGGAAATGCACCTGATCATCGATGACGCCCGGTATCAACCATTTCCCCGTAGCGTCGATCACTTGGTTCGCCTCGGCACGCACGTTCCCGGGAACCTCCCCCTCGAACACCGCCGCGATCTTATCCCCCTCCACCAACACCGAGCCGATAAAAGAACGGCCCTCGTTGATGATTCTCGGATTTTGGATTAATATTTTATTCATCTTTCTTATCCTATTATAAATTGTCAAACTCTGTTTTCATTAGGCATGGCTCGCATGTTTCCTCGGATACTTCCTGAAGAAACTCCACCATTTCAACTGAAGGACGCCGAATAAAGCCTCCCCGAATATCGAAGAGTTCATCTTGGAGACACCCAAGGCACGGTTGATAAAGATGATCGGCACCTCCACGAGCTTGAAGCCGCACTTATAAGCCGTAAACTTCATCTCCACCTGAAAGGCGTATCCCTTGAAATGGACACGGTCCAGATCGATCGTCTCCAGCACCTCACGGCGGTAACATTTAAAACCCGCCGTCGTATCCTGTATCTTCATACCCGTGACGATACGGACATACACCGAGGCGAAATAAGACATCAACACACGGCCCAACGGCCAGTTCACCACATTCACCCCGTTGCAATACCTCGACCCGATGGCTACGTCGGCACCCTGCCCGGTACAAGCGGCGTATAGCTTCGGCAGGTCATTGGGATTATGACTGAAATCGGCGTCCATCTCGAAAATAAAATCATATTTATGCTCGATAGCCCATTTAAAACCCCGGATATAAGCGGTACCCAATCCCAGCTTCCCCTTACGCTCCACGATAAAAAGACGCTCCGGGAACTCCTTCTGCAAGCCCTTCACGATAGCCGCCGTCCCATCCGGAGAGCCATCATCGATCACCAAGATATGAAACACTTTCTCCAGCCCGAACACGGCACGAATGATATTCTCAATATTCTCCTTCTCGTTGTATGTAGGAATAATGACGATACTGTCTGACATATACTTTAATCAATTAATTTTTAGCTCATTATATATACGACTGTAAACCATTTGTAAATTACTCTCCAAAGTTACATATTTTTTCTGTGTAAATCTATCATCCAGTTAGCCCATTCGTCTGTTCCATGATAAGCAAATGTATTTTGGCTTTTCACTCAACTTCTCCGATTTCCCCCTAAATGCCTAATACTCAAATTAAGCTGCTTTATTCTTCCACTTTTATTCGATTATTCCAGCGTTTTTCCGTAAGTTTGTCTTCATTAATTTCTAACGCTTGTAAAATTAAGTACTATGAATATACAGCAACTCGAATATATCCTAGCGGTGGATACTTATCGTCATTTCGCAAAGGCAGCAGAGCATTGTAGGGTGACACAACCGACATTGAGTATGATGATCCAAAAGCTGGAAGACGAACTAGGTATTAAATTGTTCGATCGAAACCTGCAACCCGTTCGCCCCACACCTGCCGGACGTAAGGTTATTGAGCAAGCGAGAAATGTCCTCTATCAGGCTTCTCTTATCAAAGATATCGTGAACGAGGAGGAACAGTCATTGAAAGGTACGTTCCGCTTAGCGGTGCTACCGACTATCGCCCCTTATTTGCTACCTCGCTTTTTCCAGCAATTATCGGAAAAGCATACGGATCTTGACATCCGTATGCTGGAAATGAAAACCGCTCCCACTATGGCCGCCCTGCAAAACGGGGAAATCGATGCCGCTATCATAGCGAACCAGCCCACAGAATCCTATTTACAAGGAGACATATTATATTATGAGCAATTCTTCGGATACGTGGCTCATAATGAATCTATCTTCAAAAAGGATTTGATCCGTACCGCCGATATCAACGACGAGCGGTTGTGGCTGCTGGACGAGGGACATTGCTTCCGTGACCAGCTGATGCGTTTCTGCCAGATGGAGAAGGTAAAGGTTCGCCAAGCCGCTTACCGTTTAGGTAGCCTAGAGACATTTATGCGTATGGTGGAAAGCGGTAACGGTATTACGTTCATCCCGGAATTGGCTACCCTGCAGTTAAGTAAAGAGCAGAAAGAATTGGTACGTCCGTTCGCCATTCCCAAGCCGACACGGGAGATCGTCTTTGTCACCCGTAAAGATTTTATCCGGCATACCGTAGCGGGTATTTTAATAGAGAGCATCAAGAAAGCGGTACCTAAAGAAATGTTGACTTTGCAGCCCGGACAAAAGGTTGTGTGATTTTTTTGATAAATCCCATAGGGTATTTCTTTCCTGGGCGATCATATAAGTACAAAGTGATTATTTACCATTAAAACAATACAAATATGAAAGCGCTCTGTAAACAAACTATGGGATTTATCCTGATGATACTGTTGGCTTGCGGTGTAACCTCTATAAAGGCACAGGATAGCGCAGACGATGAGTTTATCACTGTCAGCGGTGTAGTAAAAGACAAGCAAACACGAAAAAAACTGGAATACGTAAATATCTCTATTCCGGGAACCAACGTGGGAACGATCACCAATAATGACGGTGAGTTCTCTATCAAAGTGAAAAACGGCCTCCATGCCAGACAAGTAGAAGTATCGCATATCGGATATTTGAATGGCTTGATCCCCGTAAACGATAAGGACATATTAGAATGTACGGTATTACTCGAACCGAACATGAATACGCTCAGCGAAGTCATTATCCGGGCCGGAGATCCTCGATATATCGTAGAGGAAGCGATTGAGAAAGTAAATAAGAATTACATTACCACGGGTAGCATGCTTACCGGGTTCTACCGGGAGACCGCACAAAAAGGCCGTCGCTATATCAATATATCGGAAGCGGTTATCGATGTTTACAAAACTCCCTATAAGGACAGGAACGTGGAACGGGATCGGGTACAGATCTATAAAGGACGTAAATTATTGAGCGAGAAGGCTAGCGATACATTAGCCGTGAAATTATTGGGAGGCCCTAACCTATCCGTTTACGTGGATGTAGTGAAGAATCCGGATTTATTGCTCGACCCGAATATCTTACCTTATTACGCCTTCCGTATGGAAGAAAGCGTGATGTTAAACGACCGACCGCATTACGTAATCAGTTTCCAACCTCAAGCGATCTTGCCTTACGCTTTATATTACGGCAAATTATATATCGATAAGGAACGGCTTTCCTTCAGCCGTGCGGAATTCGCCCTCAGCATGGATGACCGGAATAAGGCTACCGAGGCCATCCTCCGCAAAAAGCCTTTTGGCTTGCGATTTAAACCCGTGGAGGTAGCTTTCCTCGTAACTTACAAAGAACGTGACGGCATGAGCTATCTGAGTTATATCCGCAATGAGGTTCGCTTTAAATGCGACTGGAAACGAAAACTTTTCTCTACCAACTACACGATCGTATCCGAGATGGTCGTTACCGATGGTAAAGAACAAAATAACTCCATCCCCTACCGGATGTCTTTTAAAGCGGATCAGTCTCTATCCGACAAGGTATCGGACTTCGCCGACGAGAACTTCTGGGGAGCTTACAACATTATCGAGCCTACCGAGTCTTTGGAGAATGCGGTATATAAATTAAAGAAGCAACATAAAAATTGACCGTGTAAATATACTATCGACAATGATATGGACAAATCATTATCTTTGTCCATTATCAATTATCTGTTGAAACCAAATTATTATGGATTTGTTCGTACTCAAAAAGATCAAGGAAGGGGATATTAAAGCATTCGAAAGTATTTTCAGGCTTTATTATACCCCTCTTTGCCTGTACGCAACCAGTATAACAGGAGAGCAGGAAGTCGCGGAGGAGATCGTTCAGGACTTGTTTTATGTATTCTGGAAAGAAAGAGAATCTCTTCCAATCTTACGTTCCATCAAGAACTACCTTTATGGAGCTACCCGGAACCGGTCCTTACAATATCTGGAGCATCGGGAAGTACGATACCGATACCGGAATACGGTTTTAGCCGGAGAGAATCCGGAATCCGAATCGTATACCCCGCAAGATCAACTTGAGTACAAAGAATTGCAATCCTTGGTCAACCGGACATTAGGTAAATTGCCCGAACGCCGCCTCCGGATCTTTCGGATGCACCGTTTCGAAGGAATGAAATACGCGGAGATAGCCTCCAGCCTCTCATTGTCCATAAAGACAGTAGAAGCGGAAATGACCAAGGCACTACAAACACTAAGAAAAGAAATCGAGAATTATACCTAACAGTTATGAATCAAATAGAAAAAAATAAATCGAAGACAGACCAAGCATGGGCACAATTATACACTCGCTTGGAGCAAGACGGGCTGCTGGATAAGCCAATTTCCGGTACACAAATCCCATACCGGATCGGACTCATGAAATGGGCCGCCGCTATCATTATACTTTGCGTATCGGTAGCTACAGCTATTTTCCTTGGACAAGAACGGACACCGGAGACCACTCTGCTCACCCTGCATAATAACGAGGCTTCCACCACCTTGGTCACGACTTTGGAAGACGGGTCTATCGTTTATCTGGCCGATAACAGCCAGTTAAGCTATCCGGAACATTTCCAAAGAGAAAAAAGAGAGGTGTCTCTATTAGGAAACGCCCTTTTTGATGTAAGCGGGAATAAGGAACGTCCTTTCCTAATCGAGACAGAGCAGGCCCGGATCGAGGTATTGGGAACCTCATTCAATATCAAAAGCTCGGATAAAAGCGCCTTTGAATTGGCCGTTCGCCGGGGATTAGTGAAAGTGACACTCAAGAAGAACGGAGAACAAACGCTGGTAAAGGCCGGTCAAACCGTATCCTTATTCTCCAACCGTTTACAAGTAGCTCCGACTCAAGATAACGAACAATTTTCCGATTACACCCGCCGTATCCAGTTTAAGGATGAGCGCTTAGGAGATATCTTGCATGTAATTAATCTGGAGTATCCGATGATGCCATTGAAGACAACGGCTGATTTAGAGAATAGACGGCTGACCGTTAGTTTCTATAATAACTCACCCGCAACGATGGCTGAACTGATCTGCGCGGCGTTAAAACTAAAATGTACACAACAAAATAATATATGGATGATTTCCGAACCTTGAGACAGCTGATCGTAGGATGGTTGCTGTTACTCGTAGCTCTCATCCCTATGAATGCCCAGAATGGTAACGTACTGGGACAGGTCATACGATTGCCTAAATCAAAAGGAAATATCTACCAATTGCTGGGACTCGTCACGGAACGTTCCGGCTATCTTTTTATATACGACAGTAAGATTATCGATAATGAACAAACAACATCGATAAAAGGTGGAGATTATACGATACAAGAAGCTATATACGCTATTACCGGTAATAAAAATCTGGCGATCCGTACGATAGAGAACCATCTCTTGCTTTATCTGCCAGAGAGTCCCTCCGCTCCTAAAAGCGCATCCGTAACTCCCGATTCCATACAAACCTATTTCTCGATAGAAGGTTCTTTACAGGATCAATATACCCATGAGCCAATCGCGTTCGGATCGGTAGGAATCGGCGAGGCCGCTATCGGCACCATCACCAACCAGAATGGAGAGTTCCGATTGAAATTACCGGACTCACTCCGATTATCCAAGGTACGTTTCTCTCATATCGGCTATCTTCCCCAAGAGATAGATGGTCGGGAGTTAATAGATAAACATACCGTCTTATCCCTAGAGCCTAAAGTAATCTCCATCCAAGAAGTTATCGTGCGTCTAACCAATCCGAAACGCTTATTACAGGAGATGCTGGACGAGAGAAGAAGCAATTATTCCCAGCACCCGATTTACCTTACCACATTTTACAGAGAAGGCGTTGAACGTAAAAAAGGACTCGTAGGACTGACCGAGGCTGTTTTTAAGGTATATAAGGCATCTTACCACAGCAATGCCTTGGCCGATCAAGTGAAACTACTAAAGATGCGCCGCATCAGTAACGAGCAGGAAAAGGACACGTTGATCACAAAAATGAAGTCGGGTATCTACTCCTGCCTTGTCTTGGATTTGATGAAACAGTTACCGGAGTTTCTGGATCCTAGCCCGGATTCACCCTATACATACGCCCATACCGACATCACGGTAGTGGATGATCGACTTGCTAACGTCATCTCTTTCGAGCAACGAAAGAGTATCAATGAACCGCTTTATCGGGGACAGATATATATCGACATGGAAAATAATGCCTTATTAAGGGTGAACTTTGAGGTCAATCCCCAATATATCGAGCAAGCGGCCGGCATGTTCGTCGAGAGAAAAAGCCGGAATTTACGGATCACGCCCCAGAAAGTAGCCTATACGGTATCTTACAAGCAATGGAATGGCACCTACTACATTAACCATATCCGGGGAGATCTGCATTTTAAAATTAAAAAAAGAAGACAACTTTTTAACACAAATATTTTACATACTTGGTTCGAAATGGTTACCTGTAAGATAGATACAGCCAATGTGAACCGCTTCTCACGCATTGAATCCCTTCCCACCCGCACGGTTTTCTCGGATACTCACTTCAACTACGACGAGGGTTTCTGGGGAGATTTTAACGTAATATTACCCGAAGACAAACTGAATGAGGCTATTAGCAGAATCACCTCAAAGATAGAGGAAACGAACTACTAATCCCCTGAAAATCATAAAGAGAGCCTTTTCGCAAAGGCTCTCTTTATAGGTTTTTAATAGGTATTAGTCTTTAAGGCAAAAAGATTGTTTAGGTTATCTGCATGCAAAGATGGGCTAATTAATATAATTGAGCAAATAAAAAAAGATATTGTACAACACATTTTTTTAAGTTTATCGAAATTTCTTTGCAGCTTGTGTTACTTTTTAACAATTACAGACTCCAATAGATCATCTGATGGATGCTACCTCGATAGACTCCTTTCACGTCCGCCAACACGGCATGTTCGTTCGTGATCGACATGAAGTAGGACTCATCCAGCTTCAAATAAGTCGTATGAGCGACAGCTACCACTACCGCGTCATATTTCTTCCCGGGCTTCTCTACCAACCGGATACCATACTCTCGCAATACTTCCGAGGGGGAAGCGAACGGATCCATCACATCGACCTCGGCTCCGAAGTCCTTAAACTCATTGATAATATCGGCTACTTTCGAGTTACGTATATCCGATACGTTTTCCTTAAAAGTCATACCCATCACCAACACATGCGCTCCTAGGATATTTTTCCCCTGCGAGATAATCTTTTTCACGACCTTCTTTCCGATATACCGTCCCATGGAATCGTTCACGTAGCGACCGGAGTTGATCATCTTCGTGTGATATTGCAATTCTTTGGCTTTATGCACCAGATAGTAAGGATCTACCCCTATACAATGCCCACCTACCAATCCGGGAGAGAAAGGCAGGAAATTCCATTTCGTTCCGGCGGCTTTCAAGACATCAAACGTATTTACCCCCATTCGATCGAAAATAATGGAAAGCTCGTTCATAAGGGCTATATTCACATCACGCTGGGTATTCTCGATAATCTTGGCGGCTTCGGCTACCTTGATACTAGGCGCACGGTGCACCCCCGCTTGAACGACCAGCTTATAGACTTCCGATATCGTTTCCAAAGCTTCGGCATCGCAGCCGGAAACGATCTTCACGGTATTTACCAAGGTATGTACCTTATCACCCGGATTGATTCGTTCCGGTGAATATCCAACCTTAAAGTCCTCTCCTACTCTCAACCCTGAAACCTCCTCCAAGATCGGGATGCAATCCTCTTCCGTACATCCCGGATATACGGTAGATTCGTATACTACATAATCGCCTCGTTTAAGGACTTTGCCTACCGTGCGAGTCGCACCCAACAAAGGGGATAGATCCGGCTCGTTATGGCTGTCTATCGGGGTAGGAACAGCTATCACGTAAAAAGAAGCCTCCCTTAGCTTCTCTATAGAAGAAGTAAATGTGATGTCCTTATGTTCAAATACCTCAGAGGAAAGCTCACCACACGGATCTATACCGTTCCGAAGCTTGTCCAAGCGATCCTCGTTGATATCAAATCCGATAACGGAAACATGTTTAGCGAATTCCATCGCGATAGGAAGCCCGACATATCCTAGTCCGATTAGGGCAAGTTTTGTTTGTTTATCTAGTAACTTTGTATACATCTTATTATTTCATCATTCTACTTAAAAAGTCCGGGTTCCAAGGAGTGTCCCAAACAGACGAGATTGTATGCAAATGTAGCAATCTTCAGTTTACCTAACGGAATAAAGGACGTTTTATTTCATAAAGAAGGTCCCTTATCTCGTTTCCAAAATAAGGGACCTTGTCTTCTAAGTATAAATATGTTTCTTTTACTGCAAACGGCGGATACCTATAGCCTTGTTATATTGGGCTAAAGAAGCCTTTTGCTGATACCAAGTCTGGATCAAGCTACTGTAAGACTGAATCCATGACAATTGGGCGGAGAGCACATCCAAGATCGGTAGTTTACCCTCGTTGTAGCTGAAGGTATTCAAATCAAGGTTCTCCTCGGCAATCTTACAAGCCTCTTCCGCGACGGTAATTTGTTTCGTATACTCGGTTAGGCTTGTCCATGCGTTCGCTACCTCTTGAGCGATCTTATCACGCGTATTGTCCAAGGCGTATTCCTTACTACGAAGGATGGCCTTCTGGGAATTTACCTCCTTGAAACGGGCTCCCCAACGGAACAAAGGTATCTTCAAGGAAGCGAAGACGGCCGGAGTCCACAACTGGTCCGAACCTTTCACGTTCAACATCGGCGTACCCCAAGTACCTTGAAAACCGATCGCCAAAGACGGGTTATATTTCGCCTTCGACAAATTGATCTGTCTCTTTTGATACTCTATGTTCAACTCGGAAATAGCGTAGTCCGGACGATTCCGAAGAGCTACATCCTCTCCTACTTGCAACGGCAAGGCCAGATAGGTCGTAATGGAATCTTCCACCTCGATCGGGTCTAACGGAGATACACCCATCAATGAGTTCAAGTTCTGTAACGCGATCTGATATTCCTTATAAGCCGAGCTTTTATTCAATTCCGCTTCTTTCAAGCGGGACTCCACTTGCAATAAATCGGTCTTACTGATCTGGCCGTCATTGAAACGGATCGTCAACACGTTCGCCAACTCCCCGACAATGTCTACATACTGGCACATCACATCGTACATACCTTTACGTGCGGCGGCCGTCCAATAGTTCAAATCGGCGGAATAAACGATATTATCCGTTGTCAATTCTTCCGCTTGCTCGGTGATCTTGCCTTGTACCTGAGCTGCCTTATAGTTATTATAGATCTGTCCGCCGGCATAGATGGGCTGGCTCACCGTAGCGCCTAGGCTATACGTATTATGGTCCATCTCTACGGACATGCCCGGTCCGAAATCCAAATCATATTTATTGATACGATACTGATAACTGCCGGAGAAGTCTACCGAAGGGAAGAAACCGGTCTTAGCGGCCTTGATCGCATGCTGCATAGCGATACGCTCCTCAGAGCTTTGCTTGATTTGACGGCTGTATTCAAGGACCCGTTCCTTATATTCCACAGCCGATAGCCGGGTGTCTTGCGCTTTAGCGGACAAGGCACCCAACAATAAACAACCTATGATTATTTTATTTCTCATACCTTTTACTCTGATTTAATCTTAAAGAAAACACAATAAGTAACCGGAAGCACGAAGATCGTCAAGATCGTAGATACGAACAGACCACCCATGATGGTAGCCGCCATACCGGCGAACATAGCGTCACCCAACAACGGCAACATACCTAAGATCGTCGTACCGGAAGCCATCGTCACCGGAACGATACGGGTTTTCGTTGCCTCTATCACGGCATTCACCGGAGACAAGCCCGCGTTCAATTGTAAACCGATCTCGTCCACCAGCACGATCGCATTCTTGATATTCATACCGATCAAGCCCAACAGACCCAGCATAGCAAAGAAGTCGAGGGACTTACCGAACACCAACAATCCCAATACCACACCAATGAAGATCAACGGCAGCATCGCCATGATCAATACCGGTTTCCGGTAATATTTCGGGAATAAGAATAACAAGGTGACATAAATCAAACCGAACATCAACGGGATATTAGCGGCGATCGCCTTATTACCTTTATCTTGCTCGGATTGCTCACCGAAATACGTCATCTTATATCCTTCCGGCACCTGAATCTTCTCCTGTACCTCTTTCCACAAATGACTGAAAGCAGCCATCGTATTGGCGCCACGCTTCGGCTCACACTGCATAAGCATACACGGCTCACGGTTGAATCGTCTCACTACGTTAAACTCATAATCCAGCGAGAAATCATCGATCACCTGCTCCACTTTTACCGAACGGCCTTTAGCGCTATAAACCGGCAAAGTCTTTATATCATTCAGACTGATAGAATCCTTATCCGCATCTTTCAGTAAGATCGGCATAAACACGTCGCCCTCACGATACTCACCCAAAGGTACGCCATTCGTAGCCGAACGCAAGGAATAAGCCACCTGCTGACGGGTAATACCCAGACGCAAACCTTTCTCTTGGGAATATAGCGGCTTCCATACCGGAACCTTGTTACCCCAACTATTGCGAACCTCCATCACCTGATCATAATTCCGGGCGATCTCCTGCGCCCTTTGCGTCAAGGCAACCAACGTATCTACGTTATCGCCGATAAAACCGATCTCGATCGCCGCATCCGGAACCGGAGACAAGGCGAACAAAGCCGAACGGGTCAATATATTCGGATAGTTAGCGACCATATAATCGTAGAACTTACCCTCTTCCGCTTGCGCATCCTCCGGATCTTGTGTCTCGATCAACACATTGGCGAAGTTTGGCTTCGGACCGATAGAAGAACTGGCCAAGTAATAACGTACCGGCGAACCTCCCAAGGTAAACGAGTATGATTTGATATTCTCATTCTTGCTGAGATATTCCTCCTCTATCTTCTTCACGTTCGTCTCCACGTCGTAGATGCTATATCCTTCCGGGAAGATCAAGTCCGCACGGAAATAAGGCTTGCTCATGATCGGGAAGAAACTCTGCGGCATGATGCTCATCACGAACAAGGAAAGGAATAACGTAGCTACCACGGTAGAGATCGTTACATATCTACGCTTGATCAAACGGCCCAATACCGACTCAAATTTATGATACAGCTTCGTATCGTACGGGTCTTTGCTCTCACCCGGTTTCGCCTCTTTCAAGATAAAATTACCGAAGGTAGTCGTTTGCGTCAAGGCCAAGACCCAGCTTAATCCCAAGGATACCGCCAATACGATAAACAACGGTTTCACGATCTCGGCCACGGATGCCGGTGCCAAGTACATCGGCAAGAAAGAACATACGGCGATAAAGGTAGCGCCCAACAACGCCCACTGCGGTTTCGTCGCGCCATCGATCAACGCCTGATAACGGGAAAGTCCCCGCTTGATACCGACTTGGGCATTATCCGTCACCACGATAGCGTTATCCACCAACATACCCATAGCGATAATAAAGGCCGCCAACGAGGTTCGGTTCAAGCCGACACCCCAGATCAACATGATCAATAAGGTACCACCTACCGAGAACAACAACGAACTACCGACCAACATACCGGCACGAGACCCCATCACGATAAAGATAATCACGATAACGATCAACAACGACTCGATCAAGTTCAAGATAAAACCGTTGTTCGCCTCATCCGCGATCTTGTTCTCCGGATAGATCGTTTTCAGGTCCATACCCACCGGGAACAGCTGCTCCATCTCCGCTAAATGATCCGCCACGGCGTTACCCACGGCAACCACATCGTCTTTCGAACCGGTAGCGACACCGATACCGATGGCACGCTTACCGTCCACACGCATCAGGTTCGAGGGAGGGTCCATATAACCACGCTCTACCGTAGCGATATCTCCCAAACGAACCTCACCGCCACTTTTCGTCACGATCAATTGGTCCCGGATATCTTGTATATCCTTATACGTACCTTCCGCACGCAAACGCAATTGATAATTACCGGTATTGATATCTCCCGTATTCACCAACAAGTTCTGCGTTTGCATCACCTGCTGGATAGCGTTCGGGTCGATACCTAGGTTAGCCAGTTTCGGGATAGAGATCTTTACGTTGACAACTTGTGTCTGTTCACCGAATAGGTAGACCTTCTGTACACCCGGTACAGGAGATAGCTCCGTCTTGATCTTTTGCGCCCAATTACGCAGGTCGTCGTAAGTATATCCCTCATCGGCCGTCAAGGCATAATAAATTCCGAATACGTCACCGAAGTCATCACTAACGGATATCGAGGAGGCGCCAGACGGAAGGCGGGGCTGTATATTCGCCACCTTACGACGCAACTCGTCCCACTTGACCGGCATATAATCCGGAGACAAGGTAGGCTGCAACTCAATAGAAATCTTGGACATACCGAAATAAGACTCAGATTTGATCTGGAACACATCCGACATAGCCTGAATCTCCCGTTCGATCGGCTCAGTCACCAGCTTCTCCACCTCCTGAGGTGTCGCTCCCGGATATTGGGTAACCAAAACCGCTTGCTTGATTACGAAGGGAGAATCTTCCTTCTTCGGCAATTTAAAGAAAGAATATATACCACCTATCAGCATGACCGCTAGGAAAAAGTATATAATCTTCTGATTCTCTAAGGAATATTTTGGAATATTCATTGTTTATCTCTTAATCTGTTAATACTTTTACCTGTTGTCCATCCACCAAACGAGTGGCTCCGGCTGAGACAACCTGTTCGCCGGGTCGCAAGCCATCCGTTACGATCACGCCATCCTTGCCGATCAGCATAGACTCGGTAATCTTGCGACGCTCAACCTTTTGAGACTGCCCATTATAAACAAACACATACTTATCGCTATTGGCATCGTCAGCCACGACAGCGGCTAGCGGAACCAATACGGCGCCTTGCGTGAAACTCTCGCTATCCACGTTCAAGATCACACGGCAAGAGAAACCTACGGCTACCTTATATTTCTCTAAATTAAAGTTCGGATCGTCGATATACAGATATACGGGAACGCCGGAACCATCCGGAGAGGCTTCCACGTATTCTTTCACCTTCGCCTTGAAGCGAACGCCCTTGTAATTATCGAATTCCACATAAACAGAATAAGGAGAAGAGAAGTAATTGATATTACTCTCCGGCATCGTAAACACGACCTGTAACTTATTCGGGTTGATCAAGCAAACGATTCCTTGTCCGGCCTGTACCTTCTGGTAATTCTCCACATATTTCTTCTGGATAAATCCATCGAACGGCGCACGAAGCTTTGTCTGGTTCAATGTATTTTGCGCATACTCGAAAGCCGCCTTGGCATTTGAGTAAGAGGCTTCCGTAGACTCATACTCTTGCTTGGAGATAGCTTGCTTGGACAATAACTTCTTCGCACGTTGCAATTGCGCCTCAGCGGTCTGGAAAGACGCTTTCTTCGCCTCATATTCCCATTTAAAGTCCAGCGGATCGATCTCGGCCACGATCTGTCCCGTACGGACCTTCTGGCCTTCATCCACGTTTAATGAGATCAGCGGGCCGGACATCTTAAACGCCAAATCACTGAATTGATCGGGCGATACCACTCCACTGAATGATTTCTCAACCATGTTCAGAGAAGTAACGTCCGCCAATTTAACTGGACGAGGACCTTGCTCCTTAACGGGTGGTTGACTACAGGAAACCAATGCTGCCAAAACAAACACAGGGATTAATTTTCCTTTCATGATAACTTGCATTTTGTTATTTAATTATGATTTCTTTTTCTTCACAGTAAATATAAAACATTCTCGCCTAGAGATTGTTGAGCATAACGTGCCTTAAAAAGACCAACTACCATCATTCACGTATGCTTCCATCGGATTTTCTATCGAATCAGGCAAAGAAGGGAAAAAATCAATTCCGGTAACCTTCTCAACGCTATCGATAGGGATCATCATCGATTTCAACGGAGTCTTTCCATAGTCTTTATTATCAAACAGAAAACCTACCCCTTCCGGTTTACCGTTCGTCATCGTACAGATTACCTTATAAAAGGTCTTCGGGATTCCCACCCGATTCTTGCCTAACCGTTTCAGGTCGTCCGTGATCACCGGGCCGGTCACGATCAACAAAGAGCCATTCTCTTTCGCCCACAAACGAGCCTGCTCTTCCAGATCTTTCCAGATACCCCGGTTCAAGCCGGGCTTTTGCGGACAGATATTACTTAGGTAGAACGATTCCCGCATGGCCTTGGCGGACCATTTCATATCGCCGGCAGGCGCCATATGCCCTCGGTCATAGCCGGAACGGGTATAGTCCTCGTTCATGGCGGTAGCCCCTTTCACCATGGGGTCCGAGACGAACTTATTAGACCGCTCGTTCTTCTTACTTGTCGCCTCTTTCGAGGTCAGTTCATAGGCTACCCAATTGGCGATCTTATAATCGGAATTATAAGAAACCGTATAGCCCTCATGCTTTATAACCTGCTCTTTTTGTTTATTCTTTAGTCTCGGTATCTCAGCTCCCTCTTGAAAAGTATAAGCGGTGGTCTCTTTCTTTGGGTTCGTCGTTTGCTTGTTTTTCGTCGCTTGCGCGGCTTTCTTACCCGATGTTCCGGAACCGCCCTTGTCCGAGATCTTCGGACGGACTATTGTCTCCGCCCGATCCTGTTTCTTCTCTACAGGCCGTGTCTTGGATACCGGATAAAACCAGTTATATATGAATAATACACCGATAAAACAAACAACTACCGCAAAAGCGCCAAGAAGCATCTTCTTTACAGAAGACATGAATGATGATGCCCGCTTCTTCTTGCTTTTCCGGGGTTGAGGCTTACCTTTCTTTTTTGCCATACCTAAAACTTCCTATTCTTAACCTTTCGTATTGGGCGCAAAAATAGATAAATCCGGCATGTTATACAACACTATTCTAGGATAGTATTGGTCTCGATTACTATAAAAGACGGCTTAATTTAATACGCCGCTTCATTTGACCTTGCTTTCAAATTTAACTTCGAATCAAACTTTCACTATCGTCCGAATAGTGTACCGCATTCTTTTGTACGCATTCCCTACTTGTATTGGCATAACAATAGACACAGAAATGGGAGCAAGTGTTATACCTACCGATATCTTTGCTTATCATGCAACCACAGGCTTTCCGTTGGCCTTTGTCTTTTAGCTCTTTGCGTTTGTCGGGTAAAGCGGGAAACGTACCAAAAAGATCCGGTTCGGGTAATTGGCCTGTTCGAAGATAATAAACCAATTCATAATCCTCCCCAAACACACGCTCCATTAAATCACCGTCGATACACCGGTTATGCTCAATGCCATAAACCGTAAGGTCAATATCCTCGGCACAAGTAGCGAGTGTCACATTCCAACCAGTAGAAGCCCAAATTTCCCTCAACTTCACCAATCCCTCTACAGTTTCTTGACGTTGCATCGCATTCATCTCAGCGGTTTCCACATCCTCTTTCGTAAAGCAATTCGTCTCTTTTATAAGATTGTTCTGTACCTTACGATACGCCTTTACATCTACGAAACTGAACACGAGCTTATCAGTATATCCTTTCAACTGATTGCCGATCTTCCAAATACGGCTAAGCAGGACACGAGGCGTGATAGATGGAGTTATAATCAATGGGTCGAATCGCCAGATCACCCGTTCCTTCCCTATCATTTCCGACAACTCCCGAAATGTCTCCACCCGTTGCGTAACGCTCGGCACATTCGGCTCAAAGCCTTCGCTCATATAGTCATTCAACGTGAACTGGAAATAATAATGGATACCCCTCCTATCCAACTCATGCAAATAAGGCAATATCAGCTTCGGGTTCTTTGTCCAAAACACGATTGCCTTACACCGCTCAAACGACACATACATCTTCCGCCGATTAAACGGATTATACCAAACACAATACCCCTTGGCCAAACGATTAAAGAACCACTTGACATAAAAGGCCGGGATATCCGTTGACCGGCTGGCCGAAATGATGATGGGAGCAAGTGCCTCGACTTGCTCACCGGAGTCCGTTGTGATCATTCTTCCGTATTATTATGTAATTAGGGTCATAACATCCGTAATTTGTCTACCGCAAGATAGGGATTATCTCGCTATTTTTGTATCCTAAAAATGAATGTAGAACCTAATAAATAACAGTAAACATGAAAAATGTATTGATTTTATCTTCCAGCCCCCGTCGTGGAGGCAATTCCGATACGCTATGCGATGAGTTTATGCAAGGGGCGATCGAAAGCGGTCATCGTGTGGAAAAGGTTTTTCTGCGAGACAAGACCATTCACCCCTGCACGGGATGCGGCGTGTGCAGCCAATACAAGAAGCCTTGTCCACAAAAAGATGACGCGGCAGAGATTATCGGAAAGATGCTTGCCGCCGATGTAATCGTGATGGCTACGCCGGTCTATTTCTATGCCATGAGCGCACAGATGAAGACGCTGATAGACCGTTGCTGCGGTCCTTATACCGAAATGAAAAACAAGGAGTTTTACTTCATCGCCACGGCCGCTGAAGACGATAACGGCATCATGGATCGCATTGTGACCAACTTTATGGGATTCCTCGACTGTCTGGAGAACCCGACCGTGAAAGGAACGCTATTCTGCGGTGGTGTGTGGCACGTGGGCGAGATCGAAGGGAACCCGACCTTGAGGCAAGCATACGAGCAGGGAAAACGAGTATAATACTCTTGATCGCGACCAATACGTTCCGTCCGGGTATAATCCATACAGGCGACCTACTTCTATGGGGAGCGAATACGGTAGTCCTTTTCTACGAGACCTTTTCCTCGTCTTACAGCTATACCCGTTTAGGGAAGATAGAGAATCCCGCAGGGTTGGCCGACGTACTTGGCAGAGGAAACGTGAGGGTTGTCCGCTTCTCCCTAAGTAAATAACGCTCCGATACCGCATAAATACCTTATCGGTAGCAGATGAATTCTTGTTCGCATACTGTATAATTCTACAAACCACGACGTGGTCTGTACAGATCAAGACGTGGAATATACAAATCACGACGTGGTCTATATATTCCACGGTGATAATTTGGAAATAGATCAAGTAGTAAGTATATTTGTATATAGTAAGAAGAATGTTTTTAACTTGAAGATACAAACAATTATACCTAGTAGCAGTTATGGCAGAATATATCAAGCAAGAGATGTGCGACCTGAACGGGACGGGGGAAAAGCCGGTGTATTATCGGATGAAGATACAACGGAACATGGACATGGAGGATTTCGTGGAACGGATCACCTACCCCGGATCGGGCTTGAGCAGGGGTAGCGTAATACAGGTGATGACGACAGTAGCGGAACATCTGGCCTATTGCATGGCGGAAGGGCAGTCGGTCACGTTGGATGGCATCGGTACGTTCACGCCCCGCCTAGGCGTAGCGAAGGACAAGGAGATCGACTCGCTGGATGGTGACGAACCGAAGCGTAACGCACGTAGCATCGAGGTGAATGGTATCAACTACCGGGCCGACAAGGAACTGATACGGGAGACTAACCTGCGTTGCGATTTAAGACGGGGAGGTATCAGCCGTGTCCGGAAATCGCCCTTCACCGAAGAGGAACGCCGGACACGGGCATTGGATTACCTGGATGAACACCCATTCTTGCGCATACAAGACTACATGGCTGTCACCGGACTAAAACGTAGTAGCGCAAACCGTGAGCTACTACGCCTCAGTAGCGACCCGGCGAGTGGAATCACCCTATCGGGTTATGGAAGCCACCGGGTGTATGTCCGCAGGAAAACAGAGGGCGATCACTAATCCACCCAATGATGCCCCGGGCCGGAGAAAATACATACATTTTACTCCGGCTTTTGACTAAGCATTTGTATTGTTTCAGTAAACTCCGCGACTATAGACTTCAAATTGGGATTATCGAGTCGAATAATAATCGCCGCATAATTCTGTATCCCATCCGCATCTCGGATGTCCGCAGACATGAAAGCGAAATCAGATTTACGCGGCGAGGAATGAAACCAAAACTCAAAAAGGCGATTGCGCATACTCTGCTTGCTATCTCCTGTCTCACAAATATACAACAGAGTTGTATTAGAACATTCGAAAAACTCATAGACTATCGCCATTATCGCCCGCCTCAACTTAGAATCACGAGGAGACTTTCTATTATTCGTATTAGCAATAATAAATTGATAGGATTCATCACTAAGCATCAATTCGTCCTCGAGAAAACTGACATAATAAATCACACCAAAGTCCGTAACAAACCGGAAACACATAGAATCCCTAAGAGCTGTTACCGCATAAGGAGAATTAGAATTTATACGTTCAAGGTTAAGGCTTACCATACTTCAAAATAAGTAGCTTCTTGCCCTGTACGTTTCTTAAACTCTTCTTTCATCTCTTTTTCCAGTTTAGCTACATACTCTCGCTTCAGCTTCCGTGCGGTCTCCAACCGACGCAAAGCCTCTTCTCTGGTAATCTTGCTATTTTTCTCTTTTTCCATATCCTTCGATATAATACTTATATATTACAAATGTAGGATAAATTCCGTTCTTTACCAAAATATTTATTCTTTGCTTCTGTTTTTGAGAAACATAACAAACACACAGATTACTAATCCACCCAATGGTGCCCCGGGCCGAGATGCTTGCGAGTGCCGTTCGGTCTTATCAGTTCGGCGGAGGTGCCTTCCGGGATTTGGAGATCGAACTTCAATCGCTTGCCTTTCTTCTTGATACTTACTTGGATGGTTCCATAATGAGTCTCTAGGCAGGCAGAGGCTTCCGATAAGGAACCCAGTTGAGGCGTGATCTTAAAGGTACGGAAGCCGGGAGAGGTTGGTTCGATACCGCAGACCTTCTGGCTCAATAAGGTAAGCGGGCCACCGCTCCAAGCGTGATTGATCGTGCCGCCACCGAAGCCCTCGGCTCCGATGCCCCATCCCTCGAACAAGGTCGTGTATTCGGCATAATCCAGCATACGGGTGTAACGTTGCTTCATCCGTTCCAAGGCAAACGCCGGCTCGCCCATCTGGAAAAGGGCCTCTAGGACATACTTCTCCATATAAGGGCTGGCGTGATACTCCTTTTTAAGTACCTTCGTCAGCGCCGGATACTTATCCTTCGAGGCCAGCCCGGAAACAACCGCCATGGCTTGGGAGCGATCGTCCGTCTCCCCTTTATAGCCGGGGGAGCGATAGGCGGAACCTGTCCAGAACTTCGTGTCGAAACAACGTTCTATGCTACGCATCATCCGGGAGATCTCATCGGCATCCTTATCCTTGCCGAGTTGCAGGGCGAAGGCTCGCTCCGCTTTCAAGGCCAGATAATACCAGCAATTGGTCAATACGCCCATATCGACATGTTCGCCCCAGTCGCCCCAGCTCCAAGCACCTTGACGCTCGATCACCAAGCCACTCTTATCGACTTGCCAAACCTCGTGCAGGTAACGGCGCATCCGGTCGTATATCACCGGGACGAAACTACTGTCGGCACTATAATAATATTGCGTATAAAAACCGTACCAACCGATAGACGCCAACATCTGTAAAGGAAGCTCCTTATCCCAATTACCCGCCGGAACCGGAGCGTAGAGCGTTCCGTCCTCCCGCTGCCAATTCATTAATTCATGGATGCCTTTTACGGCTAGTTTCTGCCCGGACGGAGAAAGGGCGTAGAAAGCCTCGCCTAGCTCATTCACCTCGTCACCCCACCATTGGGCACGTTCACGGTCCGGACAGTCCATATAATTATCACGCATCGTTATATATAAGGTGCGGGCAGAACGTTGCCAAAGCTCGTCGTAGAACGGGTCATCACAATGGAAAGAGCCAGCGAGGTCCGTGTTGTAACCGGTCTCACGGTATTTCACATCCAGCACCTTCACGCCCTCGGGGATGATGTAATAGACCTCATGGCCGTTCATCCAGCCATAGCTTTCGTATTCCTGCTCACCCTCACGGGTGATATATTCGGCACGTACGTTGCGCTCGCTTCCTCCCTCGTAATTATCCATCCGGATGTGGATAGTCTTCCCGGCCTCCGCCTCTACTTTTAGATACGGAGTGATCTGGGCATTATAGGGCAAACGACAGAACAGGGTATCGCCTCTCAAGGATTCCCGGACGGATACATAGGATAACAGGCCGCTGTTTTTCCACTGGGGTATCGGACGTTCCACCAGATCCCCGAAAGGAGCTTTCCCCGCCTTACCGACGCAGACCGCCCCCGGAACGAAACCTTCGAAACTCGTACGGTTCCAGTTTGTTATCGCTTGACGGGCATCGAAGCGAATATTACTCTCCGGCATACGGTAATTCGGGAAAGGGGCCTCGGTATTTTGATAAGCCTCATACAAGGCGCACTGCCAGCTCGCGTCGGAGACGATCTCCAACCCCGGGGCGATCGCCTCGAATAACAAAGCCGCTTTCCCGCTGTTAATATGACTGAAACCGTCTTTCCCGAAATGCCAGAGCAAGATAGCGATGGTGTTCGAGCCTTTTGTCAGGTAAGGGGCGATATCTACCGGATCGTAATAAGTCCCGGAAGGAGAAGGTCCTCTTTTCAAGCCACCCTCAAAGATAACCAGTTGGTCGTTGATCCAAAGCCAATACTTGGAATCGGCGGCGATACGGGCGATGAGTTGATTCGGGACATTCGTCACAGCGAATGATTTACGGTAGATCAACCAAGTATTCGTAGCGCTTTGGCAACGCTCGGTATTGATCCATTGGGCTTTCCAAGGGAAGGAAGCGGGACAACTGTCCGAGGCAGTCACTTTTATCCAGCTGAAAGATAGGAGAAACAATAGAAGAGCAAGAAGTAGCTTGTTCATACGTTTAATCTTTAAGGTTCTCAATTATTTGCTTTCGAAATCCCCAGTTGTAGAGACGGGGCGTGCCCCGTCTCTACAACTGGGTAAAATAAGCCAATATAGGCGATGTCATTACCGGCTTACTAAAGTCATACGGTTCTTATCACACCGGATATGAAAACGTATGCGTACCGGCGGATACGGTCTCGGTCTGATCGCCTACCACGATATCGGCGGAGCAATCAGCCGGAATCGTCACGGTAAGCATAACCTTATCCCCTTCCCGTTTCCATTCGCTGGCGATACGGCCGCGTACGGAATGGTACTCACCTTTCGCCCAATCCAGTTCTTTCACGAAATGAGGCGTGATACGGATATGACGGAAGCCCGGAGCCGAGTCGTCATGATTGATACCGGCCAGCTGGTTCATCATCCAAGCGGAGACATCTCCCATAAAGACATGGTTCAAGGAAGCGTCGGCAAATTTCGGACTAAGTGTCCACGTCTCCGGCAATGTGGAGTAACCCATCGTCTCTACCCAATATCCCCAAGAAGGTGCCTCGGTCTTCGTGATCATCTTCATGGCATCCTCGATATAGCCATATTTCGTAAGCATGGCCGGAACGGTCTTACTGCCTAAAAGACCGAAGTCCAAGAAATAGTTATTTCCCGCTACCACCTCACGCAGCTTATCCGCCACGAGTTGTTCCTTTCCTTCCGGTACAAGTCCCAGATACAAGGCCAAGGCTTGCGCCGTTTGGGTCCCTTCGGCATACACACCGGTCTCGGGGTTGAAGAACTTCTGGTTGATCAAGGATTTGAGCGTATTCGCTTTCTCTTGATAAGGAGCGGCATCCTTGCCCAGTAAAGAGGCGAAGCGAGCCATCAACTTATAATCCAGATAATAGTAGGCGGTAGAGGTATATTCATTATTCGTCGTAGCTTTCCAATACACCCAGTCACCCAAGCCAAACGGCAAGTAACCGTCTTTCTCTTTCGTCTTCAAATAATCCAGATATCGCAGCATCGTAGGATATAAGCGTTCTATACTGCGAGACTCTCCATAATAATCATACAAGGCGTTCGGGATGATAAACATGACAGCGTCCCAAACCGGACCCGGCCACTCGCCATATCCCCAACCGCTGGAAGGAATGATACCGGAAATCTCACCCGCCTCACGCTGGTTATCGATAATATCATTCATCCATTTCTCATAAAGCGTGATACCATCGAAGCCCAGCAAACCGAGGTCGATCGCGATATGCGCATCGGCTGTCCAGCCATTCTTCTCCCGTTGCGGGCAATCGGTCGGGATACTGTGCAGGTTACTGCGGTAAGCCTGCATCGTAGCCTCCCATATCTTATTCAATAGAGGATTCGAACAAGCGAAGGAACCGGACGGACGGACATCGGTATGCATAAACAAGCCGGTCAAGTTCTCTTCCGTTAAAGTAACGGGACGGCTGCTCTCCACCTCCACGTATTGGAAACCGTGATAAGAGAAGGAAGGCATGAAGATCTCCTCCTCTCCCGTACCTTTCAAGGTAAAGACATCCATCTGGAATACCTCGTCCGGTTTGACCGGATGATAATATACATTGATATTGCCTTGCTCCAAGCGACCGTCTGTCTTCAACAACTCACCATGTTTTAACGTGATACGGGTTCCCGCCTCACCTTTCACCTTCAAGCGGCAAAGGCCGGACATGTTCTTCGGGAAAGAATATACATATAACTGATCGGAGAAACGTTTCATCGACACGGGCCTCACCTCTTCCGTGATACAGATTCCCGGCATTTGCTGGGCTACCAACAGAGGTGCCGGAGCCTGCGCCGGAAGTGCCGCTTCCCATTTACTATCGTCGAAATGAGCGTTTTTCCATCCGGCCTCTTCCAGCCGGGCATCGAATTTATCGCCGCTGTATATATTATTATAGGTATAGGCCCCGGTGGAAGTCTTCCAAGTCTCGTCCGAGCCAATCACCTCCGTCGTACCATCCGTATAGGTAATACGTAACTCACATAGCAGGCGGGGACGATCCCGCCAGCGTGCCTCATGGAAATTCCAGACCGCCACGGACTGCTCGTTGTACCAGCCGTTTCCCAGAACAGCGGCCACGGCGTTGTCGCCTTGCTTCAGCAAAGAGGTAACATCATGCGTCACGTACAAGATACGTTTGTCGAAATGCGTATACCCCGGGTCCAGATAATTCGTTCCGACCCGCTCGCCATTGATGAATAACTCATGATACCCGGCGGATGCTACGTACACACGGGCATCCTTCACTTCCTTGCCTACCGGGAAAGACTTGCGGAACAGAGGGGCAGGCTCGAACTCCTTATCCTTATGATCGGTAATCCAAGAGGCGGACCAATCCGAGGGATCGAACTTAGCGGTCTCGAAAGAAGCCGTCTCCGAGGTAGCGCACGGACGCCCTTCACCATCCCATACCGTAACATTCCAGTAATAACGGGTATGAGGTTTCAGGGCCATTCCTTCCGCATAGGGCCGCAAGTCGTCCGGACTCGTACCGATCCGCACCTCATAGCGGGAAGCCTTAAAGCCCTCCTCATTTCCGGAGTATTCCCATGTAAAGCGAGGAGACGAAGTATCCAAGCCGATAGGCTCCGTAAGGTATTCCGTACGGAGATTCGTAGGTATCGTTAATTCATTATTGCTTTTGCAACCGCCTAATAAGAGGGCGGCGAAAGCGTAGATGCAAATAGTTTGTTTCATATATTCTATAATTATATACATTCTACAACTAAGTATAAGAGCTACGGGGTAACTCGTATCTCTTCAGGAGCGTTGATATGGCTTATCACCTTACCGTCCGCACCTTTCTCATGCCGGATCTCAATCACCCCATAAGGCGTGGGAAACGTACCTTCCACCCATTCGAGATCTCCCAGATGTGGGATGATACGTACCGTACGGCAACCCGGTTCCACCACTTGTACGCCCAATACGTACTCGCTTAACCACGATGTGGGACCCGAAGCCCATCCATGGCACAAGCTATGGCGGAAACCTTGATAGCAATACGCCCCATAATCTCCATGAATATCTTTCTTTCCAGCGGGGACCAGCTCATCAATACGCCCTGCGTCAGGAAGCCATTCCATATTGAAATCCTCCCAAAACGTCGTAGCACCTACATCCAGCATAGCTCCCCAATACGTACGGATCACATCTAACGCACCTTGGTAATTACCAGCCAACGCCATCGCCCGTAGCATATAATACCCGTAAAACGTAGAGAAGCCTTTCGCCCCGTCCACCGCCAAGCAACGCTCGTTCGCCTCCTTAGCATCCATGATACCCGCCAGAGCCATCAAGGCGGCGGCCTGTTTATCCCCGGGCGTAATCCGATCTTTCTCCGAAGGGAACCGGGATTTCTTCCGAAGGGAAAACTTAATAGCCTTGGAAGCTACCATACGACATTCCGAAGCCAACGCATCCTCGCCTAAAACGGTACATAACTCCTCTCCCGCACGCATGGCTTGTATCATCAGCGATTGAAGGCCGGCATCGATAGCGGGTGTATTCTCACTGGAAGGCCAATCCAAGAAACGGTTCCCATCCAGTCTCTCTTGTCCGCTTGGGTCAACCTTCGAGATCAAGTGACGCAACAAAGCAGTCATATAAGAGCGTTGCTCTTGCAGATACGCAAGATTCCCTTGGTAATAATACCAATCCCGCTGAATCAACAACCACCAGATCGAGTACGAACTGATACCGTTCATCCAACTAGGCAGCGGCGTAATATCCCGAATCAAATCCAAGCTCTTAGGAACCACCTCATTATAACCGAAGACGGTACTGACCGTCATTACCTCCGGATGTAAATCCCCCACCCAGACGAGACGATCCCGTTTTACGCCGTCCCATAGATATTCCTGCATATTCAAGTGGACCGTGTACGCACCTGTCTTCCAGATCCGGTTCAACCGCTCGTCATTACAACGGAAAGAGCCCAGATAAGGAATATCCCGGAACGTGGAGATCGCACGGACCTCTTTTAATTGCAACTCCGTAGAATCACCCAATACATCAATACGCACGAAACGGAAACCGGAATTACCGATCTCCTGCACGCCCAGCCAAGGGAGCGATACCACGAAATCCCGCATCGCATGATCGTTGCTCGCCCCGTTCGCGCCATCTATCTCGCACATAGCCTCACTAACGGACTCGCCGAAACGAACCCGTACGGAAACCGGATCGTGAGACGGCGGCATACCGGTCACCAGCTGAAGGCCGCCTTGCAACTCCTTCCCGAAATCAAGCAGCAAAGCGGGATGTTCGGTTGGCGTACTTTTCAACACACACAACCGATTATTCGCCAAATCCGACTGTCCGTTGCCCGGAACAAGCAAATGGTTCGCTCCCGTAATTCGCGAACTATCTTGCAGCCAGACAATACGGACCGGAGCGATATACTCCCGTGTCCGATGGTCTCGCTGCTGAGCGAACAACGTGAACGAACCGATCCCTATGAATAGAATGATTAATTTCTTTCGCATACGCTAGAGTCCAAAAGCCGGAACCAAGTCATCCAATTGCTGCTCCGTCATACCTTCCGGCTCGTAACCGGTCATGCGGGCACTGAAATAGATCTGGGCGGATTTACTCAACGTATCAATCGCATCGAAGCACTCGATCAGGTCCTCACCGACGGCAAGGATACCGTGCTTCTCCCAGAACACCACGTCGTGCTCCTCCAACTGACGGATCGTAGCGTGCGCCAACGCCAAAGTGCCCGGTATCTCGTAAGGAACGATACCGACCCCTTTCGGCACGATAATCCGACATTCCGGGATCATACGCCATAACGTGCGGGTAATCTTCTCCGAATCCAAGAACGGCTTACAATGCGTCATGCCGATAATATCCGTCGGATGCGTATGCAATACCACCCGGTTATCCCGTCCCTTCGCACGCAAGAAATTGTGCATCAACAAATGGGAAGGCAACTCGGAAGTCGGTTGGATCGGTTGCTCCGCTAGGATATCATACGATTTCCCATCGGCGGCGATACGGATCAAAGAGCCGTTGGCGAAAGGATCTTTCGCCACGTAACGCATCCGTTTTCCGGTACCCGTCACATAAAAGACGTGCCCGCATAAGGCCGTCATCGCCTCTTGCAAGGGAATCGAGGAAACCAAAGCCGGCAACGCCTTCTCCTCCTCGCTCAATAAAGTAGTCAGGTTCACCGATATATTCCCGCCGTTTCGCTCAGCCCAACCCTTGGTCCACAAATAGCCGGCGACCTCGGCGATACGATCTATTTCCGCCATCAGGCGTTCATTGTTTCTTAGTGTTATCATGTCTATTTTAATTAAACTATATTTGGATATAATAAGGAAAGGATCAAGATACACATGCCGGTAATCAATACCACGATTGTCCGGCGATCCACGCCCTTCCATTCTTTTAATAAGATGCCCCAGACATTACTGAAAATAACATTCAACGACATCAGGATACTCCACGAGAAAGCCAGCATAACCGGGGAATCCGAGAAATAGCTCTTTCCCATCCCCAGTCCGAAGAACTGCGAGTACCAAAGCACGCCTGCCAAAGCGCAAAATAAGACATTATTCAGCAATGTACCTCCCGATACCGAGAAATAATCCTTGCCCGTCCCGTTTTTCACGTTCTGGAAAATACAATACACAGCGTTCGTACAAAAGCCGCCCAAAGTAACCAACAGTATTACGGGATTCAAGGCGAACAGATCGCTAGCTCCCGCCTCTCTCGCTTTCGCCAGCACCTCGTTTCCCGATTCCAAACCCAAATTGAAGCAGGCGCTCATCACACCGGCAAGCAAGGCTACCGCCAAGCCCTTAGTCAAGGCAAAATCCTTCACCGCCGCTTTCTTCTCCTCCTCACTCATATTCCGGGCCCGCAGGCTTCCGGCGTAACCGATCACGGCGATACCTGCCAAGGTAATGCAAACACCGGTCAACAGGATCAATCCGGTTCCCTCAAACAGGTTCGTTCCACCGAACAAAGCCGGGAAGAGCGTACCGAAACCGGCGCATGTACCCAAGGCGATGCTCTGTCCCAAAGCTACGCCCAGATAACGCATACTCAACCCGAAAGTCAACCCGCCGACACCCCAGAGCATGCCATAGATAACCGCTCCCAAGCTACCCGGCGAACACCATAGCTCCAGTAAGGTACTCCCTTCCGGTACCGCCAACATCGCTCCGAGATAAGGGAAAACCAACCAAGCGAAGATACCTTGCACCAGCCAAAAGCTTTCCCAACTCCAATCCCGGATCTTATTGATCGGCACGTACGAGCTACTCTGCCCGAAACTGCCGATCGCGATAATCAACAACCCGATCCCGATCTCTATCATTGCCGTCTTGAGGTAACGTCGGACTCATATTTCTCGATCTCAGCGATATAAGACTCTCCTACGGGGACCCCACTTTGTAGACAATACATATCCCAAACCGCACCCCAAGGCAGACTCTTCGCTTCCTCCTGCAAGGCAAGACGCTGGAAATACTTACCCTCATCCTCGTACTGGCGAAGCAAGGCGATCGGCTCCAGCAAAGCGAGCATAAAGGCTTTTTGCGTAGCACGGCTACCAATGACATAAGCACCGATACGATTGATGGTAGCGTCGAAATAATCCAAACCGATATGTACCCGGTCCAAGGCGTCGCAACGCACGATCTCACGAGCTAAATCCTGCACATCGTCATTCAAGATCACGACATGATCGCTATCCCAACGGATCGGACGACTTACGTGCAACATGATCTCGGGCGTAAACAGCAATAACGAGGAAACCTTATCGGCGATACTTTCCGTCAAATGGAAATGACCGGTATCCAAGGTAACGATCTTGTTCTTTTTCGCCCCGTAACCCAAATAGAAATCATAGGAACCTACCGTATAACTTTCCAGACCGATACCGAAGAGTTTCGCCTCGATACAATCTTTCATCCATTTATATTCGGTAGCGAATATCTCATCCAGCGATTCCTCCAAGATACGGCGATAACGTAAGCGGCTGGCCGGTACTTCCTTGCTCCCGTCATGTATCCAAAGGTTCATCATGCAAGGATCGTTCTGGGCTTTACCCATCTCATCGCTGATCCAGCGACAACGCTTCGTATGCTCGATCCAGAAGTTACGGATATCATCGCTGGGGTTCGCCAAGGTCAAATCTCCGCTTTTAGGGTGCGAGAAAGAGGTACTGTTGAAGTCTAGCTTGAAATCATTCTCTTTCGCCCATTGTATCCAGCTCTCGAAATGATGGGGTTCTACCTCGTCACGGTCTACTTTCTCCCCTTGGAAATCCCCGTAGATCTCATGCAGACTAAGCCGATGATTACCGGGGATATAGGATTTCGCCTTCAATACATCCCGACGCAACTCGTCGATAGTACGGGCACGTCCCGGATAATTGCCGGTCACTTGTATACCACCGGTCAAGGAGCCGCCTTGGTTCTCGAAACCGCTTACGTCATCGGCCTGCCAGCAATGCAGGGATAGGGATATTTTCTTCATATCCTCTAATGCTTTACGAACGTCTACACCTACGGCCGCATAACGTTCTGCCGCTACTTCAAATGCCTGTTGAATTAAACTGTCTTTTGTCATGGTATGATGTTTTTAAATTTATATGATTTGAATGTGTATCATCTTTCCGGATAAAATTCCTTGGGAGGGAATGCGGTGGCTATCAGTCTTCGCATCTCCCAACAATCCGTCAGTAATCCTGCCGACTTAGCCTGTATCAAGCAATTTCCAATGGCTGTCGCCTCAGACGGGCCTGCCAATACGGGAATACCGATAGCGTTGGCTGTCAACTGATTCAGCAGATCGTTCCGAGAGCCACCACCTATCACATGCAATCGTTCAATCGGATGTGGCGACATCGATTTGAGTATTTCCAGCACCTCTTTATAACGATTCGCCAAGCTATAAAATATACAATGTACATAATCGGCGTCCGAAGCAGGAACAGCCTGCCCGGTTTCCTCACAATAGGCCGTAATCTCACGTAGCATACTCTCCGGATTGGCGAAACGGGAATCATCCGGATTGATCAAGGAGGGAAACTCGCTTAACTCCGCCATCCGAACCATATCATCGTACGAATAATCCAATCCGGACCGCTTCCATTGCTCCCGGCAACGTTCCAAGATCCACATACCTGTAATATTCTTCAAAAAGCGAGTCGTACCCTCGATGCCCCCCTCATTCGTGAAATTATTCTTGAAAGAGACCTCGTTGATGATCGGCTTCTCCACCTCGATGCCCATCAAGCTCCAAGTACCGCTACTCAAGTAAGCGAAATTAGGAGAAGAAGCAGGAACAGCGGCTACCGCCGACGCCGTATCGTGACCAGCCACGGCGATTACCGGGATTTCCCCGATTCCTGTCTTACGGGCGATCGACTCGCTCAACCGCCCGATCAACGTTCCCGGCATTACGACCGGGCACATCAAGGTAGGAGATACACCCACGACCTCCAAGAGCTTGTAATCGAATTTATGGGTTTCCGGATTCAATAATTGAGACGTGGAAGCAATCGTATATTCACATACCATACGCTCCGTCAACATATAAGCCAAAAGGTCCGGTATGAATAATATTTTTTCCGCCACTTCCTGCGGTATGAACGAGTCTTGCCCCGCCCTAAAAAGCTGGAACAAGCTATTAAACGGCATCACTTGAATACCTGTCCGCTTATAGACCTCTTCCTTGGGAATCCGTTTGAAAAAGTCCTCGGGAGCGCCGTCCGTATAAGGATCTCGGTAAGCACGAGGTAAGCCCAATAGAGAGCCATCCAAAGCCACATACCCAAAATCCACTCCCCATGTATCTATTCCGATCGAGTGCAACCGGATTCTTTGCCGGGCGCATATCGTCAAGCTTTCTATAAGAGAAGTATAAAGATGATAGATATCCCAATAAAACCGTCCGTGTAATTCCACCATCGGATTCGGGAACCGATGGATCTCTTTCATTTCAAATTTGGCATCCTTTAAGGTTCCGAGCACGGCCCGTCCACTGGTAGCCCCTATATCAAAGGCTAGAAAATTATATTCCTTCATGGCTTAACAAAGTTATTTGTTTGACGAAAGCAAAAGTAGAAGCATTATTGCTATATTTGCTTACGAAAATGATTTTAAACCTTTCAAATCTGACATGAACGAACTGCGGAATGATTTACTACGTTACTTGACGATCAGCGCTACGGATGAGGAATGGGGAATCGTCGTCACGACGGTCGGATATCAATTCATCCCGCCGGGTTGCGCCTATCCGCTTTCCCGGCATCCGGAGAAGTATAATTTCAAGCCTCAGACCGGGCGCATCCTGAATGAGTATCAATTGGTATATATAACGAAAGGTAGCGGGTACTTTTCCTCCCAGTCTTGTAAATCGCAAAAGATAAACGCAGGGACGATGATCCTCCTTTTCCCCGGGGAATGGCATAGTTATTATCCGGACCGGGAAACGGGATGGGATGAGTATTGGGTAGGTTTCCGGGGCATTCATATCGATAAACGTGTGGAGAAGAAATTCTTTACCAAGGAAGAGCCGCTACACCGGATCGGGCTGAGCGCTACGATCGTCGGACTTTATGAGGATATACTGAAGTTCGCCTCGGAGGAGAAATCCGGTTACCAACAGATGATCTCCAGTATCGTGCTTCATATATTAGGCTCCGTATATTATAAGGAAAAGAACAACTCCTTCACGAACACCTATGTCGTAGATAAAATCAACGAGGCACGTATATTAATGAAGGAGAACATCGAGGACCCATTAAGCCCGGAAGAGATCGCTGCCCGTCTTGGTTTAGGTTATTCATGGTTTCGCCGGATGTTTAAGGAATACACCGGCGTCTCCCCCGCCCAATATCAATTACAACAGAAGCTCCTTCGTGCGAAAGAGCTTCTGACTAGCACCCCTTTGACGATCTCCGAGATCGCCTATAGCCTACATTTCGAGAATGCCGGCCAATTCTCCACATTCTTCAAGAAGAAAGAAGGGGTTACGCCCTCGGAGTTCAGGGATCGGACGCATTGAGCTGGAGTGAACCGCTCAATAAGGTTTATAAGGCGTACGCATGACATTCCATGTTTTTGGTAGCCACACTCTATAACGTTCTGCCTGATTCCACGTATTACCAGCTGATGCGAAATCGCACAGATGAATCGGGCGAGCCTTGCCGTTTCCTTCCAAATCCGTTCCTAAAACCATAGGAACGGTAAAAGCCATCCAAGCGAAATCGGGGGCTTGTACCGGAGTTAATTCCACATAACCATCCTTGCTGACGATCACGGAAGCCTCATCCACATCTCCATCCTTAAAGCGGCTATCTCTAGCCAGCACCAAAGGGCCTCTTACGATCGCTTGAGCCTCGTTCAGCTCCACCAAGCGAGCCCGCATATCCAACTCCACCGTAATTTCATCCCCTTTTTCCCAAGTCCTATGAATCGGTAGGTATGCTCCAGCCAACAGATCCGTTAAAGGCTCACCATTGACAGACACCACAGTTCGCTCACTCCACGCCGGGATACGCAAGGCGATCGTAAAATCACTCGTCTTCTCCGGTTCCACCACAATCCGGACTTGCCCATCTATCGGGTAGTCCGTCTCCTGCATCATCGACACCCTCGTCTTTTTATCCAACTCTACCTCCACGCTCGAAGCCGCATATAGGTTGACATCGATACGTCTACCGTTTACCTGATAAGCGAACCGCGGAATCATCGCGAAAGCACGAGGTCCATTCGCATTGCAACAATTGATATGCATACCGCATTGCTCCTCTCCTTCATGCCGCCAGCCCTCCAACGGACTGTATTTCGCTATTTGAGAGGCATCCGCTTTCAGCGAGGCTAGTAAAGCGTTATACATAGCCTTCTCGATCTGGTCCGCATATAAGGAATTTCCGGTTAGTCCGAGCATCCTGTCACAAATCTGCATCCACGTGAACGTCACACAAGTCTCCATCGTATGATAAGTAGGATAAGTCTGTAACGCCTTGCCTCCATACCAGCACTCGAATGCACTACCAGAACCGGCCACATTGATTTCCTCATTGATTATATGATTCATCGTTTTCTCCACCACAGATAAATATAATGGATTCTTAGTGACCTTGTAAAGTTCCAACAAGCCCTCATAACAAGACATCATCTCATATGCTTTTTGTCCATTCTCCGGAGAGAACCAAACCTTTGGATGTGGAAAACGTCCGGCGACAGGAATATCCGCAATCGCCTTACTAATCAATCGAGGGCCTTCCGGAGTCTCCCATTGCTTTACGATGTACTTGGCAAAATCCAGATATTTATCTTGCCGGGTACGATTATACAGATACATCACCGGCTCAAGTACCGAAGAGCTTGGCATTCCTATATAATTACCGGTCGTCACGATATTCACTTTTCCGGGTCCCACCTGCGTCATCAAATGGTCGATCACCCGGCAGGCGGCATCCAAAGCTTTTCGATCCCCGGATAAGTCATAATAAGCGATCAAACCTAAAGCCGTGTATTTTCGCCCCCATATATCCCACTGGTTCAACTGTGCTTCCTCGGAATAGTTACCGATATATCCATTTGGCAATTGGGTTTCCATCAACAATTCCGCTCCATTCTTAATAATCTTGTACAACTCAGGATCTTTATCATAACGGTATGAGGCGATCGCCCCTTGTATCCATTTTCCCCAAAATTCCGATTGCCAGCGCGAGGTCTCTTCCTTATGCCGGAAAGGTTCCACCAAATGATCCACATCTTGAGCTTTCACTCGATACTCGATACAAGCGTCGATCCGTTGCCCCAAATAACCGGATATCCTCAAGTGACGTACAGGATCAGTGTTTCTTACTTGCGCATTCATACAACAAACACAAAAACAAAAGAATAGACACGACATGCCTTTTGTTAATACGGATATACTCATAAACACAATTCTTAAGGTTAATAAATGTGATAAAGATAGCACATTCCACTTGTTCGGAACTTTCAGAATTGACAAAATAAATATGAATATTGACACACAAATCGTATCTTAAAATAAAATATCTATTATTTTTCCCCTGATATATTTTGTATGAATCCCAGTAAATACATATTTTTACTTCAAAAAAATTTAAGTTATGAGGGTCATTTATCTTTTACTATCTTTTATGCTTTGTTTCTACCCTGTCACACAGGCGCAAAACACGACGAATCAATTTATGACACAGGCACAAAGCAGCCTGGAAAAAAAAGACTACACCAAAGCTCGTTATCTTTTTTTACAAGCTTACAAGAGCTTATCCCAAAAAGGTGATTACAAACAAGCGATCGATGCCGGTACGCAGGCGGCTTATCTATATTATCGCGAGAATTATTACCAAGAGGCATTCGATCTTTGCCGCCAGATGAACCAATTCATCTTAACCGAGGAACAGAAGTTGCAGAAATCGCTCTATGAGCAACGCTTCCAAGTAACGAAAGAGCGGTTGGAAATGTATATTAAGCTAAAGAACGCCGCCCAAGCGCAAGTTCAACTCAATACATTAGATAATCTGGCCAGCCAAGCGGGCGATGAGAAGTTATCGAACAATTTATTATATACCCAAGCAGGTTATTATTATACGTTCGGGCAAAACGAGCAGGGGGATGCTGCTTTCCAGAAACTGATCAACCAGTATAAGGAGAAAAAAGAATACGAGAAGGTGAACGATTGCTACCGGAACCTGATCTCTATCGCTCGTAAGGCAAACAACGCCCCACTGATGGAACGTACCTACGACAAATACATCGTATGGACGGATTCCGTAAAAGCTCTTACGGCAGAGGATAAACTAGGGGCATTACAACAAAAATACGATCAGAGCCTACAGACAATACAAGAGAAAGACGATAAATTGTCTGTTAAGCAATATATGATTGTCGGACTTATCACATTCGTGGTAATCCTGATAGCCGCCTTGCTTTTCTTGGGATTCCTTCTATTACGCTTTATTGTGCTGAACAAGAAATTAAAGAAAATCATCCAGACGACAAACGAGCATAGCGAACAACAAGCCCAATTCATCCAAAACATATCGGTTCAGATGGAGCCTACCTTGAACAAGCTTAGCGCATCCGCCAAAGAATTACAGGCGGTAGCTCCGAAGCAGGCCGAGGATGTATGGACACGGGTAGAGGCTTTGAAACAGTTTACGGTTCATATCCAAGAGCTTTCCTCCTTGGAGAATACGTTGATGGAACCGTATGAGGTTAGTTCTTTTAATGTAGGAAACTTCAGTAAGAAAATCGTGGAGAAGGTTAAAGGGGATATTCAACCGGAGGTCAATCTCGTAACAGACGTGCCCCAATTGGAGATTAAGACGAACGCCGAGCATCTGGAGCAAGTCTTATTACATTTGTTAAAGAATGCCGCATTATATACTTCCAGCGGTAACATCCGTCTGGAATTTAAACGGAAAGGCGCTCATGTTTGCCAATTTATCATTACCGATAATGGTACAGGCATACCGGATGATCTAAAAGAGAACTTATTCAAGCCATTCAATGAGGCGAAGGATCTAGCGCAAGGCGATGGTTTGGGATTACCCATCTGCGCACTGATGGTTAGTAAATTAAACGGAACCCTATCTATCGATAAGGAATATAAGAAGGGATGCCGGTTCGTCTTGGTATTGCAGATATAAAATAGATTCACCGTGTTTGTCTTTTTACCGCGATGCGGATGCAGTGACGCTGCAATCCGCATCGCGGTATCACTGCAACCCGGATTGCAGTAACTTATTCCGGTAAATGCTTCCGTAAGAACTCAATCCAGTTACCAGAGGCGATACGGTTGATAGCATCGTCCGTAAAGCCACGGTATTGAAGGATCGGGAATATCTTTTGGAGATCGGCGATCGTTATTAGGTCATACGGGCATTGCTCCGTACCGAAAGCACCATCCAGATCACTGCCGATAGCCACATGGTTTGCGTTTCCGGCCAATTGGCAGACATGATCGATATTGTTCGCCATAATCTCCATTCCACAGTTCATGCCTCTTGGAGTAGACTCGCCTCGCACCCAGTTCGGTACCATCATCCAAGCGTCTAGGGCAATACCGATCACGGCGCCACGCTCTATCAACGCCTTGATCATCTCGTCGCTAAACTGGCGGTTGTGATCTACGAAGGCCCGACAGTTGTTATGGCTCGCCCAAATCGGTCCCTTATACAAATCCAACGCATCCCAGAAAGCCTCATCACATAAATGGGTCACGTCAAGAATCATACCCAAGCGATCCATGGTACGCAACAACTCTTTCCCCATGGCATTCAGATGACCGGTAGAATCCGTACCGTTGGCATATCTTCCGGGGCCGTAATGTGCCGGGCCAACCGCCCTCAAGCCATAAGCATACGCCCTTTCCACATGATTCACCGTGATGAACGAGTCGGCTCCCTCGATACTTAATACATAACCGATCGGCTTCTTGTCGGCGGGTTCACCGTCTTTCCAAAGAGCCAGATGCGTATCCAAGGCCTTCTTATCCCGGATCATGACCATCTGGCCCTCCTCTTCCATCGCCTTATACCAAGCAAGTTGGCCTTGGGTCTGCGCCCAAGCTTGTTCCGGGGAATGCCAACCGGGAAGTGGATTATCCGGCCCTACATAGCGACCGATCTGGGTGGCGACTACCAACCCGACGTTTCCTTTACGCAGTTCCTCAAACGATATAGTGGCGTTTCCACGGTCGGGCTTATCGGTCATACCGATTTCTCTCCGGTTTATTTCCTTTAGGGGTTGACGCAAATCCCGGTTCCACTCCAAAGCGTTCATGCTAAGGTCGAGATGAGCGTCGATAATAAATGGCTTATTCATTTTATTGATTGAGAGTTGATAATTGATAATTGAAAATTTGATTACCGTTAATAGGTGATGCGACGTGAACGGGCAATGATAGGCCATTCGCCGATCGCCTCACGATCCCGGATCACATAAGCCTTGTCGTATAAAGCGACCGTAGGACAAATATGAACGGGAATGCCATAGAATACGGAACCTAATGGATAGAGCCGACTGTCCGGGACTTCCAAGACCAGATGCTCCTCGCTCTGGGAGATAGGTTTCGCCTCCGGATGGTTCAAGAAAAACACACGGGGCAAAGGACTTTCCGAGGCTACCGCCTTGTAACCAAGATCTACGCAAACATGATGCTCATCCAGCACGGAAATGACCCGAGTTATCAATAAGGCAGCTACCTTGAACGGCATATCCGGATAAGCGTTTCCATACCCCCAATCCCAGAACACAAACGTGCCGGGACTGCATTCGCAATCCTTCCGCTTCGCGTACATCGGGAATGTAGGAGTACCTCCCATCACCTTTACCAATGGATAGGCAAACTTGCGGGATATCTCCCGGAACACACGTTCGGTCAAGGCGTATGCGGCATCCGCGCCTTGGCAACGTACCGATAGCTCCGCGTCATGTATATGTCCGTCGTAGCCATGCAACCCGATAATCTGCAGAGACTTCAGCGGCAGGATGGCATCCACCAGCGCCTCCGCTCTCTCCGGGAGGATTCCGGTACGATTCATTCCCACGTTCAGATCGATAAAGACATCCAAGGTGATATTCCCGGCCTCGCAAAGAGCCGAGATCGCACGGGCATTCTCCGCTTGATCTACCAAGCAGGAGTAATGGGTGGCAGGATATGCCTTTATCAAATCTAATAAGCGGGAAATCTTCGGGCCTACCGGCTGATAGGCTAATAATACATCGGGGGCATTAATATGCCCCAGCATCTCGGCCTCGGCAATCGTAGCGCACTTGAACTTCCGGATTCCGGCATCCAGCAGCATGCGGGATACCTCAGCCGCCTTATTCGTCTTCACGTGCGGACGAAGCCGGTTCGTATCGCCTATGATCCTCTTGGCCAACTCGATATTGCCGGAAATACGATCCGGATAGAACGCCAAGGCTGGCGAGTCTATCCGGTCTACATTACTTATGACGTACCAATCGTCCATGGCTTATTCGTATAATTCGAACAAAGCCTCTATCTCTACAGGAATATTATCGGGAAGAGAACCGAATCCTACGGCGCTACGGGTACCTACACCGTTATCCGGCCCCCATACGGCGGCGAACAACTCGCTACAGCCATTGATCACATAAGGATGCTTTCCGAAATCGGGCGTACAATTTACCATACCCAATACCTTGATCACTCTCTTTATCTTGTTGAAGCTACCAAGGTTCGCCTGGATGGTCGCCAACATGGTAAGTCCTACTTGCTGGGCGGCGAGTTTGCCTTCATCCATCGTCAAGTCCTTACCGATACGTCCGATGATCAAGGATTTATCATTCCGCACAGGCCCGTGACCGGAAAGATACAGGTATTTGCCATCTATCACACAAGGCTTGTAAACCCCGGCCGGAGCCGGTGCGGGAGGTAAGGTCAACCCTAATTTCTCAAAATTCTCATCTGCGTTAATCATGCTCATAATTTCTTTCATTTATATGTTAGTAAAAAAATATATTGATCTATTTCCTGACTCTTTCCGTTACCGGTTGATTCGTGGCGACAGAGATTCCTTGTAGCTCTACATACTCGACGCTTAAAGGATTCTTGGAGCTGGCTTTAACGTAGAGGGATTGGAGAATCGCCTGTTGGTTGTTGATCGTTATGTAGCATACATAGCGGGAATCACGTTTGGTAATCGTCAACTGGCGGGAGGGATAAGCGGTCAATGAGCATACACAAGCATTATCACTCGCCGAGATCAGTTTATACCCATAAGCCATTTTCCGTTGGATATAGCTCAAGCCATTGGTTTCCCCCGGATGCTTTTCCCGATTGACCCAATAAACGTTCAAGGGATCATGTGTATCCAGCTTACCATCCCTCAGATTCACATCGTAACAAACCAAGTTCTTATTCACGCTTCGTGCTATATGAAAAAGCCTCCCGACCGTTGGATAAGTACCTTCCTCCGGGTCCGCCGCAAACGAGGCGACGAAAGGGAAAAGCATAATAACGATACTAAGCAGCCATCTCTTTCTCATTGCTCAATCATTCTTTTATTATACAATCATATTTAAGATCATTACCCCGATCAATCCTACGACCGACACGATCGTCTCCATGATAGACCATGAGCAGATCGTATCCTTTATGCTTAGGTTAAAATATTCCTTGAACATCCAGAAGCCGGAATCGTTGACATGCGAGAACATCAAGCTACCCGCTCCTAAAGATAAAACCATCAAGTTCGGGTTCGCACCCGTTTGCGTAACTAAAGGCATCACCACGCCCGCCGCCGTCAACGCCGCCACCGTAGCCGATCCCACGCACAAACGGATCACGGCAGAGATCAACCAACCCAAGATCAACGGATGAACGGGCAATTGCTCCAGACTTGTCGCCAGCTCATTGCTTACCCCGCTATCCTCCATGATCTGCTTGAAGATACCGGAACCCGCAATGATCAAAAGGATCATAGAGATATCTTTCACGGCCTCCCCATAGACTGCCATAACCGACTTGATACTACGTCCCTGCCGGATGCCCAGCGTATATGTAGCGAACAACAAGGCGATCAGCATTACAATGGAAGGAGCACCAATAAAAGAGACTATCCCGCTCGCCATCTCGCCCATATCCTTAAAGCAATAAGGAATAACCGTCACGATAATCAGTAAAAAGACAGGCAACGTAGCGCTGATAAAACTATTCGCCTTGCCCGGCATGCTATATCTCCCGCTATCCTCTTTCTGCTCGAACAACGTGACCGGACCGGATTTTATATGTTTCAACCGACTGCCGAACACCGGCCCGGCGATAATGATAGCCGGAATCGCCAAACATAAACCGTAGATCAGCGTAAGGCCGATATTCGCGTTGAATTGTACCACCAAGGCTACCGGAGACGGATGCGGGGGCAGGAATCCATGCGTCACGGACAACGCCGCCAACATCGGCAACCCGATATAGACCGCCGGAAGCTTGTATTTATACACGATCGAGAAGATCAATGGCACCAACAACACAAATCCGATCCCATAAAATAACGGAATACCCACGACAAAGCCTGTCACCATCAGCCCCCATTGTATATGCTTAGTACCAAAAAGCGACACCATCACGGAAGCGATCTTCTGTGCCGCTCCGCTCTCGGCCACCAACTTGCCTAGCATAGCGCCTAATACGATAATCAACGTCAACCCACCCAAGATACTCCCGATACCGTTATTCACCGAGTCCGGCAGCTTCTCCAACGGAATGCCCAAAGCGATGCCCGCCAAGATAGAGGAGATCAGAAACGCGATGAAAGCATCCACCTTAAAGTAGGATATCAAGACAATCAATAAGGCCAAACAAAGTACGACAATGATAAATGACATGTTTTTTCGCTGTATTAGTTTATAATCCGTAAACGGGATACAAAGAAAACATTTATTTCCGAACTACCCCTTTTTACGATAACTAATTACCGCTAACAGATTAAAAAAAACAGCAAATAGACAGACAATCACAAAATGTCCCCGTAAATCGGCAAAGCCGCTCCCCTTTAAATAGACCATACGCATCACCTCCACGAAATAACGCACCGGATTCGCCAGCGTGATCTTCTGCGCCCATTCCGGCATACTGCTGATCGGCGTGAACAATCCGCTTAGCAAGGCGAAAATGATCAAGAAGAAAAACGCCGTAAGCATCGCTTGTTGCTGTGTGGACGAGAAGGAGGAGATCGCCAAGCCAAATCCCGTAAAAGCGATCAAATATACGGCGGCAAACAAATAGATCACCCCGAAACTCCCCTCCGGCACCAAGCCGTAGATCATCCAAGCGATGAGGATCGCCACCGTCAGCAGGACAAAGCCTATCACCCAGAAAGGGATCAGCTTCGACAGCAGGAACAGGGACTTGGGTACGGGCGAGACGTTTATCTGCTCGATCGTCCCTTTCTCCTTCTCGCTCACGATATTCAAGGCGGAGATCGATCCCCCGATAATCGTCAGCAAGAATACCATGATGCCGGGAACCATATAGATCTTGTAACTCAAGTGGGGATTAAACAGGTTAATCGAAGCCACTCCCCTGCCCGATCCCATAGAGGCGAAACCTTTCTCCCTATTGAAATCCTGTATAATCGAGGAGAGGTAGGAGCTACCCAAGCCGCCCTTGGTTCCGTTCACGGCGTTAGCGGCGATCATCACGTCCGCCCTGCCCTCCTTCCCCAAGTCCCGCTCGAAATCAGAGGGGATTTCCAGAATGATATCGGACTCATTGCTCTCCACCGAGGTCAGCGCCTCGTCGTAGCGATCCGACCGGTCTGTCAGGCGGAAATATCCGGAGGATAGTACCTTATCTACCAATTGCATGGAGGTGACGGAATGATCGTTGTCCACGATGCTAAGGTTAATATTTCGCATCTCGAAATTAGCGGCGAAAGGCAAGATGATCAACTGCATGATCGGGATAATGAAGATAATCTTCGGCATGAACCGGTCCCGACGGATCTGCTTGAACTCTTTCTCTAACAAATATCGTAACATAGCTTATAATCGTATTTTAAAACGTTTCACACTCAAGAATACCAGCACGACCGCCATGAACGACAGTATCCCGATCTCCTTCAAGATCGACACGGCGGGAAGCCCCTTGATCATCACGTCCTTCACGGCGATGATATACCATTTGGCCGGAACGATATGGGAGAACCATTGCAGGATATCCGGCATATTCTCTATCGGGAACATCATGCCGCTCAACAACATGATCGGAAGCATCAAGGCGATACCGCTGATCAACATAGCCGCCTGCTGGGTATCGGCTACCGTGGAGATCAGCAGGCCCAGACAGAGGGATACGATCGCATACAGGATGGACACGGAAACCAGCAACAGCAGGCTGCCTTTTATCGGAACGTCCAGCAGGAAATAGGATAGCAGCAAGATCGTAGCGATATTCACCATACTCAGCAATAGGTATGGGATCGCCTTGGCCAGAATGATGTAGATGGGTTTCAACGGGGAGACCAGCAGGACTTCCATCGTTCCCATCTCCTTCTCTTTCACGATGCCGATCGAGGTCATCATGGCGCATATAAGGATAAGGATCAAGCCCATCACGCCGGGCACGAAGTTGTAGGCGCCTTTCATTTGAGGGTTGTAGAGCAAAGAGGTAACCGGGGTCACGGCTTTACCCTCAACCGCCGACTCGCCTTTCAACTGTTCCGCAATGATCGCCGAGCAATAGGCGATTAGCTGCGTGGCCTCGTTCGGATCGGTAGCGTCCGCCAAGACTTGTACTTGGGCATCGGCCGTGGAAGCGTACCCGGGGGGGAAGACAACTATGACGTGTACCTTTCCTTGCCGAAACAAGGCCCCGGCATCCTCATAGCTATCGACGGTCGTATACAGCTCGAAGTACTCGCTGGCATTCAAGCGGTCTGTCATCTTCAGTGTCAGCTCATCCCGGCTTTGGTCGAAAATAGCGATCGGCACACGCTTGATCTCAGTCGTGATGGCATATCCGAACAAGATGATCAGGATGACGGGCATGAGCAAGAGGATCATTGTCGTGCGTGCGTCCCTGAAAATGTGATAGAACTCCTTTCTAACAAAGGATATGAATTGTTTCATCGTTTATTCTCCTCTCGTTGCTTTTCGAGCCAAGGCGTGGAAGACTTGGTTCATATTCGTTGTCTTAAAATCCCGCTTCAAGGCGGAGGGACTGTCTAACGCTTCGATCTTTCCGTCTACCATGATGGAGACACGGTTACAATACTCCGCCTCATCCATATAATGGGTGGTGACGAAGATCGTGATCCCCCGGGCAGCCGCTTCATAGATCAACTCCCAGAACTGGCGGCGGGTGACGGGATCGACGCCTCCGGTAGGCTCATCCAAGAAAACGATCTTGGGCTCATGGATGATCGCCACGGAGAAGGATAGCTTCTGCTTCCACCCCAAGGGCAGGGAATCGACCAAGGTGTTCCGCTCCTTTTCCAGCCCGAGGATATCCAGCAGCTCATCCGTTTTCTGGGACAGCTGCCGTTTAGACAAGCCGTAGATACCGCCGAAAAGACGGATATTCTCCCATACCTTTAGATCGCCGTATAGGGAGAATTTCTGGCTCATGTATCCGATATTCCGTTTGATGGACTCGCTCTCCCGGTAGACATCGAAACCGGCTACCCGGGCCTCGCCGGATGTCGGGGCCGACAGGCCGCAGAGCATACGCATGGCGGTGGTCTTCCCTGCCCCGTTTGCCCCGAGGAAGCCGAATATCTCGCCCGGCTCCACCTCGAAACTGATATGATCGACGGCGGTGAAGGTGCCGAAACGTTTGGTCAGTTGTTTTACTTCTATCGCTTTCATTTTTTATCCTTATTTCATAATTACAATGCCGCATTTCCCCTCTCTTACAAGGCCATGAAACAATCCTCAACGCTTGGCTCAAGGCGTTCGATGCTTACATCTGCGTAACCTTTGCCTTTCAGATATTCCTGTAATCGCCTCATGACATCCTCCCCATCCCTCCTCAACGTAAGATGATGAGCATCTCCAAAAGCGAAACACGAGTTTGTATCCGGGAACTCCCGCAAGTCTCCCAACAACTTATACATCGATGCGCATCGCACCGCGTATAGCCGCCTATCGAATGAGGTACGGATGCCTACCGGCGTATCGATAGACAGGCATTCCCCAGAACGCACCAAAGCGATACGGTCGCAACGGGAGGCCTCATCCATATAAGGCGTAGAGACAAGTATCGTAATGCCTTGCCGTTTCAGACGATCCAGCATATCCCAGAACTCAGAGCGGGAGACAGGATCGACCCCCGTCGTAGGCTCATCCAAGAACAAGACATCCGGACGATGGATCAAGGCGCAACTCAAAGCCAGCTTCTGCTTCATACCACCGGACAGCTTCCCCGCCCGCCGATGCTTGAACGGCTCTATCTGACTATAGATATCCCGTACCAGATCGTAGTTCTCCTCGATCGTCGTATTGAAGACCGTAGCGAAGAAGTTCAAGTTCTCCTCTACTGTCAGGTCTTGGTAGAGCGAGAAGCGGCCGGGCATATATCCTACCCGCCGGCGGATCTCCTTCAAGTCTTTCACCACGTCCAAGCCGCAGACAGAGGCGGTACCGCTATCGGCCAGCAACAACGTGGTCAGGATACGAAACAGGGTGGTCTTTCCCGCCCCATCCGGACCGATTAACCCGAACAACTCACCGGAGCCGATCTCCAGCGACAGATCCCGCAGGGCCTCGACATCGCCATAACGCTTGGTGATATGATTTATATGAATCTCATTATTCATATTTAATCTCCCCATATTGCCCGATCTTCAGATAACCATCGTTGCGGACGGCGATCTTGATGGCATATACCAAATTAGCCCGTTCGTCCTTCGTCTGGATACCTTTCGGGGTAAACTCGGATTTATCGGAGATCCACGTGATCGTACCGGGGTATTCTCGGCGATCATTCCCATAGTCGGCGAAGACCTTGAGAGATTGCCCTAGTTTCAGGTGGGATAACTGATCCGCCGTCACATAGGCACGGAGATAAAGCAAGTCCGTATCGGCGATCTTGTAAAGCGGTTTGCCTGCCGCCGTCACCTCTCCCGGCTCGGCGTATTTTACCAATACCGTACCGGTCTGGGGATTGAGGATACAGCTTTTCATCAGTTGATCATCCAATTGCATGATCTGGTACTGCAGGCCCTCCACCTCGGCGTCGGCACCTCCCGTCGTCTTGCTTAAGGAGGAGTATTGGGCATCCAGTTGTTTCTGGAGATATTTGATGTTATTCACGATATCGTCTAGTTGCTTTTGGTTACCCGCTTTCGCACGCACCAAGTTTTCCTGTCGCTGTTGCTCGGTCTTAGCCGTGGCGATTTGTTGTTCCAAGACAGCGATCTGCTTACGGATATCCGGCTTGCGAATATCTACCGAGCGAAGGCTGGCAGAGAGTTGCATCTTCCGCAGAAAAAGCTGGGTGCTATCCACGTAACCCACGATGGCGCCGGCATCCAAGCGATCGCCCTCCTCGATATTCAGCTCCATGATCTTTCCGTTGGCTTCCGAAGATACCAAGATCTCGGTTGCCTCAAAGGTACCGGAAGCGTCAAAATCATTGTCTGTATTACCGCAAGCCGTCCATAGAAGGCTGCATAAGCTGATAAAAATCAAATGTCTCATAAATCAATTGTATTTGTCATACTCTATTTAATTCGTTGTATACATATAATTATAAATGGTCATCAAGCGCTGTACACGGTGCGCCGCGGCGGTTTGCCGGGCCATGTCCTCGGCGTTGATCTCCCGGATTAGGTCTGTGACGGAAATCACGCCATTCTCCAGCTTCACCTCCGCCGCCTGCTTGATGCTTGTTCTCAGACGGATGATATCGTCATCGGCACGCATCAGATCCGTCATTTTCTTTATCTCCGTGTTTTGCTGCAAAAGTTGCAGGCGGGTATTGAATAAGAAGGTCTCCCGTTGCACATCAATCTGACGACGGCTTACCTCGATCTTCCTCCGGTCGTTCTTCAGCGTGTACAACTTCCCCAGATTCCAAGAAAGACGGACACCGGCCACATAATAAGGCTCGAAACTATCCTCCAGCATATTCAAGCCCGGCCGGCCGTAACCACCTTGTACGAAAGCTCCGATACGAGGCATCAAGCCCGCCGTGACCTGTTTATTCTGCGTCTCGATCCATTCGCTCTTAGCATCCAAGGCCCGTAATTCCGGACGGTTGATTTGCGTGGACAATGAACGCTCGGGTGACTCCGGAGTCTTCAAGACCACTTGATCCGTCAGCGGTTTATTGATAAAGGTCGCCAACATCTGCCGATATGCCGTGCGAGACGCTCTTAGCTCAATCTCATTTTGGCGGGCATTCAGCAGTTCCACTTCCATACTTTCCAGATCCGATTGATTCGCCACGCCATTGTCTATCATCGCCTTGATACGCTCGATATTGACCTGCAACTCCTTTTGAAGCAAAGCGTTCTGACGTATCAACTCGTCTTGCAGCAGGCAACCGAAGTAGATTTGATTCACCCGGTCGTTCAGCGCATACAACTCACTTTCCAATTGCTCCCGGTTGGCGATCGCCTCGGCACGAGTCAAGGCACGGGCCGAACGGGTGCTACCGCCGTCCCAAATCGTCTGGTCCACCTGCGCCACGACTTGATACTGATCCTTGCTCAAGCTAGGGATCTCAAAGCCGGGAAGAAGCGAGGAGATCTTATCGCCATCCAAAGGCAACTTCGTCACGTCGCTCTGATAGCTTGCCTTACCGCTTACCGAAAGCTGGGGAAGCCAAGCCTTGCCCACATTACTCAAGCTATAACGCTCCGTCTGATCGATCAAACCCATTTGATGAATCTGCGGATAATTCGCCCTCGCCCACTCGTAACACTGGGTGATCGTGACCGATTCCTGTCCGCTAACCCTTCCGGCATAACCCAACAGGCTAATTAACAATAATACATATACACCTCTCATATACTCTATGATATGTTTATTAAATTGAACAAATCCATCATCTGGCATCCGGAACCATCAGCTGGGTTATTACCTCGACGATCAAATCCCTGCGCCTATCCATATATTCCTCAAACCGCCCCATATCGTTATCCAAAAAAGCCGCCGCTAGTGGCTTGCGGATCAACAACGGGAAGACCACTAGGCTCACCAAGGTCGAAACCAAATCTATGACCGGCATCTTCCGTAGAAGCCCCTTGTCCATCTCCTCCTCTATCTGACGACGAAGACGCAAGATGGGCTGTATTTTTTTCGGATCTTTCAGCACGGTCTGGAATAAACGTTCTGGATCTCTGTTTAACTCGCCCACCACAAAATTCGGGAACATCGGGTTCGCACGAACAATTCCCATATACAGATCAACGATCACCGGCATTTTCTCCAGCATCGTACTCTTCTCATCCAAAACCCGATCGATGTTCGGCAACAATGAAGAAAGCAATTGCCCGAAAATAGCGTCGAACAGAATCTCTTTCGTCCTATAATAATAATGTAAGGCCGTCCTGCCAATACCCACTTCTGCCGCCACGTCACTCATGGTAGCCGCCTCATACCCCTTTCGGACAAACACTCGCTTCGCCGCTTCTATGATGCGAGGCTCCATCTCATTCATGTCTTTCGCTTCCATAATTAAATGTTATTTTTTGTTTTGTCACTATCGTTTGTCATTATAGTTTGACACATGCGTCAAAAGTAGTATAAAAAAATTACATAGCAAGTAAAACCTAAGTTTTCTTGCTATGTAATCCTTCTTAAATAATTATTGGATCGTGCGAGCCTCAACTCCTTCGGTCGTAATCTCCACAGGATTGATCAATCCCTCCTCGTTGAACGTCATCTTCTCGATACAAGTCTCCCGGTGGTCACGTGTCTTGACCCCGGCCGGCCGGCGATGGTACACGATGTAGTAATCTTCCGAATTCGGCACATGCATGATCGAGTGGTGACCCGCTCCGTTGGCGATATCGAAATTTTGCCGCAAGACCTCCCCGATACGATTGAACGGGCCAAAAGGAGAATCGGAGATGGCGTAAGCGACCTTGTAATCCGGTCCGGTCCAACCACCCTCACTCCACATGAAGTAATATTTACCATTCTTCTTAAACATAAACGGGCCTTCCACGTAATCCTTGGGAGTTACCTCTTTATAAATCGTTCCGTCCTCGAACGGTATAAGTCCGGTAAAGTCTTTATTCAAGCGTACCATGTTGCAGTGTTTCCAACCACCGTAATACATATAATACTCATCATTGTCAGCGTCGTGGAAAACAAACTGGTCGATCGGCTGCGCCCCATTCACGATCTCGTTGATCAGCGGCTTACCCAGCAAATCCTTATAAGGCCCTTCCGGACGATCGCTCACGGCAACACCGATACCTCCGATCTCTCCCTCGTGCACGTCATTCGCCCCAAAGAAAAGATAATACTTACCGTCCTTGTTGATTACCGAAGGGGCCCACATAGCGATCTTCGCCCATTTCACCTCAGCCGTATCAAGAATGGCGGTATGCTTGGTCCAATTCACCAAATCCTTAGAAGAGAAGCAATCGAAGAAGGTTTGCTTCTCATATAAATCACTCGTAGTCGGGTAAATCCAATAGGTATCCCCGTAAATAATTCCCTCCGGATCGGCGTACCAACCCTCGAATACAGGATTACCACTCTTCGCTACCTCTTCGCTTGGAGCCTGTTTAGGACCCCCGCAGGACATCAAGGCACCGGCCATCAATACTGTGTAAAACAGGCTTTTCTTTCCGTTTATCATCAATAGTAGATTATTTATTAGTAAATCAAATAGTATCTTTTAATTATTCGAGTTCTCCATGTTCTTCGCCAAACCACCTTCCGAGGTCTCCTTATAAAGACTGGGCAAATCATTACCTGTCTGGCGCATCACCTCAACCACCTGATCAAAACTTACCCGGTGTTTTCCGTCGGAGAAGTTCGAGAACGTATTCGCGTCAAGCGCACGGGCGGCGGCAAAAGCGTTTCGCTCGATACAAGGGATTTGTACCAAGCCACAAACAGGATCGCAAGTCAATCCCAAGTGATGCTCCAATCCCATCTCGGCGGCATACTCGATCTGTGCGGGCGTACCACCAAACAACTGACTGGCGGCAGCGGCAGCCATAGCGCAAGCCACGCCAACCTCACCTTGGCAACCTACCTCTGCCCCCGATACGGAGGCATTCGTACGCACCACATTTCCAAACAAGCCTGCCGTAGCCAACGCACGCAATATACGGGAATCACGGAACTCACGCGTCTCCTTCAAGTGATAAAGGACCGCAGGCATTACACCGCAAGAACCACAAGTCGGAGCGGTCACGATCTTCCCACCGCACGCGTTCTCCTCAGACACCGCCAAGGCATAGGCATACACCATTCCCCGGCTCTTGATACTGCTGCCATAGCCTTTCGCACGGATCATATAATCGGAAGCCTTACGACGAATGCCCAAACCTCCCGGCAAGATGCCTTCCGCTTCCAGACCACGACGAACCGCATCCTGCATCACTTCCCATACCTCAGCCAGATAATCCCAGATAGAAGGGCCTTCGTGCTGCTCGACATATTCCCAATAGGAATGGCCAGTCTTCTCACACCAAGCCTGTATCTCCTTGATCGTATGCATATCGTATACTTGCTCTGTCCTCAACTCATTGAAAGACTCGTTCGCCAAGGTTCCCCCGCCGATACTATATACGGTCCACGTATCCAGCTCCTCGCCACTCTCATTATACGACTCGAACAACATCCCATTCGGATGGAACGGCAAGAAAGTCTTGGGTTCCCAAGTAATATTTGTCTTCGCGACCGGCTGTAATACCTCAAGAATAGCTGCGTCCGTCATATGGCCTTTTCCCGTAGCCGCCAGACTACCATATAAGGTTACGTTAAAACGAACAGCGCCCCGGTTACGTTCCAAGAACATTTGTGCCGCACGCATCGGCCCCATAGTATGACTGCTTGAAGGGCCATGACCCATCCGGTATATTTGTTTGATTGATTCCATCTTTCTTCGATCTAAGTTTTCTTGTTTCTATACTTTAAGGAAAATATTATGTTTATAAAACGCATACAAAAGTACATAAATTACCGATACATTGCACATGGCAATGAGCACCGGATAATAATTTCCTAAATATTGCTGGGTTCCGAAAAACAAGGATTCGCCGATACACCTAAAACTTACCACGTTAGTAAGCATATAAGCCAGTATTGAATTCATGCCGTACACTTTCAGCCAAGTCGTATACTTTCGATGCCCTTTATAGTCGATCCAATAATAGAACAACCCCATAAGCAAGAAACAGTACCCACTGCTCACCAATACCATCGAACTGGTCCACAGTTTCTTAATAACGGGAAGCTCGATACCCCAAAGCCATCCGGCGATAACCATACCCAGACCAATACCGAATAACATCCGTAATTTGAGCCGCTCGGAATATAATTTGTTCTTTAGGATATATCCGGCGAACAACCCGGTCAACACGGTTACCCCGAAATTCAAGCTGCTCAGTATCCATGTATAACGATACCAAGTAGCGAATATCACCTCCCCGTTCTCCACCGTCGCCCCATCCCGGAAACGTCCCAGTACGGTGCGGTCGATCCATTCGGCCAAATTACTATCCGGTGTGTACGAACCTCCCCCATAGTTACCGACTGTAATAAACTCCATCGCTCCCCAAAAGATTAATAAAAGAGCTACCGCTATACCGATCTGTACCCGTATCCTTACATGCAAGAATAACAAGGAAGTAATCAAATACCCCATAGCGATCGACTGCAAAGTATTTGAATACAGATAAACCCGGTCCGGGTCCAAAGCCAATAAATTACCTTGGCACATCATACCGAAGACCCAAAGCAGTACCACCCGTTTCCCGATCCGCCGATATACCGCCATCTTATCGGGCATATCCTTATAACGAGACAAAGAGAAAGGCATGGAAACTCCCGCCATGAATAAAAATAAGGGCATCACGAGATCCCACGTAGAGAATCCCTCCCATTCCACATGCGAGAATCCCCACATAAAAGAATTAAACCAAGGCATATCAATCGCATGGGCCAGCGGATGCAACACCATCTCCAACACCACTAAGCAAAAAAGGTCGAAGCCACGGAGTACGTCCAATGACTCCAACCGATTTAATTTCTTCTTCTCCATCCGCTTATTATACTTTCAAGAAAATACGTTGGCGATATAAGAAATACAAGAATCCCCAACAAACAGCGATATATGCGATAGCGCTAACCAAAGGCTGGGCGGTCTCGGGCATCAACTTCGCCAGCCCTCCGAATATAGCCTCGGAAGTATAGGAGAAACGAATGAAACGCTGCGCCAAATAGATCGTAATAGAGTTCATGCCGATCACGGTAAAAAACAAGGTCCATTTACGCCACCCCAATACATCTATAATATAGAAGAACAAAGCAAACATCCAAACGGAATAAGCACCTACTACACAGACAAAAGAGCTTGTCCATAGCTTCTTATTGACCGGAAAGACCAAGCTCCATAACAAGCCGACGATCAACAGCACAGCTCCCGCACCTACCAAACAAAGCACTTTCTTTCGGTCGGTCAGCCCCTCTTTCCGTAACTTGATCCATTCACCGGTGAACATACCCAGCATCGCCGTGGCAATCGCAGGGACAGTGGAGAATAAACCCTCCGGATCAAAAACAATCTCGTGCAAACGTCCGGGAAGAAACAGGCGATCAATATACCCCACCAAATTTCCCTCGAGCGTAAACGACCCCGCTCCACCGGCATCCGGCACAGGCACAAAAGCCATCGCCAGCCAATAGCCGACCAAGATAAAAGCCGTTATCCCCGCACGCGCTTTCCAACCGAAACGGACAAACAACAAGGCCGCGAACATCCATCCCAACCCGATACGCGCCAGCACGCTCGCACAACGCAGGTGGTCAAATTCAAACGACAATAGCCCGTTATATACCAATCCCAAGAAAACCAAGGTAATTCCCCGACGGACAATCTTCTTGTAAATCGCCCCTTCCGTCATACCTTTTCCTCGTTGCTTCTCTAGTGAGAACGGGAACGAGATACCCGCAATAAAAAGGAACAATGGGAATATCGTGTCGTGATGCGCCAATCCATTCCATTCCACATGTTCCATCTGCCCGGCTATCGCCTGAAAAAAAGGATTCGGAAACAATGTCGCCAAAGCGACAAATAAAGAAGCACCGCCCATAATAAAGAGCATGTCAAAACCCCTAAGGGCATCCAATGATTGCAACCGCTGGGGTTGTTGTTTTTGTTTTTCCATATAATCTATTTACATTTAAAGTCTCCCGAAAATCATAAATATAAAAGCTGCTGCCATCCTTACGGAAATAGGATGTCGGATCCTTAATCTCCTACCGCCCACTCTCCAACATTCCGTTCCGCCTGATCGAAAGAAACACCTATCTTGAAAAGTTTGCGATTGTCTATTTGATAGGGCAAGAGATATCCCTTATCTTCTATTTGTTTTAAGGCTTCCTCTACGGTGCCGTTCAATTTGAATTCGAAAAGATAAATATAGTTTGCTGTTTTGACAACGGCATCGGCACGACCTGTAGCACTACGGATCTCCGCATCACAAAACTGCCCCATCAATTTGAATACCAAATAAAATACGACTTGATAATGACGTTCCGTCTTGTCATTTAGCTCATACGGAAAATCCGCAAAAAAGACACGAAGACGCCGCATAAAGGAATCTATGTTCCCTGACTCCAAATCATCCACGAATTTCCCGATGTAAAAGCCTCTTTCCTCATCGGATATAGATGAATAAAAAGGAGTTATAAAGTTCAGAAAACCATAGCGAACCTCTTCATTGGGAAATTCGAGTTTATAAAGTTTAAAACGGGGATCATACTCCTTTATGGTCAAATATCCACTCTGATAAAGAAGGGGGATCGGATTATTCCGTTCCGCACGGTATTCGGTAAAGGCCGAAGCTTGTGTCTCTACGCCATCAATCAGGATACGCAGATCAAACTCGCTTTTCTTTAATAATTCGACAAGAAACGTAGGCGTACCGGTCTGAAACCAATAATCGCCAAACTCTCTCTTCCGCAAGGCACTCAACGCGCTGAATGGATTAAAGACACCTTCCCGGCTCGGATGAAAATGATACCCGTCATATTGCCGCACCATTGTCTCCACGGTCTCTTCCCTTGATAAGGACTGCATCTGTCCCAACTGCTCTAATTCCGGTGTTAGATTATCGACCAACTCCGCATGGGTAATCCCGCAAAGGGTCGCATAGTCATAGTCTAAACTTATATCATTGAGTTGGTTCAAATCACTGAAAACACTCACCTGCGCAAATTTGGTAACTCCGGTAAGAAAGACAAAACGTAAATAACGATCCGCACTCTTGAGCACTCCATAAAACGCTTTCATGATATGTCGATACGCCTCTTGCAAGGGTTCGTTATGAATCGTTTGCAAAAGAGGTTTATCATATTCGTCAATCAAGACTACTACTTGTCTGCCCGTTTGTTCCCATGCACGACGAATCACGTAAAAAAAACGTTCTTCCGGAGCTCGCAATTTCATCTCATCGCCGTAATCAGCCTCCCACATTTCAAGATATTGGTTCAATATAGCCACCAGATCTGCCTCCGACTCATATTTGCGTGCGTTCAAATCCAAATGCAATACCGGATAAACATTCCAATCCTGCTCTAGCTGATCGATAGCCAATCCTTTAAACAGTTCTTTTTTCCCTTGGAAATAGGCTTCTAACGTAGATATCAATAAACTTTTCCCAAAACGGCGAGGACGACTCAGAAAGTAAGGCTTGCCTTTCGTCACCAATTGGTAAATCAAGGCAGTCTTATCCACATATAAATAGTTCTCATTCCGAATATTTTCGAAACTCTGTATTCCTATCGGTAATTTACGCATAGTCGTCATAACCTTTTTTCTTACCACACCTGTTGTTGAACAAAGATAGAACTTTTTTCCGGAACAAGCCTCCGATTCTAGCTTTCATTCTATGAGATACTCGATTTTTTTGAATATAATAATGTCTTTGATCACGGCAGAATTGACCGAGATTCTTACGGATAGGTTTTAACAAAAAAAGGACGATATTCTTCTTCCCGTTTATGGAAAGTAGAATATCGCCCCTCTATTTTACAAGACTATTTGTCTATGAACGATAAATCATAATATAAGCAGAGGCCATTTTCTCAACGGTTAACTTTTTCTCAAATTGCTCCTTGGCATTCCTTGAGAACCGTTCGCAAACGGCTCTATTTTCCAAAATACACTTTATTTTATCAGCGAATGATCGTACATTATTCTCTACGGTATATCCGTTCCAACCATTAACCACGATCTCGCTAATACCTCCTACATCAGAGGCTACCACAGGACATCCAAAACTCATCGCCTCAATAATCACCATCGGAAGCCCCTCATAATTACTTGGCAGTATAAACAAATCCACAAATTGATTATAAGCACCCGCATTCGGTAGATTTCCCATGAAAAAGACATTCCCCGGCAAACCACCATCTACCTCATGCTGATTCCCGATCCAGATAAAAGCGTATTCCGGAAGACACCGAGCGATCTCCACAAACAAGTCACTTCTTTTGGGGGAAGACAACCGGGCGATACACAACACTTTAGCCTTATAGCCCACTATACGAGCAAATGGATCCACAAGTAAAGGATGAGGCTTTTTGATCCCATTATAGACCGTACTTACATTATACGTTATCCTTTCTTCCCTCAAATGTCGCTCATCATATCGACTTACCCCTACAATCGCCTTACACGCCCGTTGCATAAACCTCTCAATCGGCAAGAACTTACGATAAGCAAGACGAATAGAATCAAAACCATGAACTGTATAAATCACTTTTCCAGAAGGGAAAGCCACACGTCCTAACATCCCCGCCTTTGAGGAATGCAAATGGATAATATCGGGTTTATATTTGCAATAAATCTTCAAGAAGTCAATGATCGTAAGGAAATCATTCAACGGAGATAACGCTCGTCTCAGATGCTTGCACCGCACCTGCTCTATTTCCGGTCTTAACATAGACCACATTTTCCCATCACCTTCACCGGCGGCAACAATCACTTCATAGCCGATCTCACTCAATTGATTCGCCAAATTAGCGACAACAGACTGGGCCCCTCCGAGTTCTGAGAGGGTTATTAGTTGGAGGATTCGCATTTGTTACTTAAAATATTAATAGAAAAATTACCAAACAAAATAAAATCATACATCCAGGACTCAAATTGTAGGCTTAAGTAAGTAGAAAGTAAGTAAGCCTCAATTTAGGGCATACCCCTTTAAAAAGGTACTTTAAAGAGCCCTAAGCCTTATGTTTGAAGTCCACAACAAAGATGATTTTTTACAGAGAAGTTTAATTTGAGGGGGCTACTATCTTGTCCACTCCTTTATCATCTGCTCATTCTGTAAACGACAAATCAATAGTTGCCCATTTTTCTCAGCTACAATATAACCCTCAAGTCCTTCAATCACAACCCTACGCTCATTTGGAGTATGCACAACACATCCAATGCAATCAACCATCCGGACCTCTGATCCCACGACTGAATTACCATTCGTATCTTGAGATAACAAGGAATATAATGAACCCCAACTACCCAAATCACTCCAGCCAAACTCCGCAGATAGCGTATAAATCTCCTCCGCTTTCTCCATTATTGTATAATCTATCGAGATCTTTTCACAAGTAGGAAAAAGTTCACCTACTACTTTTTTCTCTTCAGCCGTATAGAAACTCAAACTCATCTTGTCCATCACTTTTGCTAGTTTCGGTATATATCTACGAATAGCCTCTACAATCATGTCGACATGCCATACAAAGATGCCCGCATTCCACAAATAATGGCCATCTGCAAAGTAATCTTCCGCTTGTTTTCGGTCAGGTTTCTCTTTGAATGACTCAACCTTTACAACCCCATTTTTTGAAGAAGAAGAAAACGCTTTTATATATCCATATCCTGTTTCTGGTCTTGATGGTTTGATCCCTATCGCCACAATCGCTTTCTGCTCTTGCGTGAATAAAAGCGCCTATGTTATCACCCTTCGAAACTCAACCACGTCAATCACCAAAGCATCTAAAGGCGTTACGACGATATTAGCATCAGGAAACCTACTCTTGATCTTCCAACAAGCATAAGCAATACAAGGAGCCGTGTTACGGGCCTCCGGTTCAGCAAGAACGTTATCCAATGGTATTTTCGGTAACTGCTCTTGTACGATCCCCCTATATCATTCACTTGTCACTACCCAAAAGTTACTCAAAGGGCACAACGAAGAAAAACGTTCCACTGTTAGTTGGATTAATGATTTTCCTACGCCCACCACATCAATAAATTGTTTGGGATAATCAGGTGTGCTCATCGGCCAAAATCGAGAACCAATTCCTCCGGCCATAATGACAATATGCACATTGTTATTATATTGCATTCTAATGCGTGTTCTATTAACTTTTTATTAGTTCTAGCATTCAATTTAGATATCAATTATTTGATAAACAATCTATCAACAAGTTTTTTAAATTGTTCATTATGTGCTTTATAATAAAAATTATGCAAGAAACTTTCTCGTGCAGATGAAACATACGCACTATATTTAGACATAATACACTTCACCGCATCGCATATCTCTTGATAATCCTCATTATTATTAATAGCGACTACATTACCATGATTTGTTACATATTCGGACATATTGCTTTTCATTATTATCAAAGGAACACCAAACATAAAGGAATTAGCTAATACGCCACTTTGATTAGTCCGGTCATAGGCATTCCAAACGATATAAGACTTAGAGTAATAATCACTAATTTCCTCATTTGACAAATGCCTTCCTTGTTGAATCACCACACGATCAGAATCCATAATTTCCTTGATTACAGGATCTATCAGATCCAAATGAGTTCTTGTAGCAATACAAAATTGTAATTTATCAACCATAAATTTCTGCTCTATTGCTTTTTTCACGAATAATAAGTACTTCTCAAACGCATGTTCTCTACAAGCACCTCCAATATAAGAAAAATACAACTTACTCATGTTCGATCTATCCTCATTATAGTCTGGATATAGAAGTGGAAAATAGTAGTATTCTTTATTAAATATACGATAATTGTTTTTCTCATACTGGGAATATGACTTTTCAGAAGGAAGTAATATCAAGTCTGATAAAATCAAAGTAAACAAACTTACTAAATCCTTCAATACAATAACACATACTTCAAATATATTATTATGCTGAATATACGATTTCATTGAATCCAAGGGTTCATGATATAAATAAATAATTTTAGCCCTATGGAATACTTTTAAAAGAACTGATTGGGTTATATTATTCAGACTTGGGAACAAGAACATTCCTATATGGATCTCTTTAGGAAGAGAATCTCTTTTATAAATCAGATAATTAACTTTTTCGTGCGAGATAAAAGGTTCAAAGTCCTTGTGTAAATAAAGAATAGGATCATAACCTAAATCTTGACATTGCATATAACTGGCCAGCAAATGAGAAATATGCGCAGAATTAAAGTTTAACGAAAATATAACTACTTTTTTCATTTCATTTATCATTTAGTTACATCAAGACTAAAATCTGTAAAATAATGTCTTTCTCGTTTTTCTGCAGGAGGAATTTTCATATAATCACCATATAAATTAGTTAAATATATATCAACTTGATTGGGTAAATTCACCTCAACACCTTCAAATATTCCTTTTGATACAGGAAAAAAAACACTATATGGTAAAAGTTCACCAAAATAAGATTTACGTCCCGTAGGTATTGTCATATATTTAGTATTTTTATCAGAAGAAACAAATCTATCAAAAAAATAATCCAATCTCTTTTCTCCCACAAAAGAAAATATAGCTCCAATAGTTATTGATAATTTATAATATAAGCAGGAAATACTATTAAGATTCATTTTTCTTTTTAAACTATCATTCTTTCTTCTATATATTTTTACTGAAGTTGAAATCTTTCTCATAACAAAGACAAAAATACCTTTCAAGCACCTCAAAATTGGATCATTTGGAACCCCTTCCATTGGAAATACATCTATATATATACCCGATATATAATCATCTGTATCATCCCAATACTTCATAAGAGTATTTCTTTTTATTATCTTCAAAAATAAAGTCATACTATTACAATTTCGATTAGGATATGATATGATATATTTATCCCCTACTTCTTTTGGGAATACTTTTATCAGTTTATTATAATCTTCTCGGCTCATCATCAAATCCAAATCATCATCCCAAGGAATAAAACCTTTATGTCTAACAGCTCCCAAGGCTGATCCTCCACCTAACATAAATGTCAAATTATATTTCTTACAAATAAAAGTAATATCTTGATAGATTTCCATCAAACACTGCTTCAATTTGTAACGTTCGTCATCCGACAACTCATAAAAACCATCAGATCGTTTTACGTCATCATTCAAACAATCAGTTGTTCGTTTCATATTATCTCTTTTTACTACCATTCTATTCTATATATTATATAACCCTAAAATCTGTCTCAATCCTTTCTCCAATGAAAATTGAGGTTCCCAGCCCAAATGCTCTAATTTTGACGGATCTAACACAGCACGAAAAATTGTCGAATACCCTTTAGATTCTTCTTTGGAAGACAAGCTAAATGAAACTTTCTGTCCTCCTATTCTTGCGATCTTCTCCGCCACTTCCCTTATAGAATACACAGATTCCCGATTCGCAATATTATAGGCTTCTCCATTTACACCTCGTAACAAAATATAAAGCAAAGCTGAAACACAATCTGTCACATGACAATAAGAACGAACTTGAAATCCTTCACTCTTTAATAATATATCCTCACCAGCCTTTGCCTTTCGCAGAAATTGAGCAAATGCACGATCATCACGCCCTGTATCTGGACCATAGATATGTCCCGGACGAGCTATAACAACATTTACATTATATTGCTCTTTATAAGAAATACAAAGTGTTTCAGAAGCTCGCTTGCTGGAAGGATAGCAAGCCCTTGGATTCAAACAATCAATATAGCCACTGCAAGTCTCAGTGAAATCCACACCATTTCCCTCTCCATACACTTCCCCCGAAGAAATAAATAAAAATCTGGCATTCTCTTTTTTAGCTAAATTCAACATATTATCTACACCCCAAAGATTCGCCTTCATAGTACCAATTGGATCAGTGGCATATCGTTTTGGAGAAGCATTACTCGCCCCATGAATAATATAGTCCACGGTTTCATTGAATAAAATAGGAGTCATTACATCATGCGAGATATATGTAAACAAAGGATTACACCAATATGCATAAAAACGCTTTTTAGCATATTCCTCATTTCTACTCACAGCATAAATTTTTACACCCAATTTTTCTCTCTCATTATAATCCATCAAAAAATCTACAAAATTAGAACAAATCAAACCTGTTGCGCCAGTTATCAAAATAGATTTAGATCGCAATTCATTTATTATTTCACTCATAAACATATAATATTAAAAACCAAAAATTTGCTGATTCTCATGTATATCAATCATTGCTTTAAAAACAAAATAATCAGTTGGTGTAGTAATTTTTATATTCTCCATTGGTCCCACAATTGTATGCAGTTTATAGCCATAATAGTTCATCATAGAACAAGAATCTATAAAATCATGCCGATTTTCTTGTATAGCTTTCTGATGCGCAGAAAGAATATCCGACAAAATAAAACTCTGAGGTGCACGAGCTATGAAAGAATCCGATCGAGAAGGGATATCCAAACCTCCATCCATTCGGGAGATAATAAAAGTTTCTGTTGCAGGAATACAAGTGATACAAGAGCCATATTTTTTAACACATTCTATATTATTACTAATAGTATCATCCGTAATCAAAGGTCTCACTCCATCATGAATAAGCACGGTACTATTCAACGGAAAGTTCTCTACCACAGCTTTTAAACCCGAATAAATAGAATCTTGTCCAGTACTTCCACCTGGAACAACAACCTTCACCTTCGTAATCTCAAATTTTCGAAGCATTTTTTCCAAATAGGGTATCCAATCTTTAAGACACACCACTATAATACCATCAATTTCAGGATGATTATCAAATAATTCCAGCGTATAGATAATAATAGGTTTACCTCGAAATTCAAGAAATTGTTTAGGTCGTCCCTTCGTATTCATACGGCGTCCTGATCCCCCTGCGAATATTATAGATATATTCATATTACACAATATATTAATTATTTCACAAAAACAGCCATATCACTTTTTCAGCAAAACATTCAAATCCATTATTTTCCAAAAACAAATAAATTAATAATCATTATATCTAGAAAATCCTTCACCTCTAATTTGATACAACCTCTCTCTTTCTTTATCAAAATTTCTATCAAACACACTACTATATGGATAATATTTTTTATATTGTAAAATCTCTGCACCAGATTCCAAATTTAAAGTAAAATAACTTCGATAACTCAAACATATAGGAACTGTTATAAAAAAACAAAAAAACAGAATTCTTTGTTTTTTATTAATTCTATTCAACAATACTACTTTTAAAAAAGCAACAGACAAAATGCAAGTAAAATAATAATAATAATTCAATCCAATTCTATACACAATTGCAAAAGAAAATCTAATACACAATAAATACATACAAATAAACACACATACATCAAATATATTTTTATTTAAATTAATATTACTATTCAAATATTTTCCACGAACCTTATAAAGCATTATTGAATATGAAACAATATATAAAATTAATGATATATAATTCAAAGCTGACTTCTCTGCATTTCCATACATATCACTATTTGTATATCCCAATATCCTTAAAACGATTTCTTCATTAAAAAAATATCCACCTATAGAGTTCACAATCAAATAAATTATAATATCATTCTCCAACAAGACTATCAACAGCAATATAAAACATAGAAACATACGAAATATAATATTTTTAGGCAAACAATAATAGCAAACAATAAACACTAAAATTGCGACAATAGCAAACACATGCGACATCACAGAAAACACAGAAAAAACCAATGCATTTTTATATTTTTTTTCATTGAAATATAATATTCCTAAAAGACAAAAACTAACTGCAATAGACTCCCTCATAACTTCCATTTGTAGTGCCGTAAACCGACTTATAAAGTAACAAAATAACACAAAGAAACAAAATGATGGACAAATTTTCTTAATAAAATATCCACTCACCGATAAACTAAATACAGCCACTATAAATTGCACCAATAAAAAATCGTCCCAAATAGTCTTGCAGAAAGCATTTAGTATTACCCAAAAAGGCATTTTATTAACCGAATCAAAATCAGACAACTCCAAATGAAACAAATCATGAGAAAAGTAAAAATCACTAGCATACACCACTGTATCTGACCCCACCCTCCAACGTAATCCTGCCAGCAAAATCAATAAAGTGATCACTATCTTAAAATGTGTCCACTTGTATTTTTTATTTTCCAGTATATCATAATGGATAGATAGGAACAATAAATAAATGAAAATGAATAAATATATCATCGTTTCATTTTTATTAGTTCTACTAAATAATATGCTTCTCGAGAATTGGTTAACAATGTAATAACGACATAAAATACTGCCCCCATTACTATTCCAATAACAATCAGCGCAATATTGGAGTTAATTATATAACCCAACCAATAAACCCCTACTCCCATTACCATCGCACGCATAAGTACTGGCAATAAAGCCTTCATCTCTCCTTCAAATGTCACCTTTGGCAAAACACGTTTCGTAAATAAAGTCATCACATAAACATCCGCCACATAATAAATCAACATTCCTACGCAAATAGCTTCAATACCCCAAAAGAAAGAAAACACTAAAATAGAAATAGCAATCACCTTCTTTATTATCTCAGCCTTCAAGCAATAATCGCTCCGATGCTTGGCATTCAATAACTGCCAACTCATGTTCGAGGCCGGCCACCATATCCATGCAAAACACAAAATCCGTATCAAGGGAACCGCCTCAATCCATTTGTCCGTCAACAATAATCGCACGATCGGCTCCGCTAACGCAGCCAGTCCCATCATCAATGGGAAAAGAACGAAACAAGTCATTCGAAGCATTTGAAAAAAACGCTGTTGTAACTCCTCTTCTTTATCTTGCAACTCACACTCTATTGGATAAGCCACACGGGCAACAACATCATTAATAGACATCGGAACGAAACTCGTCATCTGCGTAGACTGACTATACAAACCTGTCACCGCTGGCGAATAGAATTTCCCTATCAACAAAAAACTCCCATTCGCATAAATAGCATGTAAAGTCCGGCTCATCAATAATCTCGAACCAAACCCAAACAAATCCTTAAACGAGCGATGAGAGAAGACAAAAGAAGGTATCCACCCCGCTGATACCCAGAGCAAAAGTACATTCAAAAAATTCTGCAAAAGCGGTTGCCAGACCAACGTCCAAACACCAAAATTATGACATGCCATCCAGATTCCCACACATCCGCTCACCGATATGGCGATAATCGAGATCCAAGCCTGCCGACGGAAATCCATCGCTATATTCAACTTCGCCTGTTGTACGGTACGGAACGCATTGATGACAAATATCAAAGCCATCCATATCAATAAATCCTCCAATAAAGGCTCGCCATAAAAATCAGCGATGAAAGGGGAGACTAAAAACAGCATGACATATATCAACAAGGCTACCCCTATATTGAACCAAAATGTCGTGGAAAAGTCAACCTCTGTCCTGTCCTGTTTCTGAATAAGAGCCTCCATGAAACCAGAATCCACAAACACCTGTGCCACAATTAAAAATATCGTAAGCATCGCTACCAAACCATAATCGGAAGGTGATAATTGACGGGCAATAATGATAGAGAAAAGGGTCATGAGACCTTGTCGTAAAAATTTCTCGACAGCACTCCATGCGACACCTCGTATCGCTTTATTTTTTATAGATTCTGACATATATTATTATATTTCGATGATAAGAAGAATCTTAAAGTCCCTCAACAATGTGTCTAGACTTCATGGGAGTCTATTATTCCCCTACCAAGGAAGCCTCTGCTCCCTAATAAGGAAAAGCACTATTCCCCGATAAGGGAACAGTGTCTTCCCTAATTTATCAAATCTCGTCCGGACTTTCGCTATCACCACTGCCATCAGTGGGTTTGCCTCCGATCCAAATCTGCGTACTCACGCTACGGGGACTTTTCAACATATGCCCAGAGTTGGCATACTGCGTTGTCACCGTCAGCGTATACTCACCCTCCTCCAAATCAGTCGGTAATAGTAATGTAAGCGAGGAAGGATTGTTGATCGTGATTAGATCGTCCGTTAATTTTGTGACGGCCTTCGACGCATTGGTCAGCGTAACGCCTACCGACTCATCGTCGCCAACCACTTTCAGCATGGCGCCACGCACGAAGAAGTTGCGGCCCGCCGTGGCGCTACCATCCTTCAAGCCCGTTTTCTTATCCTCGGTCTCAAGGATGTACATGATGTTCGATTTCTCGCCGAGGATCTCCACCACGGTCTGGGCGATCGCCTCACGCAAAGCCTTATCTTGCGTGAGGGAGACGTAGATGGAGTTCTTCTCCTTGTTCCATACGCCACCCTCGATCACGCCGGTCAGTTGTGGAACCGCACGGAACAGGCCCGTATTCACGCTGTAACCGTTTAGGATCAAGTCCATCAGCACACGGTGATAGAGCGTTACCGAGTGGTGAAGCGTCTCCGGGCGCAGCCCCGTGTCTTGCTTGTACATCTCCTCCAGCACATCATCCAAAGTTAAACTTCCGGCCGAAGCCAACAACAAGATCTTATCAGTCTTGTTATCAGTGGTCACCGAATTGTCGATAAGCCAGCCTTTCAATACTTTCTTCATGGTATTTTTGATTTAAAGGAGGGCAAAATTGCTCTCCTTGGTTATCCTTTTTTAGAATTTCTTCCCGAACACTATATTCAAGAAGGTCTTCACCAAGATCTTGAAATCGAACCACCACGAGCGGTGCTCCAGATAGAACAAGTCGTAGCGTAAACGACGAAGCATCTTCTCCAGCGTATCTGTATAGCCATTGTAAAGCGTGGCATACGAGGTCACGCCCGGACGGATCTGATAAAGATAACGATAGCGGGGATCTCGTACCATGATCTGGTCGATGTAAAACTTCCGTTCCGGACGGGGGCCGATAAAAGACATATCACCGATGAAAACATTCCACAATTGGGGCAACTCATCCAAATGATGCTCACGCAGGAACTTGCCCACACGGGTCATGCGAGGGTCAGCACCTCCCTTGTAAAGAGCCGGACCGAATTTCTCCGCATCCAAACGCATACTACGGAACTTATAGATGTTGAACGGACGGCCAAAACGGCCGATACGCTCCTGCTTGAAGATAGCTGAGCCGCCATCCTCAAGCCTCACGGCGATATAGCAAATCAAGAACAATGGTGAGAATACGATCAAAGCGATGAAGGCCAAAAGACAATCCCCAATACGCTTCACGTTACGTTCGATAGCATTCATCCCATCCGGAATAAAATCAGTAGGTTTCTCCAAACTCTCTTTTATAATCATGTCTAGTTAGTTATTCAATAAAGGCAACCCTTTCACCTCGCCGGCGTGCCACTCCCGGTAGTCCACAAGGGAGAGTCCGGATACAGTTAATTGCTTGTAATCCTTATCGTCTCTTCGCAAGATGTGCTTGCGGGCATACGAGCGGAGCGAACGATCCGTCACGGATACCATCACCACAGGAAACGGGTAGCCGAGCAAGCGCATCGGCGTAACCTCGCTGTCCGGGAACGCACGGCGCAACTGATAGGCTGAGTACTCGAACGCCACCCAGTAAGGACCCGTGCAATACAAATGGATGGAAGCAGTGTTCGTTCGCTCGCGGCTCATGATATCACCCAAATGCTCGTTCAGCAACGCCACCAAACGAACGCCAGAAGGAAGGGAAGACATTTCTTTTTGATTTATGATTTTTGATTTAAACTGTCAACTGTCACTTGTCAACTGTCAACTGATTTCGTGTTTCAGCCAGCGATCGCAATCGTCCAGCCGGCGGATCAAGGATAACTTGCTTTTCTTGGGCGAGGACTCACCCCGCCAAGGATCCACCACCTCATGCGCCATCTGCCGGTAAAGGGCGCTGTCCGTGCAACCGTAGAGCGTCACCAGCAACAAAGCACGGGATTGCGGAGCTTTCACCACCGGGAGCATACCACGCATCGTGTCATGCAAACGTGTGAACTCCTCCTCATCGCCCAACAACTTGTAGGCAGAAAGAAGCAATGAGTAGATCTTGCAACGCATCACGTCCGTCTCCGCACGGAGCGAACCGTACGATCTCAACACCTCACGGGCCAAACGAGTATCCTCCTCTGATACGCTGCCGAAGGCATGGTAACGTCCCAAGGCATCGTGCAAACCCTCCCGCAGGCGATCGTTGTCCAGATGGGTATAGGCGTGCTTGCCCTTGGTGTTCAGCTCGATCAGCTCATACTCGCCCGGCTTCACCTCCAACAAGGGGACCCACATGCAATCGAGGATACGAGCCATCACATCTTTATGACCGCCACCCGGCTGGATCACCACCTCCGCCTCCATACCGGTAAAATAACCGGACGTGATACGCACGCGATCACCTTTCAGCAGGCGATTGCTGTCCGGCACGTACACAGGAAGCTCGTTGGAATAAGATTCCGCCACCCAACGTAAATTCCCCATCTCGTCATCCGACAGATAAGGGAAATGAGTCATGCCTCCGGAAGAGACCCGGGGAAGGAAATTGTATAGGGGAAGCGTGCGCTTCATCTGGAAGATCTCCTCAACCGAGGACCGGACAAACACGTAGTTGAACAGCAGGGGTCGTTTCGTGTTGACCATCTTTCCGTCCACCTTCCTCACCTCCACATAGGAGGGGGCGAAATACTCGAACAACGTCTCCCCACGACGCTTGCGCCGGGAAAGCTCGGCATCCAAGCTTTTAGCGGGGCTGATCCTGTCGCGTCGTGCCACACCCGTAGTAGGAAGCGTGAGCACGTACCAGCGTACAGTCTTCAGGTCATGACGCTTGCCAACTCGCGCCGTACCCCTCTCCGAGCAACCGTCTCTCAAAACATTCATCATTATGATTATCTTTTCCTAAGATTATATCAGGATCTCCACTCAAGCCTCACGACAATTCAAAGCCCTACCAAGAGCACTCTATTTACTCCTGATAAACAACACTTTATGTCTTTAAAAATGGCTTTTCTGAAAATCACCATCGCTTGAAATATTAAGCTACTTGGGAAGTAGCGTAAAAGGTTGGAAAATGGTTATTACCCAGTTGTAGAGACGGAGCGTGCTCCGTCTCCCACCGTCTGACAGTAATTTTGAATACCATTTTGAGGGGATGAGACGGGGCACGCCCCGTCTCTACAGGAATGTATGTTCGATTTTTAGAAGGGACGTGATGATGTAGGAAATACGAGATCATTTCGTCTCTATTGCCATGTCTATACACTAGGAATAAGAACGAAGATTTAAGGAGAATCAAGGCCGGAGCACAAACTAAAACTAATGATTGCTTGTTATTTGCTATTTTTTGCTACATTTGCACCGTGAAATGAACGCTACTCCCCAAGTAGCCTCAACCCACCTCTGGCATATAATTATATACATTCTCAAAGCAAGACTTGTTTACCACCGTCATTTTCTCCAACGAGAAACTTCTCAGATAAATCTGGGTTGTCTTGATGGATTTATGGCCTAATAACTCGCTGATCATCTCTATGGGGACATTTTGTTCCTTCAATGACATGGCAAAGGAATGACGGATCGTGTAAGAAGTCACATCCGAGACTATTCCGGCAACCTCCTTCAACGTCTTCAAGTTCCGGTTAAACCGGGACAAGGCCGCATTGTACTCGAGATATTCCTCATGGCCGTTCTTCGTCCCACTTAAAAAGGGAAATAAATAGCCGGAGCCTCCCGCCCTCTCACCTGCCAGCTCCTTATACATAGCTTCCGCCGTATCCAAGACCTCCAACCGCATAGAGGTCCCGGTCTTCTGGCGATTGTAATCCAATATGCCGTTCTTGATATTACCCCTATTCAAATGGGCGAAATCAACGAACGACATTCCCCCATATTGAAACATCAAGCAAAGGGCCAGTTGTGTCTTCCTCAACTTCTCTCCTTTTACCGGGACAGTCATCAGGCGATTCAAATCACCCAGAGGCAAGGATTTCTTGCGCTGGCTTTCCACACCCGTAAAAACCCCCTTGAATAATGAAGGGATAAACGCCGCCTCGCCATTCTCCACCGCCTTGTTATAGATACAACGCAAACGGCGGATATACGTGGAGACCGTATTACGCATGCAGCCTTTCTCCAACAAATAAGCCTCATACCGGCGAAGAGTATCCTTATTTATATATGTATATGGGATACGATCCGTCCCGCTATACCGTATAAAAGAGTTCATCGCATCCTGATAACTTTTCGCCGAGGAATACCGTCCTTCCTTTTGTAACAGACTTATATACTCTCGCATCCCTTCCACCAAATCTTTCTCATCCATATCTCTCTATTTTAAATTCCAACTGAAAACAAACACGCAAATTTTCAATACAAAAAAACATATAAAAACGTGGATCTAAATCTATCGTCCGGAAATGCCACAACTACGAATTTCTCACTTCAGACTGGATAGAAATTTCAAATTAAAAGTTAAAGCACAGATTGTCGAAAAAATAAAAATCCTAAAATATGAACGTTTTCAAACTTTTTAGAGGCTCTCTATGTTTATTATGAGATAAAAATAAAAACCTATGCGATTTAAACTAATAGGCCTCATCTGTCTTATAATGCAGTGTAATTTATCTTGCACTCAACACATTATAAACAAAGAAACCGTCCAGACTTTGGATTTACACCGCTATATGGGGAAATGGTTTGAAATAGCACGCTTTGATCATCGCTTTGAGCATAATCTCGTAGGGGCTACCGTGGAATACTCATTTCTCCCGAATGGAGATATAGAAGTTGTTAACAGCGGATATTGGGGTAATTTTTCCGGTTCCTTCAAACGAGCGAAAGGTATAGCCAAAATAACAGATCCTACGTGTCCTAGTAAATTAAAAGTGTGTTTCTTTATGCGGTTCTACGCCGAGTACAACATTATGGAAATTGACGAGGATAATTACTCATACGCTCTCGTAGGCAGTAATACCTCAGACTATTTATGGCTACTTAGTCGTACGCCTACACTCCCAGAAGAGGCTATTCTCTTTTTATTGACTAAGGCCAAAGAAAGAGGATATAACACATCAATGCTCAAATGGGTCAAACAAAAACATGAAAATCAAAAATAATTTCTTCAAATTTCGCTATAAGCATTGAAAATATTCAACTTATGGCTAATTTTGTTGTTATAATATAAAAAGCGTTGTTTTATGAAAAAAATATTACAAGAGTTTAAGCAGTTCGCCATGCGAGGTAACGTAGTGGACATGGCGGTAGGTATCATTATCGGTGGTGCCTTTGGAAAGATCGTATCTTCTATCGTAGCGGATCTGATCATGCCGGCGGTAGGTTTACTTGTAGGTGGCGTCAATTTCACGGATTTAAAAATCACCTTGAAGCACGCTGTAATGGAGGGAGACAAGGTGATCTCTCCGGCGGTCTCCATTAACTACGGAAATTTCATACAAGTGACACTGGATTTTATAATCATTGCTTTCGCCGTCTTTTTACTTGTCAAAGGCGTTAATGCTTTAAGCAAGAAGAAGGAAGAAGCCCCGAAAGCTCCGGTCGCTCCCCCTGCGGATATCCAATTACTTACCGAGATTAGGGATTTACTGAAAAATAACAAATAAACACCAACCTTATTGGTTGACTTGCTGTTTCATAATTACAAAAAATAATGTTTTAACTCATAAAAAGTAGTAGTTATGAAAAATGTATTATTCGGTTTAGCCGTAGGTGTAGTTGTTGGTTACGTACTTCGCAGGATGGAAGATCAAGGACAGTTCGAATGTCTGGAGAACGAACTCCACGGTCTTACAGATAAGGCGAAGAAAAAAGTAAAGGACGTGGTAGACACGGGTAAAAATCAAGTCGAATACGTCAAAGACAGAGTAGAACATATGGTTGAAAAACCTAAAAGTAATTAATCTACCTCCCTGTTATTAGGGTAAGAAAAAGAAGCTATCACAAAAAAAGTCAATGATAGCTTCTTTTTTTTCATTTTAGATGTAACGTTTTTTCAACTCCATTCGTCTTATAAGAAAAGAGTATAAATTAATTACACTTCATATGAGAACAAGAATGATGGCCTTATTTGCGTTGATCGCTTTTTGCGCAATGTCTATCGAGGCGAAGAAAGTAAAAGGAAATGGGGATATTATCACGAAAGAAATCTCCGTCAGAGACTATTCAGCGATAAAAGTCGGCTCAACCGCCATGGGGTATAGCGACAGTTGGTTCAGCCTATTCAGCCGTGGGGGAAATCCGTCGTACGTTTTCGGATATACGCAAGGAGAATCAGCGTCCTTACGAATCACGATCGACGAGAACTTATATCCTTATATAAACGTTCAAGTAAAAAACGAAGAACTTTCAATCTCCACAGAGAATGGTACACAATTAAGCCCTACCCGATTTAAAATAGAGGGCACTTCCAAGAAGCTGAAAAAAATCCAAATGTCCGGTTGTATGGATTTTGTCCTGAGAAGCGCTTTATCCGGAGATGATCTGGAAATTATAGCGACAAGGGGTAGCGACGTGAAAATGGAGCAGCCAATCAACGTATCCAATTGCATAATTGAGGCGACCAGCGGTAGCGATATCATCATCAACGATCTTACTACCCGAATAATACGAGGCCGTGCCAGCGGAGGTAGCGATCTCAAGCTTACGGGAAAAGCGGAGAACGGCGAATATTCCGCCTCAGGTGGCTCCGATATCAAGGCTTATGATCTTATCTTAAACCAGTTGGAATGTTCCGCCAGTGGTGGTTCCGATATTTATACACACGTAACCGATTATATCAAGGCTTCGGCAAGCGGAGGTAGTGATGTACATTACAAAGGTTCGGCAAGATCGGATACATCCACTTCCGGAGGAAGCGATATTATAAAAGAGGGTAATTAACACCCTCTTTTTTTACCCTCTTATACATTGAATTTTATAACAAAAGTACTTCCTTTTCCAACCGCGCTATCAACAGAAAGTGTTCCTCCATGAGCTTCCACGAAGTCTTTACTGATAGCCAGCCCTAGACCACTCCCTTGTACCTTCGTTCCCGGCACACGGAAATAGCGATCGAATATACTTTGATGATATCGGGGATCAATACCCTTACCGAAATCTTGCACATAGATCTCCACGCTATGATCTTGCTGGCGGGCACCGATTATGATACGGCCATTCTCCGGGGTATAATGAATTGCGTTCGACAATAGATTCGTCAAGACCCATGCGATTTTCTCGCTATCCACGAAAAGCTTGGAAATCTTCTCCGGGTATTCCACCTCTATATGGCAATTGAAGCGATCAGCTTGCACTTGGTTCGCCTTTATCGCATACTCGATCAATTCGATCGGTTTGGTTATTTTCGGATTCAATTGTAGCTTGCCAGCCTCCACCTGCGTCATTTTCAATAGCTCACTGGTTATTTCCAGTAATCGATTACTACTTTCCTTGATACTTTCCGCCAGTGCTTTTTGCTCGTCGTTCATGGCTCCCACACGGGCATCCTCCAACAATTTCAGGCTCATCATGATCGCCGATATCGGAGTTTTCAATTCATGGGAGATCGTCGAGATAAAAGTGGTCTTAGCGGAATCCAACTCCTTAAACTCCGTGATGTTCTTCAATAAGATCACATCGCCCACATACTCCTCCGCCTCGCCATTCTCCGACACACGGATCGGTATATATTGCACTTGAAAATAACTTTCCTTATTATCCGCGTAAATTTTAAGCGGCTCTTTTTTCTCGCCCGGCTGGATCAGTTCCCGAACTAACCTGCGAAGCAAATCGTTCCGTAAGGATAATTCCGAGGCAGACTTTCCGATCACGTTTTCCCGCTTGAGATTCAAGATCGTCAAAGCCTCGTTATTGGCGAAAAGAATCTTACGATCCCGATCCAAGCCTATGATTGGCTCCGTGATACTATTCACGATAGCCTCTATATATTTCTTTCCTTGGATAATATCCGCCAACGTACTTTTCCGGTATTCCGTAAGCCGTTCCGCCATCCGGTTAAAGGATTTCGCTACCCCCTCGAATTCATCATATTTAGCGAGATCCAAGCGTTTTTCGTAATTATGGTTAGCGATCTCCATGATACCGTCCATCAACATACGGATAGGGGTATTTATCGAACGGGGGAAACGTATTAAAAAAGCGAAAGCGACCACCATACAAGAGAGGCCAATCCCCCAAATCCAAAATAAAGCCTTTTGAGACGTAGACTCCGCCACTTGGCTTTTCCTGTAGATAGAAGCCATATTCAAACTCATGACTTGATTTAAGGCGAGACGTACACGACGGATATTCTCCTCATTACGCTCTTTCGCCAATTGCTCGTATTGAGCGACTAGATGTGAGGTGGCCACGTTCTCATCGACCTCCGTGATATTCTTTTTCTGTAGCCCTAGGTTTTTCTCGAAATCGGCTTGAGCCGAAGGATCGCTATCGATTCGTTCCAGTGCATCCAGCATCCGGCGTGAATAGAGTAAAGAATTATAATTATCGGCCAATATGTTCCTTGTGTCGGCAGACATATCGGAGATGTTCTTTACCGATAGACCTCCCAGCAAAACGATCATGGCAAACAGCAGCCCGATTCCGTATCTTAGTTTTGTTTTAATCTTCAGACTCATAGGTGATGTATTTTAAGCGATTATTATTAAGTTTACGTTCAGCAAAGATAAACTATTTAGCAATGTCCGTTTCTCCTTGCATATCTTCAAGATGCTTTCGGGTATACATAAATGCAGAATATGAGACTAAAGCCCATACTCCTCAATCTTCCGATAAAGAGTAGTGAGGCCTATACCTAGAAGGCGGGAAGTTTCGGTTTTATTGCCTTTTGTGTATTTGAGCACTTTTTGGATATGCATTTTCTCTACGCCACTCAGGTCAAAACCGCTATAAGATTCCGTACTCGCCGCAGAGGAGGTTTGCATATTCAAAGGGAGAGCATCCAAGGTTAAGGTATCTCCATCGGCAATAATCAGGCTACGCTCAATTGCATTACGCAACTCACGTACGTTACCTTTCCAAGCTCGTTTTTTCAGGGCATCTATATATTCGGGCGAAATTGTTCGGATATTCTTTCCCATCTTGGAGGAAAAAGCAGAAACAAAGGCTTTTATATGGAGAGGGATATCCTCGACCCGTTCACGAAGCGCGGGAAGATGGATCTGGAAAACGGAAAGCCGATAAAATAGATCTTCCCGGAAATGCCCTTGCTCGATCTCTTTCTCTAAATCACGGTTGGTAGCGGCAATAATGCGTACATCCACTTTCGTAGGTTTCGTATCGCCGATCTTGATAAACTCCCCGGTCTCAAGGATACGGAGCAATTTCGCTTGCAAGTCGAAAGCCATTTCCCCGATCTCATCCAAGAAGATCGTACCTCCGGAAGCTTCCTCAAACAAGCCTTTTGTCTCTTTCAAAGCACCGGTAAAAGCCCCCGCTTTATGACCGAACATCTCGCTTTCCAATAAATCCCGACTAAAAGAGGAACAATTGATAGCGACAAAAGACTTCCCTTTCCGGGAACTATGTTGATGGATGGATTGAGCAAAGACCTCTTTTCCCGTACCGGTCTCACCAGTCAACAGAACTGGAACCTCCGTAGCCGAGACTTTCTGAGCCAACGCTATCGCCGCTTGGATAGCGGGTGATTTACCGACAATCGTATCAAACGAATATTGCCTCCCGACGGACGTAGCTTCCTTCTTTTGCTGTTGATAAGCGGCAGAAGCTTTCTCCATCGCTTTGGCTACCAGAGGAATGATCTTATTATTATCATCCCCTTTCGTAATATAATCGAAGGCTCCATTCTTGATTGCCTGTACGCCATCCGGAATATTACCATGCGCGGTAAGTAGGATGATCTCGGATAGAGGGCGGAGTTTCTTTAAGTCCGACACCAAATCCACGCCATTACCATCCGGCAAGAACACATCGCACAATACCACCTCCGGCGAATGTTGCTCCATCTGCCTCAGCCCCGCCTTACAAGTAGCAGCCTGTAAAACCTCGTATCCCTCCAAACCGATAATGCGTGAAAGTAAACCTAAAATCTGCTTCTCGTCGTCAATAATTAAAACTTTGCCCATACACCGGAGTTATTTGTTTGGGCACAAATGTACGCTTTTTACCTTTTTCCCAAAAGCATTAAAGCATACATGTTAACGCCGTCTTATTTAAAATCGTCACCTTTCTCCTTGTAATGCTGATAAATCCCTCATCCACCAATCTCCCGATTTCCTTCGATAAAGCCGGGCGGGTAACACCAAAATACTCTGCTAACTGCTCTTGGGTATGTTCTAGTTCCACGACATTCGAATCCTTTTGCTGATGTTCGAATAAGTAATAAATAAAGCGGTTCCGGATGCCACGAAACGAAAGCACCTTCAAACGAGTCATCGTACATTTATTACAGCTAGTACTGACGCAAAGGAAATTATGCAGGAATAACGGCATAGAATGCATTAAGGTAAATACAGACTCCTTGGTGCCCTTAAGCAATACCACATCCTCGTCGACGGTAAAAGTAGCGGGGAATTGGTTTTTCTCGGAAAAGATATGAGGCGTAGCGAACGTGCGTGGAGCCTGTATCGTCTCCACGCGCACGATGTTACCTGATACGTCCAAAACATCCACGTTCAATTTTCCCTCCAATAAAACATGAAGGGCGTTACAAGTCGTCCCTTGATGAATTATGGTTTTTCCTTTTGGATGCTCCTCTACTGTATATTCAAGTTTATCCAAAAACTCTTCCCGCATCTTAAGCGTAAAATTCTTAAAAAGCGGGATTTTAAACATATCGGTTATATCCATCGTATCTTGTTTTGAAAAAAGGTTTACTCCTGCAAATATACCCTTTTCCTTGAGAACTGTTACCATTTCGTCGCGAATATAGTTGGATTAATATTTATTGATAACCAACCCCAATCTTGCCAATGAGACGGATTTCCACCCTTCACGGCCTTCATGGTATTCGTACCCAACATCGTAGAATATCCCGCGGATAATTTCACGTCTTTCATAATTACCCAATCCACTTGGAAATCCAATTCCGAACCTAAACCTTTACTCAATTTATCATTACCTTCGTATACGTCGCCCGTGATGGAGAAATAATGATAGGCTAAAGACAGGTTTACCTTGGAAGAAGGTTTATAAGCTACATTTATCTGATTATCCCATAAACCCGGATTCAATCCGTTGACAAAAGAGGAGGCGTAGAAATAATCCATGGCACCATAAAACTTATGATGGGTTCCGTACAGAGGATCAAACGCCTTATATTTCCCGTCGGCCCCATCCGAGCCACTCAGATAATCACTACCTACACCGATCTTCCATTGCGGATCGATTTGATAAGCGGCGTTTACCGCCCATAAGAAAGCGGAAACATCCCGTCCGCTTTTCGTCTTGCCGAATTGATAATAGATAGTACCACCTATCGTCCAGTTACTAGGCGTATAGATTAAGTTCGTTCCTAAGGTTTGCAGGTATTTTGTATCCGAGTTTTGTTTCTCGGCATCACCGCCTTCCATCCCTAAGTTCATAAACAAGAAGGATGCGTTAAAACTCTTGTCGAAGAGATGCTTATACCAAAGGGTTTGCATCGTTTTATAGGGTTGCGCACCCGGAGCGTAATACGTTCCTCCGATCGTTTTCTCATCATTCTGGTTGAATGCGAGAATTAAATGCAGTTGATTATTCGTGTTCTCGTAGCCTAGCTTCAAAGCATCATGATAACGACCGGCCACGTTCCAATCCAACGCCCCCATGATACGCTCGTCATCGTATACCAATGACTGGCGACCTAACTTAGCGAAGAAACCCGATCCGAAATCCAGCTTCGCCCACGCCTCATTCAAGATAAAACGGCCATTCTTATCGATCTGAGGATCCTGTCCCCATACTCCAACATGTTGCGCGGACAAGCCGATAGACAAACGATCCCGCTCATACCCCAAAGAAAGGCGGGCACGGTTATTGATAAACCCGGTGGACTCGGCATCTTTAGGCCGGGGGAATAAGACCCCGTTCCGGTACTCGGCTCTCGGACGTATCTGTACTTTCATCGAGAACGTGTTCTCTTTCGTATTTTGTGTTTCTTCCGCTTGCGCGAAAAGGGCCACGGAGAGCAAGCCCGCTACTAAAACAACTAGTTTTTTCATATACCTCTGATTTTAATTATTCCATATTATAAGTATGTACACTATATCCTTGCGCGGAGGGTAGATAATTCACGCCAACCCAACACACCTGTAGCAAAAGAAAAGAGAAAACCAAAAGCCCCAACGCCGCTGAATAACGCAAGCGGTGGTGAAGGCGATAATGGATATAAATCAAGTACCCCAACCAAGTGGCAGCCGCCCATGTCTCCTTCGGGTCCCAATTCCAATAATGCCCCCACGCCTCCTTGGCCCATAAAGCGCCGAACAGCATCCCAATCGTGAGAAAGGCCATACCGACATATACCAAGTTATCGCATAAACTCATCATCCCCTCGTCAATCCCCTTCCTCCTCGCACGGATCAGCAGGTAAATGGCGATAAGGGCAGCGGCGCCCAGCATGGCGTAAGAGAACATATAGACTATCACGTGCGGAGCGAACCACGGGCTTTGCAAAGCGGGCATCAAGGTCTTGTTATGTATCTCCGGCTTAAACAGATTGACACAGATAAAGACAAAGGCCAACAATGTACTAAAGGAAAGTATCCATTTATACCGCCAACGGACATAAGTGATCACGCCCGCCACCGGCAAGAAAAAAGAATACCATAGACGAGTCTCGCCCATCGTGCGCAAGGGCGGCCTCTCCAACGAGATCCACATCCCTATGATAAAAGCGGAGAATATAGCCAAGCCAAACACGGTCCAAGCGACAGCCCCCTTGGAAAAAGAAGGACGATAAGCCAACCATGCCCCACCTATCCAGCAAAATAACGTCGGAGCGGCGAAATAAATAAAGTAACTCCAATCCATACTATTCTTTTTTTACAGGAGCGGATAGGAATAATCCGATCGCCCCGGCTATCATCATTAAGATCCCTGTATAAACGATCGGCAACCATGGATCTCTCACCAACTCAAATACACTCATCCGGCTCCATTTACCTTTCGTCTCGTCGTAACTCAATTGGTAGATTTTCCATCCGGCAATAGAGAGTGGCTTATTCACCTCGATACACGCCTCCTTGGTCTGTTTATCTTTCGTATAGACCATTACGTCCGAGGCAAAGCGTCTCGGTTCCCGTTCCGGCATCACCATACTGACCGCATCATCCAGTTGGAGCGATATGTATGGAAAGATATAGCTGCCACAACTCACCCAGCCTTCCTTCTGCCGTCCGGTAAGTTCGTTACGTGCTTTTACGTATAAAGCGGTGGTCGCCCCCTCGGAGTGAAATTCCACGAAGTTTATCGTATCCTGCCCCATCACGCAAGCCGCCATCGGTAGTGAACGGGTAACCTCAACCTTCCAGCCTTGCAGGTTTCCGGCTAAGGGAATTTCCTCCACCAATATGTTCTCGGGTTGCTTTTCAGGAAGCACTTTTCCGGTCGTATTGTCGATTAGCATTAACTTAGGAGGATATTCATCAATCGTAAACGAACGAAGCTCGATGGCAAGCGGTAGTTCTATCATCTCGTTCTTCTCGTCCGAAGCCCTCCACTCAGGATTCTCCAGCGGAACCGTCATCCGTAAACGGCGTAAATCCCCGTTTCCCAAGATCGCCGCCAGCAGCGTGATAAATAAACCGACATGGTTCAGCATAAACGGAACATCCCTCCAGCGAAACGATACGATACGCTTCAATGTGACAAAGCCCAAGACAAACAAGAAATAGAGAAACAGCAGGATAAAAGGCCACGACATCGTAATCCGCTCGATACCCGGACCCACAAATCCCATAACCAACACAACTGACAAAAGAGCCGATAAAGAGGTAATGCTCGCCGTTAACCCGGAAAACCACTGGACAACCGTGATTTTCCGGCCAACAACAAACCCTATACATAGAACCAACAGAAAAATCAATCCTCCGGCCACATTCACCGGATATTGGAACAACCCTGCCTGAACCGGGCCGGTGATCAGTTGCAAGCCAAATCCCGTAATCAGTAAACCGGCACAGATGACCCAGCCTTCAGCATATCCCCAAGGTTGTTTCCACATAATCAAATGTTCTTCGCTAAACGATTATTTTCTTGCGCCTCTTTCACCCATTGAGGAACGATTGTATTTAGGAATTTTTCCTTGGCGGTACGTTCAGCGGCCATATCCAAACCGATATATTGCTGAGCCTTTTCTTTCGTAGAGAAGTCCGGCATCGGAACATCATCCGTATAACCTAATTTCGCTAACACTTTCGCGGTAGCCAGACGAGCCTGCATCGCCTTATCCAATCCATTGCCTAATATCCTTTGAATCTCTTGCGGAGCGTGGAACGCACCACCATGAGAAGCCACGCCGAAATCCCAACGCCATTGTGCCTGACGGATCAATTTCAATACATCTTTCATCTGATCCTCGGTAGCTCCCTTATCCCATGCGAACTTCGCCTCTACATGCGCTTTCGCCAACTCGGTCTCCAAACGGTTACGCATCTCGTTCGCCTTATTCTGACGCTCGTACACATTATTGCGTAAAGTCTCCTCGCTCTCACGGTGGCAAACCTGACACGTACGGTCGATCATAGCCAACGGGCTTTGGATATGGTGGTCACTATATTTCACGCCCCCCTCGCTCTTATACGGCATATGGCAATCGGCGCAAGATACACCCCGCTGCGCATGGATACCCATCTGGGAGATCTCATAATCCGGATGCTGTGCCTTTAAAATCGGAGCACGGCTTAGCTTATGCGTATAATCGGCGAAACCGGCCTCATCGTAATAAGCCTCCATATCCTCAACCGTAGAACCTTTATCCCAAGGGAAAGTCAAGTATTTACCATCGCCCTTGAAATAATATTCCACGTGGCATTGCGCGCAAACCAAGGAACGCATCTCTTGTTGAGTCGCTTTCGTGATGTCCTTGCCTTGACGCTGGAAAGCCTCGATCAAAGCCGGGCGACTGATATGCAGGTTCATATTCTCCGGCTCATGGCAATCGGCGCAACCGATCGGATTCACGATCTCTTTACCCAGAGAAGCCCATTTGCCCTTATAGAAATTATCCACGCCCATCGCTTGCATCATACGGGGAACATCCGGGCTTTTGCAAGTCCAGCAAGTAGCCGGTTGCGGCCCCTCGTTCTCTGTCATCGGAGCGCCTACACGCAACGTGTTACGCATATCCTCGATCGCATGCATATGCCCTCTCGGGGTAGAATAATCCTTAGAGAAAGCGTAACCAGCCCAAAGGATCACCATTTCCGGACGAGCCTCCAGAACATCGACCGCCTGATTTCCATTGTATAAACTCTTGAAACTCGTATCCGCCGTAGCCTCCCAAGTCTGGTACTCACGTGGATAATTCGATTCGAACTTATCATTGCGAGCCTCGATTCCTGTGATCTCCGTCTTCTTATTATTCATTACGCTAGTGACCTCCGCATGTCTCTCGTTCACGGAAGCAGCGATCATACCCAAAACAAAAACAACGACCATGGTTCCTCCAAACAGCAACCAACCTTGCCATGATTTTAATTTCTTTTCCATAACTATACTGATTTATTATTATTTACTTAGCATATCTTTTAACCAGTCCGGCGATACGGACTTCGGATAAGGCACCAACGCATTCGGTGTAGAAGACAGGCTGTTCGTACCTCCGTGCGGCACCTCGCGATGGCAATCCCAGCAAGCTTTCCCTTCTCCCGCCATTGCCATCTCATGATCGATCCTTCCGGTATTCACGAATTCCGTATTCAATTGCATATGGCAACGGATACAGTTATTCATGATTACCTCCGCGCTCTCGTCGATCGCCTGTATCACTTGCGGTTCCCCTCGCATCATGAATACCGAGGCGTGGCGCATTCCGTCCATACCTTTGAAGAACCACTTCTTCACGGCGTTCTCGTGCGGCACATGGCAGTCGTTGCAAGTGGCGTTACGGCTGTGCGAGCTATGATTCCATGTAGCATAATAAGGGCCCATAATGTGGCAATTCACGCAAGTAGCCGGGTCGTCGGACAAATAAGTCCACGCCCGGGAAGCATATAAGGTATAAGACCCCAGCCCGCAAAGGACACCTCCGGCTATGATAGCGGCTAGTTTCCAAGTTCTTGTCGGGAACAGCGTTTGTATTATTTCTCTTATTTTCATACCGCTGATTCTTTAATATTGGTTTATGAGACACAAATATCCTAAACTTGCGTGTAGGAAATTGTAATAAATATTACATTGCACGAAATTTTATGCGTAAAATGAAAAGATTGTTATTTATCTCGGTCTCCGCACTCCTTTTATGTTCTTCGTGCGTGAGTAAAAAGAAATACCTCCTTGCCGAGAACGGCCGGTTGGAGGCGATCGGACGTGGCGACGCCTTGAAGGAGGAATTGATTAAATGCAAGGACGATAACGACGCGCTCAACAACCGGATCGCCGCCTTGATAAGGGATACGACCACAATGGGGCGTGATATCCGTAATTACCAGACCATGTTGAATACCAATATGGGTGAGCAGGACAAGCTGAATGCCTTGTTACAGCAAAAGATGAGTGAGCTGGACGAGCGTGAGCGTACCATCAACGAGCTACAGGATATGATGAACGCACAGAACGCAAAGGTACAGAATTTGTTGAGTAGCGTGAAAGACGCTTTGCTGGGTTTCAACAGTGATGAGCTGACCGTAACCGAGAAGAATGGTAAAGTATATGTAGCCATGTCGGATAAGCTTCTGTTCCAATCGGGTAGCGCAAAGGTCGATAAACGAGGCAAGGAAGCGTTGGCTAAGTTGGCCGAGGTGTTGAATAAGCAAAACGATATAGACGTTTATATAGAGGGCCATACGGACAGCAAGCCGATCAATACCGCCCAATTCAAGGATAATTGGGATCTAAGCGTGATCCGTGCGACCTCCGTAGTACGTATCCTTACCAAGGATTACGGGGTGAATCCGCTACAGATACAACCTTGTGGTCGTGGGGAGTTTATGCCGGTCGCTGATAACGAGACCGCCGATGGACGTAGCAAGAACCGCCGTACGGAGATCATCATGGCTCCTAAGTTGGATAAGTTGATGCAGATGTTGCAGTGATAATGTATTGTCAAGCTCCGGGTATTATCTACTGCCGGAGCTTGGCTAAAACGTTCACTCTTCCAAATGATAGACAACACACCGATACCTCAATTCCGATGGTTTACAAGGAATCCATACATCCATATCCTCTCCATTCGCGGAACGAATGATATGGAGGAGAGCCGTATCATACATATCTGTCCTTTCCCCGACAGAGACCGATCCCCCTTGAGCGCACGACCGGATATGGAACTGAACATCCGCAAGATCATATACCTCAGATCTAAGATAAGGATAAAAACCTATTATTGAACTCAATGTATCCTCCCAAACCCAAATACTATTTCCATCATCCTGATACGTATATTCCGTCCTTACCACATAGGACTTATAGGTGTAAGAACCCGTATAACCAAACTCATCCCCTACGTTATAAGGCAAACGCCCTTCACTAGTAGCCAGCTCATGCGCAAGAGTGAACCCTACAATATCCAAGGTATCACCACTTACGATCTCTATCGTCGGTTCAGAATGCAAATCATCCTTACCGATATCTTCCACCCGTGAGCAAGCCACATTAAGGCCCATCATAAAAGCTAGACATACAACTATTAAATGTCTCATATCATTCTACATTTTTTAATTGATCAAAGTCTTCTATTCGGAGATAACGCCACCGCAACTCCTCCGGTCGTACAGGAAGCCAGCGATCGATCTTCTCTCCATCTGAGTTCTTCTCTACATATATTAAATAGGTACACGCCAGCACTTGCTTCTTATCCTTTTGCACGCCAAACGTACTGATAACGAAGCCATACGAACTCAAATCCTCCGAGAATCCAGCTTTCTCATCCCAAAAGTGTCCTATACCTATGTCATAAATGCTATCTTCCAATAAAACCACCCTTGCCTCATACGAGAAATAGAGATAAGAGGCATTCATATCAAACTCTCGCGCAACATCCCCGGGCAATGTTCCCCATTTCGCATCATACGCCTCACAAGCCGTGAAGCCCTTCACCAATATGGAATCCATCCCTAAGTCACCCCCCAGATGAATCGTATCCGGCCTTGAATATAAAGTCATCTGATTAGCGATTTTAACCTCATCATCCCCACAACCAGCCAGAAATAGAGCTATAAATAGCCCACACAAAAACAAACCTTTATTCATATCCACTCTCTTTTATTTTATTTAAAATGAAAACGATATAGATAAGCAGATATTACTTGAGCGTAACATTTATCCCATGAAACCCAAGCCTTCATACACAAGCCATACTGGTTTATTATCCGGATTCCATAAGTAAAAAACAGCATTCCAAATTTATCGATTACATTTGATAGCGAAATACAAGATATACAAGAAAGCGATCAACGGGACGATGAAACCCAGCGCCATATTCTCCTCGCCGATATATCCCATCAGCATCGGACTGAAAGCGCCGCCGGCGACTCCCATCACGATATAAGAAGAGGCTTTCTTGGTATAAACGCCCATACCTTCCAGCCCCAAGGCGAAAATCGTAGGGAACATGATGGACATGAAGAAAAAGGATAAATAAAGAGCGTATAGCGAAAGCGTACCTACGGAAGCCACCACCAAAGCCATACAAACGGCACTCAACAAAGAATACCAAGTCAGCAAGCGGCCCGGAGCCAACCACTTCATCGTAAAACTACCGCTCAAACGCCCGATCATAAACAAGGCCATTCCACCGAATGCCAAAATACGAGACGCTCGCAAATTACTGATACCCGGGTCCATCTCCGTCACGTAATTAATAAAGAACCCGAAGATTCCCGTCTGCGCGGCGCAATAACAGAATTGGGCGACCACGGAACGTACAAACTGCCTACGTTTCCATATGGAGGCAGCGGGTTTCTCCTCGACAATAGCGGTCACCTCCTCCTCTTCTTCCGGCTTAATCTCCGGCAACTTCGTGAAAAAGAAAAGCAACGCTACGAACAAGACGATACCACCTACCAAGATATAAGGTTTAGTCAACGCCATCGAATCTCCCTCCGATGCCCCGAATATCAACAAACCACCTACCAATGGCCCCAATATCCAACCTAATCCATTAAAAGACTGGGATAAGTTCAGCCGTTGCGCAGCGGAAGCGGACGGCCCCAATATCGTAGAATAAGGATTCGCCGCCGTCTCCAAGATACAAAGCCCGCAAGCGATCACAAACAAGGCGATCAGGAAAGGCGTAGCCGAATGCAAAAAAGCCGCCGGGATAAACCCGAAAGCACCGATAGCGAACAATAGCAAACCCATGATAATCCCTTTCCTATATCCGTAACGTTTCATGAACGCTCCCGCCGGCAACGCCATCAAGAAATAAGCGATATACGTAGAGAATTGCACCAAACCGCTCTCTGCCTTGGTCATCGTGAAGACTCCTTGAAAATGCTTGTTCAGCACATCCAAGAGTCCGTGGGCGAATCCCCAAAGCAAGAACAAACTCGTGATCAAGACAAACGGGACCAAATAAGATTTCCCTCCCGGGGCGGCCACCAGCGACTGTTTCTTTTGTTTTTCCATCCTTCCGTCTATTTACTCGCACCCGGCAATTTAAACATACATTCCATTAACTGCCATTTCTCCGACGAGGAGCTTCCCGGAGCGGCTTTCTGATACCTCGCCACGAAGTCCTCCCATTCCGCTTGCTTATCCATCGTCGCCAAACGGGCGAACGCCGCATCCCAATCAAAATCATCCGGCGTCTCCACGATCATGAACAACCGGGTTCCCAAACGGTAAATCTCCATATTCAAGATCCCTACCGCACGGATTCCTTCCGGTATCTCCGGCCAGATATGTTCCGGCGAATGCCAATAGCAATACTCTTTTATCAACTGCTCATCCTCTTTCAGATCCAAGGTCTGACAATATCTTTTCATAACATTGTTTTTAAAATGAAGTCGCGAAGGTACAAAAGTATCCTTAATCCAGATAAACATCTTCGCCCGGATGCTTATAATAGGCATACATCCGTTGGATCTGCTCCGGCAGCACACGCTCCAAGGACAACGGGGGCAACTCCTCCAATCGAAAGAAGCCTTTCCCCAAGATATCGAAGGTCTCGGTAAACGACCCGCCCTTCAACTCGCAAAGGATAAAAAACTTATATACGTAATAAGGTATAGCGGGATGCGGATGCTTGCTCATATCCATCACGGCCAGCAAGCGGACCGGAAGCACATCCAAGCCCGTCTCCTCTTTCACCTCTTTCGCCGCTACCTCTTTCGGGGAATACCCCACATCGCTCCATCCGCCGGGCAACGACCAACATCCGTCCATTTTCTCACGGACCAGCAAAATCTCGTCTTTCTCGTTAAAGACAACCGCACGGATATCGACTTTCGGGGTTACATACTCTTGGGCCGGGCGGTAACCACTCGCCACATCATCGGGCTTCAATCCGGTAGCCAGAGCCGTTATTTCATCACTTAGGCGGCTCAACTCTTCATAACGTTCCGTATCGTACTCGCTTAATGAATAAACCAACCCCGTCTGAGACAAGGCCCGGATACGTTGGGCCAATAAAATCAATTCCTTACTTCTAGACATACAATTTTACTGTTTTAGATAACATGATCCTATGATATAGTTAATATGATTGGCGGAATCTCTCCGCAAGTCTATCGCCTCCAAAATAATGGCGGATGAATCCAGATCGATCCGGAGAAGATCGGGATAGACGGACTCTGGGATAGGAGCCAGCTGCGAAAGCCCGACTTTCCGCAATTGCCCGTCCAAAAAACCATCATAGGATTTTTGATAGACCAAGACATCCTCTTCATCGAAAACCGCAATCGTATCATTCTCCGCCACTAACCGAGCAGCATCGCTCATTTTATAACTCCGTAAGCTCGCCATTGTATTATATCCCCGGATATCAACCGGCTTATCCGAGGAAATATGAATATACTCCACCTCCCAAGACTTCTTTATCGGATCATCTTTTCGAGACATTTGGGAGATATGTTCAATATTTTTGGCCGTCATCCCCGGGATATAAGTTACGCTCGCCAGCAAAAGGATCGCCCAACAGGCTACGTATAAATAAGATGCCCAACGTTTGACGGAAAATAAAACGGCAGCCCCGGTCAATATCAACCCCACGACAACTAAATAAACCCTTGGTTCGGTAAACCCATACTCACGAATCCGATAAAGCGTGCCTATCCAAAACATCACCAACGCCGGAAACACGGCAAGGCTGGCATGATCATAAAACCAATCGTAATACCTCCGGGTAAGAAATACCTGACATCCTTTTAATATAAACGCAGCGGCAGTAAAACTTACCACTATAGAAGCAACCGCTCCCTTAGGCAATGACCACAGGACAGCGATCTTAATAAAATACAGATACAAGATCACCGCATAAATAAGCAATGCCGGAGAAAGCACATAGTTTAGCAAAACATCAAATAGCTTGCTCTTGAAAGGAAGCCAAGATCGCTCCCTTCGTTCATTAAACATCAAGAACAATAGTGGGAAAATGATGCTAAAAACGACAAAGGCCGTATAAGCGATTATTCTTTCTGCCTCATCTTGCCAGATCTCGAAAATATATTGGATTGACTTATAGATCGATCCGGATAACAGATAAATAACCACCGAAAGCCCGCCCGCATATAAAAGCGACCGGACAAAGAAAAGCGTATTTTCCACAAAGCGCTTGTTATCTTTCATCCATCCACTTCCCAAATAAACGAGTATCACAATGATCAACGAAACCAGATGCGTAGAAGAGAAAGATCGCTCTACCGGCATCATTAAAAAAGGAATCCATAACAACGCCGAGAAATAATACAACAAACGTCTCCTCATCCTCGCGCAACACCTGTTCAAGGTATAAACAAACAAGAAAACAACTGGCATATACTGTAGTACCATGTCGAAAAAACTACCCTCGCTTTCATAATCATAACATCCCATCGCACAGACCAAAACCGAAAGCGACACCTCTACCGGATGGCTCTGTACCGCAGCTTTCATTCGCAGTCCAAACAGCTCTATCTTTTTTCTCATATACGAACCGATTTACTATTAAAAACGTCTAAAGATAAAAGTTATTATCCAACCCGTCATTCTATCGTGCCAAAATAACGTATATTATGCCAATATTACAGATTTCCGTTTCATTGTATTTTATTCCAGTTTCTAAAAGATATTATTCCCTGCACCCGCATCCCCCGAATCATAAGTTCCCCATGCGTGGGTTAAACCTTATTCAATCTCTTTTATCCGCATTAACACACACATTATCAGATTGGCATGCCATTTGAAGTATCTATAGCGAATTCGAGATTAAAAAGGACGAGTTCAGAAATAAGAATAGTAAATAGAATGTTTAACTAATAATTGGAGGACTGTATTATGACACCGATGAGAAGAAGTCAAAATTGGTTACCGTATGTATTCAATGATTTATTTGACAACGACTGGATGATAAAAGCAAACTCTACAGCTCCAGCCATCAACGTGATAGAATCCGATAAGGATTATCGAGTTGAGGTAGCCGCTCCCGGTATGACGAAGAATGATTTCAACATCAAGATCGATGAGAACAACAACTTGGTCGTATCTATGGAGAAAAAAGAAGAAAAGAATGAGGATAAGAAAGACGGACGCTATCTGAGACGCGAATTCTCTTATAGCAAGTTCCAACAAACCATGGTTTTGCCTGACAATGTAGAGAAAGACAAGATTGAGGCGAAGGTTGAGAACGGCGTCTTGAGTATCAGCATACCGAAAAGAACTGAGGAAGAGGCTAAAATGGCCGAGAAAGTAATCGAGATCAAATAACCTCGATACACTTTCCTTCGTAAAAACTCAACAAAACCGATAATGGCTTGTTCTATTTATAAACAACATAAAATAGAATAAGCCATTATGATTTTAAGCAGAAAATTATCAGATGCTCTCAACGAGCAAATCAACATGGAGATGTGGTCATCCAACCTATATTTATCCATGTCGGTACATTTCACTCAGATAGGGCTGGATGGTTTTGCGCATTGGACGTTAAAACAATCGCAAGAGGAACTTGAACATGCCTATAAAATGATCGATTACTCAATCAAGCGTGGCGGACAAGTGACGATCGGAGTAGTTAATTCCGTTCCTACAGCATGGGGAGAGCCGTTGGAGATTTTCCAGCATATCTACGAGCATGAGGTGCATGTATCCGGATCAATCGACAAGATTGTCGATATCGCTTCCGAAGAGAAAGACAAGGCGACACAAGATTTCCTATGGGGCTTCGTCCGAGAGCAGGTAGAGGAAGAGGCTACAGCGAAAAATATTGTCGAGAAACTTAAATTATACGGAGAACATCATGCCGTATTAATGGATCATCGATTAGGAAAAAGATAAACGAATACCTGCTTGTCATGCCTATAAATGGGCCTAAAAAGCCATGTCGTCTTCTTGGGATGGCATGGCTTTTTTATAGAGGTCAAAGCCCTAAAGCCTGACGAATCGCCTCACTCCACAATTCGCCTAACCGGACCGCTCCTTTCTCATTCGGATGAAGATAGAACACTCCGGCGTTGCCCTTCTCCGCTTGGAAATCCGTTAAATGTTTTTCCTTAAAGTAATCAAATCCTTTCGTATCTCCCAGAAAGACTTGTCCGGGAAAATGAGACGCATAATAATCGACTAATCGTTGTATTTGCGGATAATAATCTTGGAGCCTTCGCAAGCCTTCTTCCAAATATTTAGCTCCATTATACGTATTCGGGCTATACCATAAAGGACGATGTACCACAATACGGCAATTCGGGTATAAAGCTAATAAGCGATTGATAATTGTCTTCATGTTCTCATAATACCGCTCGGGCGCTACCGGGCAGCCGTTCGTGCCTTCTATCGCGCTATCGTTCGTCCCCAGCATAATAGAGAACACCAAATCCGCCCAAGTCTCATCCTTAAATTTATCGGCAGCACGTACGGCCCACGGGAAGAGCGTATTCGTATCCGGCAAATAATCAACGGTAGTACAGCCGCTCTGTCCTCTATTGGAATACTTGACCGAAGCCACTTCCGGGCACTTGCTTAAAAACAACGCAGCCTTTACAGGAGGCGCATCATGGACAGGTTTCGGTAACCCGGCGCCAAACGTGATACTATTCCCGATAAATACGATATTCACATAACGTTTATTGTTTGCGGCTGAAGCAGACCAACACATAACGATACTTATTAAAATACATATGACTCCCTTAATTTGTCTCATGGCTCCCATTCAATTGATTCTCCTGCGAAGGTAAGAATAATTTGATTATCTCGGGATGTTTTTCAAGCCAAGCACGGGCTGATCGCGATTCCGTACGTGTCCCGTCTTCCATATAATACATCAATTCGCTCAGTTGTTCATCGGTTAACTTAAAGTTCTTGAAAAAAGAGGCTGCATATGGATCTTTCTCAGAGAATCCTTTCGTAGCGATAACCTCGATATGCTCCGAGTCTCCAAATTCCTCTTTCGGGTCTTCCAAGAATTTTAACGGATAACGTGAGAACATCCAATGAGGGGTCCATCCGGTAACCACGATCCATTCGTTCGCATCAATCGATTTCTTCAAGAAAGCAACCATCGTAGCCCCACTGGAAGATTTCAAATCAAAATCCAAAGAATAATCTTGAACCGCCTTATCCGCCGAGTTCATCAAACCGGCGCCGGCATCGATCCCTATAATCTCACCTTTAAATTGATCTTTATGGGCATTCAAATCCTCGATGGAACGAATGGTAACGTACTCCGGAACTACCAAGCCCAATTTCGCATGCTCATAAACCGTTCCGAGTGTCTCAAGCCGGTCCCCGTATTGTTCCATATAATCCGCATGGGTCACCGGTAACCATGCATCCATGAACACATCCGCTTTTCCCGAAGCGACAGAAGTAAAGATCGGGGCGATATCCGCATTTTTTAATGTTACCCGATATCCTTGATCCTCTAATATCACTTTGGCTAAGTTGGTCATAGCAATGCCCTCCGCCCAATTAGCGTACGCTATCGATATTTTCTTTCGATCCTTGCTATCCACACAACTGAAAATAAATTGTAAGGTCACCAAAAGCATACAGCATCCAATAATAATCGTAAATCGTCTCATATATCTATTTCTTTCTTTTCTATGTTTCTTATTTCTTTTGTTTATTCACTTTACCTTTCGCCCAGCCCTGCGTAATACGGTCCAAGATAATAGCCAAGATAACGACCGCTATACCTCCTTCGAAACCTAAACCTATTTTCATTTGGGTAATTCCTCGCAAGACAATCTCACCCAATCCTCCTGCCGAGATCATGGCCGCTATAACTACCATAGAAAGTGAAAGCATGATCGTTTGATTCACTCCCGTCATGATCGTAGGTAAAGCCAATGGCAATTGCACCTTATAAAGCAACTGAGAGGAAGTAGCGCCAAATGAGCGGGTAGCCTCCACAATATCGGCCGGGACTTGACGGATTCCCAGATCGCTCAGCCGTACAACCGGAGGCATGGCGAAAATCACCGTTGCGAAAGCGCCGGGTACCGGTCCCAAACCAAAAAACAAAACGGCTGGTATCAAGTAGACGAAAGCCGGCATCGTTTGCATCAAATCCAAGACCGGATGGATGATCTTATCCGCCCGATCACTGCGTGCGGTCCAAATTCCTAACGGAACTCCGATCATCAAGGCGATGATGGTAGAAGACAGTACCAAGGCCAAAGTCTGCATCGTTTCCACCCAGAAACCCATTCCGTAAATTAACAATAGACCCAATGCCGTGAACACGCCGACTCCTTTTCCTGCCTTGAACCAAGCCAACAATGCCAAGCCCAAAATCATCACATAAAACGGAATCCAAGTCAGCCCATCTTGAAAAGCATCGATAAATCCTCCGACCCCATCATTTATCACATCAAAAAAACGAGCGAAATGCTCAGTCAGCCAATTAATGGCAATCTCTATATATTTTCCTATATTTATCATAATTCTATCGCATTTTGAACAATTTGATCTATTTCCTCTTTATCCTTCCCCGTCATCTCGATTATAATCGATGAAGTAGAAACCAAGCCAGCCAATTGGTTGGCCTCATTAACGACCGGTAAGGCCTGCCGGATCTCCGGTAACAAAGGAAGCATATCCTCAACCGTCGTGTTTTCCAGAACCGAAGGAACCTCTTTCATCACAATCGACGAGAGATCATGATTCCCCGCTTTCCGAAGAGCCAAGACATCTTTCAAACGAACCTCGCCCAGAAATTGCCTATTTCCATCCACAACCGGCAATACATATAAGTTTTTCTCTTTCATTTTCCTCAACACGGTCTCCGGGCCATCTTTACGGATACGAGCGACAACCGGCTGGGTTATCATTATCGATGAGGCTGTAACGATACGTCCACGATCTACATTTTCCGTAAATCTAGAGACATAATGATTGGCCGGATCTGTCAAGATCTCCTCAGGGGTACCTACTTGCACGACCTCCCCGTCTTTCATAATGGCGATACGATCCCCCAACTTAATCGCCTCGTCAAGATCATGCGTAATAAAGATGATCGTTTTTTGCATCTTCTCTTGTAGTTTCAATAGCTCATCCTGCATCTGTACACGGATCAATGGGTCTAAGGCAGAAAAAGCCTCATCCATCAAGAGCACCTCGGGATCATTTGCGATCGCACGGGCCAATCCGACACGTTGCTGCATACCTCCAGACAACTCGCTAACCTTCTGGTTCTCGTATCCTTTTAACCCTACTAGGGCTACACTTTCCACAGCTTTCTGGTCTCTTTCTTTTTTAGGAACCCCTTGTAACTCCAAGCCAAAAGCGATATTACTCAATACCGTGCGATGGGGCAGCAATCCAAAATGCTGGAAAACCATAGCCATTTCCTTACGCCGTATATCCAATAATTCTTTATCCGAGGAAGTCGTTATGTTTTTTCCGTTGATAAAGACTTCTCCCAAAGAGGGCTCGTTCAATCGGTTAATACAACGTAACAGCGTAGATTTTCCACTTCCGGAAAGTCCCATTATCACAAATAACTCCCCTTCCTCAATCTTTAGGTTCGCATTACGTACAGCTACCGTGCAACCCGTTTCTTTCAAAATGTTTTGTTTACTTTTTCCCGCTACTAGCATTCTTTTCGCACGCATTTTCTCCGGGCCGAAAAGAATAGATAAATTCTTTATTTCTATTTTCGTCATATAAAATCTTTGATTACTGGTATGATACAAAAAGATTAGGCCATAAGTCCAGAATTTCTTATGGCAAAACATAAACCAAAAGCATATATAAGTTAATGCTTATTATGGAAATTGACTACAACCTAAATCATCTCTTATATAGACAACCGAATTTCAAAGAGTATTGTTCACTAGTTTTTCCAACTATTGGGTCTTTTCATAGGTAAAGTGAAAATAAATGTAGAACCAAATCCTTCTTCGGACATCACTGAAATATTACCGCCCATTTTTAATACCAGACCTTTACAAATTGCTAATCCCAATCCGACTCCTTGCTCAAAATCGCTTAATTGCACGAACCGAGCAAAGATATTATCCAATTCATCCTTGGGAATGCCACAACCTGTATCCGAAACATAAAACTTAATCATTTTCTCCTCAGCCTCAAGCGTATACCCAAACCAAATACGACCTTTTTTAGTATGCTTAACCGCATTCGTCAATAAATTCATGCAGATTTGCCATAATCGATTTCGATCTATATTAAATATGATATCGGGACATGCATCCAAGGTCATTTCCACCCCTTCCGGTCTACGTAATTGTATGGAGTTATATAGATCTTTCATAAAGGAAGGTAAATAAACATCCATATAAGTAAACGTCATCATATCAGACTCGATTCTGGAAATATCCAAAACATCATTTACTATACTTAAAAGTAAATCATTGTTCATCTTGATTAAACTAATATAATTTTGGCGCAATTCCGAATCCTCCTCCACTCCTAACAAATCAGAGAAGCCGACAATAGCGTTCAATGGTGTACGGATCTCATGGGTCATATTCGCTAAGAAAGTTGACTTAAGCATATCCGCCTCCTCCGCTTTTTCCTTGGCACGGATCAAGTCTTCCTCAAACTCCAATCGTTCTTGATCATCGATCATACAGCCAACAATCAAATTCGGAAAACCATTCTCATCCTTCTCATGCGTCTTACCGATCACCTCATAGATCCGATAGGTGTTATCATCGTTCTTTAGACGAAAATCTATTTTATATTCATCCAATTTATTCGTACGGATCGTATTGAATAGATAGAAAAAGTCGCCAGAATCGTCCGGGTGACGAAGTTGCGGCAAAGCCTGACAGATGAACTGATTACGTTTCAATAAACTATTGGTCGTGCCATAAAACTGGAAACAACGGTTACAATGTACTTTATCGCAAGACTTAAACCGGCTGAAATTAAAAGAATAAGTCGTAATCTTGCTATTCTGCAAAGCAAGCTCCATCATCATCCGGCTTTCGGACAACTTACTGCTTAACGCCTCATTCGCTTTCTCCTGCTCAACGAGCTCCGATACATTCCGTATATAAATAATCACATACCGGTCATGTACAGGTACCAACCGTAGTTTAAAATAAACGATCGGAGCGTTATGTCCCGGAATCGATAAATCTAAATTCATGATCTCCGACTTATTCAAGCAACTTTGCACGATCGCGGCCACACGACGCTTAGTCTCATCCGGATAAATGAAACCCGGAAGATCATCGATACGCCGATTGATCGACTCCGGCGTTATACAAGTCTCCACAGCATAAGCGATAATCCTCTCTACAACCAGTTGCTTGTTTACCAAAAGGATCGTATCAGGAACCGCTTCCGCCATCTTTTGCGACATGTCCGTCAATTCCTTCAATTCCCGGTCATAACCGGCTGCCTCCTGCCCGACCGCCGGATTACCCGTTAATAATAAGGTATATCCAAGAATCTCTCTATTCTCATTCATTGAGGGGATGATGGAGTACGGTACAGGCAAAGAACCGGAAACCACGCTTCCCCCACGCAGATATTGTTTTTGAAGATCGGTCAACAAATCTGTACGAAAAAGATTATTTAATAAGAAGTCCGCTTCATTCGTAAAAGGAAATTTCTCGTTTAAGGACTTATTTATATCAATTAGCGCACCGTTTTTATCATACAGAGCACCTCCCATGGGATAATATGTAAAAAAATCTGTCAGCAAACGCTGTTTTACCTCGGAAACCTCCATATACTTTCTTTATTAACATCAATAAGTTACAAAGAAATAAAATCTTTGAAAATCAGAGAAATTTTAAAGCATAAACTTTAGGTCTATTTCACAAGAAAATCAGTCTCTTTACTAAAAAGCAACAACAAACCTTCACTTACGCTTGTTACTTAACAAACAAATTAATTATAATATGAAAGCATTAATAGGTAAAAAGGCACCGGAATTCCACGCTCCGGCAGTAGTGAATGGCAATGAGATCATCGAGGATTTCTCTTTGGAACAATATGTAGGCAAGAAGTATGTAGTCATGTTTTTCTATCCGATGGACTTTACATTCGTTTGCCCGACAGAATTACATGCCTTCCAACAAAAGTTACAGGAATTCGAAAGACGTAACGTAGCGGTGGTTGGTTGCTCCGTCGATTCTCAATTTTCTCATTTCGCATGGTTAAACCAAGATAAGAATAAAGGAGGTATCCATGGGGTGACTTATCCACTCGTATCCGATTTTTCCAAAACCATCTCTGAAAACTTTGGCGTATTGGCCGCTGATTATATTACGAACGAAAGTGGAGAACTTATCTCCAGAGGAAATCCGGTCGCTTACCGGGGTCTGTTCCTGATTGACAAAGAGGGCTTGATCCGTCATTATGTAATCAACGATTTACCATTAGGCCGTAACGTAGACGAGGCTCTCCGTATGGTCGACGCCTTACAGCACTTCGAAGAATATGGCGAGGTTTGCCCGGCAAATTGGTCCAAAGGAAAAGACGCCATGAAAGCGACAAACGCAGGAGTCTCTAATTATTTAAGCCATCATTGATATATTGCAAGAAAGGGGGCTAGGCCCCCTTTTTTATACTATTGAGACAATCGTTTACACTTTCCCGAGATATGCGAGATATCTAGACGTAAGATATTAGTCCGGTAAAAAGATTTCTCAATATACTTTTCGCCGATCTCCTTAAACGCCGATGAATATTTATTCACGAGTAGCCGCAAGGCATACCGACGCTCTTCTTCCGGCAAATCCAAATGCATCTCTCCAAAAGCGATAGTGCTCTCGTAACCTGTCGTGAATTTTCCCGGAACGATTTGTGTAGCGCCAACTACCGTGAAACTCACTTTCGGGTTTTCTCGTAGACATTCCAGCTTATACCCTTCCGGAGCGCAATGGAAATAAATAGAATCCCCTTCCTTTACATAATTGATCGGGATTCCATACCCATACCCATTTATCCCCGACATGGCCAAAAAACCATATTCCGCCTCCTCCAATAAACGAATTGCCAACTCATTATCCAAAATCCGGTCTTTTCGTCTGATCTCTCTAAACATAGGTCTAATTTATTTATAAACGAGTATAATACACTAATCGTGGCAAATCTATAAAAAAATAATATACATTTGCGTCATAAAGTTGACACATGATAAATATTATAGATCTATGAGAGCAAGAATAACCTTATTATTATTCGCCATTCTTTACAGTTTCACTTGTCTGGCACAAACTAATTTTGAAAAACACTTCACGAAGAAAAGTCTCCGGATTGATTTCGCATTGAGTGGGAATTGGGATTTCCAAGCCGCCGCCATACAACAACTCCGGGAAGAACCTGTCTGGGCGGGGCCGGTCAAAAACTTGATTGATCCGTTTGGTTATGGAGGGTATTATATTAATGTATATGATAAAGCCGGTAAAGAGTTGATCTACTCACGAGGATTCAATACGTTATTCGAAGAATGGAGAAGTACGGAGCAAGCGAAGACCGAGACACAATCTTGGACAAATAGCATCTCTATCCCCTATCCGAAAGCTCCTGTCATCATTGAGATTACGGCAAGAGACAAGGCCGACATGCAGTTCCATCCTTTATTGAAACAAGAGATTGATCCGGCCAGTATTTTTATTGACCGGGGGAAACTCAAGGAAAACCAGATCACAAAAATCCAATATAACGGGGATTCCTCCGGGAAAGTAGACCTCGTATTCTTAGCGGAAGGTTATACGGCGGACGAGCAAGAGAAATTTGTAGCTGATGCCAAACGTTTTACGGAGGCATTGTTTAAGACCCCGCCTTATGACACTCGCCGGGAAGATTTCAATGTCTGGGCAGTAGATGCCGTTTCGGAAGAATCGGGAACAGATGTATCCGGTAAAGGTATATTCAAGAATACCGCATTGAATTCCGGTTATTATACGTTTGGGGTAGATCGCTATTTAACCACCCCGGATATGAAGTCTATACGTGACGCCGTATGGAACGCTCCTTGCGACGCAATCTTCATCTTGGTAAACACGGACGCTTACGGTGGTGGCGGTATGTATAATTTTTATGCCATGGGAACCGCCGATAACCCACGTACCCCAGTCGTATTCGTTCACGAGTTCGGACATAGTTTCGCCGGCCTAGCCGATGAATACTTCAGTTCCGAGGTCGCTTATCAAGATTTTTATAATTTGAAGTACGAGCCTTGGGAACCGAACATCACGACCTTGGTTAACTTCGATGCTAAATGGAAAGATCTTCTGCCGGCTAATACACCGGTACCTACCCCATTAGATGACGCTCATAAAGATAAGGCAGGCGTATTCGAGGGAGGCGGTTACATCGCTAAAGGCATTTATCGCCCGATGGATCACTGTATGATGCGTGATTACGCTCCATTCTGTCCAGCTTGTAGCCGGGCGATCTTACAGATGATCGATTACTTCACGGATAAACCGATAAAACATTAAAAAGAAAGAGCGGGTACCCTAATAGCTTTGTTACATCAACTATTAAGATACCCGCTAGCACTAACCTATCAACATTTATTTCATCATCGGAACTTCTATCAAAAGAACTTTAGCGTGCTTCAAGACTTCTATCGTAATGCTATTGGTTTCCCAGAATCCGGCCCCGTCACGCTTAGACAGGATCGTATTACTTACCTCCACCTCTCCGTCGATCACGAATAAATAAACCCCATTATTTTTACTATGTAGCTTATACTCCTTTACTTGACCGGCATCTAGGTTTCCTAAAGAGAACCAAGCATCTTGGTTGATCGACGCAGGAGCGCTACCGTCCGGAGCGATGATCAAGGACAACTTATTCTTTTCCGAAGTAACCGGACGCACGTCATAACTGGCATAATGAGGCTTGGTATTCTCCTCACGGGGAAATACCCATATTTGCAAGAACTCCAATTGTTCATTACCGCTGTCGTTAAACTCACTATGCACGATACCGGTACCGGCGCTCATCACCTGAATATCTCCCGGCGTAATCACCTCGCTATTCTTTATGCTATCCCCATGGCGTAAATATCCCTTTAACGGGATGGAGATAACCTCCATATTCTTATGTGGATGCATATCGAATCCCTCACCCGGCGCCACGGAATCATCATTCAATACACGTAGCATCCCGAAATGAACCCTTTCCGGATTGTAATAATTAGCAAAACTAAACGTGTGATGTGTTTTCAACCAACCGTGATTCGCATACCCTCTGGATTGAGCCTTATCAACTACAACTCTCATATTTTCCTCCTTTTTAAATCTACATTAATAACAAATCCATAACTATAAATGTTGCGTGACGCATATTTCGAACATTTCATGTAAACATGTGATTCATATATGAACAGAAATCGCTACTTTTGCGCAATTAAAAAAACTCATCCTGTAAATATAAAATCTTATGGCAATCTACTTAAACGATGTATCGAGAACATTTGGTGAGTATTTACTTATTCCCGGTTTAACCACCAAAGAATGTATTCCCGCAAACGTTTCCTTGAAAACGCCGCTTGTGAAATTCAAGTCTGGCGAGAAATCCGCTATTGAATTAAATATTCCTTTCGTTTCCGCGATCATGCAATCGGTTTCCGGCCCTAAACTGGCAATCGAGTTGGCTCGCAACGGAGGACTTTCCTTCATCTTCGGCTCGCAACCGATCGAGAGCCAAGCGGATATGGTTCGCAAAGTAAAGAAATTCAAGGCCGGATTCGTTATCAGCGACTCTAACCTTACGCCCGAGAATACCTTGGCCGACGTGCTTGAGCTAGTCCGCCGGACAGAACATTCTACGATTGGTGTGACAGATGATGGTACGCCTAACGGCAAATTGCTAGGTATGGTAACCAGTCGCGATTACCGTGAAGGCAAAGACCCGATCGACATGAAGGTGAAAGATTTCATGACCCCGTTCGCTAAACTAATCGTTGGCGAGCTAGGCATGACCTTGAAAGAGGCGAACCAGATTATCTGGGATCATAAGTTGAATACATTGCCAATCATCGACAAGGATCAGAAGCTTCAATACTTCGTATTCCGCAAGGACTACGATAGCCACCGTGAGAATCCGAAAGAGTTATCCGGCGGAGATAAGAAATTATTAGTAGGTGCCGGTATCAACACCCGCGACTATAAGGAACGTGTTCCGGCATTGGTAGAGGCTGGCGTTGACGTATTGTGTATCGACTCTTCCGACGGCTATTCCGAATGGCAGTACGAGACCTTGCACTGGATCAAGGATACCTACGGAGACAAGGTACTGGTTGGAGCCGGAAACGTGGTTGACCAAGATGGTTTCAACTACTTGGCTGACGCCGGAGCGGATTTCATCAAGGTAGGTATCGGTGGTGGTTCCATCTGTATCACCCGTGAGCAGAAAGGTATCGGTCGCGGACAGGCTACCGCCTTGATCGACGTAGCGAAAGCTCGCGACGAATATTTCAAGAGACACGGCGTTTATATCCCTATCTGTAGCGATGGTGGCTTGGTACACGATTACCATATGGTATTAGCGTTGGCTATGGGTGCCGACTTCCTGATGATGGGCCGTTATTTCGCCCGCTTCGACGAGTCTCCTACGAAGAAGATGAAAATCGGAAACAACTTCGTGAAGGAGTATTGGGGTGAGGGATCTAACCGTGCGAAGAACTGGCAGCGCTATGACATGGGTGGAAACGAGTCCTTGAAATTCGAGGAAGGCGTGGACAGCTATGTACCGTATGCCGGAAAATTGAAAGATAATTTAAACGTAACATTGGGTAAGATGATCGCTACGATGTGTAGCTGCGGTTCCATCTCTATCCAAGAGTTGCAGCAGCATGCCAAGATCACGCTTGTCTCCTCTACAAGTATCGTTGAGGGTGGCGCTCACGACGTGATCCTGAAAGAGCAGAATTAATTACAATATGTATTCTAGTAGAGGCGTGGCACGCTACGTCTCTACTATTTACACATTCAAATAATTTACCATGAAAAATCTATTACTTACAGTTATCCTTTTGTGTTTTTGTTTGCCATTCGTAAAAGCCGCCGATCAAAAGATGATCTTAATCTCGACCAACGAGACGGACTTGATTTTACAAGTAGCCCCCAACGGACGGCTCTACCAAACTTATCTGGGAAATAAATTAGTAAACGAATCCGAATTTGAGAACCTCTCATGGAATATCCAAGCCGGAACGGATGGCAGCGTATCAACCCGTGGATGGGAAGTGTATCCTTGTTCAGGAGCGGAGGATTATTTCGAACCGGCTTTCGCCATCCAGCACAACGACGGGAACATGACCAGTATATTCAAGTATGTTTCCAGCGAATCCAAGAAACTAGACAATAACGTTACGGAGACAATCATCTCCCTGAAAGACGACGTATACCCAGTGGAGGCTAAATTGCATTATGTAACTTTCGCTAAAGAAAACGTCATCAAGGCTTGGACCGAGATTCGTCATATGGAGAAAAAACCGGTCACGATTACCCAATACGCTTCCAATATGCTTTATTTCGAGAGTCCTCGCTATGTATTGACCGAGTTTAGCGGTGACTGGGCCAAGGAAGTACAGATGAGCAGCCAAGACTTGAAATTCGGGAAAAAGATTATCGATACGAAACTAGGCTCCCGTGCCGCCATGCACGCTTACCCGTTTTTTGAGATTGGGTTAGGTGCCCCGGCCAGCGAGAATACAGGAGATGTTTTAATGGGAACGATCGGTTGGACTGGAAACTACCGCTTTACGTTCGAGGTGGACAACGCCGGTAACCTTCGTGTCATCTCCGGCATCAATCCCTATGCGTCCGCCTATGAATTGAAGCCGAACGAATGGTTCGTCACCCCTGAGTTTATCTTTACGTTGAGTAACCAAGGAACCGGAAAAGCCAGTCGTGATATCCATGATTGGGCACGTAATTACCAGATCAAGGATGGTAAAGGCGATCGCCTTACCCTACTGAACAACTGGGAATCGACCGGTTTCAATTTCAACGAGAAGAAATTGGAGGAACTAATGAAAGAAGCCAAGCATCTAGGTGTAGATATGTTTTTGCTGGATGATGGTTGGTTCGCTAATAAATACCCTCGTCAAAACGATAAGGCCGGATTGGGAGATTGGGAGGTTACCCATGATAAGTTGCCGAACGGCATTCCTCATCTGGTGCAGACCGCTAAAGATGCCGGCGTGAAATTCGGTATCTGGATCGAGCCGGAGATGGTAAACCCCAAGAGCGAACTTTTCGAGAAACACCCGGATTGGGCGATCCATCTACCGAATCGTGAGACTTATTACTACCGCAATCAACTTGTCTTGGACTTAAGTAACCCGAAAGTACAGGATTACGTATTCAGCGTGGTGGATAATATCATGATCGAGAATCCGGATCTGGCTTTCTTCAAATGGGATTGCAACAGCCCGATTACCAATGTCTATTCTCCTTACCTCAAGGAGAAACAGAATCAATTATATATTGATCATGTACGAGGAGTCTATAACGTATTCAAACGGGTAGCCGAAAAATACCCTCACCTACCAATCATGCTTTGTTCCGGTGGTGGAGCCCGCTGTGATTACGAGGCATTGAAATACTTCACGGAATTCTGGTGCAGCGACAACACCGATCCGATCGAGCGTTTGTATATCCAATGGGGATTCTCCCAGTTTTTCCCGGCAAAGGCAATGTGTGCCCACGTGACTAGCTGGAACAAGAATACCTCCATCAAGTTCCGTACCGACGTGGCCATGATGTGTAAGATGGGCTTCGATATCAGCTTGAAGGAAATGAACGAAGACGAGATGAAATATTGCCAAGAAGCGGTTGCCAACTACAAACGTCTAAAGGGCACAATCCTCGACGGCGATCTCTACCGTCTTGTTTCCCCCTACGAGACCAACCATTCATCCGTGATGTACGTGGATAAGGCAAAAAGCAAATCCGTCCTATTCGCTTATGATATCCACCCTCGCTTCGGAGAAAAGACTTTCCCCGTAAAGCTACAAGGATTGGACCCGAATAAGAAATATAAGGTACAAGAGATAAACCTCATGCCGGGCCAGAAATCGACCTTGGTTACCGACGGAGGTACCTTCAGCGGAGATTTCTTGATGAAAATAGGAATGAACGTGTTCTCTACGGCTCATGCCCGTAGCAAAGTCATAGAGCTGACCGAGGTTCATTAACTGTCAATTGTCAACTATCAACAGTCAGCTAAACATGGACATTATCCACGAAATAACCCCACTATCGGAAAAGGATTGCTTCTACATCGTAGACCGACGTAAGACAGAATTTACCTATCCGATCCATTGCCACTTGGAGTACGAGCTCAATTTCATTGAGCACGCTCCGGGGGTAAGGCGTGTGGTCGGTGATTCCGCGGAAGTGATCGGAGAATACGAGTTAGTATTGATAACCGGGAAAGAACTGGAGCATGTCTGGGAGCAGAACGCATGTAAATCGCCTCTGATCCATGAGATCACGATCCAGTTCTCTCCCAATCTCTTCGGGAATAATATATTGGAGAAAAACCAATTCAACAGTATCCGGAAAATGTTGGAGAAAGCTCAACGCGGCATCAGTTTCCCGATGTCTTCCATCTTGAAGGTTTACCATTTACTGGAAAAGCTGGTTTCCGAGGAGCAAAGTTTTTATGCGGTCATCAACTTCTTGACCATCTTGTATGAGCTTTCCATCGAGGAGGACTACAAAGTATTGGCTAGTTCCTCGTTCGCTAAAATAACGGATATACATTCCGAGAGTCGTCGTATCCAAAAAGTACAAAATTACATCAACGAGCGATACCAACAGGATATCCGCCTGAACCTACTGGCTGAACTCGTAGGTATGGCCCCTTCCGCTTTCAGCCGTTTCTTCAAGTTGAGGACCGGGAAGACCCTCTCCGACTATATCACCGATATCCGTATCGGTTACGCCGCCCGCATGCTGGTGGACACGCAACGATCCATCGCAGAGATTTGTTATGACTGCGGCTTCAATAACCTCTCGAACTTCAACCGTATCTTTAAGAAAAAGAAAAACTGCTCTCCCAAAGAGTTCCGGGATAACTACAAAAAGACAAAAATCATTGTATAAGAGACCTTTTTAACAGGGATAAATACATATCCCCCCCTATTTCTATACAAAATCCCCCCTTCTCTTTTCCTTCACACATCTATCTTTGCGACCAGTCACAAAGGCTTTCATGCCTACGGCTACCCCATCGATGTGTTAAAAATACACTCCGGCAAAAAAGTATTATTCTTGGATAAAATAGTATTTGAACGCACTTGGGATCCGACGTAATTTTGCGACAGAAATTAACAATACATATTAACAACAAAAAACAATTGCCTATGAGGAAGGACCGAAAATCTAATGTTTTTAGCAGTTAACCGCTAATGACCCTATTGAGTAAATGAATTTTAGTTTAGCCTTATATGATTTAATGTAAAAAATAATGAATTCAACAATTAAGAAAACGACGCTGTTTTTAGGCGCATGTATGGCCTTCCAGCTAGGTGGCATACCACAAATGTTAGCCGCCCCTAGTACTTCGATGGAAGTCATGCAACAAACAAAAAGAATCACTGGTACCGTGAAAGACGCAACAGGAATGGAAGTCATCGGTGCCAATGTTATCGTAAAGGGAACGACAAACGGAGTGATAACCGATTTGGATGGTAAGTTCAGCTTAGAGGCCGCCCCCGGCTCTATCATAGAGATCTCCTACATCGGTTATATGACCCAAGAGATTCCCGTAACCGCCCAAACATCCGACTTACAGATCACCTTGAAAGAGGACTCACAGAGTTTGGACGAGGTAGTGGTAGTAGGTTATGGTGTACAAAAGAAAAAGTTGGTGACAGGTGCGACCGTAGAGGTAAAAGGCGATGAAGTCGCTAAACGTAATACGATCAGCCCACTAAGCGCATTACAGAATCAAAGCCCGGGTGTCAATATCGTGGCTTCTTCCGGTCAGCCGGGTGACGGATTTAAAGTAAACATCCGTGGTGCCGGTACGAATGGAGATACGGCTCCTATCTATGTTATTGATGGTGTGGCCGGTGGCGATATCAATTCCTTGAACCCTGCCGATATCGAGCGTATCGACGTATTAAAGGATGCCGCTTCCTCCGCCATCTATGGTGCCCGCGCGGCGAATGGTGTTATCTTGGTTACCACAAAACAAGGTAAAGAAGGAAAAGTGCAAGTATCCTATGACGGCAACATCGGTTGGCAGAATGTAGTAAAGATGCCGGATATGCTTACCGCCAAAGAATACATGGCCGTTCAAGACCAGATCAACTTCAACGCCGGCGTATCGCCCTTCAATTGGTCACAATACCTAGACGCAGATTTACTGGAATCCTATCAAAACGGTTCCAACCCGGGTACGAACTGGCTGGAGTTACTTCGCAACAAGAACGCAATAACCACATCTCACTCCGTGAACGTGACCGGAGGTTCAGAGCTCTCCAAGTTCTCTACTGGCGTAGGTTATCAGTATCAAGACGGTATTTTCGGTGGTCCGGTTAAATCCGACTACAGCCGCTTCACCATTCGTTTAAATTCCGAGCATATCCTTTGGAAAAACAAGGATCTGGATATCATAAAATTCGGTGAGAACGTATATTACCAACACACATCCAACCAAGGTATCCAAATCGGTAACCAATACTCCAACAGCATCTATAGCATGATGGGAGCCAATCCATTGGTTCCATTATACAATAGCCAAGGAGAGTTATTCGACTACGACGACTTGATCGCGCAAGGATCCGGATCAATGGGTTTACTCGGGCTCAACCAATACATCAATAACCCGATGAACACCTTGTTAAATACCACCAGTGGCAATAATAAAAGCCGGAACCACAATCTTAGCGCCATCGGTTATATAGAGATACAGCCGTTAAAGGATTTGAAGTATAAAGGCCAAGTCTACTACAAACAGAACTCCAGCCTCTACAAAGCATACAACGGCATCTATAAAAATAATAACAACGACCAGAATACGGATGATTATCTGGACGAGAATATGACCATCGGTTGGAATTGGGGTATGACACATACATTGAGCTATGCTTTCGACGTAAAGGAGAATCATTTCGACGTATTGGTCGGTACAGAGTATTCCAGAGAAGGTAATAATATGTCGGAAACCATCGAAGGACACGCCACGACCAGCATCTTCGGAGATTTCTCGCATGCTTACTTCAACAACTTCTCCGGTCGTACCGCTGGTATAGTGGGAGGATATCCCGTGGATGATCACTCCATCCTATCCTATTTCGGCCGTATCAACTACGACCTCAAGGAAACTTATATGTTTAGCGCGATTGTCCGTGCCGATGGTTCCTCCAATTTCTCCAGCGGTCATCGCTGGGGTTACTTCCCCTCATTCTCCGCAGGTTGGGTGATGAGTAACGAGAGCTGGATGGAAAACACGAAAAACTGGATGGATTTCTTGAAGGTTCGCGCCAGTTGGGGACAAAATGGTAACGAGAATATTGGAGCGTACAAATACGCCTCCACATACGCGTTCGGTGATTTAGGACTTTATTCCTTCAATAATAATAAAAACGGAGGAACCCAAGGCGCTTACCCCTCTTTGTTACCCAATAACGAGATTACATGGGAAACATCGGAGCAGACGAACGTAGGTTTAGACGCACGCTTCTTGAACGGCCGGTTAAACGCAAACTTCGATTGGTATAGTAAGAAAACAAAAGATTTGCTGATCGACGTACCCGTATCTTCAATCAACGGTTTCTCTTCCATGGTCGCAAATGCCGGTACAGTTAAGAACACGGGTATCGAGCTTGCCTTAAATTGGAGGGATGAGGTAGGCTCAGACTTTAGCTATGGCATCGGCTTGAACCTCGCGCATAACAAGAATGAGGTAACAGAAGTTAATAACGGTACTCATTACGTAAATGGAGGTAACGCTCTTCTGTCCGAGGGAACCACCTATATGGCCCGTATGGAAGAAGGACATCCTATCGGTTACTTCTGGGGCTATAAGACCGATGGCGTGATGCAAAATCAAGCGGATATACAGGCCTATCTTGACCAGAATTGCGGTGGGGATGCCTCTAACTCCCTGCAAGGCACCTCGATAGCCCCGGGTGACTTGAAATTTGTCGATGTCAATGGCGATGGTGTGATCAACGACAGCGATAAGACGGAGATCGGTAATCCTCATCCAGACCTCACGATGGGCTTGAATCTAGATTTTAGCTGGAAAGGCTTTGACTTGAACATCTCCACTTACGGAGCGTTCGGCATGCAGGTTGCCCACACGTATCGTAAGTTTGGTAACGGACAGTTCGATAACTATAGCAGCAACGTCTACAATTACTGGCATGGCGAGGGAACATCCAACCGATACCCGATCCTGTTGCCCGGTAACACCGTGAACCATATCAACATTTCCGATATTTACGTGGACGACGCAGACTATTTCCGTATCCAAAACGTAACCCTAGGCTACGACATCAAACGTCTATGGAAAAGTTGCAAATTCCAGCAGCTTCGCTTGTATGTCTCCGCCCAAAACCTCTTTACCTTCACAGGTTATAAAGGAATGGATCCAGAGTGCGGAACCGCTCTCAACGATAAAGAGAGCTGGGTAACGGGCGTGGATGTAGGTAACTACCCCCAAGCGAGAACCTATATGGTAGGAGTTAATGTCAAATTCTAATAATTGATTATCAAGATGAAAAAAACAATATATTTAATCGGTATCGCGGCCTCGATCATGGGGGGAATCACCTCTTGTACGCTGGATGCCGAGGATTACGTAACAAAAAGTAGCGAGAACTTTCCCGCTACGACCGAGGATGCCACACAAGCGTTAGCCGGTATCTATCAGAACTTGAACCAAGTGTCCGCCACACCTGAGTGCTCTTTCCTTTATGCCGCTATGCTGGCCAGCGACGATTGTCTAGGGGGCGGAGGTCCAAACGACTTGCATATGCAATCTCTGGATATGTTGCTGAACTCCAAGCAAGACATGACCCAACAATTCTGGAAAGACCGTTACCAAGGTATTAACCGTGCGAACTCCTTGCTGGATGGTATTGAAAATATCCAACTGGCAGAATCCGACAAGAACCAGATAGAGGGAGAAGCGAAATTCCTACGCGCTTTCTATTATTACGAGCTGGCCTCCATGTACGGTCGTGTTCCTCTCACTATCACCTCACAATCCGTTGAGCCAAGCCAACCGACCGCCGCTGAGCTATGGGGACAAATCCTACAAGACCTGCGTGATGCAGCGGAAATTATGCCCGCCACTCGCAAGACGGACGGACATGTCGATAAATACACCGCCGAAGCCATGTTGGGCCGTGCTTGGTTATTCTATACAGGCATGTATTGCAATGGCGAGGATTTGGCTGCGCTTACCAGCACCACTTACTCACCGTTGACTTCCGTGGCTTTGCCCGACGGTTCCACACTGACGAAAGACCAAGTGATCGGCTACATCGACGATTGCGTGAACAATTCTGGTTACTCGCTGGTCACGTCGGACTTCCGCAACCTTTGGGCCTATACAAACCGGTTTACGGTAGAAGATTACGACTATACCACCGGACAGGGCCTGAAATGGGTGGAAGATGACAACGCCGTGAATCCGGAGACTTTGTTCGCTATCAAATACAACAAATTAGCCGACTGGAGCACAAGCATTGGTTACGCGAATAACTTCGCCCTACACTTCGGCGTACGCGGCATGGCAGGCGTGGCCGAGTCCTTCCCCTTCGGGCAAGGCTGGGGAGCAGGACCCGCCGCCCCGAACCTCGTAAGCGATTGGAAAAGTTCCGAGCCTAACGACAAACGCCGTGACGCCTCCATTTCGGATTGCGCCGCTTGGACCGAGCAAGGATGGGCATTCGGCGGCGGTGGTGAGTTTATCCAAGAGACCGGATACCTCTCCAAGAAGTGGCTCCCTGTTGCCGCTAAAAATGGAGACACGTACTCCGTATGCTTCGAGAACCTAATGTACGGGACTGACGGCTGGGCACAGGGTTCCGAGAATTTACAGCTGAACAATATCCACGACCTTGTGCTTATCCGTTTCGCCGATGTATTACTAATGCAATCCGAGCTGAAAGAGAACACGGACGGAATCAACCGGGTTCGAGAGAGAGCAGGCTTGAGCCCCATCTCGTCTTACTCACTCCAAGCCCTGCAAAACGAACGTCGTTGGGAACTCGCTTTTGAGAGTATCCGCTGGAATGATATCCGTCGCTGGCACATAGCCGCCGCCGCATTGGAAAAGCAGACCAACGTGAAGATATACACCAATGGCCAAGAGGACTCTAACAAAGCCCACGGAGGTGGCTACGCCACACGATATAACGCTACCGCCGGATTCTTCAAGATACCGGAGAGCGAGGTGGATATGTCGAACGGCAGCATCACCCAGAACGCCGGTTGGGAAGGTTCAGACAGCCAATATAACCGATGGTAAAAACGATTTCAATAAGGTCAAACTTTTAATTAGAAAATCATGAAGAAATATAGTATAGTTATCTCACTTTTCGCGATGCTCCTCACCGCCTGCGATCCTACGGTAGAGGAAGAAGGCTCCATAGCAGCGAGTATGACTGAAGCGCAATTGGAACAGGCCGCTACCCTAATGCAAACGGTAGAAGGTCAAAACAAATTTACATACGCTACAAATCCATCCACGACCGTACAGATACTTGATCCCTCAGGAAATATCCTGACCACTGGAACAAGTGGATCGTTTGACTTAACTCCCGGTGGAGAGGAGTCTCAAACGTTCACGATTCGTACCATAAATCAAGATGGCAGCATCACCTCTTTTCAAAAGACTTTCAGCATCACGACTTACGTAGATGTAGACCCGGCATGGGCATATCTCTGTGGAGATGGAGAGAAGGTTTGGACATACGATTCCGAGGTTTTAGGAGGCTGTTGGGGTAACCTTGGTTATAAAGCCGCTTCTAACGCAGAAGACTTCATTACGAACAAGAACGGCATCTGGTGGACTTGCGCACCCGCAGATCTTACCGGACAATTAGAGGGTCTAAAAGTTCCAGCTACAGGCGAGGAAACTCCGGACGCTTACATGACCTTCATCCTGAGCGGCAAGAAAATCGTGAAGAACACGGGATCCCAAACGATCAACGAAGGAACTTTCTCCTTTGATATGACGGCCAGTGATTCTTGGGAAATCGGCAAGCTATACACATCCGAGGGAGCAATCTTATTCCCTTACATGATCAATGGAAACGGTTATAAACCGACAGAGTTCGATATCATGCTTCTGAACGACAAGAACCTTGTTTTAACCTACGCCGCCTCCGGTACGGCACAATGGGGTGAGGCTACTTTCTGGGCCTTCAAGGCGAAGGAATAAACTAATAATTTAGGGAATAAGGATCCCCCTATTCCCTAGTTATTCATGCATAAAATAAAAAGGAGGCGGGCCATACATAAGGTATCCGCCTCTTTTTATATCATGTCCACTCTCCAGCAAATATCCTTCCGTCAACCCAACCGGTCTCTCGCCATCTTTTTGATTTCCATAGAGCATTTACCTTGACACACCTATTTTCCAAACCTAGCAAACTAGCGAGAAAGAGGTAGCAAGAAGTGCCCCTTTTTGTTAAAATAGAGCGTTTTTCACACACGATAGGTGGCGGAAGCCTACGCAACTGGTCGTGTTAGGCTACGCCAATACTGCCGTTGGGCATCGTAAGTAGTCAAGAATAGGGTTATGAGTCGTCGCAAATGGGCATTCTTACCCTGTTATAACCCTATTGTAGCACCGTTTTTCTTCCCTTCCTGCCCCCAAAACATGAAATACGATGAATAAATCCCGCTAGAATAAAAGGCCGTTTTCCAGCATTGCCCTATCAACCAATCGATTGTCGCTTTTTTCTTTCGTTTTCGGGAGCATACCGCACCTTTGCCCGAAAGAATCGATTCTCCGGGACTTAAATTTACAAACTGTCACTTTGCTAAAAGATGCCAGACAAGGAGATGTCAAGTATCCGTGAAAGATGATACATCTTACAACGGTAAGATCATACATCTTACGGCGATAAGATGCTACAACTGTACCTTACTGAAAATAAGTTCGTGCATTAAACTCCATAATCGGACGTTTTAAACTGAATAACGTCGCAAATATCGCAGCGTTTCTCCTGTTCTAATGTCGCATCAAGTACTTAAAATATGTATATACACGAAAGAGATAATTGGACATCATTCAGATAGGACGTTTCCGAGCTTACCGCACTCCTTGAAGAGGTGGGGCGTAAACGAGGAATGCTGTATGGCAGACTTGCCTCACACCATCCCCAACGTCTCAAACATCCCCCGGTAAACGGCGGCCTTCTCCTCCAACGGCCTCGGATAAGCTCTAGAGGATGAAGGCATACGGAACAGCCTCATCGTCCTTCCCATACAAGAAAATTCCGACGAGAAGCCCACTTTCGGCTCCTCCGTGCCGGGCAATACGGAGAGGAGAGTATCCATCGCTTTCTGCCCGGTTACCACGATCGCCACGCATTCCGGTATCTGGGACAAGACCTTTTCCGGATCGATCGGCCGTACCACCTCAAGGAACTTATCGGAGGCGTTCGCTTTCAAGCGGATCACCTCCATGGCGGTATCACCGATCCCGATCCCCTTCTCCCGGCAGAAAGCCTTCGCCTTCTCCTCGCTGAACGCCTTCTTGTCTCGCAGGAACGCATCCTTGTTCCCATAGAAAATCAAGCCAAGGATGCGCCACATATCATTCTGGATATTCGGGTAATAAAAATCCATGCTCCAACGAGCTTTTGGAGGCGGGAAACTTCCCAGCATCAGCAATCTCGTATTCTCCGGGAGGAAGAAACCTAGCGGATGCAGCTCGGAGGTCATGCTTCCTTGTTCTTTTTGAGTTCCTTCTTCTGGTCCTCTTTCGCCAGAAGCACGACGTTATACACGAAGTCCGTGATCCATTGCTCGGAGTAGCCTAGTTTCTCGGCATACTTACGCACGCTCCATGCGGCCTTCTGCACGCTGATATCCTTCCACTCGGACTTGGTCAAGATTTCGTGAACCGTCTTCGTCGTCATATTATACAGCAACTTCTTCACCAGCATGGAGAAGCGGAACTTCCACTGCATCAGATTACCAAGCAAGTTGAACAAGTCATTGCAGAAACCTTGGAACATGAAGAAATACGTCTTGATATCGTTCTGGTTCTTGCAGTTCTTCTTCACCGAGCTGTCGATCTCCTTGAAGAAAGCCTCGCTTAGGCCGTAATCCTCCATCAACACCTTGCGCACACGGGATTTCTCGGCGACACCCAATTTGTTATTCTGGGTCGGTATCTTCAACATGCGTTTGAACAAAGCCATATCGGCGAGCATGTTCAAGTTGGTGATACCCAAGTTCACAGCCATAACGGCTTGATAATATACACGGATTAAAGATACGAACTCCTCCACGGAACCTTTGCCGGCCTCTTCCGCCTCAGATACGTTCTTCTTGAATAGCTTAGAAATAAAATTCATCGTACGATTATTAAATAGTTTCGAGCCGCGAATATACGAAAACTTACCGCCAATACAGAATAACTATTCAATTCTCTCCACCGTAACCTCCGGAAATTGCTCCATCAATAGCAACAGTGGACTTTCCTCCGTGTTTTTACGGGCCTTCAACACGATGCTGACGACGTACTCGTCCTTCTCCTGATGCCCCAGTCTTTTCATGTCATAGCTTACCAGCAGGAAACCTTTCTCGTAGATAACACGGGCGATCCGGTTGATCGCCTCCTTGTCGGAGGTAGAGAATACCACCAAGGAACTTCGCATCCCGATGCTTTTAAAAATAACGCTCAACAGCTCCAGCCCGGCGAGCGTCAACAAAGTGGCGGCGATACCGAGCCCGTACATGCCTGAGCCGACGGCCAGACCGATACCGGCGGTCGCCCAGATACCGGCGGCGGTAGTCAATCCCCGCACGAATTGTTTCTGGATGATGATCGTACCCGCCCCGATGAAACCGATGCCACTCACCACTTGGGCGGCCACACGGCTCGGATCGAGACTTACGCTATTCTCTAGGATGACATCTTGGAAGCCATATTGGGAGACAACCATGATCAACGCGCTACCCAACGAAACAAGGAAGTGAGTCCGGTAACCCGCCTCCTTCGCACGGTACTCACGGTCTAGCCCGACAACGGCGCCCAGAATACCTGCCACGAAAAGTCTTAGTATGAAATCCCACATCATAATCAACGATCTTTTAGGTTTTACCTCGAAAGATAGGAATTATTTATTGATTCAGCCGCCATTCACGGTGATAAGAATCGATCGCCTCCCGGACGGAGCCATGTAGGAGCAGGAGGTTCTTGCTCTGCTCGTAATCCAGACGAAGCTCTTCCATGATCATACGGGTGCCACGGTCCACCAATTTTTGGTTGGTCAGTTGCATATTCACCATCCGGTTCCCCTTCACCCGGCCCAGCTTGATCATCGTGGAGGTCGTGATCATATTCAGCACCATCTTCTGGGCCGTACCGCTCTTCATCCGCGTACTTCCGGTGACGAACTCCGGACCTACTACCGGCTCGATGGCGATCTCCGCCTCCGCCGCCATCGGAGAGTCCGGGTTGCAGGAGATAGAGGCCGTCAGGATTCCCTCGGAGCGTGCCTTACGCAGGGCGCCGATCACGTAGGGAGTCGTACCCGAGGCGGCTATCCCCACCAAGGTGTCATTCGTATTGATATGATATTGTTGAAGTTCCTCCCAAGCCTTATCCAGATCGTCTTCCGCCGACTCCACGGGATTCCGGAGCGCCCGGTCGCCGCCGGCGATCAAACCGATCACCAAGGTATTCGGCATACCATACGTGGGAGGGATCTCGGAGGCGTCCAAGACGCCCAAGCGACCACTCGTACCCGCCCCGATATAGAAGAGCCTACCGCCTCTCCGCATTCGCTCTACGATACGGGTTACCAGCTTCTCGATCTTCGGGATCTCCCGGCCAACGGCGATCGCCACTTTCCGGTCCTCGTTATTGATGCCTTCCAGCAACTCCCGGACAGACATCTGATCCAGATTATCGTACAACGATTCCGACTCGGTTATCTTTTGAAATGCCATAACTCATTCATTTTTTTCTTCGTTCGTAAAATGATACCGGATCAATCCGTTCATGGGAGCCTGTACGACCGTACCGACCTTCAAGTCTAAGGATAAGGCCGCAGCTTTCAATACCTCCTGATAATAATAGGCGATAGAGCCTACGAAATGAATCGGGTACGTATCAGCTCCCGGATATAACGCCACGTTACGGAGGAAAAAGCTACGGAAACTCGTATAGACCAAATTATAAATCGGTTGCTCGGTGATATTCTCCAACAAGAAACGAGATAAGGTAGCCAAGAAACGATTCGGGAAAGGTTGTTTATATACCCGCTCCAACAATAAGGCGGGCGTCAACTCATATTGATCCATAAACTTCTGAACCAAAGGCGCCGGCAACTGACGCTTCAAGCAATCCCCTACCAATAACTTCCCGAGCACGGCGCCACTACCCTCATCCCCCAGAATGAATCCCAAGGGAGAGATATGCTCCGTTATCTCCGTCCCGTCATACAGACAAGAATTCGATCCCGTTCCCAATATACAGGCGATTCCCGGACGGCTCCCGCATAAGGCACGAGCAGCCGCCATCAAGTCACTATACACCTCTATGGGAGCCGGGATATAAGGCGTAATCGCCTCTTCCACGATCCGGTTCTTCTCCGGGAAGGCGCAACCGGCGCCATAGAAGTAAATGGCATCGATCCGCTCACCCCTCAACGCGGGCAATAAGGCACCCCGGATTTCTCCGGCGATCTCCTCCCGTGTCTGGAAATAAGGATTGGTACCCGCTGTCACGACCGTACGCACCGGTCTGCCTTGATCCGCCAAGCACCACTCCGTCTTTGTAGATCCGCTATCCGCAATTAATATCATACACTTATTATAATATCAAATTCTGGAGAATATATACCACCGCGCCGGACAAATATCCCGCCAAGGCCAACAGAGAGATATTCTTCAAGTACCAAATAAAATTGATCCGTTCCAAGCCCATCACGACGACTCCGGCGGCGGAACCGATGATCAACATACTTCCACCTACTCCTGCGCAATAAGCCAAGAACTGCCAGAACACGCCGTCTTGCACGAAGTTCGCCAGATAAGCCGGATCAGTCGCCGCAGCCACCATAGCGTCCGTAGCCACCGGGTACATACCGATAGCCCCCGCTACCAACGGGACATTATCTACGATAGACGATAAGGCGCCGATAATCAGGTTCACCGCATACACATTGCCTACCGTATCGTCCAGCCAGAAAGCGAAATCCGACAATACGCCGCTGCAACGCAAGGCATCCACCGCCAAAAGGATTCCGAGGAAGAATAACAAGGTCGCCCCGTCTATACGGTGAACCACCTTGGACAAACGCAATTTCAAGTCCTCGTCGATCGGTTTACGAGCGTATAGCATCTCCGTATAAAACCAAAGAATACCCACTCCCATCAAGATACCCATAAACGGGGGAAGATGAGTAACCGTCTTGAATACAGGCACGAACAATAAACACAACACACCGATGATCAAGATCGATAACTTCTCCTTATCCTTCAATTTCTTCAGCAACTCATTGTCCGCCTCCATTTGCGAGAATGCGTTAGGGGGCGTCACGTTGCCATGCAAGAAACGCATGGCGATCAAGACCGGGATCAACGCCGATACGATACTCGGCAGGATCAAATGGGGGATCGTGGATGAGGTGGAGATATTTCCCCTTACCCAAAGCATGATCGTAGTCACGTCGCCGATCGGTGACCAAGCACCACCGCTATTCGCCGCTATAATAATGATACTGCCGAACACCCACCGCTCTTTATAATTCCCGAGCAACTTACGGATCAGCATGATCATGACGATCGAGGTCGTAAGGTTGTCCAACACGGCCGACATAAAGAACGTGATCACGGCGATCAACACCAGCAGTTTCTTCTTTTTCTTCGTGGTAATATGATTCGTGATAAACATGAAACCGCCATGGGCATCGATCAGCTCCACGGTTATCATCGCCCCGATCAGGAATATAAGTGTCTCGGCGATCTCTCCGATACTATCCAGAACCTGATGCTCCACGACGAACTGGGTACATTGTTCCTTAAACGTTAAAGAACCAAAAGAGGGGAACGATTCCAAGAACAAGCTGAATTCCTCTGCCGAGGCCCTCGGGATGAAAAACGGGGCCGCGTACGTGTACATAACCCATAAGACCGTACCGATAAGCAAAGCCGTTCCCGCCTTGTTTATCTTTAGAGGATGTTCCAATGCGATCATCAAATAACCGACAAGGAACACAATGACCATTGCTGTCAACATAACTTCATGATTTAGGTTTAAACGCTACAAATGTAGAAATAATAACTCTGTAACACGATAGAAAAACAGAATGTTTTTTAAGATAATTTTACCAAACATGCGAAAGGAACCGGACTGCTCCGATTCCTTTCCTATTCTCTCGAGGGAAAACTATAACCCCGAGACAATTCACTCTACAACCAACATCTTATCACCCACGGAGACCTTGTCTGTCTCATTGATATACACCTCTTTCACCACTCCATCGATCGGCGTACGGATCTCGTTCTCCATCTTCATGGCAACCAATACGCAAAGCGGGTCTCCCGCCTTGACCTCATCGCCTACCTTGACATATACCTTCTGGATCACGCCCGGCATCTGGGCCTGTATGACCTGACGGCCGACCGTCTTGGAACTGGTTCTCGACAGGCGTAATTTCTTCAACTCGTCAATCACCTGTACTTGGAAATAATCACCTTTATTCTTTACCTCATAGGTGGAATCTCCAACACTGGATATTTGTACGCCATGAGATTTATGGTTCATGATGATCGAGTGGATCGTATCTCCGCCCAGATTGTAATCTACATCATAAACGGTACCGTTTACGGATACTTTCTTGATAGGCCCGTCTTCCAGAATCTCTACCTTGAACTCTGTGTCGGGAATATCGTTAACCGTGGCAAAATAAGTCGCTAAAGCCTTTGACATAATCATTCCTCCTCTCATTAAAAGTTATTGGCCAACATTTGTAACTTCCCGTAGTGTTTCCACAGGGACTCCCCTACCAGCGGAACGGTCGTCGCACGGGCGGCCGCCTCTTTCTCCTCCTCGTAATGCTTCAAGGCGGCGGCGATCACGGCTACGGTCGGGTCGCTGTTCTGGCGACGTTTCAAGTCTTCCTTATCGAACTTGGTGTCGATAAAGGTCGTATCGTAATTCCCCTTCAAGAAGGTCACGTTATGCAACACACGCAGGTGGAACGGAATCGTTGTCTTGATTCCCAAGATCTTGTATTCCCGCAAGGCACGTATCATATTCGAGATGGCGGACTCACGGGTCCGGCCCCATGTGCAAAGCTTGGCGATCATCGGATCGTAATGCAAGGACACCTCGAAACCGGCGTAAGCGGCGCTATCCAGACGTACGTTACGTCCCTCGGGAGCCTCACGCACCTTGATCACGCCCGGAGAGGGCATAAAGTTATTTTCCGGGTCCTCCGCGTAGATGCGGCATTCCAAGGCATGCCCCCGGCAGGCCACATCTTCCTGCTTATAAGGCAGACGATTTCCTGCGGCCACCAAGATCATATCGCGAACCAAGTCCACGCCCGTTGTCTCCTCCGTCACCAGATGCTCCACTTGAAGGCGGGTATTCATCTCGAGGAAATAGAAGTTCTGGTCCTTATCCATCATGAACTCCAACGTCCCGGCACTGTAGTAACCGATTTTCTTGCAAGCCTCCACCGCTACGGCCAACATCTTCTGGCGAGCGGCCTCCTTCACGAATGGAGAGGGCGCTTCCTCGATCACTTTCTGGTTACGGCGCTGGATAGAGCACTCACGCTCATACAGATGGATCACGTTCCCATATTTATCCCCGAGTACCTGCACCTCGATATGATGGGGGTTCTCGATATACTTCTCGATATAGATGGCATCGTTTCCGAACGAGTTGGCAGCCTCGGAACGAGACATACGGAAAGCCGCTTCCATCTCATCCTCGCTATGTACCAAACGCATACCCTTTCCACCGCCTCCGGCAAGCGCCTTTAGCATAATCGGATAACCCACCTCGGCGGCTACTTTCTTGGCATCCTCTATGTCCGTCACCGGCTTTTCCGTTCCGGGTACAACCGGCACACCGGCTTCTTTCATGATCTTACGGGCCTCGGTCTTGATACCCATCTTCGCAATCACGTCGGCGCTCGGGCCGATAAAGATCACGCCCTCCTCCTCGCAACGACGAGCGAAGTCGGCGTTCTCCGACAAAAAGCCGTAACCCGGATGAATGGCGGCTCCTGTCTTCTTGGCGATCTCAAGGATCAAGTCCGGCTTCAAGTAAGAGGTATCCGCTTCATCTTCCGAGATGCAGTAGGCTTCCTCCGCATAACGTACATGTAATGCTCCGCGATCCACATGCGTATAGATCGCTACGGTCGGGATGTTCATCACCCGGCAGGTGCGGAATATCCGCATCGCTATCTCGCCACGATTGGCTACTAATACTTTCTTTATCATAAGGATTCGTTTTTAAAGAGGAATATTGGAATGCTTCTTCGGAGGATTGGATTGCCGTTTGTTGGCCAGCAACTCAAAACTACGGATCAAGCGGCTACGTGTGATAGACGGCTCGATGATCTCGTCTACATAGCCTAACTCAGCGGCCCGGTACGGGTTAGCGAACTTCTCCCGGTAATCGGCTTGCAATTCCTTCCGTTTGCCTTCGGGATCTTCCGCGGTCTTCAAATCCTTACGGAACAAGATATTCACGGCACCATCCGGTCCCATGACAGCGATTTCGGCGGTTGGATAAGCGAAGTTGATATCGCCCCGGATATGCTTGGAGCTCATCACGTCGTAAGCGCCGCCGTAAGCCTTTCGGGTAATGACGGTCACTTTCGGCACGGTAGCCTCGCAATACGCATACAATAACTTAGCGCCATGACGGATAATCCCCTCGTACTCTTGGTTCACGCCCGGCAAGAAACCCGGTACATCCACCAGCGTCAACAACGGTATATTAAACGCATCGCAGAAACGGACGAAACGGGCGGCCTTTACGGACGCGTTGATATCCAGCGTACCGGCCAACGCGGCAGGTTGATTCGCCACGACACCGATCGTCTTTCCATTCAAACGGATATAACCGATAATGATGTTCTTGGCATATTCCTCTTGTATCTCGAAGAAGTTTTGATCATCAGCCACGGAAAGGATCAACTCTTTCATGTCGTACGGCTGGTTGGGATTAGTAGGAACCAGCAGATCCAATTGCGGATCGATGCGGTTCGGGCTATCGGTAGTAGGAACGAATGGCGGCTCTTCCATATTATTATTCGGCAAGAACGACATCAACTCACGTATCTTCAAGATACAATCCATATCGTTATCCGCCGTGCAATGAGCCACTCCGGAACGGGTGCTATGCACTTCCGAGCCTCCCAGATTCTCCATCGTAACCTCTTCTTGCGTCACGCTTTTCACGACCTCCGGGCCGGTGATAAACATATAGCTCGTTTGTTTTACCATAAAGATAAAGTCCGTCAACGCCGGTGAGTAAACCGCTCCACCCGCACACGGGCCCATAATAGCGCTAATCTGCGGGATCACGCCCGAAGCCAACGAGTTCCGGAGGAATATCTCGGCGTATCCCGCCAAGGAACGAACTCCTTCTTGAATACGTGCGCCTCCCGAATCGTTCAACCCGATCACCGGAGTGCCTAGTTCCGTTGCCATGTCCATGATCTTACAGATCTTACGGGCATACGTCTCGGACAAGGCTCCACCGAATACCGTGAAGTCCTGAGCGAAAACAAATACCGTGCGTTGCCCGATCATTCCGTAACCGGTGACCACGCCATCCCCTAATGGACGCTGTTTTTCTAAACCGAACTCATGGCACGTATGTGTCACGAACTTGTCGATTTCCACGAAACTACCTTTTTCCAATAGTAGTTCGATTCTTTCTCTAGCGGTTAGTTTACCTGCCGCATGTTGCTTCGCGATGCGGTCTTCTCCGCCCCCTAACTCAGCTTTGTGGTTGAGAGCTTTTAATTGTTCAATTTTTTCCTTCATGGCGTATCTCTTTAATTATCCGGGAAACGTTCAATATATTAGAAAACAAAGTCTGTAAATGTATTGTTTCCTAAAGAAACGAAATGTATCATATATTACATCTATCGCCCGATCAATGAGATCTATCAAAAAGGATATTTTTTAGTAAATACTGAAATCTTGCGGCTTGATCACGAAACCGATCCGCAGCATGCTTTTGTATTGATTATATTCCAAAAGGTTCTCACCGTAACCATTATAATATTGCAGGAAGAAATATTGGTTCTCGTTATTATTAAACTTATAGCTCAACTCGATCTGAGTGTTAAAGCTGAACCAAGTCTTTCGTTTGGTCAAGATAACCCCGCAGTTAAAGCGCCTGTTGTCTGTCCGGTAATTGGCGGCTACTTGGAATATACCATTATATTTAAGGATGTCTTTATTTTCCTTACCGTCCACGATCGGTATCCAGCCCTTGAATTGAACTTCCCAGTTCTTATTCAACAGGACAGCCGCCGCTAGGGTGATCTTGTTCCAACTTCGGGAGAAGATGCTATCTTTACCGTTCGACTCGTGCTCGACCATCAAATAGCCTTTCCCGATATATTTATTCTTATGCACGATAAGGTGCCCCAAACCGATACCCGGATTAAAATTCAAGTCGCGCATCGGCAAGGACTCTTGAAAGACATTCCAAAAAGCCTTTTGCGTGTATTGCAAGAAAAGATAGGTATCGAAGGGGAGTTTACTTTTCGTAAGACGCTGGGCGATGCTCAACTGGAATTTAACGTCGGAGTTTCTCGCCGTAGGCTTGTTGCCGATAGGGATACCGCCAATAAAATAATTGTCCTTGAATAAGGTAAAATAAGGTGACTTATCCAAAATCGCACGAATACTATCCGCATTATAACTCTCTTCCGGCCCTTTCGCTAAAACTTGCGAATGTGCCATACCGCAAACAAGAAGGAAGAGAAAGGATATAATCGTTTTTTTCATAAATGATCTTAAATTATAAATGTGTCCGCGAATATAGGGGAAACGGCAGTTGGCTTTATCGCCCAAATTACATGAATAATGGTCGTTTCACCTATGAATATAATATATAAACCAAAATTCAAGAGGTTAGTTCATTTTTCCTATATTCGCGGCTATGGAAGAAATCTATAGTTATTACAAAGAAAATATCGACGCTTATACACGGCGCTTGGGTAATTTGAAAAAGAAGATCCATTTGATGGGGAGTATCCGGTTGGCTTTAGTGGCGGGAGCGATCCTCTCCTTATGGATATTCAGGGATGAGAGTTGGCAATGCCTGACGGGGATCACCTTCGCTTATATCATCCCGTTCGCGCTCCTGATGTGGTACCATAATAAAATGTACGCACGAAAAGTATACGCCGAGACCTTGATCAAACTGAACGAGGATGAGCTAAAAGGACTGGACTATGATTTCAGCGCGTTCGACGGGGCAGCCGATAAGATCTCGGGCGAGCACTCTTTCTGCTTGGATCTGGATGTGTTTGGATACCGCTCCTTGTTTCAATCGCTCAATCGTACCGTAACCGGGTTCGGGCGGGAACGACTGGCCGGTTGGCTCTCGAATCCCTTGACGGATAAGAAGGAGATCGTCAAACGGCAAGAGGCTGTCAAGGAATTAGCGGCTTTATCCGCCTTACGGCAGCATTTCTATGTGACGGGAATCATCCGGCAGGACACGCAAGATACGAGAGACAACGATATCAACTTTATGGACCGACTCACTCAGCGTAAGCATAAATTCGTTGATAGCCTACCGTGGAAACTATTGATCTGGGCGGTCCCAGTGTTGTGGATCGTATTGGGTATCGCTTACTCGCTGGATTGGATCAGCGGGAGTTTATTGAATATTTATTTCTTAATCACGTTAGTGATCGCTTACGGACGAGCCAAGGAAATCAATGCGCTTTACGCGACCGTCAATAAGATGGAGTCTATTTTCAATCGGTACTCAAAGCTGATGCAATGTGTGGAAGAAGATAATTTCCAGTCGGAAGAGCTGAAAGAGATCAGCGGGCAATTAGCGAATGAGAAGGAATTGGCCTCGCATGCTATCAAACGCTTGTCGTCGTATATCGGAGGATTAGACCAACGATTCAGTTTGGCGGGTATCATTTTCAATCTCTTCTACTTGCGGGATACACGCCATGCCATCCTTTTGGAACGCTGGATTCAGACTTACTCCGATAAACTTCCGCTTTGGTTCGACGCGCTGGCTCGTTTCGACGCACTGAACTCGTTGGGTGGTTTCGCTTTCAACCATCCGGAATACATCTATCCGGAGATCGCCGACACTTATTTCCAGATGGAAGGCAAGGCTTTGGGACATCCTCTTTTGAACCGGGATGTCTGCGTAAAGAACGATATCGATATCCGCAAAAGTCCTTGGTTCCTGATTATCACCGGAGCGAATATGGCCGGAAAAAGTACATACCTCCGGACGATCGGTGTCAATTACTTATTGGCTTGCGTAGGCGCTCCGGTCTGTGCCGCCTCCTTGACGGTTTATCCCGCCCACATGGTTACCAGCTTGCGTACCTCGGATTCCTTGGCTAGCAACGAGTCTTATTTCTTCGCGGAGTTGAAACGGCTGAAAATGATTATCGACAGGCTGCAAAACGGGGAGAAGCTATTTATCATCTTGGACGAGATCTTGAAGGGAACAAATTCTATCGACAAGCAGAAAGGCTCTCTTGCCCTTATGAAACAGCTGGTCGCTTATAAGGCTTGCGGCATCATCGCCACCCACGATTTAGTGTTGGGTACTTTGGAGGAAGAGTTCCCGGAACAAATAAAGAATTACCGCTTCGAAGCGGATATAAAAGACGAGGAGCTATCCTTCTCTTATCAACTAAGAGAAGGGATAGCCCAGAATATGAATGCTTGTTTCTTAATGAACAAGATGGGAATCTTGTTTAATTGAAAATTGAGAATTGAGAATTGAAAATTGAGACAAGTGGTAAAATAGCTGTCACTTGTCAACTGTCAACTACTTTTTGTATTTGGTTTTGATTGCGGGTAGGACTTTTTGGATTTCCGCTATACGAGTGGCATCACTGGGGTGCGTACTCATAAATTCCGGCGTAGAGCCACTCTTTCCGGCGGACATCTTTTGCCAGAAGTTGACTGCCACGTCCGGATTGTATCCCGCCATAGTCATGAATACCAATCCCATATAATCCGCTTCCGACTCGTGCTTACGGGAGAAAGGAAGCATTACGCCATACTGCGCTCCCACACCATATACTGTATTGGCCGCTTGCTGTACCGCCGCGCTCTTATTGCTTACGGCCGCACCTAAAATAGCCGCCCCGTATTGGGCCATTAGTTGCTGGCTCATACGCTCATTGCTGTGTTTAGCTACGGCATGGGCGACCTCATGCCCGATGACCACCGCCAATTCATCGTCCGAGGAAACTAAAGGCAGCAATCCCTCGTACACCACGATCTTGCCTCCCGGCATACAGAAGGCGTTCACCTGCGGATCATTCACCAAATTAAACTCCCAAGAGAAGTTTTTTACCTCATCCGCCATCCCGTTCGCCCGCAAATAGTCCTCCGTAGCGGCGGCTATCCTCTTGCCGACCCGGGTTACCATAGCGCTCTTGTTCGCGTTCGTCGACTTCTTCGCCGTCTTTATATAATCGTTGTACTGGGTAAGGCTGGACGATAACACCTCTTGGTCCGAAACCAACAGCACTTGCTTACGTCCTGTCAACGGTACGCTGGAACAGCCTGCCAATAAAAGCAAGGCCACGAATAAACTTGCTATTTTTCTCATATCCTTTTACTTGAAATTAAACCTGATACTCTCTATTTAATAACGCAAAGATACTACCATTTTGTTCAAAACGACCACCCCCTTTCGTTCTTTCTATAGGGAGTATTAGTCTTTTCTTTGAATGACATTCATCATCTACCATCCGTTGCATGATCATCCACCAATTGGTATATGATCTTCTAACAGCTGTTGCATGATCATCCAACGGCTGATAGAAGATGAATATAAATAGATGAAATGCCTAACACTTACAGTAATTAAACCTAAGCTAAGCAGGAAAATCCCTTACCCCCTACTTATATCAGAAAAAAAAGCCCTTGATTGTATATTTATTCAACAATACTCTTTATATTTGCAGCCTGTTTTGCATAAATATACAACATGAGTACAAAGAAGGAACGATTGGATGCCATTTGCGGTATTATACAGACGAAAGTGATAAGTAATCAAGAAGAACTGCTTAAAGAACTGGAAGATAGCGGATTCTCGGTTACGCAAGCTACGCTTTCCCGCGACATCAAGCAACTGAAAGTAGCCAAGGTACACGACGGAACCGGAGATTATGTATATCGCCTTCCCGAAGAGAGTATAAGCAAACAAGCACAGCCTGAAGGCAAGAAAAAGCCGAATATCGAGTTTTCCGGAAACTTGGCGGTGGTGAAAACACGACCGGGTTACGCCATGGGAATTGCCTCGGACATAGACTCCCATGCCCCCAGCGAGATACTGGCCACCATAGCCGGAGACGATACGATCTTGGTAATCCCCCGCAACGGTGTGAGCCAAGAGAAGGTGATTGCCGCTTTATCACATTTTATATAAAAGGAAAAAACTAAGAACAAACAATAAAATGGAACAAGAAATAGAAATTGATGTTATGATCGCTGATGCCTCTCACGAGGTATATGTGGATACGATCCTAGATACGATCGAGTCTGCCGCTAAAGTCCGGGGCACGGGTATCGCCAAACGTACGCACGAGTATGTGGCCCAGAAGATGAAAGAGGGCAAAGCGGTGATCGCCTTGGCGGGAAACGAGTTCGCCGGGTTTAGTTATATCGAGTCATGGGGAAACAAGCAGTACGTGACTACCTCCGGCTTGATCGTACATCCGAATTTCCGGGGCTTGGGTATCGCGAAACGCATCAAGGACATGACTTTCCAACTTGCCCGCATGCGCTGGCCGAAAGCGAAGATATTCAGCCTTACCTCCGGCGCTGCCGTGATGAAGATGAATACCGAGCTGGGATATGTACCGGTTACGTTCTCCGACTTGACGGACGATGAGGCTTTCTGGCGAGGTTGCAACGGTTGCGTGAACCACGATATCTTGGAACGCACCGAACGTAAGTATTGCATCTGCACGGCCATGCTGTTCGACCCAGCCGATCCGCATCGTGCGCAACGAGAGCGGGAGGCCCGTAATCAGACTAAAAAGGACTAAATTAATACGATAGAAAAACAACATAAAATAAAGAAACGATGAAGAAGAAAGTAGTAGTAGCGTTCAGCGGAGGTTTGGATACCTCATTCACGGTCATGTATTTGGCTAAAGAAAAAGGATACGAGGTATACGCCGCTTGCGCTAACACAGGTGGTTTCAGCGAGGAACAATTGAAACAAAACGAGGAGAACGCCTATAAGCTAGGCGCCACGAAATACGTGACGATCGACGTTACGAAAGAGTATTACGAGAAGAGCTTGAAGTACATGATTTTCGGAAACGTGCTGCGTAATGGTACGTATCCGATCTCCGTAAGCTCCGAGCGTATCTTCCAAGCCTTGGCGATCGCCCGCTACGCGAACGAGATTGGCGCCGACGCTATCGCCCATGGTTCTACCGGAGCCGGTAACGACCAGATCCGTTTCGATATGACTTTCTTGGTATTGGCCCCGAACGTGGAGATTATCACGTTGACCCGCGATATGGCCTTGAGCCGCGAGGAAGAGATCAACTACTTGAAGGAGCACGGTTTCGAGGCCGATTTCACGAAGTTGAAATATTCCTATAACGTAGGTCTTTGGGGAACCTCTATCTGCGGTGGCGAGATTCTTGATTCCGCGCAAGGACTGCCCGAGAGCGCTTATCTGAAACAAGTGGAGAAGACCGGCAGCGAGCAATTGCGCATCGAGTTCAAGAACGGTGAGGTTCATGCCGTGAATGGTGAGGTGTTCGAGGATAAGATCGCCGCTATCCAGAAGATCGAGGAGATCGGGGCGGCTTACGGTATCGGCCGTGATATGCACGTGGGCGATACGATCATCGGCATCAAGGGACGGGTCGGTTTCGAAGCTGCCGCTCCTATGTTGATTATCGGGGCGCACCGCTTCCTAGAGAAATATACGTTGAGCAAATGGCAACAATACTGGAAGGATCAGGTAGCGAACTGGTACGGCATGTTCTTGCACGAGAGCCAATATCTGGAACCGGTGATGCGCGATATCGAGGCGATGTTGCAAGAGTCTCAGCGTAACGTGAACGGTACGGCTATTCTGGAGCTTCGTCCGTTGTCCTTCTCTACCGTTGGCGTAGAATCTGAGGACGACTTGGTAAAGACGAAATTCGGTGAGTACGGAGAGATGCAGAAAGGCTGGACCGCCGAGGACGCTAAAGGCTTCATCAAGGTTCTTTCCACTCCGTTGCGTGTTTATTATACGAACCATAAAGACGAAGAGATATGATTAAATGCGGAATTATAGGCGGAGCGGGTTACACGGCGGGTGAATTGATCCGCCTGCTCCTAAACCACCCTGATGCCGAGCTTACATTTATAAACAGTAGCAGTAACGCCGGTAACAAGATCACGGACGTGCATGGCGGTCTTTATGGCGAGACGGATTTGGTGTTCACCAGCGAGTTGCCGTTAGATAGCATCGACCTTCTGTTCTTCTGTACCGCTCATGGCGATACGAAAAAGTTCATGGAGAGCCACACGGTCCCCGAGAACGTGAAGATTATCGACCTGAGCATGGACTACCGGATCGAAGGCCCGGAGCACGATTTCGTGTACGGCCTGCCGGAATTGAACCGCCGCCGGATTTGCAACGCCCGGCATATAGCGAACCCCGGTTGTTTCGCTACTTGCATCCAATTGGGCGTATTGCCGTTGGCGAAGCACTTGATGCTGAATTCCGACTTGCATGTCAATGCCATCACGGGATCGACGGGAGCGGGCGTGAAGCCTTCTTCCACCTCTCACTTTAGCTGGCGCAACGACAACATATCGATCTATAAGCCTTTTACGCATCAGCACTTGGCCGAGATCAACCAAAGCTTGAGCCAGTTGCAGAAGAGCTATTCAAGCCGGATCAACTTCATCCCCGTACGCGGTAATTTCTCCCGTGGTATATTCGCCACGACGTACATCGATTGCAAGATCGACTTGGTAGAGATCCGACGTATTTATGAGGAATACTATGATGATCACAGCTTCACGTTTATCACTGATAAGAACCCGGATTTGAAACAAGTGGTAAATACGAATAAATGCTTGATCCACTTACAGAAAATAGATGATAAGCTTCTTATCATCTCTATGATCGATAACTTATTGAAGGGCGCTAGCGGCCAAGCGGTCCACAACATGAATCTATTGTTCGGGTTGGAGGAGACGGTTGGTTTACACTTAAAACCCTCCGCGTTTTAAAAAATACTATAAAGATGAATTTATTCGACGTATATCCATTATTTAATATAGAGATCGTACAAGGCAAAGGATGCCATGTATGGGATAGCGAGGGAAACGAGTACCTCGACTTATATGGCGGCCATGCCGTGATCTCGGTGGGGCACAGCCACCCTACTTACGTAAAGGCGATTACCGAGCAGGTAAATAAATTAGGCTTTTACTCGAACTCGGTTATCAATAGCTTGCAACAAAAATTAGCGGATAAGCTAGGGAAGGCTTCCGGCTACGATGATTATTCGTTGTTCTTGATCAACTCCGGAGCGGAGGCGAACGAGAACGCGTTAAAACTGGCCTCTTTTCATAATGGCAAGAAGCGGGTGATCGCATTCAAGCACGCCTTTCATGGGCGTACCTCCGCCGCCGTCCGTGTCACGGATAACCCGAAGATCATCGCTCCGGTAAATGAGGATCTAGCGGTTACTTATCTTCCATTGAACGACGCTTCCGCCGTAGAGGAAGAGTTGAAGAAGGGGGATGTATCTTCCGTGATCATCGAAGGTATCCAAGGTGTAGGTGGCATCCAGTTACCAACGGATGATTTTATGCGTAAGTTACGCAACTTGTGTACGGCTTATGATGCCTGTCTGATCTTGGATGAGATCCAGTCCGGATATGGAAGAAGCGGTAAATTCTTCGCGCATCAATATGCCGGTATCAAGCCGGATTTGATCTCAGTAGCGAAAGGTATCGCCAATGGCTTCCCGATGGGTGGGTTATTGATCAGCCCGAAATTCAAGCCGGTTTATGGTATGCTCGGCACTACTTTCGGCGGTAACCATTTGGCTTGCGCGGCCGCTATCGCCGTTCTTGATATAATGGAAGACGAGCGTTTGATTGATAACGCGGCGAAAGTGGGTGCCTATTTATTGGAAGAGCTTCATAAACTTCCGGGTATCAAGGAAATTCGGGGCCGTGGTTTGATGATCGGTATCGAGTTCGAGGAATCTATCAAGGAAGTGCGTAGCAAACTTCTCTTTGAGGAGAAAGTGTTCACGGGTGTAGCCGGAACCCATACGATCCGTCTGCTTCCTCCGCTTTGCTTGACGATGGATGAGGCCAAGGAATTTATCCGTCGCTTCAAGAAAGTCCTAAACGCTTAATTGTTCTTTATTTCATAAAAAGGGAGGATGTCTGAATTAGCGTCCTCCTTTTTTTCATTCCTCCCCAACAGCTACGTAAATTAAGTATCACCCTTTGTCAAAAAAACATCATTCCTTTTTCCGAAAAAACACTAACTTTACGCAGTCTAAACTTTGAGTCTCTAATTACTAATGAACACGATCGATGAAATATCTATTTATAGGAGTATTCACTTTGTTGTGCCTATTTGCCTGTCAATCTAACGACTCCCAATACATCATAGAAGGCACCTTACCCACTGCGCAGCAGGATGGGGAATGGATTTATCTGGCACCCATGGAAAACGCCTCAATCGAAAATATCGATTCTACGAGAATAGAGAACGCACGGTTTACTTTCCAAGGAACGGGAGAAGAGATGAAAGTCCTCCGTATGCGCATCCTTTTGCGTCTCAAGTTCCAAGAGCTACTGGTCGTAACGGAACCGGGTGTGACCTCAGTACGGATAGACTCCATCAGCTCGGCCTCCGGTACACCGCAAAACGACGCCTTGCAGCATTGGAAAGACCGGAAGCAAAAGACCGATAGCGAATCCTATGCCCTATGGACAGCGCTTAAGACTTGCTCGCCGGAAGATTCCACCCGCATCAAGCAGACATGGGATTCCTTGAGAGTAGAGACGCAAGCTTTTAATTATGCGTTCATGAAAGAACATATCAACCAAACGGTCGGGAAATTCCTCTATAAGATGATAAAAACCTCCTTGACCGAAGAGCAACGAAAGGAACTGGATGAAGCGAATCATTAAACAGGATCTGTCGATCACGCTAGCGGTACTGGCGATAGCGATCTTCGCTTTCTTCTTCTGGATGTACCCCTATCATTTGTTCCACAAAGAGCAAATGATGCTGTTCTTGTACAGCGGTGAGTTTCTCCGTGGATATTTTCAGGAGGAAGCGTGGCTGGCTTGTCTCACCGGCGATTTCCTCACGCAATTCTTTTATTATATCGGGGGAGGCCCGTTCATCCTAAGCGTTGTCTTAACTTTATTTGCCCTGCTTACCTATCGGACATTCCGGCAATTCGTCAGCAAGAGATACGCCCTTCCTCTTATGATACTACTTGTATTATGGGAGGCCGGAAGGTCTTGCGGACTCGCCTATCCGTTATCCGCAACTCTCTCCTTGATCGGAGCAGAAGGTGTTTTCCTGTTATATAGCCGGAGCCAAACTGAGGGGCAACGTCTTCTTACCTGCATTCCCGCCATGCTTCTTTGCTATTGGTGCTTCGGGTACGGGGCATGGCTCTGTCTGGCCCTTATGCTGGCCGCCGGAATCATAGCGCACCATCAAAAGCTAAGTGCCCTGCTCGCGGTTGGTATATTGCTTCTTCCAGCGAGCCAATATCCCGCTACCACTTGGTGGAGTAAGCCGGATCTCGACCGGGAGTATGTACTCAGCCTCGATGTGGAACATTATTTCGGAAATATACAAAAGATGAGGAAACATCTCGAGACAGACCGCCAAATCCTTTGGGTGACCTATTACCGGAACCTGTACAATGCCACGCATCCATCCGAGATCAACTCACCCGTATCTCTCTCCCGGAACCTCCTAGCGTGGAATCAACCGGGTACGAATGGGTTGATCCTTCCCGTGAACCCATCTGCTTCTTTTCTCTCTATCCTATTCGCCAACGAGTTATGGTTCACGTTAGGAGATATGACTATGGCCGAGCATTGCGCCATGCTAAGTATGATCTTCTCTCCTCGCAATTCGGGTAGCCGTATGATCAAACGGCTGGCTGAGATCAATCTGGTCAATGGGGATGATGAGGCAGCTCTTAAATATCTACGTATATTAGACAAGACACTCCTTCATAAAAGCTGGGCCGAAAAGAGAATACCCGGTCAGCAAACCCAGCGAGTAAAGGAGTGGCTGGAGAAGAAACGCAGAGACATCCCGACCCAAGACCAACTACGTTCCGGTAACGATGCCGTGACTTCCTTACGGAACTTAGTCACCTCGAACGCCGGCAATCTCCGTGCTTACGAATACTTACTCTGCTATCATTTACTCTCCAAAGATCTCCGTTCTTTTGTAGAAGATTATGTACCGGGTAAGGTCTCTAGTCCCATTTTCGCCGAGGCCCTGCTGATCCATCTCGCCCACCAAGGTAATATCCGTGCGGAAGAGCTTATAAAATACCAAATCCCGGTAGAGATAGCGAAAGAATTCGCCGATTATACCCGGCTTTATGAGGCAAAGGACACGAGTTTGAAAGAGAAATACGGCAAGACCTATTGGTTCTATTATCATTTTGCGACCACAGAGCCCGGAAAGGAGAGTAAGCCATGAAAGAAGCAAGAATCATGAAAGAGAACATAACCTATTACCTCGTCTGGATAATCTGCTTGCTGGCAGGATGTGCCCCTACCCCGAAGCAAATAGAGGATACCACAGACCCAATCCCCATGTATCCCGATTATACGGATATCATGATTCCCACGAATATCGCCCCTCTCAACTTCTTATTGAGAAACGATGCGGACGCTATGCAAGTAACTTTGAAAGGGGAATCAAAAGAGATACAATTATCTTTCGGAAAGAAAGCTATTTTCCCTTTAAACCTATGGGAAAGCCTTTTAGAGCAGGAAGTGGGCAACCGCCTGCAAATAACCGTAGTCGCCCGTATCAAGGGTAAATGGCTCCGTTACCCCTCTTTCTACTGGCAAGTAGTTCCGGAGAAACTGGATAGTTATATAAGCTACCGGCTTATAGAACCCGGCTACGAGGTATGGAACAAAATCCAATTATGCGAACGGGAAATTAATTCTTTTGAAGAACGGATTATCGCCGACAACAATGATACCGACGGTTCTTGCATGAACTGCCATATTTACGGAAATAAGAAAGGAAGTTTATCCATGTTCCATTTACGGGGAAAGCAAGGAGGCACCCTGCTGAACCGTAACGGACATTTGAGGAAGTTGAAACTGAGCAACGACAATCTGCCAAACGGGGCTGTTTATGGCGATTTCCATCCATCGGGGCAGTTCGCTGTTTTTTCCACGAATATTATCATCCCTGCTTTTCATTCGTTAGGGAGTAAGCGGTTGGAAGTCTATGATACGACCTCCGACCTAATGGTCGCAGATTTCAGAAAGAAACAACTCATCACCTCCCCATTGACTAGCCGGAAGGATGAGTTAGAGACTTTCCCAACTTTCTCGCCCGATGGGAACTGGATCTATTATTGTTCCGCTCCTCTCCAGCCGTTGCCCGATAGTATCCATAACCTAAAATATTCCCTATGCCGCATATCTTTCCATAAAGATACCAAGGAATGGGGCCAACGGATCGAGACCGTATGGGATGCCCAGAAGCATAATGGCTCCGCCTGCCATCCCAAGATATCGCCCGACGGTAAATACCTACTTTTCACGGTAGCCGATTATGGAACCTTCCCGATCTGGCACCGAGAAACAGACCTGCATATGATGAACCTCCAGACCGGGAAGATAGATACCTTACCTGCCGTCAACTCCGATAAATCGGATACCTACCATAGCTGGTCCTCTAACAGCCATTGGTTTGTCTTTGCCAGTAAGCGGGATGACGGACTATACGGAAAGCCTTATTTCTCTTACGTGGATAGTACGGGAAAAGCCTATAAACCGTTCGTACTCCCACAAGAGGATCCGGAACATTATGATATCACGTTGAAATCTTATAATATACCTGAATTATCCACTAGCGAGCTTCCTTTCGACGCTGAAGATGTACAAGAGATCTACTACGACGAGGAAGCTGAGACTTTTAAATAATAGAATCATGGAAAATACACGTAAATATAGATACATAAGAGGAATCGCCTCCTTATTATTCGGCTGTGCGATTTGCCTGTTTTGGGGACTTTATTATCCTCATCATTTACATTACCACGAGCAATTCCAGTTATTCCTGTTCACGCCGGAATATGGAATCGACAAATGTCTCCATCCCGGAGGCATCGCTGAATATATAGCGGAGTTCCTGACGCAGTTCTATTATTTCGCTTGGGCAGGGGCTACGATCTTGGCGATCGTTCTCGTGCTTATCCAACGGCAAATAAACTGGCTGGCCAAACAAATGGGGGCTTCCGACTTTTGGTATCCGCTCAGCTTTCTTCCTTCCATCCTGCTCTGGGTATTTTTATGTGATGAGAATGCCCTGCTGGCATTCCCCGTCTCCATAACTCTCGCCCTCTTCGCTCTAGTCATCCAGCGAAAAACCGCTCATTCATGGGGACGAATTATCTATACGCTCCTAATGATGCCGGTGCTCTACTGGATCGTAGGTGGTGGGGCCTATTTCATCTTCGTGATCGGAGTAGCAATCGGGCATTGCATCAAATCCGTGCCAGCCACATACAACAAATCCTATATTTGGATTCCTATCTACATCTTGCTTGGAATCCTATGTCCCCTATTGGCACAAAACCTCACGCAATATCCATTGCTTAGCCTCATAACCGGTATCGATTATTATCGTTTCCCCATGATCGTTCCCAACACCCTATTACTGACAATCGCTACCGTAGCCATAATACCCGGGGCATTAGCCTTGCTACCCCCACCGGCAAAGGGTACTAAAGTTTGGATGGCTGCTATCCCCACCCTGCTCCTTATCGGTGGTGGCACATGGATTCACGCCGCCAGCAATCCGGATAAGGAAGAGGCCATGAAATACGACTACCTCACCCGCATGAAACAATGGAACAAGATTATCAAAGCGGCGGAAAACAAAGAACCAAATTCCCCCTTCTCCGTGACCTGCTTAAATCTGGCTCTCGCCAAGACCGGACAATTAGGGGATCGCATGTTCCATTTCTACCAGAATGGAACGGAAGGATTGATCCCGACCTTCCAAAGAGATTTTACCTCACCGCTCCCAACCAGCGAGATATTCTATCATCTGGGAATGATCAACTCCTCACAACGCTATATGTTCGAAGCGATGGAGGCTATCCCCGACTATAAGAAAAGCGGACGTGCCTATATGCGTCTAGCCGAGACCAACTTGATCAATGGACAATACGCTGTCGCCGCCAAATACCTGCGGGCTTTGCAGCATACCTTGTTCTATAAGAAATGGGCGACCAACGCCATGAGCTATCTAAATAACGATGAAAAGATAGAGAAGCATCCCGAATGGGGATGGTTGAGAAAAGCCCGATATACGGAAGATTTCTTGTTTAGCGACACGGAAATGGATGTCATGCTAGGCTTATTGCTGCAACATAACAAAAGTAACCGGATGGCTTTCGAGTATATGTTAGCCTATGTCTTGCAAAAGAAGGATCTGGAACGTTTCATGAAATATTATCCGCTGGGAAAAGATCTGGGCTATAATCACATACCCATCTCTTATCAAGAGGCATTGATTTTCATTTGGACACAGCAGCATCCTAATTTCCAAGGCCTTCCTTGGAGCATCTCCCGCAATGTATTGGAAGGGGTAAGCGAGTTCGCCCGTGTCTATATGACGCAGAAAGACTCCGAGCCTATCCTTCGCCCGAAATACGAGAAGACATTTTGGTATTACTTATTATTCAGAAAATAAACGGCCATGAGAAAGCTTATCTTATTATATAGTATATGTATAGCGTTATTTACCGCTTGTGGGGATTCGGTGGTATCCCCCGAACAAATAGAGAAATACCCGTCCATCTATCCGGATTATATCGGGGTAACAGTTCCCGCCACGATAGCTCCAATGAATTTCTCTTATACGGATACCTCCTATGAGCGGATAGATGTTATCGTAAAAGGGCACCAAGGCAAAGAGGTACATATAAACGCGAAGCATGTCAATTTCCCGGAAAAAGAGTGGAAGCAACTGCTCACCTCCAATCAAGGCGATAGTTTACTCTTTACTGTCAGTATCAAGCAAAAGGGTAAATGGAGTACTTACAAACCTTTCCCCATGTACATCAGCCCCCACCCGATCGATTACGGCCTAGTATACCGAAAGATCGCTCCCGGTTATGAAGTCTATAGCCGTATGGGTATTTATGAGCGTGATCTATCGTCTCATAAAGAAAGACCTTTGGTGGAAAACACGCTGGTCAAAGGTATGTGCGTAAACTGCCATGCCTTCAATCGTACGGACCCGAGCCATTTCAGTCTTCACATCCGAGGGACGCATGGAGCCACTTTTATGAGAACCGGCAATAAGGATGAATACCTCAACACGAAAACAGACCAGACAATCGCCGCCTGTGTCTATCCCTATTGGCATCCCGGAGGCGAATATATAGCGTATTCCACGAACAACACCCGGCAATCGTTCCATACGGTTAAGGACGAGCGGGTAGAAGTCTTGGATTTGGAATCTGATGTAGTCGTTTATCATCCGGCAGATCATCATCTACTTCTTTGCGATTCTTTGCAAAAGAAAGACAGGTTCGAGACCTTCCCCGCATTCTCCCCGGATGGTCGTACGCTTTACTTTTGTTCCGCCGAGGCTAAAAAGATTCCCGAAGAATATAAAGAGATAAGATATAATTTATGTAGTATCGATTTCGATCCCTCTACCGGTACATTCGGGAGCCGTATCGATACGTTGGTGAACGCTGAGGCTTTAGGGAAAAGCGTATCTTTCCCCCGTCCTTCCTATGACGGCAAATATATTATGTTCACCTTATCCGATTACGGAAACTTTTCGATCTGGCATAAAGAGGCGGATCTATGGTTACTGGACTTGACAAGCGGAGACCTCCGCGAGCTATCCGAAGTAAATAGCGATGACACCGAAAGCTTTCACAACTGGAGTAGCAACTCCCGCTGGTTTGTCTTCAGTAGCCGCCGGGGTGACGGCCTTTATACCCGCCTTTATCTGGCTAGCATGGATGAGAATGGCAAGATAAGCAAGCCCTTTCTCCTTCCCCAGGAAGATCCGGAAACCTATTACGATCGCTCTGTTTATTCCTATAATGTCCCGGATTTCACGAGCGAGCCTATCAAGATCGACACAAGGGTATTTGAAAAGAAGATAACCTCGAAAGAACGTATACAGGTACAAGCTAAGAAATAAAAATAATACCACTATCCGATAAAATAATACTAGATTGTCTGCCCGATACCTCTTACATTCGCGTTCATAAAGAAAGACAATTATCATGAAGAACACGAAATTAATTACCATGTTATGCCTAGGGGCATTAATCGCCTGTTCACCGTCGAAGAAAGGACTAGAGCCGACAAGCGAACAGGTTTCGCCGAGAGAACGTTTAATAGAGAACCTACGTGCGATTCCACAAAAAGGAATCATGTTCGGACATCACGATGATACGGTTTATGGGATCGGATGGGAATTTGACGAAGGAGGCTCAGACGTGCAAAAAGTATGCGGCGATTATCCGGCCGTTATCAGCTTTGATCTTGGAGAGATCGAACTCGGGGGAGATAAAAGCCTTGATAAAGTACCTTTCGAGAAAATACGCAAGGAAATCATCAACCAATATAACCGGGGAGGCTTGGTATCTTTAAGTTGGCATCCCCGTAACCCTAAAACCGGAGGGGACGCTTGGGACGTATCAGACCATGCTGTCGTGAAATCGATCCTTCCGGAAGGGGAGAACTATGAGAAATTCCAAAGTTGGCTAGGCAAAGTGAATGATTTCATCCTTTCCTTGAAAACAAGCGATGGCACCAAGATTCCCGTCCTATTCCGTCCTTGGCACGAACACACCGGAAGTTGGTTCTGGTGGGGACAGAATTTATGTACCACGGATGAATACAAAGCGCTATGGCGAATGACCGCCGATTATCTAAACGCTCACGGAGCAACAGACCAGATCGTATACGCTTATTCCACAGGTACAGAGCCGCAGGATCAAGCGTCTTATCTGGAACGTTACCCCGGACATGACTTGATCGACGTCCTAGGCTTCGACGCTTACCAACGGGAAGATAAGGATTTTTTCTTGAAAAGCATGGATACCAGTCTTTCCGTAATAGACAGCATAGGCAAAGCCAACCATAAGATCATAGCGGTCACGGAGACCGGCTACGAAGGGATACCAGACTCCACATGGTGGACGGGAACCCTGCTGCCTGCCATGGAGAAATATCCGGTCGCTTATGTATTGGTATGGAGAAACGCCCGTGAAAAAGTCACTCACTTCTTTGGCCCTTATCCCGGACAAGCCTCTGCCAAGGATTTCAAGAAGTTCTTTGAAAATCCGAAAACATTGTTCGCCTCCGATATCAACCTATATAAATAACATCATACATAACCAGATAAATCACGTCATATCCAGTTGTAGAGACGGGGCGTGCCCCGTCTCCCACCATCTGATAATATCATTTAAAGCAAAAACATCATGGAACAATTTCAAGAAAAAGTAAACGAACTCTTCGCTAAACACGAAACCTTGTTAAGCCGGAAAAATATCCCTTTAGAAGACGGAAACGGAATCTTCACCCGTTATCAACACCCTGTACTGACAGCCGCACATACCCCGATCTTCTGGAGATATGACTTAAATGAAAAGACAAACCCCTACTTGATGGAACGCATCGGCATGAACGCAACCATGAACTCCGGCGCGATCAAATGGAATGGTAAATATATATTAATGGTACGTGTAGAAGGAAGCGACCGTAAATCCTTCTTCGCCGTAGCCGAAAGCCCGAACGGAGTAGACAATTTCCGTTTTTGGGATTACCCGGTAACCATGCCGGACGATCTTGTCCCGGCCACGAATATTTACGACATGCGCCTAACCGCTCATGAAGACGGCTGGGTTTACGGAATCTTTTGCGCCGAGCGCCATGACCCGAACGCAGCTCCCGGAGATCTATCCTCGGCAACCGCCACGGCAGCTATCGCCCGGACAAAAGACTTGAGAAACTGGGAACGTCTCCCGGATTTAAAGACCAAGAGCCAACAACGTAACGTCGTATTACACCCAGAATTCGTAAATGGTAAATATGCCCTTTACACCCGCCCCCAAGACGGATTTATCGACGCGGGAAGTGGCGGTGGTATCGGATGGGCCTTGATTGATGATATCACGCACGCCGAAGTCAAGGAAGAAACCATCATCGACCAACGTTACTACCATACGATCAAGGAAGTGAAAAATGGCGAAGGCCCCCACCCGATCAAAACACCGAGAGGCTGGTTACATCTCGCCCATGGCGTACGGGGATGCGCCGCCGGATTACGTTACGTGCTTTATATGTATATGACCGCGTTGGAAGATCCCACGAGACCTATCGCCACACCCGCCGGCTATTTCATGGCTCCGGAAAATGAGGAACGGATCGGCGATGTATCCAACGTTTTATTCTCTAACGGATGGATCGCGGATGAGGATGGAACCGTATATATTTACTACGCATCCTCCGATACCCGTATGCACGTGGCTGTATCCACAATCGATAAATTGGTAGATTACTGCATGAACACTCCGGCCGACGGGCTGACTACGACCGCATCTGTCGAGACGCTGAAAAAGCTGATCGATCGAAATCTTCCACTCCTGAAATAACCTACAAAAACCACTCATATGATTAAACTAACAGAGAAGATAGGCTACGGTTTCGGGGACATGGCATCGTCCATGTTCTGGAAACTGTTTGGCGCTTACTTGATGATTTTCTATACGGACGTATTCGGATTACCGGCAGCAGCCGTAGGTACGATGTTCTTGATAACTCGTATATGGGACTCGGTCTTTGACCCGATTGTCGGCGTCGCGGCGGATCGTACGCAAACACGCTGGGGAAAATTTCGCCCTTATTTGCTTTGGCTGGCGATCCCGTTCGCCGCTATCGGAGTGCTCACTTTCACGACTCCTTCTTTCGGACAAACAGGTAATTTGATCTATGCCTATATCACCTATTCCTTGATGATGATGGTGTACTCCGCCATAAACGTGCCTTACGCATCCTTGCTTGGAGTAATGAGTCCATTGCCGCAAGACCGTAATACCCTTTCTACGTACCGCATGGTATTCGCCTATATCGGCAGTTTTATAGCCCTGTTGCTATTCATGCCGATGGTGCGTTTCTTTAGCGGAAATAGCGATGAATTGGCGGATCAACAACATGGATGGACCATGGCTGTCGTAGTTATCGCTATCCTGTGCGCCATTCTCTTTTATGGATGTTTCGCATGGACAAAAGAACGGGTAAAACCGATTAAAGAGCAACAAGGCTCGTTAAAAGATGACTTGAGAGACCTATTGCACAACAAGCCTTGGTGGATACTATTGGGAGCAGGTGTCTCCGCTCTGGTTTTCAATTCCATCCGCGACGGGGCTACCGTATATTATTTCAAATACTTTATCATTGAGGAAGCCTATGCCAATGTATCTCTTTTCGGAGTCTCCTTCGTCTTAAGCGGATTATATCTGGCGGTAGGACAGGCGGCCAATATTGTCGGCGTGATCTTAGCCGCTCCATTAAGCAACCGGATCGGAAAGAAAAGAACCTATATGGGCTCCATGCTGATCGCCTCGGTCTTAAGCATCCTCTTTTTCTGGCTCGACAAGACGGATCTAGCCCTGATATTCACGTTCCAAGTGTTCATCAGTATTTGCGCCGGTAGTATTTTCCCCTTACTTTGGTCCATGTACGCCGATTGCACGGATTACTCAGAACTAAAGACCGGGAACCGTGCCACAGGATTGATTTTCAGTTCCTCGTCTATGAGCCAGAAATTCGGATGGGCGATCGGCACGGCTATCACAGGCTGGCTGCTCGCTTTCTTCGGATTTCAGGCCAATACCGTACAAAGCGAGGAAACGATTAGCGGAATCAAGATGTTCCTCAGTTTCTTACCGGCCGTAGGTACGATCCTGTCTGTTGTATTTATCGCTTTCTATCCGCTTAGCGAGACAAAGATGAAGGAAATCACCGCTACATTAGAAACCAAAAGAAAAGAAACAAATGAATAAAATCACCGAAGATTTACAAAACGAGGTTCAATGGGAGCTAGAGAACAATATCCTCCCTTTTTGGATGAACCGAATGATTGACAATGAGTATGGTGGTTTCCATGGGCAAATCACGGGAAACGGCCAACGAGTCGTACATGCCCCTAAAGGCGCCATCTTGAACGCCCGTATCCTATGGACATTCTCCGCCGCATACCGTTTATTACGAAAGCCGGAATATCTGGAAACGGCGACCCGTGCCAAACGTTACCTTATCGATAAATTCTACGACCAAGAATTCGAGGGTATTTACTGGGAATTAGACTATACCGGTCAACCGGTGCAAACCAAAAAGCAAATCTACGCCTTAGGATTCGCTATCTACGGATTAAGCGAGTACAACCGGGCTACCGGAGATAAAGAAGCGTTAGATTATGCGATCCGTCTCTTCAAGGCAATCGAACAATATAGTTTCGACCCGGAAAAGAACGGTTATATGGAAGCCTTTACGAAAGACTGGAAACTGATAGAGGATATGCGACTCAGCGACAAGGATGAGAATGAGAAAAAAACAATGAACACCCATCTGCATATCCTCGAACCTTATACTAACTTGTATCGGGTATGGAAAGACGAGCACCTCAAAAAACAACTCCGAAACTTGATCCTGATTTTCACCGACAAGATTTTGGATCACCGTACCTATCATTTAAACCTCTTTTTCAACGAGGATTGGGAAAGCAAATACCGTATCATCTCCTACGGTCATGATATAGAGGCATCTTGGTTACTGCATGAGGCCGCTATCGAATTGGGAGACAACGAGATCCTTCAGAAAGTAGAGCCTTTGGTTCAAAAGATAGCGATAGCGGCCGAAGACGGGTTATTAGCGAACGGTAGCCTCATTTACGAGTATCACCCGGATGAGAAGAAAGCCGACACGGACCTGCATTGGTGGGTGCAAGCCGAGAATGTAGTGGGTCATTTCAACTTGTATCAACATTTCGGAGATGAGCCTGCCTTAGGCACAGCCTATACATGCTGGAAATTCATTCAGCGTTATTTGATCGACAAGGAACAAGGGGAATGGCATTGGAGCGTATCGCTCGATCACGAGATCAATCGCGAGGATGACAAGGCCGGTTTCTGGAAATGTCCCTATCACAACGGACGGATGTGTATGGAGATTATCGAACGACTTGCCGGCGAATAGCCGTCCGAAAGACCGCCTGCCGGCTCTTTTTTATCAGATTAACAACCGTCGGAAGTTTCCGACATCAAAAAAACAAGCGATATGAACAAATTCTATTGGATGGCGATCGGCCTCCTTCTCGGTTTGGTGAACCTCCGGGCCGAGATCAAGCTGCCAGCTTTGGTAGGCGACAACATGGTACTCCAACAAGCCACTAAAGTACGGCTCTGGGGAAATGCAACCCCAAATTCAAGCCTGAAAGTCCGTAGTTCTTGGGACAATACGGAATACACGGCCCAAGTAAACGATCAAGGCAGATGGGAAATCTGGGTTCAGACGCCCTCGGCCAGTTTCGAAAAGCAACAGTTAACATTAGAGAATGGACAAGACAAGATTGTCTTGCATGATCTTCTGATCGGCGAGGTATGGTTCGGTTCCGGCCAATCCAATATGGAAATGCCATTAAGAGGTTTCTGGCACTGCCCTATCGAGGGAGGTAACCACGCTATCGCTACATCCGGGAAATATAAGAACTCGATCCGTTACGCTACGATCCAACGAGTCGGAGCCTTGGAACCGAAAGATTATCCGGTAGGTGGCGAATGGAAAGTATGTGATCCGCGAAACGCCCCGGAGTTCGGAGCTACCGCCTATTTCTTCGCAACCCTGTTGACCGAGGTGTTGAACGTGCCGGTAGGTATCATCAATTGTAGCTGGGGCGGCTCCACGGTTGAAGGTTGGTTGCCCAAAGACATCCTGCGGAATTATAGCGATATCGATCTATCCTTAGCGGGTAACGATGAGAAAATCCATCCGATGCTACAACCCATGATCATGTATAACGGAATGCTGAAACCAGCCAGCAAATATACGGTCAGAGGTTTCCTATGGTATCAAGGAGAGTCAAATGTCGGACACCCGGACTACGCTAAACGCCTAGCGACAATGGTAGAACATTGGAGAGGATTATGGGGACAAGGAGAATTACCTTTCTATCTGGTAGAAATCGCCCCTTACGAATATGGAGAAGGAGACCAAGCCGCATACCTTCGTGAAGAGCAATACAAAGCCACCCGGTTGATCCCCAATAGCGGTATTGTTTCCACGAACGATCTGGTACAGGATTACGAGAAACGGCAAATACACCCCAAAGAGAAACAAAAGATCGGTGAGCGTCTTTGTTATATGGCTCTAAACAAAACCTATGGTTATACAACCATCGCTTGTGAGAGCCCCCAATACGATCATATGGAAATAGATAAAGATAAAATCATTCTTTTTTTCAAGAATGCGGAAGATGGCTTCAATCGAGATAACGGGATCATAGGCTTCGAGATAGCCGGAAAAGACATGCGTTTCCACAAGGCAAACGCAACTATAGACGCTAACAAGAAAACCGTTATTATCTCAGCTCCAGGCGTAAAAGCCCCAATAGCCGCTCGTTATGGTTTCCGGAATTTCCAAATTGGCAACTTGCAAAACGTACAAGGATTACCGGTGCTTCCATTCCGCACGGATAAATAAAACGACTTAGAAAATAAAACACAATACGTTATAATATTCAAGCTTGTTCATACGTAATGTCTTATTTTCATTTGTAAGACGTATTTAGTTTTTATTTCATTCTATTGTGATAATAGAAATTACCCTCCTAAAGTATTAGTAAACTTAATTCTTCCCTTAAAAAAATGGGAGATCTTATTTTACAAGGAATCAGAGACCTCCTCTGATTCCTATTTATTTTTCATTCATATCATAATGTATACAAAAAATGATAGTTTGTATACAGACCATACTAATACATTGCGCTTTTTTTGCATCTAGATTTACTGAAGGGGGAAATATTTGTATAACAAACTAAATAACAATAATTTCATGAACAAGCTTATTAACAGAATTTCTCCGGAAACATCTGAAAACCGAATCTTACACGCTGGCTTTAGTATCATATTGATGTCAGAGGAAATAACACAAACCTTATCTGGTTTATCCAGCGATATGATTATTTTTATCTTAAGCGGATCCATAACTATATATTCCACTAAAGAAGAAAAGAAAACAATCGGTGAACAGTATATGATCTTTCTAAGATCATTTGAAAATTACACATATGATATCACACTAGGTTCAAAAATCATCATTTTCTTTTTTGACAGTTTAACGATGAATGAATTACCGTATTACCAACATCCGTACGGAATATTACCTCAACCTATCTCTAAGTGGATAGAACTGAAAATAGTGGAACCTTTATACGGTTTTCTAGAACTTGTCGGACAATATCTTGAAAATAATTTCCTGAACTACCCTTTGTATGAATTAAAGAGAACGGAATTATTCTACTTACTGAAAAAGCTTTATAGAAAAGAGGAATTAGACTACTTTTTCTATTTATCAAGTACGCATTCAGCAGAGTTTGAGAGACTCATCGCCGAGAATTATATAAAAGCTAAAACAGTAACAGATCTAGCTCAAATGATAGGTTACGGAGTAAATTCCTTTCGGATGAAGTTTAAAAAAGTTTTCGGTATTCCAGCCTACGAATGGCTGATGCAAGAGAAATCCAAACGACTATTGGTCGCCATAGCTAACAGCGAGGATGATTTTAAGAATATAATAGATGAATTCGATTTCTCCTCGCATTCGCATTTCTACAAATTTTGCAAGGCACGCTTTGGATATAGTCCCACGGAGCTAAGGAAAAAACTTAAATCATTGTAAAAAACACCCCCTATCAGAATATACATTTAAATTGTCAAGTTGTATAACTCCTAATAAGTTATACTCATTTATCTTTGCCTCATTGATTTTAGACACCTATCCGTATGGATGATCTAATAAAAGATAGTGTATAATGACCACCATATTTTTTTATGTTTTACTATTCCAAATTAAAGACTGGGATAAAATTTGTGAAGAAGAGGGTAAAATGACATCGCCGATAATTTGCTATATTTTGCTAGGGGTTATCTTATTCATAATCTTGATGCGTATACTTTCCATATTGCAGTTTTTGCGATTGAAGCGGAAGGTAAAGAAACGTATTTCCCCGAAACACGATAAACCTTCCTGTAAATAAAGCCTCAACCCGCTTACATACATTAATAATTAAAGGAAGAACCAATTCGCTTCTTTCTATGTTTATATAGGAAAAGCGTTTAGATCATGGGCTTCAACATTCCTTACACAGACAAAAAGCGGGTCGTAATTATCGGGGGCGGATTTGGAGGGTTAAAACTAGCTGAGAAATTGAAAAAGAGCAAGTTTCAAGTAGTCTTAATCGACAAGAACAACTATCACCAGTTTCCTCCCTTGCTTTATCAAGTAGCGTCCTCCGGCTTAGAATATAATGAAATATCCTTTCCATATCGAAAGATATTCCAGAAGAGAAAGAACTTTTACTTCCGGTTGGCAGAGGTATATGGCGTCAATCCGAAAGGGCATACCATTCAAACCTCCATCGGCGAATTGGAATATGATTATCTTGTAATCGCCGCTGGAACTATCACCAACTTCTTTGGAAACAAAACGATCGAGGAACAGTCTCTACCCATGAAAACGGTAGAAGAGGCGTTAGCTTTACGAGACACCTTATTAATTAATTTAGAGAAAGCGACTACTTGTACGGACCCAGACGAGAAGCAAGCTTTGCTAAATATAGTAGTTGTAGGTGGAGGGGCTACAGGTGTAGAAGTATCCGGCGCTTTATCCGAGATGAAACGGTTTGTTTTGCCGAAAGACTATCCGGATCTAGGAAACTTTCATATGAATATCTATCTGATAGAAGGGTCCCCTAAATTACTAGGGGCCATGTCTCCGGAAGCCTCCTCCAACGCTAAACGCTTCCTTGTGGATATGGGCGTTAACATCATTCTTCAGAAGCGTGTCGTGGACTATAAGGATGGGAACGTTTTCTTAGATGACGGACAAACCATACCCACTAGAACCTTACTTTGGGTAAGTGGTGTGAAAGCGGTGCATTTCGATCATATCGAAGGAGAACTCTTGACCCGGGGGGAACGGATTATCGTCAATGAATGTAATCAAGTAAAAGGCTTATCCAATATATTCGCCATAGGAGATGTCTGCTGGATGGCAGAACCGGATTACCCAAACGGACATCCGCAAGTCGCTCAGGTAGCGATTCAGCAAGGTGAGTTATTAGCCGAAAATCTACAACGGATCGAGGCTCTAAAAAAACCGAGACCTTTCCATTATAAGAATTTGGGAACTTTAGCTACTGTCGGCAGGAATAAAGCGGTTGCCGATTTAAATAAGGTGAAATTACATGGATTTACGGCATGGTTGGTTTGGATGCTCGTACATTTACGTTCCATCTTAGGAATCAAGAATAAGCTAATTGTACTGATCGACTGGATCTGGAATTATTTCACGTACGACCGTTCCATGCGTTTCATCTTGTTCATCCAAAAGCACAAACAAGATGGAACACAGGGCACGGAACCTACTTTATAAACGATAAGTCAACGTAAGCCAAGCTACCCGGGCATCACGATTGCGCTTTTGCGTCATTTCTAAGTTCGGGGCATCAATAATCGTTGTTTCTTCTAAACTATCGAATATATTGTTGATACTTAAGTTCGCGCATAATTTACGATTGAGGAAATATTGAGAGAGACCGGCATTTACGCTATAACGGCCTTTGATCTTACCTTGAGGCGTAAGCTGGTCGGAAACGTAGAAGCCGTCTACCTGAAAATCCGTAGTCGGCGTAATACTTACGTTCACATTCCCCTTCACATCCCAGCAAACCAAGGATTTCTTCTCGCCATAGCCTATCGTACGCCCATCGATCTCGTCCCGATAGATATCCCCGGAGAAACCGACCGTCAAGATACGTACCGGATTCCAGCTACCGGACAAGTCGGCTCCGACTGCTTGGCTATGTCCGATATTCTCTTTCTTCCAAACCGTCTCGTCATTTACTTGGCTAGCGGTTTCCATGATACGATTCGTACGATTCCGGTAATAAATAGCCGGAGTCAAACGAAAACGGGGAGCCGAAAACAGATATCCTAGCTCTACGTTATGGATAAACTCATCCTTCAAGCCCGGATTCCCCTGTATGATATGGGTAGGATCACTGTTATTCAAGAAAGAGCACAAATAGCTGCCATTCGGACGAATCACCCGTTGCTGATAACTCAAGCTTAAACGATTGCTCTTATTCACCTCATAAGTAAAACGGGCACGAGGATACAAATGAAAACGAGAGCTCTTGTTCTCTTTGCCTTTTATCCCCTGCCAATAAGGGTCGTTGATCCAAGAAGGGCTAAACTCATTCATCTTAAAATGACTAAATTCCGCCTGTATCCCTATCTCCGCGTTAAAAGCGCCCCAATTCTTAACCACGTCCGCATAGATCAAATTCAGATAACGTTTGAAATCGTAATTATACGATTTCGCCGGACTTAGCTCAAAACTACCGTCCACCTTATCAAAAGCAGCCGTCAGATAATCCTCGTTTCGCGCACGACCTATATAACCAAGCTTGAAATCCCAACCATCGATCTCCTGCCCATATCCAAATCCCCAGAAATAATTATGTTTCGTATGGTCGATAGATTGGTTATCCTCCGAGACGATATTCCCGTTTTGAGGATTCTCATTCTTGAAATCATTATCCTCATCATACGAGAAATTATTATAGTTGAATACGGTATAAAAACCTTGATTCTCCGAAATCTCATGGTTCCAATACGCTTCGGCGGCATAAGCTTCCTGACGCTGGTCGTTATACCGGTTACGGATCACGTACTTCATTTGCTCCCCTTTCGGGTTGAATACCCGGTTGTTAATGCGTCCATACCGGCTATAATCCATCAAATGATACAGGCCATGCACGGTGATCCGGTCTTTCGCGGAAAGATCATAGTCTACTTTCATATCCGCCACATGTACGTCCGGACGAGCCGTGGCATTATTATTCATCTCCGTCCGGTTTTTAGCGGTCGCGGTCGATTTGCTGAAAGATCGTTCCCGGTATTCCCTCCTATAATTGTATTTCGCGTTGATATGGAATTTTCCGGGATGCAAATTCAATACCGCTCCTGCGTTATATCGCTCATTCCATCCCGCCCCAAGCGTAACATATAGAGGGGAATCTCCCGTTCCATACATACGAGGCACCAGATTGAGTATGCCCACATCACCATCCGGCACCGCATTAATCGGAGGAAATGCCCCTAATGAGATCTGGTTAAAGAACAGGGCGGGAAGTTGGATCAGCACGTCACCGCTATATTCTTCCAGCAAACCGTAAGGAACTCCATCGACAAGCATCCCGACATTACCGGAGCCCCTGTATGTAACGGCTCCTTCCATATCGGTTATGACAGAAGGCAATTGGCGAAAAGCATCCGCCGCCGTATTGGTAACGCTACTCAAGTTATTATCTACCCGCAAGATTTTCATCCCGCCCCTCTCGCTCAACCCGGCGAAACGGGTACCCTGAATCTCTATATTCCGGATCGTAAGCGTCGTATCGGCAGGAGTCTGCGAGAATACCGGCATAGCCAATAGAGCGGCCAATGGAAGAAGTAAAATTTGTCTCATATCATTATCTATGGTTTATAAACAAAAAAAGTCTGTATGTTCAACGCATACAGACTGTCCTCAAAACTCGTTTACTGATTATTATTCAGCAGGAGCAGCTTCTACGGCAACAGAGTCAGTAACCTCAACAGCTACAGAATCAGTAGCGGCAGCATCCTCTTCTACTACAGGAGCTTCCTCAACTACAGTAGCCTCTTCTGTTTCAGCAACAGATTCGGTAGTTTCAGCAGATTTGTTGCCACAAGATGCGAATGATACAGCTGCGATAACAGCAGCAAATGCAACTAACTTTTTCATTTTGTTCTTAATTTAAACGGTCTATAATATCTTGTTGTTGTAAAACGATGCAAATGTATGTATTAATCATATATGTTGTACAACATAAGACGTTTTTTTTTGAATTATTTTCTACCGCTTTTACAATATGCTGAATATTAGCTGCGTTTGCTTTCTATTTATTTATCAATAATTACTGTATAGGTAACGCTTAATGCTTTTCTTCGGTGTTTTCTCAAATTCTGTCGGATACAATTGTATCTCCGAGATCGTTTCGTAAGGAGCCAGGAGCTTGTTCAACTCTATCCTATTTTGTTCCATGATAACTGGAAGATCCGTATGCGAGATACCCGTACTATCCACCGTATCGTAATCCGGATACACCATCCCGATCAATTTCCCGTTTTTCTCCACGACCAAACTCTCCATCACGAATGGCAAATTGTTCAATTTGGATTCAATCTCTTCCGGATAAATATTTTGTCCGCTAGCGCCCAAGATCATCGTCTTGCTACGTCCACGTATAAAAATACGGTTGTCATGATCGATCGTACCCAAATCACCCGTCCTTAGCCAGCCATCTTCCGTGAAGACATTTTGGGTTGCCTCATCATTCTTATAATAGCCTTTCATTACGTTCTCGCCCGATACTTGAATCTCGCCTACCTTATTATAAGGGTCTTCCGAATCGATACGGACTTTCATGATCCCTTTCAAGATCTGTCCGCAAGAACCGGGCACATACTCATTATTATGGTCATAACTGATCAACGGGCCACATTCCGTCATACCATAACCGATCGTGAACGGGAATTTGATCTTATACAAGAAATCCGTTACTTCTTGATTCATGGCGGCGCCCCCCACGATCACTTCACGGAAACGTCCTCCCAAGGCATCCACCAAATGTTTGCGGATCTGCGCATAGATACGTGAATCCAACAGTGGGATATTCAAGGCCAACTTCAAGGTTCGCTTATTCAACTGAGGAAGGATCATCTTCTTATAGATCTTCTCCAAAATCAGGGGAACCATCAAGATCAAGTTCGGCTTCACCTCTTCGAATGCCTTTAATAAGATTTTAGGAGACGGCACCTTACCTAATAAATAGACATGCACACCGAATGCCATGGGTACCAATAAATTGAAAGCGCAACTATAGGCATGGGCCAGAGGCAGGAAACATAACTCACGTTCACCCCGGAACAATAGATCCAGTGTCCGGGCATACGTCACGTTTCCGGCTAAATTATTCCCCGTCAACATAACCCCTTTGCTAAATCCGGTCGTACCCGATGTATAGTTGATCTCTACCACCTTGTCATTATCCAGCTCAGCGTATTTGATATCCTCTTGGGTGAAACCATCCGGATATTTCTCGGTCATCTTCTCATCCAGCGATTTCATCAACTTCTGGATATTCTCCCCATCCCGTTGATGCAAGCAACGATAATCAGAAAGAGAGAATACACCGCGAACCTCTTCGATCTTATCTTCCTCCAAAGAATCCCAAATCCGGTCGCTAACAAACAAAAAGACAGATTCCGAGTGGTTAATAATATGATGTACATCATTCGGATTAAAGTCCTGAAGAATAGGCACGATAATCGCCCCATAAGTAACAACCGCCATATAAGCGATGCACCAACGGGAGCTGTCTTTACCGATCAACGCGATCTTGTCTCCACGACGGACTTGGCACTCATGGAATAAAAGATGAATACGTGCGATCTCCGTTGCTACATCACCGAAAGTAAAGGTTTTACTTTTCCCGTAATCCGTTAATGCCGGCAAGGCCCAGTTTTCCTTGAAACTCTCCTCGTAAATCTTAATGAAATTCTCTTTGATCATAGCACACTTTTGTGAAATTCGCGTAAAAGTAAAAACAAATCCTTACTTTTGCCATGATATAACCTATAAATTTAAAATAAGAATGAAAAGAATCACTCTCGCATGGGCATTGACCCTCTGTAGTTTTATTACATTTATCGCCTGTTCATCCCCAGATGTTGGAGAAAGAAACGTAAGCATTATCCCCGCTCCGGCCCAAATGACAGTAGGCGAAGGTACATTCACGATCCATCCCGGCATCGAGATCGGTTATGCGGACGAATCCTTAAAGGGTATGGGCGAGTTGCTATCCAACGAGATAAAAAAGTTGTCCGGCATCAAGCTGGCTTCCGCCTCAGACAAAGAATCGAATTGCATCATCTTCCTCGAGTTGACAGATCCGAAAGAGTTCGCCGACCTGCCAAAAGCTTATGGATTGAGTCCGAAAGATAGTGTCCCCGTAGATGAGTCTTACTCCCTCTCCATCCAAAAGAGAAACATCTACATCAAGGCCACTACCCTAGAAGGTATCTATCGAGGTATCACTACCTTGAAACAAATCGTGGGTGGTAACCTACAGCCCGGAGGCGAGAAGATTTATCTACCGCTACTGGAAGTGAAGGACGCACCTCGTTTCGCTTGGCGCGGACTCTCTTTCGATGTATCTCGTTGCTTCTTCGATCCCGAGGAAGTGAAACAAGTGATCGATATGGTCGCCTTATATAAAATGAACGTACTGCATATGCATCTTTCCGATAACCAAGGTTGGCGTATCGAGATCAAGAAATATCCCGAGCTAGCGGAAATAGGAGGTCAACTTCCCAACAACGGCAGAAAAGGAGGCTATTATACGCAAGAGGAATTCAAGGATCTCGTGAATTATGCGAACGAACGCTTCATCACGATCATCCCGGAAGTAGATATCCCGGGGCATACAGCTGCCGTATTCGCCGCTTATCCGGACTTCAAGAACGCTGTCAAATTCAAGACCAAGGTTAACATCCCGGGGCAGGCCTTCAATGCCCTCGACGTAGACGATCCGAAAGCGATGCAATTTACGGAGGATGTTATCGCGGAGCTAGCCGCTTTAGCACCCGGAAACTACATTCATATCGGAGGCGACGAGGCGATCGGCTTACCCCATGATAAGTTCGTCCGTTTTATAAATAAGACACGGGAAATCGTACTGAAGAATGGAAAGAAAATGGTCGGCTGGCAAGAAACCGCCCGTGCGGATATCTCGGAAGGCGATGTCATCCAGCACTGGATTTATCTGAAGCAAAAAAGCGAGAACTCTTCTAAGAAAAAAGATAATATACCTGCCGAATATAAAGAGATCATGGCCTTATTCGCCGAATTCATGAAAGAGGCACCAAAAGATCCGGGACTTGGTATATCCAAAAAAGCGAAAGTGATTCTCTCGCCGAGCGGTTACGTTTATCTGGACCATAAATATCTGGAACCAAGTGCGGACTCCACCCAAAACGCGGAGCAAGAACGTCTGGGTATGGCCGCCTACGAGAAACAAACGATCCAAGAAATGTACGACTGGGACCCAATGACCTTCAACCCAACTGTAGAGAATCCTCAAAAAGATGTAGCGGGTATAGAAGCCGCTATCTGGTGCGAGACGATCACCAATTTCAGAGATCTGCAATTCCTGTTAATGCCCCGTTTGGCTGGTGTCGCCGAAAAAGGTTGGTCCAAAGTAGAGAACACACATTGGGACGAATATAAAGTAAGACTTGGCGCGCAAGCCCCCTTATGGGAAAAGGCCGATTGGAACTATTTTAAATCATCCTTAGTGGATTGGAAATAACAGTACAAAATCTTCATAATATTACGAATATTTCGAAATAAATTAAATATCTTTGTCCTATTAACTTTAGGACAAAGATATTTTTATGAATAAATGGCTTATTATATTTGCGATATTACTAACCGCTTGTACCGGCACAAGCGAGAAATCAGAGGAATGTATAACAATTGACCTAGCAACTGTTTTTGACCATCAACCTCAAGAAGTAGCCTTAAAGAAATGGGCGAAATCCATCCAATTCATCCCTCTGCAAACGAATGACTCAATCTTGATCAAATACATCTCCCGCATTATTAAACACGGCGATAAGCTATTGGTGCAGCATGATAACAGAGCTTCCGTTTTCGACTTGGCAGGAAAATATTTATACGATATCGGCAAACAAGGAGGAGGTCCGGATGAGTTTAGTCGTATATCCGGACTAGAACCTCATGATCATCTTATTTATATAAAAGATAGCCCCATCCGAATAAAGATATACGATTGGCAAGGGAAATTCCACCAAACCATTCAAATTCCGGATAAGAACATCCGGGGATTTTATCCCCTCCCTAAGACGAACGTTATCCTAGGTCACGTACCCAACCTCTCTGGCAACGCACCCATTCGGTTCTATTTTTGCCAAGATACAGTCATATCGGATAGCATACCTTACTATAAATCTTATACAGAACCTCCTTTCGTCATGACATTTACCTATGAGTTCCGTCCTTTCGACGGAAATAAGATTGCCGCATTTAAGGAGTTGTTCTGCGATACGATATTTAAAGTTTCCAACGACATGAAGCTAATTCCTTATGCCGTCCTCGATCTAGGTAAATACCGAACGCCCGAGGAACTCCGTTATAATATCACGATAGACGATATAAAAAACGACCTGTTCAGGACAAAGACGATCCCTGTCATACCCGGGCAAATCGGAGACCGGCTCTATATGCATAACTTCTCCGATAAAGATACCTATACATTATATTATGATATAGCGGAGAAGCAATTAGCCTATGTACAATTCATATACCCGGAAAACTCATTTGAACTTCCCGAAGAAGCCTATTTCACTCCCAAATACATCTCAAACGACAACCGTTACCTAATCGATTGGGAGCAACCCGAGAATGATAACAATCCGGTATTAATCTTAGTGGAGCCCTAGTTGCCGTATTTCCTCTATCGGCACAATAAACAAAACAAGGCCGCAGCAAGGACTATTCGATAACAAGTCTTCATAAATAATGTTGCTTGACTGTATCTATTCCTTAAGTTCACGGCATGGTTTTTACAGACCACGTCATGGTTTATACAGACCACGACGTGAATCGCACAGACCACGACGTGGTTTGTAGAATATATCCAATAGTAAAGAAGAATAGATAGGCTTCCGGAAAACTATTTATGCAATAGTAAAGAGTTTTTAAGTCCATCTCAATCCGAACTCTTTACTAATCCGGGCTTAATTAGTACCTTTGCACTCTAACTAAATCGAAAATGATAGATCAGACCGTATTTAACAATAAAAAGGCCGCTTATTATACGCTGGGTTGCAAACTAAATTTCGCGGAGACCTCTACCATTGGAAAGCTATTAGCCGAACAAGGGGTACGCAAGGTGCGTCCCGGGGAAAAAGCGGATATATGCGTGGTGAATACTTGCTCCGTAACGGAACTGGCCGATAAGAAGTGCCGGCAAGCGATCCGCCGGATCAGCAAGCAACACCCCGGTGCCTTTATCGTGGTGACCGGTTGCTACGCACAGTTGAAGCCGGAGGAAGTCTCCCATATAGAAGGCGTTGACTTGGTTCTTGGCGCCGAACAGAAATTAGAGATCCTTCAATATCTAGAGAACCTAGAAAAAAAAGAACACGGAGGAACTGTTATCGCCTCACAAAGCAAGGATATACGTTCCTTCTCCCCTTCTTGCTCGGCCGATGACCGTACACGTCATTTCTTGAAAGTACAAGATGGATGCGATTATTATTGCTCCTATTGTACCATTCCTTTCGCCCGTGGAAGAAGCCGGAACGGGACGATCGCCAGCATGGTGGAACAGGCGCAGGAAGTCGCACGTAAAGGAGGCAAGGAGATCGTATTGACGGGCGTAAATATCGGGGATTTCGGCAAAAGTACCGACGAGACCTTTATCGACTTAATCCGGGCTTTGGATGAGGTAGATGGAATCGTACGCTATCGTATCTCTTCCATCGAGCCAAATCTGATTACCGACGAGGCCATAGATTTCGTGGCCCATAGCAAACGTTTCGCTCCTCATTTCCATATCCCTTTACAAAGCGGCAGCGATGCTGTCTTGCAATTAATGCGCCGCCGTTACAACACTGCTCTTTTCCGTCATAAGATCGAAAAGATCAAGGAAATAATGCCGCATGCTTTTATCGGTGTAGACGTAATTGTTGGAACCCGTGGCGAGACAGACGAGTACTTCGAGGAGGCCCGCCAATTCATCGATAGCTTGGATATAAGCCAACTGCACGTGTTCAGTTATTCGGAACGCCCGGGTACCCAAGCGCTGAAGATCGATTATGTAGTAGACCCAAAGACCAAACACGCACGCAGTCAACAACTCTTGGATATCTCAGACCAGAAACTTCATGCCTTTTATGAGGCCCATATCGGACAAGAAGCGAATGTCTTATTCGAACACACCAAGAAAGACGGCAAGATGCACGGTTTCACCGAGAACTATATAAAGGTAGAAATCCCTTATGATGCCACCTTGGTCAATGAGACCCGCAAAGTCGTACTAGGCGGCTGGAATGAGGATCGCACCGCATTAATAGTCAACAATCAATCATCAACCGTCAACTAAGATGTGGGATAAAATACAATATGCCTTTCTTTATAGCTGGGTAAAAGTACACGCCTTACTTCCCATGCGAGCTTTATACGTGTTATCAGACATCCTATATGTCCTTATCTATAAGATAGCCGGATACCGGGTAAAAGTAGTGCGCCGTAATATAACCGCCTCTTTCCCGGATAAATCCAAGGCTGAGTGGCGTCAGTTGGAACGCCGGTTCTACCATCATTTCGCCGATTATATCGTGGAAACGATTAAATTGGCCCATATCTCTCTGGATGAGATACAACAGCGAGCCTATCTGAAGAACCCGGAATTGGTTGACCAACTTATGGAGAAAGGCCATACTTGCTTCATCCTCACGATGGGGCATTATGGCAACTGGGAATGGTTCTCCGGATCGACCACCCGTTTCGAGGACTCACGCATCTATCAGATATACCGTCCGTTAAACAACAAGGCCTTTGATAAGCTATTCGCCGATCTCAGGACACAGTTCGGTTCTTTCGGCATCAAGAAAAACGATACGATACGGGATATCATCAAGTTAAAACAAGACAAAACCAAATCTGTCGTCATCTTCTTGGCGGACCAGACACCCAGCAAGGCCAACCTGCATTATTGGACCGAGTTCCTTCATCAAGATACAGCCATATTAACCGGTCCGGAGCGTATCGCACGGAAACTGAACCTGCCTGTGATCTTCCTCGATACCCAAAAAGTAAAAAGAGGATATTACACCGTAGACATGAAGCTGATTACGGAGAATCCAAAAGAGACTCCGGAAAATTACATCACCGAGCGATACGCACGACTTTTAGAGAAAATGATCTTGCGTGATCCGGCCTACTGGCTATGGACCCATAAACGTTGGAAACATAAACATGAGCAACAAGGATGAAAAAAGTAGCGATTGTCATCTTAAACTGGAACGGAAGAAAGCTAATGGAGGAATTCCTTCCTTCCGTCGTATCCAACTCTCCGGAATGGGCGGAGGTTATCGTAGCAGATAACGGTTCTACCGATGACTCGATCGAGATGTTGAAAGCAAAATTCCCGACCGTCGGCATTATCTCCTTCAACCAGAATTATGGTTTTGCCGAAGGATATAATCAAGCGCTCAAAAGGCTCGACCATGAATATTGCGTTTTATTAAACAGCGACGTAGAAGTTACTCCCAATTGGTTAGACGCCCCGATTGCCACTCTCGACTCTGATCCGTCAATCGCTTGTGTCCAGCCCAAAATACGGGCTCAACGAAATAAAGAATACTTCGAGTATGCGGGTGCGGCCGGAGGATACATTGATAAATACGGCTATCCATTTTGTCGGGGGAGAATCTTGCATATCGTGGAAAAGGACGAGGGGCAATACGACACTCCCGCCGATATCTTATGGGCGACAGGAGCCTGCTTATTCGTTCGTACGGCTACGTATAAGGAAGTCGGGGGATTAGATGCCGGATTCTTCGCACATCAAGAAGAAGTCGATATGTGTTGGCGTTTACGTTCCCGGGGATATCGGTTGGTATGCGTCCCACAATCCATCGTTTACCATGTCGGTGGAGCCACCTTGAACGCGGAAAGTCCCCGCAAGACTTTCTTGAATTTCCGAAACAGCTTATTGATGCTTTACAAGAATTCCCGGGAAGAAGATCTAAAGCATGTGATGTGTGTCCGCTTTTGGCTAGACTATATCGCCGCCGCAAAGTTCCTGCTGGAAGGACATTTCGCGAACGCCAAAGCTGTTTATGAGGCACGGAAAGCCTATCACCAACTCAAACCGGAATATACGCCTAAGCGTAAAGAGAATCTGGAGAAAAGAACACTGAGCACCATCCCGGAACTTATGCGGGACAGTTTAATTCTGGCATTTTATCTAAAAGGGAAGAGGACATTCAAAGCGATAAAGGATAGACGATAAAGAAACCGGCCTTCTTACTTCCCCTAAGGAGAAAAAGAAGACCGGAGAGCTTGGAGATAAGATAGAGAATAGATTATGGATTACTATTCTTTTACTTTTTTAATAGCTTTATAAATCTCACTATATGAATCTCGACCTTGATACTTCTCAGCAAGTTCACAAGCTTTAATCATTTTTGCATCTGCAATCATATCCCTTACCCAGCTATCTTTTTCCAGATATTTACGTGTTTTGCCGTATGTTGGAAGATAGCGCTTCAAAGCCCTTTCTGTAGCTGCTGAATCTAGGAAATGACGGCAAGTATCCTCAAAATGCAAAAGGAACCAATATTCGATTGATTGCAAACTGTCGCACAGAATAACATTACCATTCTTCTCATATTTCTTTTTCAGAGCTGCCATCTTCCTATTTTCAGCATCTGATCGTCTGCTAACATCGGCATCGAAAACACAGATTACAAATACATCTTCATTTAGAAGCTCCTTTATCTTTTTATCAATCTTCTCGATACTATTATTCTCAAACAGACGTGGAGATATAGAGTATCTGTAGCCTAGAAACTTTTTAAGATGACTGAAATAAAACAATTCAGTCAGTCCTTCACCCACAATATGAATGACTTGTCTAGTGGCAATATTCTTTCTAACTTTTCTCATAAGGCCGGTATTTATAGATTAGGAACTGCCCCAAATTTACCAAACTTATACGCCTTTTGTAGAGAGCTTATTCTATTCAAGCCTTTGAAATCAGTTAGAGGATATAGTACACTGGCTCCATCTGTGTTCTTCTCGGCGAACCAGATATTATCTTTTCTAAGCAGATCCTCTTCCCCCAACAGACCGTCATAATGAGTAGTAAGCAGTAACTGAGCTTGCTTTGACTCCTTCAAGAAACGTTCAATCATATATTCGATCAACTTAGGATGAAGAGATGATTCTATTTCATCTACAGCAAGGAATGCATTGCTTCCAATACTATTTTGTATCTGGGATGCCAAGCCGAATGTTCGTATGGTACCATCTGATTCATACAACTCCGGGAACTCATAGTAATCATTCCCCCCCAACCCGGAAGAGACCTTGTGCTGATACATGGTATAATTTACTACTCCCTTTTTAGTCTCCTGCTCTTTTGAAGAAATATTCGAAATATTGAAGTCTGCTTCCTGCAAATACCTTAGGATATATTCTTTGGCAGTTTCTTTTTTAATTGCCTCTTCTGCATAGCGGCTAAGTGATGATGTAGGTACTATCGCAGGCATCATTTGTTTAGTCAAATACTGAAGGGCTGTTTCCATTTCTGCAATATTGGTATTTACCTGCATGTAAGCTGCAAAGACAGACATATTAGGTAAACACTTTAAGGTTATTTCCTCTTTTGCAGCCGTACTGATTTTAACTTTTTGACCAAATTTGATGGAAGAGACATTGTTTTCCATGCTACGTTCAAAAACAGTGGCCGGTTGTTGACTGAGATAATAAATCAAGGTTTCCCGGACAATGTGCGTAGTCTCCAACAATACGGAATAGACATATCTGATAGCCTTGTCTCCATTCATGGCATAAAATGAAACAGAAAACTCTGATGCTTGTTCTTTACTTGTTCTATTTAGCAAGAACGGAACAATCTTAATTAGCTCCGCTTTATTAAGTGGAGTGCAAGTTATAAAGGACCTTATAAAATCGCAAACCTTAATAATATTACTTTTTCCTGAGGCATTGGCTCCATAAATGACAGCTAACTTAAGTAATTTTACATCCGGAGCCAGCTCAACAACATGATATGACTCCAAATCCTTACTCTTATCTGCCTCAAAGCTAAGAACTGTCTCATCTCTGAATGAGAACATATTCTTGAATTTAATTTCAGCTATCATATATCTATTGTTTTCTCACAAAGATACATATAAAAACCGAATACAAGGTATTCAGGCAATAACAACATGCGTATCCATAAGCAATCATTTATCTTATAACAGCGCTTAGATACCAATAATACATTTTTCTCACGCCATCCTCTATATCCACCCGGTGATGCCATCCCAACTCATGCAGTTTGGTCACATCGGTCAATTTACGTATAGTTCCATCCGGTTTTGTGGGATTGAACTCTACCTTACCTCGATAACCGGTTGTTCTCACGATCAAATCTGCCAAAGTAGCGATCGAAATCTCCTTCCCGGTACCTATATTAATATGGCAATTACGGATATCAGTATCTCCTTGCGAATAAGTATCCTTAAAATCCACATGTTCCATGATATATACGCTCGCATCTGCCATTTCCTCACTCCATAAGAACTCTCGAAGCGGCTTACCAGTTCCCCATAGCTCCACCTTATCCGAAGAGATCCCATAACGAGCCAAAACCAAAAGAATATCCTCTTGGGAGCAATGTCCATCAATACCCTCCACTGGACGGGCATCTAAATCCCGGCAAACACCTTGCCAATCTCCCTCATTCAAACACTTGCCCAAATGGATCTTCCGTATCATAGCTGGCAATACATGGCTACGTTCCAAATCAAAATTATCATTCGGGCCATATAAATTAGTCGGCATCACAGCGATATAATTCGTACCATATTGCAGATTAAAACTCTCGCACATTTTCAACCCTGCGATCTTGGCGATCGCATACGGCTCATTCGTGTACTCCAGCGGAGAAGTCAGCAAAGCGTCCTCTCGCATCGGCTGCTCCGCATCACGTGGATAAATACAAGTGCTACCTAAAAATAACAATTTCTTGACCCCATGGCGAAAGCTCTCACCAATCACGTTCTGCTGAATCTGTAAGTTCCGGTAGATAAAATCAGCCCTATACTTACTATTCGCCATAATCCCCCCTACATGAGCGGCTGCGAGAATCACGTACTCCGGCTGTTCCTCATCAAAAAAGCGCTTGACAGCGATGCCATCCAATAAGTCCAGCTCTTTATGCGTACGTCCTACCAGATTCTCATATCCCTTTCTTTCCAGATTCTCCCAAATGGCAGAGCCGACCAATCCTCTATGGCCGGCTACATATATCTTAGCGTTCTTCTCCATCATTTCACGATGCCCTTCTCTAGATACTCAGCCAAATTAGTACGAACATGCGCAGAGGCACGTTCCACGGCCACCTTCGCCATATCCGCGTCCACCATTATCTTCACCAGTTGCTCAAAAGAAGTCTTTCGCGGATTCCACCCCAGCTCACGTCTCGCTTTCGATGGATCTCCCCAAAGATTAACCACATCGGTGGGACGATAGAAATCGGGAGATACCTCCACCAGCACCTTTCCCGTCTTGCGGTCGATTCCCTTCTCATTTTCTTCCTCACCTTGCCAGTACAATTCAAAGCCCACATAACGGAAAGCCAATTCGCAAAACTCCCGTACGGAATGTTGCTCACCCGTAGCGATCACGAAGTCCTCCGGTTTCTCATTTTGAAGGATCAGCCACATACATTCCACATAATCCTTGGCATACCCCCAATCACGAAGCGACGATAAATTACCCAATAAAAGCCTGTCCTGTTTCCCTTGTGCGATACGTGCGGCAGCCAACGTGATCTTACGAGTCACGAAAGTCTCGCCCCGTCGTTCCGATTCATGGTTAAACAAGATACCCGAGCAGCAAAACATATGATAAGCCTCCCGATACTCCTTTACGATCCAATAACCATACAGCTTCGCCACCGCATAGGGGCTATACGGATGAAAAGGCGTTTTCTCATTCTGAGGAACCTCCTCCACCTTCCCATATAATTCGGAAGTAGAGGCTTGGTAAATACGACAAGTACCCGTAAGATCATTTTGCCTTACCGCCTCTAGAATACGTAATACCCCGGTAGCATCCACATCAGCCGTGAACTCCGGTGAATCAAAAGAGACTTGCACATGGCTCTGCGCAGCGAGGTTATAAATCTCCGTAGGCTTTACCCTCTTCACCACCTGCGAGAGACTCGTGGAATCCCCTAGATCCGCATAGTGAAGATGGAAAGCGGGATGGCCTTCCAAATGCGCGATCCGTTCCCTGAAATCAACAGATGAGCGGCGAATGGTGCCATGTACATCATATCCTTTCTCCAAAAGGAATTCGGCCAAGAAGGAACCGTCTTGGCCGGTAATACCAGTAATTAATGCTACTTTTCTCATTTTATTTTCATGTTTATCTTTTCATATTCATAGATCTTGATAGTCCATTATACTGAAAGTTTATGTGAAGCAGTCCGCTTATTATCATTGTAATATTAATTCTTTCTTTTATTGTCTTGTATCCTTTTAATATATCGTAGATGATGTTCTTTCTCACTAATTGTCGAGAACCGATCCTTTATTTTCTTTGCAGGGACACCTCCCCAAATTTCACAGTCCGGAATGTCTTGTGTCACTACAGCTCCAGCCGCTATTACCACCCCTTTGCCGATAGTGATACCGCCCACGATTGTAGCACTATGCCCTATCCATACATCATCTTCAACAATCGTTATGCCATTGTACCCTCTTGAACTATTCCAGATAAGTTCACCCACAGTATCAAACTGATGATCATTTCTTCCGACAAAACAAACACGTCCGGCTATCAAGATATTATTTTTAAATACGACATCAGAAGCGATATTGCAATATTCTCCAAACTGGACGTTATGACCAATACTTATTTTCATGCCTCTGGCAAAAGTAGTGTGAGCCATAACTCTCACGAAACCATTGTATTTCACCCATGGATATTTCAAATGAAATAAATACCATGTTCGAACAATGTTCATTATGTAGCGTATGGCAAACGTTGTCATACCTGCCCCTTTCGGCATGTTATGATAATCTATTTTCACTTGTTTCGATTAATATTATAAAAAGCAGATACATAATTGTCAAAAGAGCATGGCATCAAGTTTGCCCTAGATAAAGGCTTATTGGAATATTTCCGACAGGCTTGCCTTATTATGTAAATGAATTCTGTTTCATTCATGGGATCAAATAACATTCCATTGCCTTTGGTCACAAAATCCGTGGCACCGATATACTTGCTTGCCACCACGGGACATCCGTAAACCAAAGACTCATTAATAACAGCGCCAAAGGGTTCATACCTACTCGGCAGAATAAAAAAATTGGCTATTTCATACCATGCATACAAACCGACATCGGTATGAAATCCGGCAAAAACCACTTTGTCTTTCAGCCCAAGTCGCTTTGCTTGTTGTTGCAAGCTTTCTGATAGTTCCCCCTCACCTACAATGACCAATCTATAATTTACGATTTGTGCTTTTGCAAACGCATTTAACAGCAAATCCAACCCTTTTGCTTTTACTAACCTACCTGTGTAAAGAATAACAGAAGTCCCTGCCAAACCATATTGTTGAATGTATTTTTGAAGGATAGGTTGAAACTGTGAGCGATAAGCCAACAATGTTTGAGGATTCTGTATATTAGGACATACCTCTATCCGCAATCGGGGGAATCTTCTTTGATACCATTGCTTCACAGCATCACCATAGACTATAATCCCATTGCTGTGGGTCAATACATAGCTCCTGGATTTAGCCTTCAATCCGGAAGATATTTCGGCCATTTTCAAGTTGTCAGATGTTGTCAGATAATAGTTGTAGTGAAATAGCCCCATTTGCTTATACAAGGCTACCAAAATACTTGTATAGGAATACTCATGGGAGAAAATGACATCGGGATCTATTTTTTTGATTAAATTGAAAATTCCCAGACGTACAGGCCTATTTCCAATCCTGAATCCTTTAGTCAAGAAAAGGACCTTAATATTCTCCAGTTTTTCCAGCAATTCTTTCCTGTTATAGGTGAATCCCTCACTGTCAGCATCCGTAAATGCGATGGTCATGTCATAATATTTACCCATCTCATTAAACACATCAATCCTCCATGGAGGTAGGTACTGGTAAAAGACTAATGCTTTCAACTTATTCATCTTCCTATACAGTAATAATCAAAGCCCAAATGTTGAAGTTCTTCTGCGTCATAAATGTTCCGCCCATCAATGATGACCGGATTGTTCATCAATTTCAGTAATAGGCTCCAATTGGGTAGCCGGAACTGTTTCCACTCAGTCTGTATCAATAAAGCATCCACTTCCAAGACAGTATCATACATGTCTGCGGCATATTCCACACCCCCGCCCATACGACGACGGCATTCCTCCATTGCCACAGGATCATACACCCGTACTTTGCATCCTTCCCTCAGCAACCGATCAATAGTGACCAATGAAGTCGCCTCACGCATATCGTCTGTTTCCGGTTTGAAGGCAAGTCCCCAAACAGCAATCTTTTTCCCTTGCAAAGCCCCTTTATAATGCTTGAACAATTTATTGAAAAGTACACTCTTTTGCTTTTCATTCACAGACTCCACCGCATTTAGCACCTTCATTTCATATCCATGCTTCTCTGCGGTCTTTATCAAAGCTTTAACATCCTTCGGGAAACACGAACCGCCATAACCGCAACCCGGGTAAAGGAACTTGCTTCCGATACGGCTGTCCGAACCTATTCCCTTTCGCACCATATTCACATCAGCTCCCACCAATTCGCATAAATTGGCAATATCGTTCATGAAGCTGATACGGGTAGCCAGCATAGAGTTTGCTGCGTATTTTATCATTTCCGCACTGGGTATATCGGTAAATATTACCCGGAAATTGTTCAGCAGGAAAGGACGGTAAAGTTTACTCATCAACTCCTTGGCTCTTTTCGATTCCACTCCTACCACAACCCTGTCTGGCGACATGAAATCTTTGATGGCTGCTCCTTCTTTTAGAAATTCAGGATTGGAAGCTACATCAAAGGGAACATTCACACATCGTTTATCAAGCTCTGCCTGAATAACAGCCTTCACTTTTTGGGCAGTCCCTATAGGAACTGTTGATTTGGTGACAAGCAGGGTATATTTCTGAATATTCTCACCAAATTGTTTTGCCACTGCCAATACATATCGTAAATCGGCACTTCCGTCTTCATCGGGAGGTGTCCCCACGGCACAGAACACAATGTCCACATCATTCAAGACAGACGTTAGATGGGTCGTAAAGCTCAACCTTCCTTCACGAAAATTGCGCATCACCATTTCATCCAATCCGGGTTCGTAAATAGGAATCCGACCGTTCTGTAAGTTTTCTATTTTTTCTCGATTCACGTCCACGCAAGTGACATGAACACCCATTTCCGCAAAGCAGGTGCCAGAAACCAATCCGACATAACCTGTACCAACAATTGCTATATTCATAACTATCTTTTAACGTCTTTTCCTGCATGTCGCATATACCTGTGAAAAGAATCCTATGATTGTTTTTCTCAATCCCACAAGTCTCATCGTGAATATAAGCGGATGCTGAATTTTGTTCTCAAACTTCTTTAATTGTATATCTTCCATATTTAATATGACAGGAAGAGCCACTTTCAAGAAAGGGATACCATGATGGGTTGATCTAAATGGCAGTAAATGGATTCCCTTTGTGTCTCCCAAATATGACCGCTGCTCGATGTCCCATCTGGATTGATTGGAAAAGAAATAATAAATATTCATCATAGGCATAATAAATGGGACAATATCAAAATACTTCCTATAAGGACCATCCTTTAATCTAAAGATTAGCGGATTTGTCTTTTCATTACTCTTTGTTAATAGGGATGTCAATTCTACTTGAGGATTGAAAGCAAATACCCTTTCGACTTTGAGGATGGAACCATACAAAATGGCCGCATAACCACCTGCTGAACTGCCAGACATGATAGTACGGTATCCATCGGTTTCATTTTTCAGAAATTCGATTAGTCTTTCCGGAGAATCAATGCTTTGGTTGATACCGGACAAATACCACTGCTTGAATACATCACGAACAAAAATATGTTTATACGCTTTTTCTATCCTTAAATTATACCATTCAAAGAAGTTTTTCTCTACAATCCTTTTCCTGAAAATATCTTCAACGTTTGGATAATATAGATCATTGCTGCAAAAATAGACAGCACAATACGTTTTATCCTTACATTGTTCATTATACTCAATCAGATAGTTGTGTTGGGTATCATACACATTACGTACAATATCCGAATCTGTTTGAAAAACAAACATGGATTTATTTATTGTTTCCATAATTGCGGAAATAAAACTCTTATATGAATTGTAATAAAATGCTTGACGGCTGTCACAAATCCGATGTGCCTTTTTTCAAAAAGGAAAAAAGGTATCGGTTCTGCATACCCTAAGGGGGAATAAAGATTTTTTATCCGCCTAATGAACGGGATCTCTTTTCTTGCCCATGCAGGCAACTTTGGATTGCTCTCGCAAATGCCTAGATATCCAGTAGCAACATAATTCTTAAAGCCGGCTTTCCGTACCCTATATCCATAATCAATATCTCCAATGGCATGACGATAAGTCCAATCAAGATTGCCAACCTTTTTAAAAACACATTGTGGTATCAAAACGCAATTTCCATTAAACTTTTCACATTCCTGCAACTTTCCATTAGGAGTTATTTTTTGCGAACCATCATATCCGCTATACGTAGTAACGCCTTTTTCCCTTAACCTCATTGGTGCTACTATTACGGCCTGATGATTGCATTTTGCAGAATTATCTAACAAAGTAAACAACGCACCGTCAAATAAATAGCTATCATCATTCAACCATAGATAAAAATTATAATCTTGTTTGGCAGCTTCTTCCCATGCCCTATACATTCCTCTGTTCCAAAATAAGTTACCATCACCTTTGATAATATGAACTTTCGGGAATTGCCTTTTAATCGCTTCCGGTGTTCCGTCCGTACAACCGTCATCGGTTAGATAAATATCGAGGCGCAAATAATTTGGCAATACTTGTTTATAAAGATTTTCCAAACATCTCAATGTTTTATTCTTCCTGTCATGAACTGTCAGTAATACGGCTATGTTTGCCTCTATCTGTTCCATTTTAAGATCCTTGATATAACTTGAATATTTGCCTTACGTTTGTTGGCAGAAAAAACTTTCTCATAACCATTTCATATCCGTTCTTGATTATCATTTCCTTTTCACCGCTGTTTGTCCTTAGCTTTTTGATTGCTTTTACGATCTCAGTCGATTGCTCTGGTATCAATAAAGAGCACAACTGTTCTTTATTGAAATCCCGCAATCCGGGAACATCATATAATATTGCCGGAATTTTGCAAGCCAAGGCTTCTATAGTAGTTAAGGAGATGCCTTCATAGTGTGAAGTCATAAGATATACATCAGAAACAATAAGGAATTTTCTCACCTCTTTTTGATTTCCCATAAAACGAATTTTGTTCTCAACTCCAAGTTTTCTTGCCAAAGTTTTTTCTTCTTCGGTAGTATCTCCTTGTCCAAGGTGAAGATACATTAGATTATTTTTTTCTTTTAGCAAATCGGGAAGTGCTTTGATAATGTCATGATGCCGTTTATTAACACTACAACCTCCTACGGAAATTATAACAAAACTATCTTTTGAGATGCCAAGTTCTTTTCTAACAGCTTGCTTCTCTGCCTTATCAGCCGGAAAGAATCGTTTATTCCCAAACCAATTATAGATTTTTATCGTGCCATTATGATAATATAAACGTTCATTATCGTACACACTATCTGATATCGTTTGGAATTTACAACTCAACAAATTCTTTGCACTCCATCTTAACCATATATGGTAAAGGTATGAAATAGGTCTGGACTTAAAGCAACTATGAAAAGTGTAGACAGAACGTATTCCCGCCAGACATGCAACCAAAGCCATATCCCATTTCATATTCGATGCATGGGTATGAATGACATCTATTCCTTCTTTTTTCACCAACCGGACTATTTGTTGGCAATAACTCCATCTGGTAATCAATCCACTCGGACAAGGTAGATGATATACTTTGTAACCTGCATCTTTAAACATGTCGGCATATTTACCCAACCTTTCTGCCGAATTTATAACATACAATTCACACCCAAGGCTTCTAAATTCATCGGCTGCATCAACATACATGATCTCAGCCCCAGAAAATTTCAATTCGTATAAAACATGCAATATTTTCATCGCTTATAGAATTACAACTTTTTAGTTACTTTGTGGATCAACAATTATTCAATAAATATACTACAGCTTCATTTCATCATTCATAAAAGAAAAAATCTGATTCAGCTAACCACATTTCAGTCATCTTACTTTTTTTGAAGAAAGCTCTGATTTCCATCTCTTTCTGTGCGGAAAAAACACGCTGATCCCCTAATCGAACCACTTTACCAGGACTACCTGCTATAAGTATTCCATCATCATGGTAACCTAAAAAACTCTTATTCACAAAACTCCTACTTGCCACAATGGTATTGTCGGGAAGTTGAGTACCCCGCATAAGGGTAGTAGAATTTCCAATCCAGTTCCTATTCCCCACTTCGATAATTCCCACACAATCCTTTACCAAGCCGTCTTTCTGAAGTATATAATGAAAGTTCGTATCACAACAAACACAATCGAAAGCGAACTGGCTATACGCTCGAATAAATATCCGATTGTTACATAAGATTTTACATCCACCTGAAAAACAGACATTTTCTCCCAGTTGCAATATTCCATCATTGATGCGCAAAGTACAGCCTGAAGAGAATTGAACGTCACCTTCTAGTACCATCGTACCATTTATCATAAACAATAATGAGGGAGCTGGGGTTGGATAAAAATATTCATGATTCTTGGCAAACTTGACTATTCCAAAACGAGGAGAACAGAGAAGCTTTACCGAAGAATTACTTATGATTAATTGCGTTTTCCCATAAATGACAATCGGCAAATGAATAGCTTGCTTGAAAGGAAGCAACTTAAAGTTTACAACCAATGTCTTCCATACATGAAAATGATATTTTCTGTATGTCTTCATGATTAATCGAAGTAAAGCATACATAAATCACCAATAACAATTGTTTTCTACTTTATCGCTATGTACCGTACGATATGCGTCTGGACTAACCCATGCAGGATTAGAAAAATATTTCAAATAGCAATCTTCTGGAAGCCCCACATCAAGTGCAATTTGTGGATTTTTCCAACGAATACCCTTGATACCAAACATCAATTGCAAGCCACCGCCAAAATGAACGGCTTGTTTGCCTATTTTTTTCACATGTGCAGCCAAAGGAAATCCATAAGCTCCGCATCCTATCAGACAGATATCAAAATCCGCTTTTCCTATTTCCCGCTTCATCCATTCCAGTGCGTCAAACCAATCTTTGAAACCTTGGTTGTCGCCACCCAGACTTTGTACAGCCTTTACTGTCCTTAGCTCAAAGTCCGGCAAAACATCTTTATTGTCAAACAAATCAGAACGACGGGCGTATTGCGCTTCGATCAGTTCGGCAAACGGATGAATCACAACAACCTTCTTCCCTTTCAATACTCTTGACCAAGGTCGAGATGTTACGAATGGATCAAAGAAAGATAAGGGTATAAATAATGGATTGCACATATAAGGTCGGAGAATATGTAATCCTCTCTGTACGGTCTCAAAAGACCCACATATATCCAGCAAAGAAGCGTCTTGAAGCATCATTTCGCAAAACCGGGAAAGATGCTCAATGTCAGGAGGGAAGAATCCACTCCAATTTTGCATTTGGTTCATGACGTTCTTGTTCCACCACCAATCAGAGACATCACCTCTCAGATATTTTTTTAGAAGAGGTTTTCCTTGGCGAATGCTTAAGTAATTGAGAATGCAAGCCATTTCCGTAGCTCCGAAGCGTGCAATCATGCAAGGCCTCTTGGAATCAAGTAAAGTATAGATTGCATCCGAAGCTTTCAGAGGATCGGTTTCTTCAACTATGACGGCTGATTTCTGAAATCCAGTCATCTTGCCATAAATTTTACGCAAGCTCCTCCATAGCACTGTTTCTATGTACGTCATTTGTTTACCAATTTAAATATTGTGGATTAATTTTATTCAAATCACATTTATCACCCCATGTAGGATACCTTCTTAACCTCCAGCGAACTTTCGTCAGGTTTATGTAAAGAATAGCGACTCTTGGATAATGCGCTATCAAGCTGAGCTCAAAAGGATAAAACAACTTTTTGACATCAAAGGAAAGACGTTGTATAAAACGGAGCAACGCTTCGTTATCTTTAAGAGAAAGTCTCCTTTTAAAGTCATGAAACAAAAAATACCTAAGATAAATATTCAAAGATTCATTCCCTTTTTCACTTACCCGCAAGCTATCTTCCATACCGATATTGTAATACATCAATTTGGATTCTTCAGCTTGAGGCGTATTGGGGTTTTGAGTCGTTTGACCTGGCACATCCCCCCTATACTTATTTAAAGGAATACCACAATAAAAAACTGGCGCTATCAAAGCAACAGCTTGTATAAGAAGATAATCTTCGTGATAAATCATGTGTGGAATATACCTATGCGTCCGATTAAATACGCTTTTCTTTAAGACAGTTCCGCTTGTCTGCCCAAACAGAGAAACATTATGAAACAGATTAATTTCTCCTTGATAATTCTCAAATCCTTTTGGTATACAATAAATAGAGCGAGAAGCACCTTGAGCGATAAATGCACATAGAAACAATCCGCATCGGGGGTTGTTTTGAATATGTTTGGTCATGATTTTCAGATAATCGGGATGCCATTCGTCATCGCCATCAAGCAAGGCTACATATTCACAGCGAGCTTCTTCTACCCCCCTATTCCGAGCGACACTTACGCCTTGATTTTCTTGATGAAATATCCGTATCCGGTTGTCGTGAAAATGTTGCTGGATTATCCCCACTCCATTGTCAGTCGATCCGTCATCGACTATAATGACTTCAAAATCCTGATACTCCTGTTTGAAAACCGCATTCAAAGTATGCACAATCGTATGCGCTTTGTTGTACAAAGGAATGACAATAGAAATCATATTACTTTTATAATTTTGTTATTAATATACTTCGATCCGCGATTTAGCATGAATGCTGTTACTATGGATAGTGTATAACATACTATTATCAATGTACCTCCATAAGAATAATAGTTTTTCGATAAATAAATAAAAATACCATGTACAAGATATAATTCATAGGAAATTCCTCCTAAAAATTTAAGACTAGTCAAGTTTACAATTCCTAATACCTGAATCACCCATACCATCACTATGGGCAATGTGACGTTTAATGCGATGAGAGAAGCGATTTTCATTCCATCAGAGACAAATCTGAGATAAATGAATATAAAAACCAACAAAAACAATATTGATCCAACAAAAAATGAGATCAGTTTTTTCCGCACAAACGATTGAACACCCTGGCTCATACAGGCATATTCTATACCAATATTAAAGGACAAGACGGACGTATACCACCAATAACCCCAGCCCAACAATAAAATGCAAGCGATATAGGCAAAAGAGCCAATCCACATCCAATTCAACGCTTTTCTACCTTGCACTCCGCATATGGAAAAAACGGCATGAAAAAAGATGTATAAAATGAAAAGTGCATACATATACCATGAATTGGGCAAAGGAGGGTTGCCTAAAGTCATTTCGTAGCAAATATTCCATGCAGACAGATGTTCAAAACACATCCTTATACAGATAAAAATACAGGTCGCAATGAGTAAAGGCGGTAACAGTTTCAAAAACCTTTTTTTATAGAATGAGTCCAAGTAAATTTTCCCTTTCTTATGTAAAGAAGCCATCAAACCATATCCGCTTATGAAAAAGAACATGGATACGGCCCCTCCTCCGAAAAAGGTAAACTGACTGACAAGCATACGAAAAGACGGCGATAAGCCCGGAAAAGAAGTGACACCGGACAAATGATGCAAAACGATTAACAAAACCAATATGCCCCGCAGGGAAAGGGTTCGGTCTACATTGAACGGACTGAACAATATCTGTGTTCCATTCCACCGATGTCTGAAAACAGTTAATCCCGCAAGAATCACCAATGCAATATAACAAATGCAATATAAGTACATGAGTTTATTTATCTGTCACAGGTAATCGAAAATACTTCTATACACGATGTCGTTAGAAGAAGCCAACCAAATAGATGGTGTGCTGAAAAAGCGGAAAGCAAAGCACAGCGGAACAGTTATCAAATAATAGTCACATAAACTCCCCTTTGCCGTAAAGAAATAGGGAACCACTAACGGCATGAAAAAGAAACGGATGATGAAATAACGGGTCTGCATGAGCGGCATCGAGGTCATGAGCAGGCACATGGAAATCAAAATCAAGAACAAGTTGTTAATATAAAGTTCGCACTTTCGCCGTTCGCTATCAAAGAAAAACGCTTTGACATAAAGAATAACCGTAACCGCCAAGAACGGATATACCGCCGAAGGCTGTATAATATCTTTCAATGCATATGCATTTGAAGCGGTAGCTAACCGCTGGAATGCATAAAAGCTACTGGAGGAAAATATGGACAGGTTGGTAAACAGGATGTAAAGTAATCCAAATCCCAAGACGATGTAGATGTAAAAGCGAAAAGAAGCTTTCTTTCCTAAACGAATAAACAAGAATGGAATAAAAAAACCTGTCATAGTATGCGTGAAAAAAGAGATAACCAGCAAAGGATAAAGAATACGTCCGTTGGTGCATCTTTCAATAATGGCATACAGCATCATTGACATGGCGAACTGCTGGCGCAGCAAATTATTGCAGATGCCATTCACTTCTGTCACAAAAGCAAATAGGCACAAAGAAGCAACAAGGAAACGGGGGTCAGCTTGAATATAGTTCCAAAATTTATAAATGGCAGCAAATGTGAACATATAGGTCAAAGCAACAATGAAATTCGCATAAGAAAGGAAATCTCCGTCAAACAGATAATAGCCTATCAGATTAAATGCCTGCCAGACATATTCCTTTGTCGTGAAAAAAAGATAAGTGAGTGTGTCGGTTATTGCCGCATTATGAAAATTATAATAATAGTTCCCCGCCCAGTCACTCGGCTCTCCTAAATGGAATGACCGTGTAGACTGCAAACACCACATGAACAAGGTAAGAATAATGACCAAGTAGAATGCCATTGATTTTTCTTTTGAAACAAAAACAAAAAACAATGTTGACAGTACCCCCAAAAAAGGGTTAAGCAAAAAAATCAGAGCCAATGCTGCCTGAATTTTCCAAACTGCTTTATTGTCGGTTATTTTTATCTGACAGTCCATCAATGATACCTCCCAATAGTTCATGATTCCTTTTTATTTGTCTTTATCAAAATAAATAGGCTATACAAGATTCTCCTTTCTTCCTTTTGGCAGCAGATGCAATAGAATGAGACTGCAAATATTAACATGGTCAATGTCACCGAGAAGACCAAGGAAGATATGGAATTTACAGCAATCGCCATCATACACGGATATGCAATGACCAATGTGAGCAGGACGGATGCGGATACAGGTAGTATCGCTTTAAGGATAAAATAGCGAGCCGGTATGTTACAATCAGTTCTTGCGCAATACAAAGCTATGGAATAAGTCATTATCGCACCAAAAAGCAATGCGATTATATACATGAAATAAGGTTGAAAACCCATATGGAAAACTATATATATAAGAGGTAGCTGAATGATATTGGTAAAACTGCTTAATATCTTAAAACGCCTGATACGACCAGTGGCTTCTATTGCCCTTGGAACGGTTACACACAAAATGTCGACAAAGGTCTTCAACAACTGAAAACGGATAAACACCACAGTCCACTCTGGAACTTCTTTTAGCCATATTTTTAAGATGTAGGGTGCCTCCAGAAATACAGGAATCGCAATTATCGAAAATAGTGCAGATGAGAATTTGGATCCATAAATTACAGATTTCAAAAACAGATTCCCATCATGGGCACCTGCACTCTTTCCAATTACCGGATTCAAAGCTTTAGTCATACCCGATGATAAAGCTTGTAGCTGCCCGTTCAGTTGAGTCGTGATACCCTGTGCCGCATTCAGAAGCGTTCCAAAAAAGTGGTTCAAAAGAACGCTTTGTCCCTGTATACTAATGATTACAATCATTGTATTCAACAGATTCCATCCGAAAAAACTTGCCATTTCTTTCATCGTATCCCGATCGAAATAATGTTGTATGGACAAGGTACATTCAGCATAATGTTTATGGCAATATAATAGCATGATAGAAAGAGTGATAAACGGAATACATGCCATCAATACCCCATAAACTATCAGCCTGTCATGCGATGCATATACACAGGCAAATGCCACAAACAGTTTTAAGACAGATTCCAGAATACCTACAAAAGCATAATAGCGCATATTCTCACGGGAATTAAGTACCGCATCGTATGGAACAGTCATGACCGTAAACATCGTACTAGCCACTAATCCCCCATAAACTATTTGGGCGGCATGAGCTCTTTCCATGGGTATGTTCAGAATCCCGTTAAAAAAAATATATCCATTGATTATCAATGCTATTCCCGCAACAATTGCCACAATGAAATGTAACAGGATACTAACATTGAATATTACCGTTTTCTTCTCATAGTTTCCGGAACCTTCGGTGTAGGACATAAAGCGTTGTGTGGCACTTGCCATGGATATATTTAGGAATCCCAACATCGCAATGGTGCCCCCAACGATATTAAATACGCCAAAATCCGAAGCCCCCAACGCCTGAAGAATGATACGGGTGGTGTACAAAGAGATGAACATAGTGATGCCCATCCTAACATACAGATAACCGGTATTCCTAATTACACGTGCGACCGTTATCGACATAGTATCTATTACTTTCCTGTTATATATTCAAAACCTTTATCTGATCGTATTGCCAGTCATTGCAACGAACCTCATCTACAAAGCGCTATGGTATGCAATAATCAATTCTCATCTGTATAGTAATTATAAGAATGATATCCATATTTATAACCATAGTGTCCACCCCCCATGTCAGTCCCGTTAAGAACAAGCGACATGTTTTTATATGTATTTTTACGATAGATTTTTTCCAGTTCCGGCAACATGGCGCGATCCAGAAAACCTGCCCGAACTATAAAAATAGTGTAGTCGGCATATTGTCCAATGATCTGAGAATCCGCCATGATGTTGACAGGGGGACAATCAATGAAAATATAATCGTACCGAGTACGCACCTCCGCCAGCAGTTGTCCAAAACGGGCGTTGAGAAGTAATTCGGTCGGGTTCGGCGGAATGGTACCTACCGGAAGGACATGTAGATTATCGGACAAAAACCGTTTCCCATTCTCATCAGTGTATTCTGAGTCAGCATCCAGTTCTATTTTCGAAATGAAAAGTTTCTCGATGTCATTGAATTCACCAGCCAGATAATCACTCAACCCTTTTTTGTGAAAGTGAATAAACTTGGATATGGCATTCCTACGCAAATCGCCATCAATAATCAAGACTTTACTTCCTTTGACAGCCAGACTAATTGCGGTATTTATTGTAAGAAATGTTTTTCCAGAACCTTGAACGAAAGAAGTCAGTATAATTATTCTTGATTTTTGTTCCTTATTCACAATAAATTCCAGATTAGTCCGCAATACACGGAAAGCCTCATTCATGATGTCGCGTTTTCCATTCTCAACAAGTATGGCTGGAGAGTCCCAATCTGTTTTCTTTCCGTGAAAGTAATTTTTTCTTCTCTTTTTGGAATTCCACTGCGGAATTTCTCCGAGGAACGGTAAGGAAAGTTCCACCACATCCTTTTTATCACGTACTTTCGTATCTAAACTCTTCTTGATGAGAAGAATGGTTGCTGGTATCAATAAAGAGAGGACAAATGCGAACAGAACAATTTTTCTCTTTTGTGGCTCTACAGGAATATCATTTCCATAAGGAGGTGTTATGACACGTGTATTGTTGGTGATGAATGCCTGTGCCAGTTCGTTTTCCTCCCGCTTTTGAAGTAAAAACAGGTAGAGAGATTCCTTCACTTTCTGTTGCCGTTCAATAGATAGCAGGAACTTAGCTTGGCTTGGATTTGCCGCAAGATGTGCCGTAACCTGACTTTTGTCTTTTTGAAGGCTTCCTATCTGCATCTCAAGTTTGTGGTATTGGTTATCTATGGAAGCGATGATGGCTTTACGTAATTCAGCCAGAACTTCGTCCATATCCATAACCAGCGGATTCACTGTGCTACTATTGGCCATCAATCCATTACGTTGCAGTAATTTCCCATTATATTCCGATATTTGATTTTCGATACTCATATTCTCAATGCCGGAGTTGACAGGTAACAATTTCTCCTTGTTGGCATTGTCCAACAGATAATTCCGAACATAGCGAGTCATATATAATTGGTTGTTCAACGATAAGAGTTGTGCGTCAGCAGCACTGTTCTGTGATATGTATAAGTCAGAAGCTGCCTGTACATCCGGAAGCAAGTTCTCACTTTTATAAGAAGATATGTTTTCATCCACGCTTCCCAACTCACGTTCTATTATATTAATACGCTCGTTGATAAACATGGAGGTGGCCACCATTATCTGATTTTTGTCTTTCATCCAATTCTCGTTATAAACAGCTACTAACATGTTGAGTATTTCTTCTATTCTAGATATGCTGGTATCTTTGAAAATCAATTCCACAATAGAGCTTTTTTCATTGTACTGCGTGACGGTAAGTTTGTTGTTGAAATTTCTTATCGTAGATAACAGGGGATCTATCGTAACATGCAGGACATATTCGTTATCGGCCGTATATATGGGCGTAGGCTCAATGAGCAATCGTCCCAATGGAGATGCTATCGTATCAGAAAGAGTGGCACTGATGTCGGAAGGAAGTGAAATCGCATCCCCTTTCCAGATAAAATCTGATAACTTAACTTTGTTGCCTTGGAGGTGCATAGTAAACTCTCCGGACTCGTTACCCTGCCAATCGGGCATGGATACCAAGACGGGTAAGAAAGGACCATATAGTTCCTTACCATGAAACCTTCCCGGAATGGCATAATGAATGTATAGATTCAACCGCTTCACAACTTCGGTCATAATGGAAGGAGATTGCAGGGCAACTATTTCGTCCAAGACATTCGATTTAGGCTGGATGATACCTAAATCTTCAAAAGATTCGAAATTCGAGGGAAGCGATTTGCCTTGCATGTCACTTTGAATTTGTATCGTCATGGTACGACTAAAAACAGATGGGGATCTTAGTACATATACTACTCCCATACTAGTAATCAACAATATGGAAACCACAAACCATTTCCAATTTAAGATACAAAGAGAAATAAAATCTTTTATTCTAATAAAGTCTATTCTATCTTCTTTAGGAATTTCCATAAAATACGAATTATAAAAAGATTGATATTAATGAGGCAATAAGTGAGGTCACAGAAATCCAGAAAGATGTACTCCGAATCGTATTGCCATTGACCGTGGATTGATTGGCACGGACATTACCCGGTTCCACATAAACAATGTCATTCTGTTGCAAATAGTAAGCTGGGGATGAAAACAGATCCTCTGCGGAACATAAATTTACGCTATAAGAATACCGTGTGCCGCCATTCTCTCGTAATACAAATACTTTGTCCCGTTTGCCATAGATGGTCAAGTCTCCGGCCATACCGATAGCATCAAGCAGTGTGACCTTGTCCCGGTCTATGCTATAGCGCCCCGGCGTTTTCACTTCACCCAGAACCGAGATGCAAAGATTGGCGAACTCGACTGTTACCACAGGGTCTTTTAACAATTCGCGGGAAATCAACTCCTCTTTTATCAATGAGGCGATTTCTTTCCTTGTTTTTCCGTTTACATTTATTGCCCCCAATACCGGAAATTCTATATACCCCTCCAAATCAACCGTATATGAAAGAATACCGGAATTATTACTTGTCGTGCCAATAGCTTTAGCCGTGATTGCCAAATTGAATAATTCAGCCAACTGAGGTTCCCTGCTGTTTATCAGAATCGTTATCTTATCGCCGGGGAGCACTTTGATATAGTGGGGAGAGAGTGAAGTGAAAAGTTCACTCTCTCCGGGTTTCAAATCTTGAAAATAGGCTATTCTTTTACTTGAAGAACAAGAAGCTAAAAAGCACAAGAATGTCAATACAAGCAGGTACTTGTCTAATTTCCGGTAAAATACTTTCATAAAATCAATTGGGTTAAGGATTATCATTCCTTTTCGTTAGTTTCATTATCGTTTTCTCTGAAGAAACAGTTGTTATTATATACTCCCGTTTTTCGTTTTCGTTCGATTTCCCTTAGTAGCAATTCTGGCAGAGTAAATAGAATCATTCCACACCGCTTCAATTGCTTCTTGGGTTCTCTGAATATTCTGTACACGAACTCCAAGTGCCATTTGATGATCCACTTTGGAGCACGCCTTGCTTCCACGCCACTATAGAATTTAAAAACAGCCCCAACCGCAATCATGACCCCTCGTTTCAAATGGGGCTTTAATCTATCCATAAAATATTCTTGTTTAGGAGCTCCCAAAGCTATCCAAATAATATCAGCCTCGTCAGTTTCTATTTCTTTGGCTATGTTGGCATAATCAAATTCCTCTACCGACATATAAGGAAGTTCCAAGAAGGTCATATCAGCCACATCCGGGTTTTCTTTTGACAAATTGCTCTGCAACCCTCTCAATATGGCTCGTGATGTTCCCAAGAAGATCATCCTGTACTTCCTGCTATGAATGATGTCCATAAAGATTTGGCTTCCGCAATATTGCTCATAACGCTTTCCGTAAATCCAATGGATATACAACGGGACGTAACTGCTGTCACAAATGGAGAACATCCCACCATTGACTGTTCTCAGATAGTCAGACTTCCTGTTCGCTGTGCCCAACACTACACCATCTACTACACAGATATAGTCAGAACCTAATTTTTCCAGCTGCCGTGCTATAGAAGTATGAACCCGTTGTTTGTCAAACTCGTAGTGGATATTAAAGAATGTATTCATAATAACATAATGAATAGGTTTATTGTACAATCAATAAGTAAACTTAATCAGTCAGAAGAAATTATTTTTTTAATATTTCCTCATAATGCCTTACTAACTTTTTTGCTTTTGCTTCCCATGTTAGCTCTTGTCTCTTTTCTAACATTCTGGTTGATATGTCATTCAAGACAGCTCGGTTTTGATATAATAGTGAAAGTTCATGAGCAAAATCTTGAACTGATTTATAAGGATTAGATAATTCAACTGTAATACCTGCAAAATCTTTTACTATAGGACCAAAACCGCAAGTGTTAAAACACAGTATCGGCAATCCTACCGTTATGGCTTCAAGCACCACCGTGGATGTAGCTTCCATGATTGAAGTAAAAAACATCAAATCAGATGAAGCCATCATCTTCAGAATTTTATCATGAGACACATTCCCATGCCAGTGGCATTTCGAGGCTATTCCACAAATTTCGGCCATACGTTTCATTTCATTCACGGCATCATCGTTCCCTGTACCACAAATATGCAGTTCCACATTCCGCTGATTCATGGCTGTTATTGATTTAATCGCTATTGGAAGTTGTTTGCGAAAGTCAAATTTTCCTATCCATATAATTTTAAAAGGCTCGTCAGATTTACTTGTTTTTCTCCGAAAAGTAGAATTGGAGTCAATTCCAGTTTCATTGATTAGTAAACTGTTTTTCTGATAGTGATTCGATAGGATATCACTGACACTTTTTACAGCGGAAATTAATATATCCGCTTTTTGAATGGCTGCATGAACCCTTGACGAATATAAGTATTGATATTGGTTAATTATATTTTTAAGATAATTAAACAACCTCTGCTTCATTGGAACTCCTAGCAGATATTCCATTGGCATCAATTCCATCCCTCCGATGGGTCCCCAAACAAAAGGAACTTCTTTGATCTTCCACAAATAACCTGGTTCACGAAATCCAATCATATTCAGTTGATGATGAATATCTATTCGGTTATTTTTTATAATTTGTTTCGCTATTTTCAACGTTTGTTTTTGCCAGTTCCGATAATACCAGTAAAACCTCCAGTCACCTTGGTTCCAACACATCTTTCTCACTTTAGTGGGAAGTGGATTGTAATAAAAATGAAGATGATCCTTTTGAGAAAGTGACATCATAGCCTCCTCTATGTTATCCCGAAATTCACCCTCAGTTATCACATACACATTGCAGTATCTGGCGATGTTGACAACCCAATTCCACCCCATTCCTTGTTCGCTGCCCCAATAAGGATTGACAGCATAGGCATTTACAAGAACATTTATCATTTTCGTTTAGTGCTCAAATTAGAGTATACACCAATGTATAGGCACTTTTATAGTACCTATCTAGTGTTATGTTAAAAATTAAACGTCAGATAATCCCAAGTCTACTTATCTTGTAACTTCACTGTACTGATTATACTATGATTGAGCCCTAATTTGACTACCAACCACTCATCTCACACTCAGCCAATCTTTGTGCATGACTCAGTGACAAACTTCTTATACCTTTATATATAGATATGTATTCCACCTCCGGATCTTCTTCTCCAAAGATAGAACGTAGATTGGCGATAGTTACCAGCATATCTTTTGCCGCACCCTCCAGTTGAAACCAATTTAAAGTTCCGGGGGGATCGAAAACTTGGGAAACATTATAATAATCATTAAGAGACATGGAGATATTTTGGGCATCATCCCAACCCTGTGTCGATTCGCAATAGTTACCTCCAATTTCCAAATCACTCTCTTCAACCTTAACTAGTACAGCATTACTTGCCGAAGCCAACTGCATGATTTGACGAATCAAATCCTCATTATCTGTTTGGAACCGGATCTGTATGGTTACATCCGCAGTTCGAGAAGGACTATTGGCTCGCTGCCGGGTAAGACAGGCTTGTCGTAACCGAGCTTCCTCTGTTTTACGCTCAGCCTTTACATCACAATCGTCCAGCATTTTCCGCACATGGAAGGTCACGGAATGGGGCTTGGCTGTTTTTTCCATACAAGTGAAAGGCAGTAAAACCGTAATAAATTTTTCACTAACGGCCTTGACCGCATCTATGTCACACGACACGTACATCGCCCGAATGGCTTTTATCGCTAAATCGGCATTATGATTACATGTCTCCAACAATTTTATATATTTCTTCGCTTTCTCCATACCGTGGAAATGCCATGCCAACTCCAACACATTGTCCGGTTCTTCGGGATAATGACGGTGAAGTGATTTTTTATATTCTTCTTTATTCATTGTATATTATATGGAGAGAATTACCCCTTGATTGTTTTTGAAGTGTTTAGATATTTTTTGCAGATATTCCACGCTTTGTCACAAACTATATAGTTTCGCAATATCATCCGAATGTAAAAGCAATGAACAGTTTTCACCTAAAACTCTTTTTTAATATGAACAACACGAATTTCCGAATCCGCCCGTACTCCAAAAGGGAGTTGGCGAGGCTCTATTTTCCGGATACGGTCAACGAGGAATCTGCCATCGCAAACCTCCGCAACTTAATGAAGCATAACCCCCACCTGATCGCCGAATTGAAAGGAGCGTACTATAAGACTTATAACAAGACGTTTACACCTAGGCAAATAGGCATCATCGTACAGTATCTCGGTGAACCGTAAGCGGGGACTGAAGCCATTAGTTATTCACTTCCCGAGCCGCTAGTTATTCACTAGGTATAGCCGTTAGTTATTCACTTGACAAGCCATTAGTTATTCACTTCGGAAATGCCTTAAACGAAACAACCGGAATGAAACCGAAAGCATCGGAAAGTGAGGTTTTCGACTTCCTTACTTTTGTATCAGTCAATGACATTGATAAAAATAACAGAGTATTCACTATTAAAATTTTAACATTATGGCACAGCCTTTTTATGCTAGAAAAATCGATTTGAACATTGGCCCTCGTAAGGGAGAAACTGTTTACAGTGCTCAAGCTTATTATTATGGTACAATCACTACCAAGCAGGTGGCTACCCAGATCGCACAAGAGTCGGCCTTGACACCAGCCGACGTGATCGGGGTCATCGAACGTCTCGCTTATTTCTGCCAAACCCACATGGCGCTTGGTTACAAGATCAAGCTGGACGGATTGGGCATCTTCTACAACGAGTTGCTCACCGAGAAAAGCGTAAGCACACCCAAGGAGGTGACAGCCAAGCTGGTGAAAAGTATCCGACCGGCGTTTAACGCCGAGTATACGATCCTTAACGGGACGTTCCGTTATGCGCTCCTGCCCGAGAAAACCAATTTGGTGAGAATCGACTTTAAGGGTGGGGTACCTATCGTAACTCCCGAGGAAGGGGATTCCGAAAGCCCCGGTGAGATCTGATTTTCATAAACTATACATTATTTACCTCAAAATTTGAACAGACATGAGCAAATCAAGTAAAATCGATTGGAAGAAAATAGTCCAAGCTATCGTACAGGCTATTATCGCAGCCTTAACGGCATTAGGTGTATCTTCCTGTGTTTCTCACTTCTAAATTCTAGTGACAATGACGCAAGAAACATTTCCCATGATTGTCGGCGGAGAAGAGACGCTCAACGAGCGTACCCTGCTGACGCAAGTGGAAAGCGGATTAATGATGAATGGGGCGGACTCTGTCCGCTTCATCGTCATACATTGTTCCGCTACCCAAAGTGACCGTGACTATACGGTGGAACAGCTTCTCCGTGACCATAAGGTACGGGGATTCCGTACCATCGGCTATCATTTCTATATCCGCAGGAGTGGAATCGTGACACAGCATCGCCGACTGCTGGAAGTAGGTGCCCATGTCCGTGGACTCAATCGTTGCAGCATAGGTATTTGTTATGAAGGCGGATTGGATGAAAGCGGCAAAACCGCCGATACCCGTACCCCGGAACAGAAGGAGCAATTGAGGGAACTCCTGTGGAAACTCCACACGCTCTTTCCTCATGCGCTTATCGTGGGGCATCGTGACTTGCCCGGCGTAAAGAAAGCTTGTCCCTGCTTCTCGTGCGATGAATATCGTTACTTGTTCCATTAACTATCCCGGGAAATGTGTCGCTATGATGCCTTGCAACATTCGAGAGACATTTCCCGATATTCTTTTCTTCATAACACTTTCTTTCCAAAGCTTAAGGCTATGAATATCAGTTCCACAGAGTTGATAATAGCCGTTTTTCAGTAGCCACTCCTCCTTACCTCGAACCTCCGGACCATATGCACCAATCAAGGAAAGGAGATTCAATTGGAACCTCACGTTCATACCTTTCAATCGCCAATAATCTTTCTCATTCATATAGGTATATCGTTCGGGATGCGCCAGTACAGGTATATAGCCTTTTGCCTTGATCCGAAGCAGAATATTATTTAATCCCATCGGAGGATTAAAATAGGAAGTCTCCACTAGCAAATGTTTTTGAGCCTTGCCAATCGGCAACAAGTCTTCCGAGGCCAGTCGCTCCTCAAATAAGTTATCCAACATGTATTCCGCAGCTAAATGGAGAGCTATACCTCCGGAATAATATTGAAGAAGAAGCTGGAAACGTTCTCTCAATTTCTCGCTCGTGTTGGGAATGTCTTCCATGACATGGGGAGTAAGCCAAATAGATTTAACTCCTAGTTTCTCCAAACAATCCAACGTATCCAAAGATTCACCCAACGTCTGTATACCATCATCCACCCCGGGTAATATATGTGAATGGTAATCAGTAAATCCCTCCAAAATACCGCTTCCCACAAGACTGGTCTGCTTTTTGAAAAACCACATCCTATTTATTCCTCTTTCGTATATCCAGCGTAGCCGTAATGGTAGCCATATTTGTAGCCATAACGGTTACGAATAATGAGAACTCTTATTGATATAAAATTAATTGATTTCATTGATGCTACTTTTTTCCTTGTAAAGGATGATACACCGGTTGATGATAAGATGTATCAATGCCCACAACAACATATTTAGTACCAATAACCAAGTAAGATTTAAAACCGGGGACAGCAGGATATTCATCCCTATGAAAAAGAAGGAGATTAACAGGACCGTCACCAATACCGTACGGACACGCATACCAGTCCGCAACAACTTATGATGGATGTGATTCTTATCCGGTAAGAAGGGATTCCTGCCTTTACGTAATCGATGCAACACCACACGGAAGACATCAAGAAGAGGAACCAAGAGCGTCGAGAATGCTATAACCATATAAGGGTTTGTCCGGACCTCCCCATCTGAATGTACGACACTTAGTTGTATTACCAAGAAGCTGAGGATATAACCGATCGTCAAGCTTCCTGTATCCCCCATGAAAAGTTTGTGCCCACGCTGAGCGTTGCCAAAAACGTTATAGAACCAGAAAGGTATCAATATACCTAACGTAGCTAACGCCAACAATGCATAAAAATAAGATCCGTTAGATATACAGATAGCCGCCAATACGGTAAGCGCGATACAACTCAAGCCGGAAGCCAAGCCGTCTATACCGTCAATCAGGTTAATAGCGTTGGTTATATAAACGACTATCAAAACCGTCAAAGGAATACCCACCCACGAAGGAAGCATATAAATTCCGAACAAACCGCCTAACGAGTTAATCCATGCCCCCGGCAACACCAATAGGATCGCCGTAAAAACCTGAACAACAAATTTGTAACGATAACCGACACCCACCAGATCATCTGCCACACCAATGAGATAAAGTAGCATACAACCACTGACCCAAAACAGTAACTCCAACAAACTTCGATCGGTTAGCAAACGAGCTATCGGAATCCCAACGCAATGGAACAGACCGATTATCAAACAGAGCGACACGAGTATCGCCGGGAAGAAAGAGATACCTCCCAAGCGGGGAACAGGTATGGAATGCACCTTACGCTCGTCGGGCTGATCAAACAATCGTTTCTTATAGGAGATCAACAAGATATTGGGGATAAGTATCAATCCCTGTAAAATGGATATCAAAAAACCACCTGATAAAAAAAGACCGGTCTCTATTATCGTTCTCATATTTTTTGAATAAAGCTTTGTGGGATATAGGAGGTCGCTACGGCACAGACCCCCTGAATGGCGACAACCAAACGGCTGTTTTTCTTGATCCTGCAGATATATCCTTCCGCCCCCTTGAATTTCCCGTCAATCACTCTCACACGTTCTCCCCGACAAAACTTGGTACTGTCAGCCCCCAAATATTCCATTCCTTTCTCGCCGGATGACGTGACCAACATGAAAATATTCATCTCCCGGTCCGGAATGATAAGTGGCACCTTTTTCAATTCCTTATCTCTTGTATACAGGATCACCTTGTCCGTGAATTGCCTCTGTATCTCCATCGCACGCAATGTCGTAGAATGAAAGAACAGGATTGAACTGATAATTGGTTTACGTATGATCTTTCTTACTCCATTCCGCATGACCACCGCATACTCACAAGGGAAATAGCAATCGATATCATCCTTCTTGAGGGATTCCTCGATCTCAAAAACTTTGTTATAAAATACTTTTAGCGCAAACCAATGGTTGCCGTCAAGTGTTATTGTTTTCAATGAATTATACCGTTTTTATTCATGTACAAAGAGGATATACCTTCCATTCCTGTATTTCCTTATTTTTTGATTAAAGGATATACAGCAATCAAGGTTAATCCGGCTATTTTTATATAAAATTCCGAAATGAGGACCATTCCTGACTACAGTGAATGGGAAACCCTAACCCTATATTTCTACCGTTTCTTGGTAAGAAACAGTACAAATAGTTATTTATCTTATTATCAAATATATAATATATATATAAACTACTTTTTTACTCGGTTTACTCAATTTGATACTCGAAAAAAGATAAGGTTGTTGTCGAAAAAAGTATACACTCTCATTTTCCAGACCAGACAAAGAATAATAGAGAAGAAAACAATTAACGTATTTATATACGCTATTTGTTAACGAGTTACATCAACAGAGGATACAATTTATATCCAAAAATCCCCCCTTTATTTTTTTGTTTTGCAGATTATAATTACATTTGCGACGTATTTCTAAGATTTCTTACCAAGAGACAGTAGAATTTAGATCTTTTAAAATCCCATTATTCGCATTGTCTATCAACGAGTTATCCAAAGAGTCCAAATAAATAAGAGTTGTTTTCTCGGAGGTATGTCCCATTCCTGCGCTGATAACCGCAACAGGGATATTATGATTGCGTGCAGCGGTAGCCCAACTATGGCGGGGAGTGTATGAAGATAGAGGCAATGTCTCACCGATTAACTTCCCCAATCGCTTTAATTTCTGATTATGGTAATTTAATCCCGTTTGGTATTGCAAGTAAGCCCGATCCGGATTTTCATCGGTAATGATTGGAAATACATAGGGAGTTTTCGAAGAGTCCGATAGATATCGTCTCAAGATCGCCTCTATACAAGGTTCAATTCGCAACGTCAGGTTTTGACCGGTCTTATGGCGACAGTAAGTAATTACCCCTTTACCTATATTTTCTTTTTTCAAATAAGCCATATCCACAAACGCCATCCCTCGAGTACTATAGCTGAATACAAACAAATCCCGGGAGAGAGCCAAAGCCGATGAATAAGACAGGTCAAGTCTCTGCAATTTCAAAATGGTCTTTTCACTAACGGCACGTTTCGATGTCTTGGCGATCCCGGTATATACCTCATGAAAAGGAAAAGCTTGCTCCACAAGTTGCTCTTGTACAGCTTTATTATAAGCGGCACGCAAGATTCTCATATAAAATGAGCTACTATTCTTACTCACTCTCCTTCCCCATAGCCATTTCTCATATTTGCAAGCCGTATCGGAGTCTAATGCGGTGAGAGGTATATCACAATTCTCTAAAAAAGAGGAAAAGCTGTTCAATGTTCGTAAATAATTACGGGAAGTACTGAATTGACCGCTATCATGAAGGAGTCCAATCTCTTTTCTCAAATAGTCCAACATTCCGGTTTCAGTTTTTGGAGATCGAAATCTCCCGATCACATCGGACAAGGTGTATTCATTCCCTACAGCATCTAATTCCCGAATGATTTTCCGGATCGCAGCTAAGTCCGCATTTATTCGTTTCTGATAAGAAAAAATAGTTTTTTCATTGTCAGGCGTAACAACCAACTCTCGTTTCTCCCCATTCCACCAATGAGGAAATATCCGCATATCGGTAGTTATTTGCCTATTCTCCTGTCTGTGACAAAGTTGGTAACAGACAACACCCGCTTTGCCTCTCACCGTCGATGGACAAAACTTTACTTTTATTGTAGCCATACTTTTTTAAGCCAATTTTACACTAGCCAACCCGAAATGTCAATAGGTAGACAATAATAATTATCATAGAAAATCTATCATAATGTCCTCATTCAGGAGCTATTTAAAACATATGACTCACCCAAAAAGTTGTTTATAGGAGATATCTATCAGATTTTGCTAAAAAGATTGAATTTATGAAAAGAATAGTCTGCAACTAACACTTAATTATTTCGACGATATTCGGTTGGAGTGACCCCATAGCTTTGTTTAAAAGCCGTACTAAAATAACGAGCGCTGGAAAAACCGACACGGTCCGCTACTTCCTGAATACTCATATCCTTATGAGATGAAAGCAACCGAGAAGCCTCGACCATACGAAACCTAATCACATAATCACCAACCGAGACATCCGACAAATGACTGAACTTGCTATAAAGCGTCGTTCTACTCATCGCCATCGCAGAGGCGATAAAAGGCACATTCAAATCCGGATTACTCAAGTTCTCCCGAAGCAACGTATTCAATTTACACATGAATTGTTCGTCCGCATTGCTTGTCGCATCCTCTTTTGGAGAGAATAGACAACCGGACTCACGATAACGCACACGAAGTAGGTCTCGCTGTCTCAATATATTCCGTAGAATCACCAACAAGGAATCTATATCAAACGGCTTCGCCAAATAGATATCCGCCCCTGATTTATACCCCTCTACCGAACTTGCTTGATCCACCCTAGCGGTCAATAGAACCACAGGAATATGGCTAACCGCTACGTCGTTCTTGATTCGGTAACACAGCTCAAAACCATCAGTCCTAGGCATCATGACATCACTGATTACAATATCCGGCTGACATTGCCCCAAGATTTCCCAAGCCTCTTCCCCGTCTCCGGCTACAAAAACCTCCTTAAACTCTGCCTGCAAGACACCGAGTAAGTAGTTACGCAGCTCTATCTCATCTTCAACCACCAACAACGTATATTTAGCAAGCTCCGTATCTACCTGTACTCCGCACACATCTGTTTCCGGCATGTCAGTGCCCTTCACGCTTAAATCGATAACCCTATCCGGTTCCGCGGCAACAAACGCTTGCGTGAAAGGAAGGTCGAAATAGAAAGTGGCACCTCCATCCTCATTATTGTAAGCACCTATACTTCCGCCATGCAACTCTATAAGTTTCCGGGCATAAGCCAACCCGATCCCACTCCCTTTACGGTCGTGTTCACCTTGGTAAAAACAGGTAAAAAGACGGTTTATATCCACATGTCTCAATCCGATCCCCTGGTCCGCAAGGAAAACCCGCACATTCTTATCCATACGCTCCGTACCAATGACTAATGAGGTATCCGGATCGCTGAATTTCATCGCATTTATCAATAAATTAGATAAAACGACACGGCATTTGGAAGTATCAAAGGGTACTTTCTCTACTGAAGCATCCAACTGGAACCGCACAGAAATCCTACGGGCTTCGAATTCCATGATAAAATCATCCGTTACCGATCGTATCCAATCGTTAAGATCGTAAAAACGAATATCCATAACATCGCCGTTCGTATCAGACTTCTGGGCATCGAGCACCATATCGACGATCTCCCGCATCCGGCAAGTTTGCAACAACAAACCATCCAATTGCCGGGATACATCTTTATCCGTCACCTTTCCGGATTTCAGCAAACGTTTGAGCGGAGCATAGATCAAAGTAAGCGGCGTACGTAATTCATGGCTGATGTTCACCATGAAACGGACTTTTTCCTCATAAAACTTTCGTTCATGTTCTTTCATGGCCCAAGCAAGTTTCCGTTCTTTGCGTCGCATAACAGACCAGATCATCCCTCCAATTGCCGCAAACACAATCACCCCCATCGCAATCAGGAACCAAGCGCATCTCCACAAAGGAGGCTCCACATCTACTGCCAATAATCTCAAAGGAACACTCCAGTCTCCATTCTTCTTGCTATAGGAAACCCATAATTCATAGTTGCCCGGAGAAAGCGCCGGAAATGTAAATGCATGGCTTGAAGTCTCCAACAACTCCTCACGGTCTCCCTTGATGTAAAAACGGAATAATTTCTTCCGCATCAAATCCTTCTCTTTCACGATAACACTTAACCCAAAAGAAACATAATCCCACGGAATGGAAATAGCCTGTTCCCCGGATATACCATCGGGATGAATCGGAGCCCCATCTAAAGCCAAATTAATCATGCTTACAGAAAAATCCTCTTCCTCATGAATGTCATAGTCGGGCCGTATCCTAACCAGCCCTTCCACCCCAGAAATATAAATATTACCGGAAGAAGCCTCAAAAGCAGGTTCCGGAAGAAACTCACGTGTAAAGACACCGTCAGATTCCCCAAAAACGATTACACGCTTCTCATCCGGTACATACGCATACAACCCTTCATGAGTACTTATCCAAAGGCGATCAGAACGATCAAACGCAAGAGACGTTACCCCAATAAAACGATCCTGATCAACCGTGTCCAATCTTTCCGAGAGACGGTCATAAACATATAGACCGGAAGATGTCCCCAACCAAAAACGGTTATCTTTATCTTGTTTTACCGCAAGTATCGTACCGATATCCTCATTCCTCACAAATAACGGACGTAGTTGCTTATGCGGGATATCCAACACATACAAAGCCGCAGAAGAACTTATGTAACAAGAATCGCCTTGTATGAAACGGGGTGCAAGCAAACTTTGCGGTAACAGATCTTCCGGTAAAGACTCAAATTGTTGTTTCCGCCGATTATACACAGACAAATGATTATCGGATAAAAGACAAAAACAGTCCTCGTCTAAAGGAAATAAACGAATCGAATTACCTCGTAAGAATAAATCCTTTCGCACATGCCCCCAATTTAACAAAAACTCCCGGCATTCTCCTGTATTTTTATTAAAATGATAAAGCCCTACACCAAACAAAGATAACAACAATTCCGAATCGCTATACGGCATGATAGACACCACCTTCATCCCCGCAGTCTGAGGATATTTCCGGAAAGTCTCTTTTTGCGGATCAAACAAATCAAGACCTCCCCCATCCGTTCCTATCCAGATTTTCCCATCACGATCTTCATACATGGAAGTGACCGACTGAAAACTCAAACCGTAAGAAGCCCCGGGAGGAGCATCCCGATAAGTCGTCATAAAAACAGGTTTGATGCCGATCAATCCTCCCCTGATACTGCCCGCCCAAACATTATCCTCATCATCGATATACAGACAGGCGAAAGAATTTACCGGCAACGAATGGCGATCGCCCGGAAGATGCATAATCGCTCTTACGGTCTTATTTTTGTAATTATATATATTGATACCACCTCCGTCCGTCGCCAGCCAAAGTTCGCCATCTTTCTCGCACATATCTTGCACGATATTATGAGTCAATCTCTCCGGGGTTTCCAAATGCTCCTGCAATCTCCCCTCTCGATCATAACAAAAAACACCTTTATTATAGATAGCCACCCATATTCTCTTGAATGAATCTATATACATGGAGGGGATATTCCCTTTGGGGATAAACGACACACGTTCCATATCTCCGGTGTCTAGCGAATACCACCAAAGCCCTTTTTCCAGAAAAGACAGAATGACCTTCCTCTCTTTTTCGTCATACAAATAAACATAATTAGGCGAAAAATCAAACGGACTTTCCTTGAACTTACACCGGATCATTTTCTTTTCCGCATAGGAATAACAAAAAACACCTTGCTTCCCTAAAAAATAGATTCCTTCCGGCATGAGGAGGCTACAAGCAGCGACCATAGGTTGCCCGTCTATTTCCTGACGTATAAATTTTTGGGTATCACGTTCGAAACATGCCAATCCGCGACTAGTCCCCACCCAAATATTTCCTTCCGCATCTTCCTCCAAAAAAACTATACCATTATAAGGAAGAGAATGCGGGTTCTCCCTCTCCTCCTGATAAACGGTAATCTTTTCCCTATCGAAACGATTCAACCCAAACCGGGTACCAATCCACATAACACCTCTTTCATCTACCAGTACACATTTTACGGAAGACTGCGATAATCCGTTTTCCAAAGAAATTTGTTTAAAATAATACTTAGGAGCTGCATAAAGAGACTCCGCTAAACACACAAAAAACAGCAATAGATATAATTGTAAAAACCTCCAAAATACTCGCATAGTTGTATATCACCCATTGTTCGGCAAAAATACTAAATCGTCCGAAATATAAGGCTTGCAGAGTATAAAAAAACGTTTTTTGAATTTTCACGGACGATTTTGGACCCAAGAAAATATCCTTAAAGCATAGATTTGCAGCAAGTGAAAAATTAAACAAAAAAGCATATCATTAAAAATTATTCTTATGTTACGTACAACAGGTATATATTTTATTATTTTGGTTATGATACTTGTAAAATGTTTCCTTCCGGACGAAAAACCGGAGATCATTCCTTTCCCCTTGCAAAGTGTATCAGACAAAGGTGATTTCACCTTCAATAAGGCAACTCTCATCAGTGTAGAAAATGAAAAACAGGCTATGATCGCTCGGGAGTTGACCGATCTGTTCACGCTTTCCGCCGGATTCACCCCGGAAATAAAAATACAAGACAAACGAGCCAATATCATATTCCGCACAGATAGAGAACTAGCGACCGAACATTATAAACTGAATATAGCCCCCTCTTGTATTCTAATAAAAGCATCTGGACAAAAAGGTTTCTTTTACGCAATGCAAACCTTACGTTTTCTGCTTCCTCCAGCAATAAACAACCAAACTCAGGTAGAGAATATTCAATGGAACGTACCGGGAATGACCATACTAGATGGCCCCCGATACAGCAATCGGACCGTGGCAATACACACACCTTTCACTCTCATCTCGAAGGATAATCTCAAAGAATTGATCGATCACCTAGCCATGTTAAAAATAAACAGACTTCATTTCACACAAGAAGTTCATGATACGACACCTGAAGGACAGCAAAAAATGAAGGATATGAACCTGTATGCTAAATCCAAGAAGATCACGATCTCAAACGGAACAACACACACCCATGATATCATATCGTATCTCCCGTTCCAAGCAGAGCGACTTATCTGGAAAGCAAATATCTCCGATTGCGATGAGGATAAAAAAAGGTTATTCCAATATTTAGCACCCATCGCAGAAAGAAGCTGGTCTGGTAATTTGTTAGCCCATCGCCTCACGCAAGATATCGATCAAGATAGGCTTCAATCCGCTTACGAAACATTCCACGGCGATCACCATCAGTATCAATCCCATCAAACGCATCATCACGTTATTTCCAGTCTCTCCCAATATACGTACCAGCCGGGTAGAAGCTTGCAAGATCAAGAATGTGATAAAATAGACCAATGCGATTATTCCGATCAACGTACCCTTTAAGGTGAATGTCGAAGCGTCATCCATAAGCATGATAGCGTTGGCGATCGCTCCCGGACCACACAACATCGGGATCGCCAGAGGAGTAATGGATATATCATCCGCATAGGTTTTCACCTCTTCCTCTTTCAACTTCGCATTGGAGTAGCGTGCTTGAAGCATATCAAACCCGATCTTGAAGATAATAAAGCCGCCAGCTATGCGAAAGCCGTTCGAAGAGATACCAAAGAACTTAAACAGGAACTGACCGGAGAAAGTAAAAACCATCAAGGTGATGAACGACACGATCGTGGCCCTTCGGACAATCGCTTTCCGCTCATGGTCATTCATACCATTGGTCATGGTCAAGAAAACCGGCATCGTACCGAGTGGATTGGTCAACGTAAAAAACGAAGTGAAACATAATAGGGCGAAAGGTAACAAGTCTTCCATATCAATAATTTTTTAATTGGCTAATGTGCCAATATGCCAATTAGTTGAAGAGAGAATGATTGGCACATTGGTACATAACATATTGTCACATTATTTACTCATCCCAGACCAAATAGGCTGAGACCAACCAATGATTCAGCTTATTCCCATCCACTTCTGCCGCTTCCGGAATACTCACCGTCAGCGTATGATGGCCGGGTTGGATATCCTTCAGCTCCACCTCTTCCGGTATCACGTCCGATCCGGGACACCAATTAGAGCGGGAAAGATCCGAAGACGCCAAGGGTTCCTCTACTTCTTTCTCCGAATAACCCTTCTCGGTGATATAGGCAGCCAGACGCTTTCTCAACCAAACCCCGGTAGCCGGATTAAAACGACGGAAAGAAGCGCAGTCCGTACGCCAAGGAACAAAATCCAAGACTGGAACTCCATCAACAGAGACAATATTCTGTTTTTCCACGAACTCATCACCACCGGAATGACCGCCATGTCCCGTAACGATATATTTCAGACGGACATCACGTGCGCCTTGAGGAATATCAAAATCCAATGACACGTCCTTCCGGGCGAATATATCCGGATATTCCTGCCCGATATAATAAACCGTATTCATCAACGGCTCTACATGTTTCTTCGGCAAAGCGTCGCAAGACAGATCAGACTCGTCCACATCGATCGTCATGCTAGCGACGTATCCTTCCGGTGTCCATGTATCGATAAAGATCCCAACATAAGCGCCACCTTCCAGAAGAGGATACAAATCGGTTATGTCTTGCTCCCAGCTTACGCTATCTTCCCAATGGTCGACATACACCGGTTTACGATGTTTCGTCAAGCTATCCTCGGGACTACTGTAATGCCCTACTCCGAACGGAGTCATGAAACGCATCAATTCCACGGTAGGTTGATAATCCGTCCCGGGGATGATACCGATCATCTTCTCCAGTTTCACGCTATCCACCGCAGGAAACTCCTTCTCGCCTTTAGCGATATTCAACAAATTAATGCCCGAGGCATTTGGCAATACAAAACAAGACCCGGATTTATCCCAGCGATCTCCATTCGAAGCTACCGTAACCCGGAGTTTGACGGAAACGTTTCGCTTATATTTCGGCAATGTTACCTTCTTCAAGATAATACGGCCATTCACCAAATGATAGATACTGTCCGGTCCCGGAGCGTTAAAAGCGGCGGGATATACATCCGGAGCGAAACGTATGCGGGTATCATTAAATACCTGTACGGAATAATCTCCCATCGACGGTAATTCTTTATGTCCGCAAGAAGCGGTACATAGAAAAACTCCCGTCAAGGAGACAAATAAAGCCAATTTTTTAATCATTTTGTCTAGAATTTAGTAAGCTCCTTAATAAGCTGCTTTTGTCCGGCAGTCTTATCGGCGTGCGTACAAGGACCGGTCACACAACCGCCCTCGCAAGCCATCACTTCTATAAACTGCGCGGGAGCCTTTCCGGTTTTAGCGTAAGCGCGTAATAATGCCACATTTTTCTTTGTCAGGTTGGCTACCTGCACGGCATTTACGTTCTCGTCCTTCAAATAAACCTTAACGGCGTTGATCACACCACCACTTTGGGCGAAGCCATGCGCCTCACGGACAGCGTTAAATAATACGGAGAAAGGCTGGGCCTCCTCAATCTTGATACCCAATCCCTCCAATACGGAACCTACTTCCTCAAACGTAAGTGTAAAATCCACGCACGGATCTAGTTTCACCTCTTTTCGTTTCGCCACGCACGGGCCAACAAACACGATCTTCGCATCCGGATATTTTTCCTTCACGATACGGGCCGTATAATACATCGGAGATCCGGTAGAAGAGATGTATTTCTTTAAATCCGGGATATGTTTCTCGGCCAATTGCACGTAAGACGGACAGCAACTAGTGGTCATGAACGGTTGTCCTTCTTTCAATTTCTCGATCAATTCTTCCGCCTCATGGCGGGTGGTTTCCATAGCGCCTTGCGCCACCTCGACCACTTCCTCGAATCCCAAGGACTTGATAGCGCCATACACTTTTTCCTTCGGAGCGCTAAACTGAGCTAAGATAGACGGAGCGACAATCGCTATCATCTGTTCCTTATTCCGCAAGCGTTGCAAGATATCGAATACTTGCGAGATCTCGAAGATAGCACCGAACGGACAAGCATTCACACATTTACCGCAATATATACATTTAGACTCGTCGATATGCTCCACCCCATACTCGTCCTTGCTGATCGCCTTAACCGGACAAACTTCCTCGCAAGGGATCGGGATATAAACGATGGCATGGTACGGACAGCTTTGGTGGCATTTACCACAGCTGATACAAGTTTCATGATCAATCTCGGCCTGACCGTTTTTCTTGAATCGGATAGCGTCCTTCGGGCAGTTCATATAACAACTACGAGCCACGCAACCCCGGCAAAGATTCGTGATCTCATAATTCACGGAGACACAAGAGGAACACGCCTCATCCACTACACACATGATATTTTCCTTCTTATTCTCCGAGCGGAACAAGGCACGCTTCGCATACTCTGAAAGCGGTGTCAACTCATCTTCCTCGTCCTGCATATCAAAACCAAGCAAAGGCAAGGTTTTGTATTTCCAGACGGCACGTTCCTTATGTACACAGCAACGGCCCCTCACTTTCGATTTTCGGGGACTCAACTCGATCGGTAAGCGATCTATTTCTTCTAGAAGACGGTTTTCTTTCCAGAGCTTTACTAACTTCGCCAGCAATCCGTGACGAACAATCATTACGTTGTTGGTAAATGCCATAATGTTATCGTATTTGTGCTTTTAGTATATCGTATATCGCATCACTTCTTTACAAACGCGAAGGTAAATAAAAGTTTCTAAACAGAAAGAAAGCTTTCTTTAAGAATTATCGAGGCACTATGAATATCTCCGCCAAACGGAGGATTTAATTTAGATAAGACAAGTTCCACCTCCGTGATCTGTGGAAATCTCTCTTTCAAAGCCTTCAAGATACGCCCCGCCGCGTGCTCGAGAAGTCTCGAGGGGATAGCCATTTCTGCTTTCACGGTTTCATATACTGTGGCGTAATTGATCGTATCGCTTAAATCGTCGCTCCATACCGCGTTCTCCAACGGAGCTGTCAGTATCAAATCTACGATAAAAGTATTTCCAACCCGGGTCTCTTGGGGTGCCACGCCATGATAGGCATAGAATGTCATCCTTCGTAATTCAATCTTTGTTGTCATAATCTTTTAATTTATCTGTAAATGTATAGAAAGTAAACCTTCCTGCAAAAAAATAGTCTTATATTTGTCAACCAAGTAACAACACATTATGATGGGAATAAAACAAAAAGATGAAAATTCCGCAGGCGGATTACACAACGCCTTGGCTGCGGGGACAACGATAAAGGGTAATATTATCACAGAGACAGACTTTCGCTTGGATGGAAAAGTAGAGGGAGATATCAGTTGCAACGGCAAGATCGTTATCGGCCCCAAAGGTAGCGTAACAGGCAATATCGTATCCGAGAATGCTGAGATTCTCGGTGAGGTAGATGGCTCCGTAAAAGTAAGCGCAAAGCTTATTCTAAAATCAACAGCAATTATCAAGGGAGATATATATACCCAATCCCTAGAGATCGAACCAAACGCACGGTTCAACGGAGCCTGCTCGATGTGTTCCGAGAAAAAGAAAGCGGACAAATAGACTGAGGGCCGCACTTTTCGATACGGCCCTTAGTCTTTCTTATTTTCGTCCAGCCTCTTTTATCAACGAGACTATCTTATTATTCAGGTTATCAGCCTGTAAAAGCTGTTCCAACGTAATATGCATCCGGTAGCGCCAATAATGCGTTGAATTCGCAGGAACGTTAATACGCTCGGATTCTATATCCTTCCGCTTGATAGAATCATCCATAGCAAACCAATCCTGCAACGGAATAATCGTCAGCATGGAACGAGTCTTCAAATGATTAGAAATAATCTGGGCAACGATTTCAGCCGTACATTCATCCGGGGCCTCACCGATCCGTTGCAATACATGGTTGTAATAACGCTGTGTCTTCTCCGGATCTTCTTTCCACCAATTACGAAGAGGAGTCATATCATGTGTAGAAGTCGTACAAACCGAATGATAAGGCAGATTGAACATATCGGAAAATTCCCGCTGTGGGCTCTTCGGCATACGCTCAATCTCCAAGCTTAGTATTTGCAACTTATTCATAACCTCGGGAACAGAGGCGGGGATCATACCGAGATCCTCTCCACAAACCAACATCTCCGTGGACGCGACCAACGGTGTCAAACGCTTAAACGCTTGCGCCTTCCAAAAATCATTATGGCGATGATAGAAGAAATGCCAGTATAACTGATCGAACGCATAACGGTCGGAACCACTCAATTCCCGATAGATATAGGATTGATTCGCCGAGATCCGGGGATGAAACTTATCGGTCTCTCTTGGGTCACGAAGAAATAATACCTCATTCGCAATCGTAAACAGGCCATTCTTGATCCGTAGGGAAACAGGATCCGCCTTATCCGCAAACAACGCCTCAATCTTCCTTTGCGTATCACAGAACGGTTTTAACACATAATGCCGGGAGGAGGATTGTGCCAAATAAGCACCTATCACCTCTTCTGTATTTTCCTCAAACAATTCCGATAAAAATTGTCGATTGATATGTGGTGTCGTGAAACGAGACTCGTTAAAATTCAATCCATACTGCTCGATCTCTTCTCTCGAGAACGGCAACGCTGGATTGAAATGACCACAAAGCCCTTGCACATATTCACAAGGAACCTCCCATATTCGGAAAAATCCCAAGATGTGATCTATACGGAAACAATCGAAATAATCACTTAACTTAGCGAAGCGTTTTTTCCACCAAGAGAAATTATCTTTCTCCATCGCATCCCAGTTATAAGTCGGGAACAGCCAGTTCTGACCGTTCATGGAAAAGTCATCGGGGGGAGCACCCGCTTGACCATTCATATTAAAATATTTCGGTTCCGTCCAAGCCTCTACACTAGTGCGGCTCACGCCAATGGGTAAATCACCTTTCAATACAACTCCATTCTTACGGGCATAATCCGATACCGACTTGAACTGGTTGTGCAATACATATTGCAAGAAATAAGAGAACGAGATCTCCGGCCATGCGTCACTATCTTCCCGGCAAAGAGCCCGGACACGTGTCTTATTGTAAATAGAATTACCTTGCCATTGAGAGAAATCAGATGTCCCATAACTTTCCCGCAAGAAGCAATAAGTAGCGTAAGGCATCAACCATGACTCATTTTGCGCCAAGAACTCTTTAAACTCCGGCGTATCTAATACGGCCTTACCCTCCCCTGCGAAATATTCTTGACAATAACCCAATTTATATTTCAGTACTTCCTCATAATCAACCGTATCTTTTGCGTTTAATTCTTTTTGCTTCCCTGCATAAAAAGCAGCTCTCTCCGGATCTTGCAAGGTCCCCAAAGCCGATAAATCCACATACATGGGATGAAGGGCATAAATAGAAATAGCGCTATACGGATAGGAATCCACCCAAGTATGGGTCATCGTCGTATCATTCATAGGTAATACTTGAATGATACGTTGGTGCGTCTTTCTAGCCCAATCCACCAACATGTGTAAATCTCCCAAATCACCTACTCCAAAGCTCTTTTCCGAGCGCAAGGAAAAGACGGGGATAACCGAGCCGGCACAACGCCATAACGGTAAGCTATCCCGGAAGTAAAGACCAGATATAACAACGGTCTCACCCTGTTTCTGGGGAACAAGACTTAGAATACGATTCTCATCACTCTCCCAATACAAAGGTTGACGGGAATCATTATCCCAAACCAAAAATTTATATTCTAAAGGATACCGTATCTCCGCAGCGTCTAAATCAATATGCCATTCCGGGAAAGTATCGCAACTCAGCAATAAAGCCTTGTCCGGATGCCAGTTACCTAAGCATTCTTGATTTCCAGTAATGGCTACACACTGATTCTTTTCCACCCGGGGAGCGGATATCTTTATCACCAATTTTCTTCCACTTCTAACGACCCTCTCATGTGTATTGCAGGGATGAGCGAATAAACTTTTGGTGAAAGCCGAAGAATAAAAGGCTAGATTATCCGGACGGATTTGCCAATAATCATAAAGGATGTAAGAATCAGATTGTCCATCCAATACAATCCGGTGATTCTTCTCCCACTCCTCAAAGAACTGCTTATCATTAACACTTAAGAAATATCTATATTCTATATCTTTTATATCGGGTGGAAGATCCAGCTCCAGTTTCCAGTTTCCATCCCCAGAGTAATTCATCTCCTTAGCCAAAGCAGGTTCCCAAGAGCCTAATTCCGGTATGGAGCCCACTACACATAACTTCTGTCCCCAAACGGTATGGAAGTTTATATTAAAAGTGACTTTCATGGTATATAGATTTAGTCAATTATTTAACCGCATTTAGAGGCTCCGCAATTCGTGCAGATCAAACAACCTTCTTGATAAATCAAGGTCTCCAACCCACAGTTCGGACATTTCTGCCCTTTCGCTTCCATGCCGTTCGGTAAATATTTCTTCAAGGCCCGTTCCACGCCATTCTTCCAAGTATTGATAGACTCGCTATTCAACTCCATACCCTGTACCAGTTTTATAACCTGATCGATAGGCATTCCGTAACGGAGCACACCGGAGATCAATTTAGCATAGTTCCAATATTCCGGATTAAACTTACCATCCAAGCCTTCGATTGTCATTTTATAACCGCGTTTATTCTTGAACTGGAAGTCGTAATGCTTATTACCATCCTCATCATAGCTCTTGATGATCGTACCTTTAGAAACGTTTTTAGGTAACATGATACCCTCGTCATCATCGGCCAAACCGGTAAAGATCTCATACGGACGGCCATTCAACAAGCCGACGAAAGCGATCCATTTCTCACGGTTATTCTGGAATTTTACCACATCCGCATCCAACTCACGAGGACGGGTAGATACGATAACCGGTGGTTGCATGCAGTTACAATCCTCTTTTTTCTTCTTTTTATCTGTCGCAATCAAGACACCGGAACGAGAACCATCTCGATAAACAGTACATCCTTTACATCCGCATCTCCATGCCTCAACATACAAAGAGTCTACCAACTCCTCACTTACATCGTTCGGCAAATTGATCGTTACGCTGATAGAATGGTCCACCCATTTCTGAATGCGTCCTTGCATACGGACTTTTTGTAACCAATCGACATCATTGGAAGTCGCTTTATAATAAGGAGACTTAGCAACTAGCTCCTCCACTTCTTCTTGTGTATATTTCTTACTTGCCGAATAACCATTCGCTTGCATCCACGTTACAAACTTATGATGGAATACGATATACTCCTCGAAAGCGTCGCCTGTCTCATCCACGAAATCCACACGAGCCTCGGAATCGTTCGGGTTTACTTTGCGGCGGCGCTTATATACCGGCAAGAATACCGGCTCTATACCGGAAGTGGTCTGTGTCATCAAGCTAGTCGTTCCTGTCGGAGCGATTGTTAAGCAAGCGATATTACGACGACCGTATTTCAACATATCCTCATATAAAGCAGGATCAGCCTCACGCAAACGGTTGATGAACGGATTTTTTTCCTCACGCTTCGCATCGAATATCTCAAAGGCACCACGTTCTTTCGCCAACATTACGGATGAACGATATGCGGCCAAAGCTAATGTCTTTTGTATAAGTTCCGCACAATCGGTTGCTTCTTCTGTTCCATAACGCAAACCTAAAGCGGCAATCATATCGCCTTCCGCCGTGATGCCCACACCTGTACGACGTCCTTGCAAAGTCTTTCGTTGGATCTTTTCCCACAAATGACGCTCTGTTTGTCTTACCTCCATGGATTCCGGATCCGAGTCGATCTTAGCCAAGATCATCTCGATCTTCTCCGACTCCAAATCAATAATATCATCCATAATCCGCTGGGCCAAACCTACATGCTTCTTGAACAAATCATAATCGAAATAAGCGTCCGGAGTGAACGGATTTACCACATATGAATATAAATTGATCGCTAACAAACGGCAACTATCATACGGACAAAGAGGTATCTCGCCACAAGGATTCGTGGAAACCGTACGGAACCCCAGATCCGCATAGCAGTCTGGTACAGACTCACGTAAGATCGTGTCCCAGAATAACACACCCGGTTCAGCGGATTTCCAAGCGTTATGAATAATTTTTTTCCATAAACCAGAAGCATCGATATCCTTCACATAAACGGGAGAATCCGAATCAATTGGATATTGTTGCTTATAGGTACCGCCATTAACCGCGGCATTCATGAAATCATCATCAATCTTCACAGATACATTTGCACCTGTAACCTTACCTTCCGTCATCTTAGCGTCGATAAACGCCTCCGAGTCCGGATGTTTAATAGAAACGCTCAGCATCAAAGCTCCACGACGGCCATCTTGGGCCACCTCACGGGTGGAATTCGAATAACGTTCCATAAACGGAACCAACCCGGTAGAAGTCAACGCAGAATTCTTAACCGGAGAACCTTTCGGGCGGATATGCGAAAGATCATGGCCTACACCACCACGGCGCTTCATTAATTGTACCTGTTCTTCGTCAATACGAATAATCGCACCATACGAATCCGCTTGCCCGTCCAATCCGATAACAAAACAATTAGAGAGTGAGGCAATTTGATAATCATTGCCAATTCCCGTCATCGGACTTCCTTGCGGAACGATGTAGCGGAAATGATCAAACAGGTCGAAAAGTTCTTGTTCCGACAACGGATTCGGATACTTTTTTTCCACACGGGCAATCTCACTTGCCAAGCGATGATGCATATCATTCGGAGATTCCTCATAGATATTTCCAAACGCATCCTTCAAGGCATATTTATTTACCCATACTTTAGCGGCGAGCTCGTCACCGGTAAAGTAATCCAATGAAGCCTTAAACGCTTCGTCAAAAGTGTAAGTTTTACGATCCACAATTATTATATTTATTTTGCGACTGCAAGTTTACGCATACTTTACCAGTTATCCAAATTACCCTACGTTAAAAAGAATACTTATTGAAAAGTTTTCCAAAACCAAACTCGTAACCCCACATTTTCAACTACTTAAACAAAACTAAACATCAAATAGTTTTCCAAAAAGAAAACTTAACACTTACACAGATCTCCCAAAACAAAGAAGGACGCCTCTTTAGAGAGACGTCCTTATCCTACTATATAGGGATTCTTAATTTAGTTCTTGAGCAAGACCTCGATTTCCTCAACGGAAGACCGGAAAGACTTACTAGTCTCAATCTGGTCTTTGATCGTCTTACAAGCATGCAAGACCGTCGCATGGTCTTTCTTTCCTACGATCTTTCCAATATGGGAAAAAGAGGAGTCCGTATATTTTTTCGCCAAATACATCGTGATCTGACGGGCTTGCACGATCTCACGTTTACGGGAATTAGTTTGGATAACCGATTGCTCCAAGTTGAAATACTTGCAAACGATCTCCTGAATCATCTGTACGGAGATCTGTTTCTTCTCCAACCGAACCGCTTGGCTAACCACACGTTTCGTCAACGGCAGATCGATCTCACGATTATTGATAACTGCATTAGCCATTAAAGAAACGAGAATACCTTCCAAGTCACGGACATTCTCCGTCACATTATTAGCGATAAAGTTAAAGACCTCATCCGGAATCATGATTCCGTCATGGTTGATCTTATTCTTCAGTATCTTTTTACGTAGATCCAGATCCGGACGGCTCAACTCAGCCGTCAATCCCCATTTTAAACGGGTGATCAAGCGCTCTTCCATCCCTTGCAAATCCACAGGAGGTTTATCAGAAGTCAAGATAAGCTGCTTACCTAACTGATGCAGGTGGTTGAAAATATGGAAGAATGTATTTTGAGTCTTATCCATACCGATCAACTCCTGTATATCATCCAACAGCAGCACATCGATATTTTGATAGAAATTCAAGAAGTCATTAGTCGTATTCTTACGGATAGCATCTGTAAACTGTACCCGGAACAAATGCGAAGATACATATAACACTTTCTTTTCCGGATGCAACTCCCGAATACGGGTTCCGATCGCATGGCATAAGTGAGTTTTACCCACTCCTGACGGGCCAAAAATAAACAACGGGTTAAACGTAGTCTTTCCCGGATTCTGGGCAACAGCCTCACCCGCCGTACGAACCAGCTTATTGCTCGTACCCTCGAAATAATTATCAAAATTATACTTCGGGTTCAACTGAGGGTCCAAATCCTGCGGAGCAGTCGTCATAAAAGGATTCGGAGCCTTGTTAGCGTCCTTGGGAGTGACTTTCTTTACAGCGGTGGAAGCATTCTCCGCTGGATAATCAACCGTACCACCAGTTGTCTTATCCACCATGATACGGTAGTTAAGAATGGTTCCTTGACCGATTACACGATACAATGTAACTTTCAAAACATTAACATACTTCTCTTCCAGATACTCATAGAAGAATTGACTAGGCACCTGTATGGTAAACTTCTTGTCTTCGTATGATAACGGAACGATAGGTACGAACCATGTGTCAAAAGCTGCCTTAGGCACAATATCCTTTATGACCGCAAGGCACTTATTCCACAATGTTTGATAATCAGTCTGCATGTTTTCTTTCTCTCCCACTAATACTTTTTACATTCGGACTACAAAGTTTAGAAATTAATTCCGAAAAAAAAAGTGCTATTTTGTTTGGTAAATATGAATTTTCAATATCCCTTTTAGATTCAGATAGTTACTAATACCTATCTGATTTACTGCTATTTAGATCGACCAACGTTCAAAAACCCTTTATTTTAGAGACCTCTACAAAAGCGTAAACGCTGACGTCCGGTGACGGAATAAGGCCTCAGGAAGTATCTATCTCACTTTACCTAAAGGCCTTATGCGTATAATCAGCAGGAGTCCCCTAACTTTTTGTCTAATTAGAATGATTCTAAATAACGTCTTTTATACTATGATTTTTTAACATAATCAAAAAACAGAGAAATGGACGTATCTTTTCGGATTCTCCCTCAAATCTAGCAATAGCTTGGAGGCGTTGTCCATCGTGCTGTTCAGATTATCATACAATCCTTTGTCGTTCAACAATAAGCCGATGCTATTATCCGTCGAGTTCAATTTATCCGTAGTCAACTTCAAGTTCGCCAAGGTCGCATTGATGGAATTGACCGTTGTAGCCAAATCCAATTCTTTCAAGTTGGCGCTCACCTCCGAGAAATTATCCGTCATCGTCTTCAAGTTATTCACGATACCCGGTACATCCTTACTCAACATCTGATTCAACTGACGGGTAGACACCTCTAGGTTGCTAGTCGTTTTTTCGATATGATTCAAGGATTGAGCCAAGGCCGGATGAGCGATCAAGGTTTGCAAGCTACCCAAAATCGTGTCGATCTTCGGCAAAAGGTTCTCAACGCTTGGCAAGATCTTCTCCTGTACGGATTGCATCATATCCTCTTCCATTCGTCCCTCGAGCGTAGAACCCGGCTTCAAAAAGTCATCCACGTAAGTGTTCAAATGGATATGCAACTCAGCTCCGCTTAAGAAAGTATTGACAACCGCTATATAACTTCCCTTATTCAGCCTCATCTTATCTTCCAAACTAACCTCAACGATGATCTTACCGGTCGTATCATAGTCATAAATAATATCACGAACCAATCCCACCTTAAAACCATCCACAAATACAGGGCTGGAAATCGTCACCCCCTTTACGTTGCTGAATGATACGTAGTAATGGTTCACCGGTTGAAACAGGTTAATACCCTTCAGATAATTAATGCCTAAATACAATAACGCCAGACTTACGATCGTCACAAGTCCGATCTTCGCCTCTTTAGTGAATACACTTTTCATTTCCTTTATTTATAATGTATAATTTATTCCTAAATCATTAATATTTCACCTTCTTCCCATCCTTAAAAGCGATGATGAAAGCATCTTTAAAATCTTTTGCGATCGTTCGGCGCATCTTCCGGATCGAGTTAAAATCCGAAGTCTCGCCATACGTGTATTTATAGATACCTTTCTCCACATAGAAATCCACGTTCTTGTACCCCTTAAATAACCGGGAGTTCGCAGGAAGCTTCTTATTGGAAGTCAAGAATTGTATCTTATATATAACCTTTCCTTTCGTGTTCCTGTTCACGGAAGTGGTAGAAGAAACTGAGTTTTTCTGTCTTGTGGCTTGCTGTTTTTTATTTAAGATATCAGCCTCGCTCCCCGGAGGCGGAGTTTCCTCATTCGCTACGGGAGCAACGACAGCTCCGGAAATATTTCCTTTACGACGATCGTAATTCTTCTTATATTTGCAAAAAGCATCGTACAACGCTTCCGCCAATTTATTTTGTCCGGCGGCGGTTCTCATGAACTGCTCTTCTTGACGATTCGAGATATACCCCAACTCGACCAGAACACTGGGCATGCTCGTTTTACGAAGCACCAAAAAACCAGCCTGTCTTACGCCACGGTCCACCCGCTTACAAGCCCTGAACGATTTCTGTATCTCGGAAGCCAAACTAATACTTTGCTCCATATGCTTATTCTGCATAAACTCGAAAATGATATATGACTCCGAAGAGTTCGGGTCAAATCCCTCATACCGTTGTTGATAATTATCCTCCAACAAGATCGCTGAGTTCTCGCTCATAGCCACCTCTAAGTTCTCTTCGCTACGGGCCAAACCCAGCGTATACGTCTCCGTACCTTGCACGGTACTTCCACGCTTTACGGCATTCGTATGGATAGACACGAAAAGATCCGCCTTATTGCGGTTCGCTATATTCGCACGTTCGTCCAACTCGATAAAACGATCCGTCTTACGAGTATAGATCACACGCACATCCTCCGCGTTATTCTCTATCAATCGACCCAATTTTAAGGCGACAGCGAGATTTATCTCCTTCTCATTAATATTCGCCCCTCTAGCGCCCGGGTCCTTACCGCCATGCCCGGCATCGATCACGACCGTAAAAGTCTTCTCTCTCGCCTGAAGTCCGGGCAAGAAAAAAAACAACGCAAATAGCAAGTTAATATATAGAAAAGACTTTTTGCTCACTTTCTAAAATTATTGCAAATTTGGAGACAAATGTAGTGCTTTTTTGCTGATTGACAGATGTCTTTTTTTATAATTAAAACAAAAAAAGAGGGTAGTTTCGAAACTACCCTCTTTCATGATATATTAAAGTATCTACTATTCAGAAACAACCTCGAAAGGAACCTCAACGGAAACCTCTTTGTGAAGTTTCAAAATAGCCTTATAGCTACCTACTTCCTTAACAGACTCCTTGATATAGATAATCTTACGATCGATATTCTCGAAACCAGCCTTAGCCAAAGCCTCTGCAACTTGGATATTCGTTACAGAACCGAAGATCGTACCTGTAGAGCTAGTCTTAGCACCAATCGTCAAAGCTACACCCTCTAACTTAGCGGCCAAAGCCTGAGCGTCTTCCTTGATCTTAGCCAATTTGTGGGCGCGTTGCTTCAAGTTCTCAGCCAATACTTTCTTAGCAGACTCTGAAGCGATCACTGCCTTACCCGTGGGGATTAGAAAGTTACGTCCGTAACCGTCTTTTACTGTTACGATATCGTCTTTGTAGCCTAAATTCACTACATCTTCTTTCAAAATAACTTGCATATTCTGTCTCCTCTTAATTAATTATTTCATCAAATCGGTTACGTAAGGAAGCAAAGCCAAGTGACGAGCACGCTTTACAGCCTGAGCCACACGACGTTGGAACTTCAAGGAAGTACCAGTGATACGACGCGGAAGGATCTTACCTTGCTCGTTCAAGAATTTCTTCAAGAATTCAGGATCCTTATAATCGATATACTTGATACCGTTCTTTTTGAAACGGCAATATTTTTTCTTCTTAACGTCTACTGAAGGCGGAGTTAAATATCTGATTTCTGATTGAGTTGCTGCCATAATTAATTATTCTCCTTTACTGTTTCTTTAGATGATTTCAGATTTCTTCTCTTAGCTGCATATTCTGCGGCATACTTGTCTTGACGGAAAGTCAAGAAGCGGATCACACGCTCGTCACGACGGAAGTTCAACTCCAACGTAGCGATAACACTAGGATCTGCCTTGAATTCAACCAACTGGTAGAAGCCTGTTGTCTTCTTGTCGATAGGATAAGCTAACTTGCGCAAGCCCCAGTTCTCTTCATTCACGATCTCAGCTCCTTGAGCTTTCAGAAGGTTCGTGAATTTCTCTACCGCTTCCTTCATCTGAGCGTCAGACAAAACGGGAGTCAAAATGAAAACGGTTTCGTAATTGTTCATAAAACGCTGTTTAATATTGATTAATAAAAAATTTTGCGGTGCAAAGGTAGTGATTATTTGATAACTGGCAAATAGTTATACAACTTTTTTCAATCTCAGACTCATTTCACTCGTTTTAGCACCAACATCCAAAAATTCATAGCCTCCTCATTCCGGATCGTTTTCGCTTGCAAGGATAAAGTGGCCGTACCTTTCGATAGAGGAATCGTACCGACAGAGCAAGGAGCAAATCCTTTCACATAAGACTCCTCCCGGAGAACCCTATCCAAATCCGCACCGAGCATGGGTTGGTCATTTACTTGATCCAATGTAAATACAAGATTCTCGGCATCCCGGTCCGTACGAAGTTCAAAAGTAGAGCCTATATTTCGTTTATCGCAAGTATAATAGATAAAAGCCTCGAACAAGCCGGATTCCTCAACCTCCACATTCCAGCTTATCTCCGCTTCCGGGCTTTTCCAATTCGTAAAATAAGAACAATTCGGATAACGGTTGGAGCGTTCGATCGGGCCGGATATCCTCGCATCCCGGGCCGGTAGCTTTGAATAGGTTTCCCGCGGATGACCAATTATAAACGGACGGGTATCCTTCTTCGGGAAATCCGCCAGTAACTCATCCTTAAACCAATTCGAATAACGCTTCATCCGCTCATATATCTCGGGTTCTTTATCCGATACATCCTTCCGTTGCTCACGATCTATATCCGTTTTATATAAATGACCTTCCGCATCCAATAGATAATATGAGATACGCACACTCGTCTTACCTCCCCAATAACTATATAAAACCCGATCCATAGCAGGAGCTTTCTCATCCAGCAATCGCTGTCCCCAATCGATTCCGTCCAGTTTCCTTAACGGGGTATATTCTATTCCCGCCAAACCTAATAAAGTAGGGATTAAGTCTATAGCCCCGGACAACTGGGTTTCCACGGCCCCTTTCCTTATGTGTCCCGGCCAACGGATACAAAACGGCGAACGAACACCCCCTTCATCCGTAGAGCCTTTTCGCCCTTTCATCCCACCATTCCACCGGAAACTATTCGGGCCGTTATCCGAGAAATAAATAACAATCGTCTCTTGTTCCAAATCCAATGAATGTAACAAAGACAATACACGTCCGATATTCCAATCTAAATTCTCGGCCAAGGCCAAAGCCGCTTTCGTAAACGTAGTATCTTCTTGCTCCGGGAAAGTAGCTCGCTGCGACAAGGTACGATCTTTTACACGGTTCCACCAACTATCCGGGACTTGCATCGGACTATGAGGTGTGTTATAAGACAAGAACATAAAGAATGGATGTTCTTTATGATCACGTATATAATCCAAGGCTTTATCGGTCAGATCATCTATGATAAAGCCCTCGCCCGAAATAATCTCTCCGTTATGTTCCAACACCGGGTTCCAATAATTCCCCCAATGCCCGGAACAAAAACCATAGAACTCCTCGAAGCCCCTTGCGTTCGGATGGTAGGGATATTGCGTACCACTATGCCATTTTCCAAATAGAGAGGTAGCGTATCCGGCCTCCCGGAAATATTCCGCGATCGTTTTCTCTCCCAGATTAAAGCGCTCGCCTCCCCCGGTCGTAGAATTAACGCCACTCCGTACATGATAGCGTCCGGTCAAGAACTCCGCCCTCGTCGGGGATGACACCGGACAGACATAAAAATTCTCCAAGATCGTTCCCTCATGAGCGATACGATCTATATTAGGAGTTTGCACGAAGGTATTCCCCGTGAAGCCCAAATCGCCCCAACCTTGGTCATCCGATAACATTACGATGATATTGGGGAGCTGTTTTTGAGCGAAAGCCGGAATACAACCGGCCCCCACCCCCAAAACACTAAACAATACGCCTAACTTTGTCATTCGATTCAACTTTTTGCCTAATCAAGATTACCTTTATTGCGGACGGCTATATCCTTGATCCAACAATTTCTTCAACAACGCGGAAAGCTCATTCGCAATGCCTTTCTCACGCAAGAAGAGATTATTACTCTCCAAAGAATCGGTCCGCATATTATAAAGTTGGCCTTTCGGTCCATTCTTCACCGGGGATAAACGGGCGGGAGCCGTAAAACCACCGGAGCCCAGACAATCGATATATTTCCAATCTCCCTTCTTGATCGCTAATTTGCCGGAGCCGGACAAGTACATGATCTGGTCTCTCGTCGAGGCATTCATATCACCATCCAATACTTTCTTAAAGCTAAAGCTATCCTCTGCCTGTCCTTTAGGAAGGGATTGCCCGGTTAAATCCGCCAATGTAGCCAATATATCTACCAAGCCAACCGTTTGGGTACAGACTCCGGGGCACTTGATATGATCCGGCCAATGAACAATCAGCGGAACATGATGACCGCCGTCCCACGCATCACCTTTCTGCCCACGGCGGCTCCAGTTACTTTGATGCCCGTATTGCTGGATATCCTCCTCTTCCCATGCGCCTCCGTTATCACTGGCGAAAATGACAATCGTATTCTTCTCCAGACCTAATTCCTTTAGTTTGGCATTCACCCGAGCCACGACATTATCGATATCGCCCATAAAATCGCCATAGGTACCTAACTCGGTAGATCCCTTAAACTGAACGGTGGGCAGCCATGGGGTATGCGGACCGGTTAACGGCATATATAAAAAGAATGGCTTGTCCTTTCGTCCTTCCCGATCGATAAAAGCGATACCCTCATCTACGATTGTCGGGAAACATTCCTCAAACTTAAAGGAGCGCGACATCTCTCCGTTACGCCACCAAACGCCCCGTTCCCAATAAATATCATTCTCGTTCGTATGTTTACGATCCCAAGCGTAAACCGTCTCATCTTGTTTCTTCGGATAAGCGTCCGCCGTCAAGATGACATCCGGGTCCACGACACGGTCATTGCGCACGAACGCATAAGGCGGCATATCCAAGGAAGCCGGAAGGATGAAAGAATAGTCAAACCCTAATTCCGTAGGGCCTCTTTTTACAGGGGCGGAGAAATCCGTATTCGTATAACCAAATTTCTTAGGGGTAAGAATCTGTGGTTTCGAGTCATCTTTCAACTGCCAGTCAAGCCCTAGATGCCATTTCCCGACACAAGCGGTCGTATAGCCGGCATTACGCATCAAGGAACCGATCGTCAAACGCTCCGGTTCGATATATGGAGACAGGTATCCCCAATACTCGGACTTCTTCGGCGTACGGAAAAAATAACGTCCTGTCACTAAACCGTAGCGGGAAGGTCCACTCAACGCACCCGCGGAATGGGCATCAGTAAAACGGATACCGTTCCGGGCCAATTGATCGATGGCCGGTGTACGTACCCTAGCATATGGATTATTGCATCCAACATCCCCGTAACCCATATCATCCGCCAGAATGATCACGACATTGGGTTGCTTTTGGGCGAACACCACCGGCACATATAGTAAACCGGTGGCTAATAAAGACAACTTGATCTTCATATATTATTTTCTATTCGTTAATAACCTTGATTCTGAGTCAGGTTCGGATTCGCCTGCCGTTCGCTTAATGGAATCGGGAACAACAGCTGGGTTTCCGTATACACCTTACCCCAATTCGTCTTATAGCCGATAAAGTCCACATATTCCCCGGATTTATCATCCCGGATCTTACGGGTACGTAGCATATCAAACCACATCTTATTCTCATAGCATAGGTCAAAGTAACGTTGGTTCCAGACTTCCTTCAAGAAAGCGTTCGCATTGGTCTGCCTGAACGGCGCTAATCCAGCCCTTCCTCGTATTTGGTTCACGATATCGATGGATTGCTGGTTCGGAGTACCATCCGCGTTCACTTGCGCTTCCGCATACATTAATAATACATCCGTGTAACGATATACACTCCAGTTCAAGTCCGACTTCGCCGTATTATCAATAGCCACTTGATCAAAAAACTTATAGATATAATAGCCATTCAAATCCATAAACTCCAACTCTGCCGCTCCCGGAGAGAACTTACTCGGATGTCCTTTGTAGTTCGTAAAGAAGTATTGCTTCTCTTCCGTACGTTTATCACCTTTTTCAAAGCTCTCTACAAATTCCTTGGTAGGTATCAGGCTACCATATTCCAAATCGTAGGCGGAAATACCGGAACGAGAAGGCAAAAAGACACGTACCGACTCGTTATGCCGCTTATTCAAGGAGAATTGGACTTGATAAATAAACTCTCCTTTATTATTCCGCGACGGAAGCCGTAGGCTCTCATAATCCGTGAAGAGCGTATACTCATTCGATTTTATAACCTCCAATGAACGTTTAGCCGATTCCGCGTAATAAGATTTACCCCCTTGCAAAGGATAACCGGCATACGTAAGATAGACATCCGCAAGAAGCGCTTTCACCGCTCCCATCGAGACACGCCCTGTATGATCGCTAAAAGCCAGATCCGATTGCTCGGCCTCCAACAAATCCGGAATAATGATCTCATCATAGATTTCCTTTACCGGGGCACGAGATACTTGCAGCTCTCCCAACTCCGACTGTACGGTCGTAATCTTAGGGACATCACCAAAGATACGTACCAAATAGAAATAATACAAAGCCCTCATAAACTTCACCTCGGCCATGTAGCCATTAATCAAGGAAGCATCCAGATTCTCGAACTCCCCGAGTTTTTGAAGCGCGAGGTTACAGTTCGCGATACCGGCATAACAATCTTGCCACCAGTTCTCGATATATAAAGAACGATCATTTACCAGTAGATCCTGAAAGTCCTTATAATTCGATTGCGAATTCTCGGAAGTAGCTTTGCCTGTCATATATTCGAGCAATAAGATCGTATTACATCCCCAACCGGGGGTCATCTTATTAAAGACCGTATTCTTCAAATAAGCCGAATTCGTCAAGGCCAAAGCAGACTCCTTACTGGTCAACTTTGAATCGGTAGTCATCGTACCGGTAGGTTGCTCATCCAAGAAATTATTACAAGAAGACAAGAATAACGCACATAATGAGACGATATAGATTTTATTTATTTTCATAACTCAATCGCATTAGAATTTAACATTTAAACCGAAAGTAAAAGTACGTGCCTTAGGCTCGCTGAAGTCGTCGATACCTTGTCCGAAAGCAGCATCCTCATAGGTCGTAACCTCCGGATCATAGCCTTTGTACTTCGTGATACAGAACAAGTTCTGAGCACTCGCGTAGATTCTCAAATCCTGTAACTTTATCTTCTGGAGCAAGCTCTTGCTGAAAGTATATCCCAAGACGAAGTTCTGCCCCCGAACGAAAGAACCGTTCTGCATCCAATGTGAATCCGGATAAGAATCATAGTACGATTTCATCGGACGACGCTGGGCAACCATCGTATGCTGGTTTTGCGGAGTCCAAGCGTTCAAATTCGACTTGAAGCCATTCGCTACACCCGACCGATCCTCGGCGTTATGAGTAGCGCAATTCACGACATCATTCCCGAACACGAAGCGGAGATCGAACGAGAAATCGAAGTTCTTATAAAGGAACGTATTAGAGATCGTCATGGTCCAGTCCGGGGAGGTACAGCCGATAATCGTATTATCCTCGCTATTGATCTTCCCGTCGCCATTCAAGTCCTCATACTTCACGTCTCCCGGAAGGCGGTTGTATTTAGCCGCCTCGGTAGCCTCGTCCTCACCCCAAGTTCCCAGACGACGCAATCCCCATAGCGAACCAACAGGTTCACCGACACGCAGGATCAGCATATCCCCTTGCGGATGACGCGGAGCAGGATAGATATCCTCATCATTTTCGCCCAAGCTCAGGATTTTATTCCGATTCACGCTAAACAATACCGTAGACATCCAATTAAAATTGTCAGTCTGTATATTATGCGTATTTAATGTCAATTCAAAGCCTTGGTTCTGTACAGAGCCGATATTTCGCATGATCGTATTCAATCCGGAAGTTCCCGGGATCGGGGCATTCAATAACAGATCACTCGTCTTTTTATAATAATAATCCAAAGACAAATCGATACGCTGATTCAATACGCTTACATCGACACCGGCATCCCATTGCAAGGTCTTCTCCCATTTCAAGTCTGGATTACCAAATGTACTACGATATAAAGCCGTATAATAATTATCTCCAAAAATCGCATTCTCCGATCCTAAATTCTGGAAGAAAGCATAATTGCCGATCTCCTGGTTTCCGGTCTCACCGATACTGGTACGTACCTTTAAATTATTCAGCCAATTGACACCTTTCAAGAAGCTTTCCTCCGAGGCTCTCCACGCAAACGCAAAAGAGGGGAAGAAGGCATACTTATTATTCTTTCCAAACTTAGATGATCCATCGTAACGACCTGTAGCCGTAAACAAATACCGATCCTTCAAGGTATAATTGATACGTGCGAAATAAGAGTTGATAGACCAAGCATAATCATTCGATTTCGACGGTATCGTCACCGTTCCCGCTCCCAGATTATGCCATTGGTAAAAATCATCGCTGAAATTCTGCGAAGTAGCTTCCACGCTCTCGGCAGCCCGTTGCTGCCAGCTTGCTCCAAGCATCACATTCATACGATTGTTCTTATTAAACTCCTTATTATAATTAAAATAATTTTCACTCTGCCAATACAATTCCTTCAAGGTCGCTATTGTAGCGATACCTCCCTGTGTCTTACTGAACTGGATCAGATCCTTACCCGAATAATAATTACGTTTCCTATTACTGGCATCTACGGCGAAAGTAGACTTAAAGTTCAAGTCGTCCGTGATCTTGAAATCCAGATATAGGTCGGCAATCGTCTGGATATTGGAAGTCTCGTTCACCATCTCTTCCAGATACCGGGAAGGTGTATCCTGTACCGCACCGGGGAAATCACGGTTGCTTCCCCAAGAGCCATCGGGATATTTTACGGGAATCAACGGAATAGCCTCCTGTACCAAACGCTTTACTCCATAACTCTTGTAATTATCGTTTCCCTTATTATAATTGAACGACATATTGGCACCCATTTTCAACCAATCCCGAAGCTGGGAATCCAAGTTGATCCTACCGCTATACCGGTCTAGGAAACCGTTACGCATCAAGGCATCCTTATGCATATATCCCAAATGCACGCTATACAAGGTCTTATCGGCTCCGCCCCGGATGCTGACTTGGTGATTATGGTTGATAGCCGTTTGATAAGCCTCATCCTGCCAATCGGTATCATACAATGGGTTACCATTAGCATCGAACAAATTCGGCAGATCCGCCGGCGTCACTTTCTTGTACTTGCCTTGCGCATACCCTTCCGGATCATATTTCTGCCCGTTATCCATCGTGGTATTGTAATTCTGCCACCACTCGGAAGCGTTCATCAAGTCCAGTTTCTTCGCCATTTTACCGATAGAGACATAACCGTCGTACGAGATCTGCGCTTTCTCGTTCTTGATACCTCGTTTCGTCGTAATCATGATCACGCCATTTGCTCCACGGGCACCATAGATAGCCGTGGCGGAGGCATCCTTCAATACCTCCAAGGATTCGATCTCACTAGGATTCAACAGATTGATATTGCTTACGCCAATCACGCCATCTACCACATACAGAGGCTCATTCGATGAGTTGATAGAGTTATTACCACGGATACGCACCCGTACTTTCCCGTCCGGCGTACCGCCATTCTCAAAGATCTCCACACCGGAAGCCTTTCCCGCCAAGGCCTGCCCAACATTCACCACCGGCTTGCTCAACAGCTTCTCCGCCTTTACGTTGGTAACCGATCCGGTCAAGTCGCTCTTCTTCATCGTTCCGTAACCTACGACTACCACCTCATCCAATGTTTGTGTATTCTCGCCCAGCTTGATAGAGAAACTCGTCTTTCCGTTCGCCGAAACCTCTTGTGTATTATAGCCGATATAGGAAACTTGAAGGACAGAGTTGTCATTTACCTCTAGCGTAAACTTTCCGTCGAGATCGGTAATCGTACCGTTGGTAGTTCCTTTCTCCACCACGTTCGCCCCGATCACAGGATCGCCGTTCGTATCGACAATCACACCCGATACTTGCTTTTTCCCCTTGACAGTCTTGACCTCTTCCGGCACGATGATCACATAATTCCCGTTTATTTTATACGTGTATCCCGTATTCTTTAACAGCTGTGATAAGACCTGCAATACTTCCATGTCTTTCTGATCCATCGAGACCTTTCTCGACACGTCCAATTGGCTATCATTATAAGCTATCTTATAAGCAGAGCTTGACTCTAGTTTCTCAAACGCCTGTTTCAATGAGATCGAACCTTCATGGAAGGTCACTTTCTGCGCATCGATAGGCAAGCTCCCAGCCATAGCGAGGCTCAGGCAAAGAATAGCGACACGTATAGATTTATTCCTGTTCATGCGATATTAGATTTTTTAGTTAAACATTTATATCTCCTTTATAGTACGTACTCGCTATTAGGACAAGGGAAACGAGGAGCGCACCCAACGGAAAAACGTTAACGAATTATAAAAACCTAATATCTCCTTAACTCAATCAATATAGATCCCATCCTCTTTGATCTGATACTCCAAGCCGGGTATCATCTCCTTGACCAACATCATGATGTTCTCCAACGACTCATGCTTATTGAAATGGATCGTAAGCCGGTTGGAATGATAAGCGGAAGTACGCAAATGCACCTTCACGTTGTAGACACGTTCCAAGGTTTTCAAGATTTCCTCGAAAGAGTCGTTGTTAAACAACAAGCCTCCCTCTTTCCAATCCGAGTAATCCGAGGCCACCACCTGCCGCACGTCCATCTTTCCCCGGGAAGGGATGTAGACAAGCTGCTCGTTAGGCCTCAATATACATGGAGCCACCGAGGGATCATCGGGAAGGATCTTCAAGGAACCTTCCTCCAAGGTCGTTGTTATTTTCTCTTGGTCCGGGTAGGCGGATAAATTGAACTCGGTGCCCAGCACCTGTACCCGCATCGCTTTCGTCCGCACGATGAAAGGTTGCTCGGGGCGTTTTCGCACCTTGAAATATCCCTCTCCCACCAGATAGATCTCCCGCTTATCCCCAATAAAGTCAGATGGATAAAGCAGCAAGGTACCGGAATTCAACCAAACCTCGCTACCATCGGGCAAGGTGATCCGCTCCCGCTTGCCGGAAGGCACGAACTGTTCCATAAAAGCCAGTTTCTTGACATCCTGCGCATCCCTGTATAGATAATAAGAAACACCCAACGACAACAAAGGAATCAGCCAGATAGCGGCGATACGTACCCACGCCGGGATACGCAGACGGCGGCGGGGCCTCACGCCCAATGTATTCTCCAACCGGGCGAAAGCCATCTCGCTCCGCTTATCCGCCTCCGGGAGACCGATCTCATTCCAGATATCCCGTAAAGCCTCTTCCTTTTCCCGCTCGTCTCCCGGCTCCGCCAATCGCTGATGTACCCGATCCACCATCTCCCCGGAGAACGAATGATGGAAAAAGTATTTTAATATCTTTTTTATAGGACTCATTCCTGCTTTTCTATTTTATCTTGTTTATAGGACCTCCTTTTCCCGCTTTACCCCCAAGCTATTAACACATCATAACAAGAAGGAAAGTCAATACCGCATTCCGCAATTCCTTTAGCGCTAGGTTCAAGTGGTTTTCCACGGTCTTTTTCGAGAGTTGTAGATTCTCGGCGATCTCTGTGTTCGACAAACCCTCGTCGCGGCTCATCCGGTAGATCATCTTCCGCTGTGGCGGCATGGTCTCCACGATCATATCCACTAGCAACCGTAAATCCTTGGCAACTAAATCCTCGTAAGGCGTATCACTTCGTTCCCCGTCTTCCTCCCCGGCTCTCTCTAAGCTCACGAGATTCACCCGGCGGGATTCGATATAATTGAACGCCGTATGCTTCGCCAGCACATAGAGGTAGGAACCGAACGTCCTCACTTCCGTGAAACGACTCCGATGCGTCCAAAGCTTTAGGAAAATCTCTTGAGTCAAGTCCTCGGCATCACTCTCGGACTTCACGAGTCCCAGCACGAAATAATAGACTTTCAGATGGTAACGCATGAACAATTCCCGGAAAGCGGTATGATTTCCAGCGGCAAATTGTTCTAAAATGGATTTTTCATCTGTCATCTCGATTAACTCCTTTCACGATACGGTGGGAGCAAATAAAGTAATAATAACCGGCCGTAAGAACGCTTTTCTTGTTAATAAATACAAAATTGAAAGAAATCCCCCGTATATCAAGCCCTCCCTTCCCGAAGATTTAAGGCTTCTAAAGGCATCCTTTAGCCGTTTTCTCCGTACCTATTCATCTTCTACCATCCGTTGTATGATCATCCACCAACTGTTAGAAGATCATGCAACGGATGGTGGATGATCATACAACAGCTGATAGAATATGAAAGTCTACGCTCGAAATCCTTTAAATGTAGGTTTCTTTCGCCTAATGTGTGATGAAGAATCGCTTACCGCTTCCTTATGTTCTTTTTTTTGTCTAAGTTTGTTCCTTCAATGACATTCAATATGTATTGGTTACATCATTCTATCAATTTACTCAAGATCGTGCCCTTTTTGGGCGGTTGGTTATCCGACCGGTTGCTGGGAGACCCGGAAGGTTGGCCCCATCCTATCGTATGGTTTGGCAAAGCGATCAGCGCCGGAGAGAAAGAGTTGAATAAAGGCTCCGAGCGGGTCCTAAAAGGCGGCATACTGGCAGTCGTGCTTATCCTTGGCGTGTATTTAATCTGCGAGTGGATATTGTCGTGGGCTTGGATCATACATCCGCAGTTCAGTGGGTTGCTGACGGCTGTCGGCGTATTTTATTGCCTATCCGGAAAGACGCTTATCAAGGAAGTGAAGGCGGTGTTCGAGGCCGTGGACCGTAGCACGGAAGAAGGACGGCGGCAAGTGGCACGGATCGTGGGGAGGGATACCTCGAACTTGTCGCCGCAAGAGATACGGGCGGCGGCGTTGGAGACCTTGTCCGAGAACTTAAGCGACGGCGTGATCGCCCCGATGTTTTGGTTTGCCCTGCTGGGGTTGCCGGGGATGATGGCTTACAAGATGGTGAATACACTGGACTCGATGATCGGTTATAAGAATGAACGTTACCTTGAGTTCGGACGGATAGCGGCGCAAATCGACGATATCGCCAATTACATCCCGGCCCGCCTCACGGCCTATTTGATGTTGCTGGTCTCCAATAATTGGGGGAAAAGGGATTTCGTACGGCGTTTCGGCCCTGAACACGCAAGCCCTAATTCCGGTTATCCAGAAGCGGCCTTGGCGGCGGTCTTGGACTGCCAGTTCGGGGGGACGCACGATTATTTCGGCAAACCGGTGGAGAAGCCTTATATCGGGACGAACGCGAGGCCTTTCACGACCGAGGATATGCGTATCGCCATTCAAGTGAATAGCAATACGGAACTGTTGATGGGTGTGATCGTCACCCTTATTTTACTAATAATATAATATTAATAATATGGAAATTAGATTAAACAAACTGATAAGCGAAGCCGGTGTTTGCTCACGCCGGGAAGCGGACAATTTCATCGAGATGGAACGGGTAACCGTAAACGGCAAGCAACCGCACGTAGGCCAGAAGGTCACGGCAGAGGATGTCGTATTGGTGGACGGTGAACGCTTGAACGTAGAGAAATATATCCGCCTGCAAGAGGAGGAGAAAAAGGAGATGCAGCAAGAAAAAGAATTACTCGGCACGCTCCGGAAAGCGAAACCCGAGAACAAGGGAGGCCATGAAGGCGCTAAAATGGAGAAGTTCGGAAAGTTCAATAAATACGCTGCCGCCCGTAAGGCGCAGAAAGAGGGAGGCTGGAAATCCAAGACCGCCAAGCTTACCGACGAGGAGAAGTTATTGCGGGATGCCTTACGCCCCAAGTTCGGAAAGGCACTGAGCAAATCGGCGGTGGCGCAGCGGATCGCCGCCAACCCGAAATCGGCCGCCCTTCGGAAGACGAGCAAGAACAATCCGATCAACAAGGCTAAACGTGCCGCCCACCGGAAAAACAGGAATCACGAAGGCGATGAGTAAGAAAGTGATCTTAGTGACTGGAGGACAGCGGTCCGGCAAGAGCGGATACGCACAGAGGCTCGCCTTATCGCTGTCGCCCAAACCGGTTTACCTAGCTACCTCCCGAATCTGGGACGAGGAGTTCCGGAAGCGGGTGGAACGCCACCAGCGAGACCGTGGACCCGAGTGGACCAATATAGAGGAGGAGAAATACCTAAGTTGTCATGATCTTACCGGTCGTGTCGTGGTGATCGATTGTGTAACCCTTTGGGGGACGAACTTCTTCTTCGATAATCAAAGCGACGTGGAATTATCCCTCTCCCTCCTGAAAGCGGAGTTCGATAAACTCTCCCGGCAAGATGCCTGCCTGATCTTCGTGACAAATGAGTTGGGTATGGGAGGTGTGCCGATAGACGAGGTGCAACGGAAATTTACCGATATGCAAGGCTGGCTCAACCAATACATCGCCTCGAAGGCGGACGAGGTTGTCTTGATGGTCAGCGGAATCCCCGTCAAGATCAAGGAATAAGAACAACGACTTATATAAAATACTACTATCATGATACAATTTCACATCGAGGCCCCGGACAAAGGGCTGGAGGCCGCTTTACAAGACAAGATCGATAATCTGACAAAGCCGAAAGGCTCATTGGGAACGCTCGAGGCGCTCGCCCTGCAAGTGGGATTGATCCAGCAAACCTTATCGCCTGTCTTGCGTCATCCCGTGAACGTAATCTATGCATCGGATCACGGCATCGCCGACGAGGGTGTAAGCAAATCTCCCAAGGAGGTAACTCGCCAAGTGATCCATAATTTCTTGAACGGAGGAGCGGGAGTTTGCTACCTTGCCCGCCAGCATGGTTTTGAGTTGAAGATCGTGGATGGCGGCGTGGATTTCGATTTCCCCGTTATTCCCCAACTCATCGACCGCAAGGTGCGCAAGGGAGGAACCCGTAACTTTCTTCACGAGGCGGCCATGACCGTGGAGGAAATGGAGAAAGCCCTTCAATACGGAGCCGATATCGTGACGGATTGTTACAACGAAGGCTGTAACGTGATCAGTTTCGGAGAGATGGGTATCGGGAATACGGCGGCTTCCAGCATGTGGATGACTTGCCTCACACAAATCCCATTGATCGACTGTGTGGGGGCCGGTAGCGGACTGGACAGCGAAGGCGTACGGCATAAATACAATGTACTGAAACGCTCGTTGGAGAATTACAAAGGGGATGGAAGCGCCTTGGATGTTATGCGCTACTTCGGAGGGTATGAGATGGTTATGGCTGTAGGAGGCATGTTGCGTGCCGCCGAACTGAAGATGATTATCCTCGTGGATGGTTTTATCATGACGAATTGCGTATTGGTGGCTTCCCGCTTATATCCGGAAATGCAATCGTATTGCGTATTCGGGCATTGCGGCGACGAGGCCGGGCATAAACGGGTACTGGATTTCTTGGGGGCGAAAGCATTGCTCGATCTAGGGCTACGGCTGGGAGAAGGCTCCGGCTCGGTATGCGCTTACCCGATACTCGACTCCGCCGTTCGCATGATCAACGAGATGCATAGTTTCAAGCAAGCGGCAATCACTAAATATTTCTGATATGTTGCGGATACTCGCTGCGTTTATATTCTTTACTCGGTTACCGTTCTGGCGGTTGGCGGAGGTTCCGGCGGCCTGTTTCAAGAATATCGTGAGCCATTGGGCGTTGGTCGGTTGGCTGACGGCTGGTTTGTCGGTATTGGTCTTGTACGCTACCTCCTTGATTCTTCCGCCATCCGTGGCGATCTTATGCGCCATGATTACCCGATTGCTGATAACCGGCTGCCTGCATGAGGACGGGCTGGCGGATTTCTTCGACGGTTTCGGCGGCGGCACGAGCCGGGAACGCATATTGGCGATCATGAAAGACTCGCATATAGGTAGCTATGGGGTAATCGGACTGATTTTCTACTTCGGACTGTTCTACCTACTAGTAAGCAGTCTCCCGATCGAGCTAGCGGGATGTGCCATACTGGCTGGAGATCCTTTTTGCAAAGGTGTCTCCAGCATGATCATCAATCGCCTGCCTTACGCAAGGAAAGAGGAGGAAGCCAAGAACAAGACCGTATATAGCCGAATGACCTCTCGAGAATATGTATTTAGCATCATTTGTGCTTTCTTACCGTTATTATGGCTTCCCCAACCTGTTTACTTACTAGCGGGTATATTCTCGGTTATCACTTGGTACTTCCTCACCTCTTTCATGAAGAGAAAGATACAAGGATATACGGGAGACTGCTGTGGAGCGACTTTTCTTCTTTGTGAGTTAAGCTTCTATATGGGTTTCGTGATCATCTATCAAACTATATAATTATGGAGATTTATTTAATCAGACATACCTCTGTCGATGTTCCCGCCGGCTACGCCTACGGGCAAACCGATGTTCCATTGAAACCGACCTTCGAGGAAGAGGCGGAAGAGGTAAAAAAAGGCTTGAGCGATCATACGTTCGATAAGGTTTGGACAAGTCCCCTTACCCGCTGCGTGCGCTTAGCTAATTATTGCGGCTTTCCGGAGGCGGAGAGAGAAGACCGTATCAAGGAGGTGAATTTCGGGGAGTGGGAAATGAAGTCATGGAATGAGCTATCCTCCGATCCCCGCTCAGAGGCTTGGTTTAAGGATTGGGTTAATAACCCGACTCCAAATGGTGAATCCCTACAAGATCAATACGACCGGGTTAGCGACTTCTTGAATGAGCTTCGCAAAAGCGGGCTGCAAAAGGTATGCCTGTTCGCGCATGGCGGGGTATTGACTTGTGCCCGGGTCTACGCTGGCGAATATCCTTTGCAAGACGCTTTTAAGAACGTACCCTCTTACGGGGCTATCGTAAAATTAGTGCTGGATTAACCAAAATCCGGCACATTTCGAAAGGATTAGATGCGGCCACGCCACATCTCTACAACGGATGGTGTATATAAAAAAAAGGAGCCAATCTTTCGACTGACTCCTTTCACCTAAGACGGCGGCTACCTACTCTTCCACTGTTACGCAGTACCATCGGCGTGACGAGGCTTAACTTCTCTGTTCGGAATGGGAAGAGGTGGATCCCTCGTGCTATAGCCACCTTAATTTCATTATCAAGATTTTGACCGGACATCAATCCGAAGAGACCAGCTTCGCCTTATCGCCTTAAAATATATCAACCTTCACGTGAGGAAAGTCCCGGGCTATTAGTACCACTCGGCTCGGACGTCGCCGCCCTTACACCTGTGGCCTATCAAGGTCATCGTCTATAACCACCCTTGAGGGAGATCTAATCTTGAGGCCGGCTTCGTACTTAGATGCTTTCAGCACTTATCCGATCCGTACTTAGATACCCGGCGGTGCCCCTGGCGGGACAACCGGTAAACCAGTGGTACGTCCAACACGGTCCTCTCGTACTAGTGTCAGAGCCCCTCAAATCTCCTGCGCCCACGATAGATAGAGACCGAACTGTCTCACGACGTTCTGAACCCAGCTCGCG